>QWCH01000050.1_pt1 | contig 177016 bp, 136 predicted proteins | sample 1972671 | NCBI WGS metagenome assembly QWCH01 (sample SAMN09866713, study PRJNA288562) | Human gut metagenome isolate term3_stool, whole genome shotgun sequencing... | isolation source: gut | host: Homo sapiens | place: USA: California | reverse complement strand
AACGGCTCTGGGTGGAAAAGGTCGGACAACTCAACTGATCGGACAGGAAAATCCGTCAAAACGGAGACCACTGTCAGATCAAGTCTGAACTACTACATCTCCGTATTGCGGGGATACTTCACCTTGCAGAGTATTCTAATCCGGAAACTTCTCCAATTGATGAAAGTGAGATCCGTCTTGCGTTCAATATCCTTGATATCTTTCTCATCACATGCAGATATGTGCTCGTAGTACGGCTGATGAGCGTGAACAAGCCTGTGCACGCGATGTTACCTTATGGATTTTGGAGCACAACGTGGAAACGTTCATTGCAACTCAACTGAAACAGGCCTCAAATCCTCTTACCGGGCATCTGAAATTGATGTGGCACTTTATTGTCTTGAGCGAAACGGGATCATTGCATCTATCGGCAATGATATCACCCTTCGAAGAAGAGGAAGGCCACGAAGTTGTGAATACAGAAATTTGTACTTTCAACCTAGTCTAATATAAGGTCGGTTCCTCTCTTGAAAAGCCCTTTGAAGACGCGTTGGCCCTTCCTGTGATTGAGCAGCACAAGATACGGTTCATCCTCGTAATGGGTTACACAACGGTCATTGCCTATAACAGGACAGTTAAAGATCAAGCTGTAAACCTCCCCAAGTTAGTACCATCCAATAGTAGAGATTTCCTGTAATTTCCTTCAATTGCGTGAGATGTCTGAACAGGTAGAAGTCAAGTACCTCTTCCATATAGGTCTTGTTGAACCTCTCAATGTACGAGTTTTGTGTGGACTTGCTTGGATGAACTCTAATTTTACGCCGGTTTCTTCGACTCAGGCGTCCAGCGGTACGGAAATCATTTTCGGCCCGCTGTTCTCTCAATTTGGCAACAATCCGCTCTAGGCCCACACTACTTGTACTGCGGGCAGATTTATATACTTCAATACCCAACCACTCACGACTAAAGTCTTCTAGTGCGTTGAGCTCACTGAATTTTTGACCGTTGACCAGCGTGCCATGTATGAAGTTAACAGACCCGTAGACATTGGCACAAGATGGAGCCGCAAGTAGTTGCGGGTTACGCGAAGGCAGACGCTTTTTGTCTTCACGCCGAAGATTCATCTTTAAAAAGATAACATATCCCTAGTAAGGAGCTTGTCGAAACCGTAAAGAGAACTGATCGACCAGTTCCAGAAGCGCCAATGAGCGGCGAGTTATCCCTTGACCTGGACTTATACCGGTACACCGACCAAGTCCCAGCGCGGGTATGCCTGCCGTTCACTGAGATCGTACTCAGTGAACATGAAATTTGCTAACTCGTGCTTCTCGACTGATCTCAGAGCTTCTTTGTAGTAACGTCGTTCAATGCTTTATTTTCAAGGCTGAAATTGGCAAACATGCGCTTGAGGTTGCTGCTCTTTGCTTCAAGCACCTTGAAGCCTGCGTCTATCCGCCTCCATGCCTCCAAACTCGGTCTTCCATTGTGACTTGGCTCAAGCCATACTCGCGACAAATATCGACAACCATGCGACTACCATGGGCCTTTTTCAGAATCTGAATAATCTGGCTCGCGAAAATCGAGGTTTCTCCATCTTGCCCCCATCAGGTAATGTTTACCAGAAATCTCTATTCTTCAATGGCCCTGTATTACGGGAAGGCTACATCTAAGGATGGGCTTTGTCTTGATGCGTGACAGCAGATTAGCTAGAGTCGCGCATGCCGCTCGGGGATAATATTTTGTTTTTCTGGGGATTCCCTAGTCAACGGCGGAAGAGCTTCTCGTCAGCACGGGAAAAGTTCCAACGGCGTTCTAGTGCGCGCTATCTTTCTATGCGTAAACGATACAGGAAAAGTCCATGTTGGAAAATAATCGTGCCGCTCCTCAGTCTGAGGAGGATACAGCATATCCGCAGATAAAGTGTGGCGGATGGAGTAAAGGGGGGTCGCTGGTTGCTGTATTGTGCTGGATGGCGTTTATTTTTCTGCTTTCCGCACAGACAGCAACCGAATCTTCTGGTCTGAGTCTGCATATTTCTAAGTGTGTAGCCGAAAAAGCAGTTGATATTCTGCCCTATGAGTACACTTCGGGGGTTTCGGTTCATGATATCGCCTTGCTCATTCAGCCGATAATTCGCAAAGTGGCGCATTTCGTGGAATTTGCTATTCTTGGTGTATTGCTTTTCCTTTGGGCGCGTTGCTGGGCGTTTCGCCGTGCTGGGCTGTTGGCCATAGGCTTGGGGGCTCTCTATGCGGGGGGGGATGAGTTACATCAGTTATGGGTCCAGGGGAGAGGTGGACAGTGGAGTGATGTTCTTCTGGATTCTTCCGGTGTTGTTTTTGGAATAGGACTTTTTATGCTTATGCAAAGCATGCGGAAATTTTTCAGAAAAGCGGCAACGTTGATGGTCTGTTGCCTGCTCTGCGGGGGTTTTGCCAATCAGGCGCGGCAGCCTCTTCTTTTGGAAGAGCTGGATACCCCGGTTATTGAAATTCCCGATCTGTCGAAATCCACAGTCAAAACAATTAGCTTCAGTTGGCCGGCACAGGGGCCGGAGTCTTCGGCGTTTGGCTGCGAATCCACCCTGTTCTTGCCGAATTGCGTTCGCATCAGGGTATTGACATCGCAGATCCCATGAAGTCGCCAGTATTGGCTGTTGCTCCGGGAAAAGTCGTTGTCGTCCATGAGCAGGATACAGGGTATGGCTTGTCGGTAGAGATTGAGCATGTGCCTAGTGTCTGCACCCGATATGCGCACATGGACACAGTTGTCGTCCATCTGCATGACAAGCTTGATCAGAATAGTGTGATCGGTACGGTGGGAAACACAGGATTATCCACCGGTCCGCACCTTCATTCTGAGGTTTTGCTTTTAGGAAAGGCAATTGTGATCCACAGCCTGTTCTTGAAAATAGGGATGCTGCTGTTTCGGATGGGCTGTTCGGGAAGACAGTACAGTACGTGCATGAAGAACGGACTTATGCGACTACGCATATTAAGGAAGCCCTTAATTTGTTCACTAGTAGTTAACTTCTCTTTTTAAATTGATAAAGAGGCATTATGATGCGTTCCAGAAGATGGATACATAGTTTTCTTGCTTGCTGTGGAGTATTTTATTGTGCAACGGATGTGTAAAAAGCCCGTGGGATACCTATTATAGGAAATACCAGTCTGTGGAGATGTTCAGATTTCCTTGTGTGACTCTGTCGAAATGGTATAGCGTGATGGCATTGATTCGAATATTTTTTTTGAGTTATTTGAAAAAGGGGATGCCCCAATCGGATATAGGGAGTTCAACGGGACAGAAAATTATCTGGATGAATCTGCCATAGCCGCACAGTCCCAAAAAAATGGCGCTTGCGTGTGCTTTATGGTGGGAGGTACTCGCATACAGAAAGCGGATTGGGCATCTCTTCCGGTTTGTTCATAGGGATATCCGGAGCCTCCGCAATGGCTGCACCACTCCAGCTGCAGAGCGAAAGCGAAACATATTTGACTACTTTGCCATATACGCCGGAAAAGATGTTACAGATCGCGCTTTGGGAGTACTTGCTACTGTAATACCTGGAGAATACAGAAGAAACTCAAGACGGAAGCCGGGCTGATTGTTCTGGCTGTCAGAAAAGGTTCTCAGGCCGACTGCGCAGGTATCATGAGAGGTGATGTACTTGTTTCTTTCGGGAGAAAGCCGATTACTCGCAATGCATTGGAAACATGCGTTATCCAGTGGGAAAGCCTGTCTCCATCACATTGAATCGATACGGAAACCTGTTGGAGGTCAACCTTGCGGCGCAGTGATTTTCAAAAAAAATATAAAAAGATAAATCAACATGTTATAGATTTGTATATAACACAACATCGATTGTATGTTTATATAACTCTCTGAAATAGAATAGCTTATAAAATATTGTTTTGGAGAACACAAAAAAGCATGTCAGGTTGTGTTGGTTCATAAAAAAGGATACATGAGAGGGATACATGAGAGTCATCTTTTGGCGTAATTACCTCTATAACTATATCTAGATTTTGTTCCAAAAGAAATGTCAAAGTATATTAACGGGGTAAAGATGTCTCTCTCTCTCAGCTGACAGGATCGGCGTATGACGTATTCTTTTTGTCAATTTCTCTTTGCCCTTCCTCACAGGGAGAAGCTGTGCATCCTTATAATTCTGGATGTGTTGCTTCTCCTGTGTTCTTGTTTTCTTGCCTACTGGTTTCGCCTTGATGATGGTTTCAGCATCGCTTTGTATGGTGGGTATCGCTGGTGGCTGGCTCTGGGAGCCACCGTATTTTCAAGCCTCACGGCTGCGGTATGGCTGGGATTGTATCGCACCATAGTGCGTTACATTTCGCTGAGAACACTGCTCTATATTTTTATACTATCTGTTCTCTCCGGTTTTTTTCTATATTTGTACAGCAGAATATTAAGTATAGCCATTCCACGTAGCATTCCCATTATTTATATTGCATTTGCAACCTTTTTATGCGCTGGAATACGGTTTGTAGCCAGCTATTTCTTCATCCGTATCCAAAAATCAGGAAATAAGGCTGCTCTTATTTATGGTGCCGGTGATGGCGGGCGCCAGTTGTATGCTGCGCTTCAGTCTGAAGGGAAATATAACATTGTAGCCTTCATTGATGATGACAAAAAACTTTGGGGGAAAATCATTCGCGGGATGAAAGTTTATTCCCCGCAATCCCTTTCCGATCTTATTTGGGGTTATGACATAAAGACTATTTTGCTTGCCATGCCAAGAACTCCCCAAGCGCAAAAGAGAATAATTCTTGAGCGGTTGGAAGAGCTGGGGCTAGAGATTCTTTCAGCCCCCAGTATTTCTGACATCGTTTCCAGAAAAGCTCATATTGATCAGCTGAGGCCTGTGGACATTGAGGAACTCCTTGGACGTGATCCTATTCCTCCAGTTGAGTCGCTTCTTTATAAAAATACACAGGGGAAGGCGGTTCTGGTTACCGGCGCAGGTGGTTCCATAGGTTCCGAACTTTGTCGCCAGATTTTGTTGCACCGGCCAAGCTGTCTGGTTCTGTTTGAACTGAATGAGTTGGCTCTCTACACGGTTATGCAACATCTTCGCGTTCAGGCTGAATCACAGAATATTAATGTTGTTCCTATACTTGGTAATGTACAGGACGAGAAACAGCTTGAAGAGATCTTTCGTACCTTCCACATTGATACGGTCTATCATGCCGCAGCCTACAAGCATGTTCCGATTGTTGAATACAACACCGTACAAGGTATTCGGAATAATGTATTTGGGACTGTACGGGCCGCTCGGGCCGCATTGGCGGCGGGTGTTTCCCTTTTTGTATTGATTTCTACGGATAAGGCCGTGCGCCCCACCAACATCATGGGCACCACCAAACGTATGGCGGAACTTGTTCTCCAAGCTTTTGCCGCGACGCAGGATAAGACCATTTTCAGCATGGTTCGCTTTGGCAATGTTCTGGGGTCGTCTGGCTCCGTCATTCCTCTGTTTCGCGAGCAGATTGCTAAAGGTGGCCCCATTACGATTACCCATCCAGATATCATCCGTTATTTCATGACGATACCCGAAGCTGTCCAGCTTGTGATTCAGGCTGGGGCTATGGGGAAGGGCGGTGATGTCTTTATTCTGGATATGGGGGAACCAGTCAGAATTCTCGATATGGCCAAAAGGCTGATCCGCTTGTCAGGGCGCTCCATCCGTGACGAAAGGCACCCCTCAGGCGATATCGAGATTGCCTTAATCGGCCTGCGCCCGGGAGAAAAGCTGTTTGAAGAGCTGCTTATCGAAGGCAAGGCCATCCCTACGGAACATCCTCGCATCATGCGGAAAGAAGAGAGCTGCATGGCGATGGATGAGTTGAAGGGATTGCTGGGCAAGCTGGAAAGGGCGTGTGATAGAGGCGATATTGATGCTGTATTTGCATTGTTGCAACGTCCCGCAACCTCCTTTACGCCTCGGACGGGGATTAAGGACATATTGTGGAACGAGCAGGGCAACAACGGCGAAGAACATTTGAGAATAGCCTTTTGAGAAATTCCATGAATGGGATTCATGTGGTTTTCCAATGAAAAAGGAGGAGTTGTCATGAAGAAAAGTACTCTTTGTTTTGGTGCCATTGTGTTGGCAACGGGGTTGTGTGCAGCTCCGCTTGGCTTTGCCGCTCCTGAGGAGACTGTTGCGTCGACTGCGGAGCAGCCGTCTGCGGCGGATACGGTACAGGCCGTTCATACCGCGGAATTCACTGATGCGCAGGGAAATTCGGTTAAGGTCGTAACCTTTTCTGATGGGAGCGTCGCTGCCAGCGTCAACGGTGCTCCTCTGGTTATGGGGGCCGAAGCTATGCAGACCTTGGCCGCTCATGGCATCAGCATTTCTGTTGCCCCGACTGGTGAAATCACCGGTTTAACGACTGCCGCTGGTACGGCCGTAACGCAGGCTGCTCATGCTGTGACGGCGGCTGAAGCCAAGACAGCAGCGGAATCCGTTCAGGCTGCTGCCCAAGACGAAGCTACGACTCAGGCTCCGGCACAAGCTCCGGCATCGGTTCTTTCCGTCCTGCCAGCGAACGTCGCGCCGGGAAGTGGCCTGCAAGTGCAGCAGCAGACTGCGGAAACGCAACCTTCCACGCCCGCGACGGGTACTCCCAACAGCAAGTAAATGGATAAAGGAAGCAGGATGATGAAAAGACAGATGAAAATTTTGTTCGCAGGCCTTGGTATGCTGGCGTTTTCGGCGTTGTCCGCTCAGGCTGGCGAACCCATCAAGGACCCATACACGCCCCGGGTCAATGGCGCTCCCATTACACTGATGAAAGATAATATGGTCACGCAGGCTCTCGGCGGGCGTCTGATGGATCTTGATCTCTGGGTCGGCGAGTTCGTGAAGTACGATGACAACATCTTCAATACGAAAAGCAACAAAGAGTCCGATACGGTCATGTCCACGGCTGCCGGTTTCCTGATGCAGGCCGAACAGAAAGACGTGTGGCAGCTCCGTATGGAAGGCCAAATCCAGCGTAACGACTATCTGGACAACTCGAAGTATTCCGGCTTTGAAGGGTATTTCCATTCCAAGGGGTCCGTGGACTTCTCCCCGGCGTTGTCCGCTCGCCTTACCGCGAATTACGACAACTATTATGACAATATGCGTAATGTTGAAGATATTTATGCCATGCACCAGTTCACGGTCGGTACCGGCGTAAGCGTAAAGCCTACCCCGTTTTTTGGCGTGGATGTGGACTACGCTTATTTCGGGCAGCGCCGCGACGTGAGCATGCTGGAATATCAGGACTACGATGAACATACCGTCTCGCTGCGTCCTGCCTTCGCACTCAGCCCGAATACGGTCATTTACACAAAGTTTGACGCTGGACAGGCGAAGCCGAAGATCAACCACTACAACACGTCGCAGTCCTATCACGGCCTTGTGGGCGTTGCGTGGACGTACCGCGATACCGCCAAGGTGATTGCCGAAGCCGGATACAAGTACATGCACTTTGATGACAACGGTACGATCAAGGACACGAGCAAGAGCAAATCCTCAATGACCGGCCATCTGCGTGCCGAATACGGTTTTACGCCTGACTGGACGACTGGTTTCGACATTGCCTATGCGCCCGCCTATGGCGCTGTGACCAGTAATTCCTCGGACAGTAACTACATTGAACGCCTTACTTCGGGATTGTTTCTGACCTACTCTCCGGGTGAAGGGCGTTTCAAGTTTGAAGCTACGCCTTACTTCTCCCATAACGCGCCTTCTGAAAACGTCAATTACAAGGAATATGGCCTCGGGTTGGGCGTAAGCTATGTTGTGACTGACTGGTTCAACGTCAATGCGGGATACAGGTACAGCGTAACGGACTATGCCGATCAGTCCAGCTACGATCGCAACCAGATCACGCTTGGCGCGGCATTGACGTTCTAATTGGTATTGTATCCCTAAGACGGGGAAAGCCCACGACGAAAGCTTTCCTCGTTTTAGGGTGTGTTTCCGCTCCCGTAGAGAAAGAGGGTTTTTCATGTCTGGTTTTATGAAGGGTATCTTAGCAGGGCTTGGCGCAGTGGCCATGCTGTTCGCCGGGCTCTTTTCAGGGGATGCTTCCGCGGCTTCCTACAGCATTTCCCAAGGGGATTTGCTCTCCATTTATGTCTACCGTCAGGAAGATATGAACGTCAAAGTGCGTGTGGACAACTCCGGTTACATTCGTTTTCCCATCGCGGGGCGTATCAATGTCATCGGCAAGACGCCCGATCAGATCGAAAGCGTGATTGCCACTGCGCTTCGCAGAAATGGATTTGAATCTCCCGAAGTGGTGGTATCCGTGGAAGCCTTTGCTCCCCGCAAGATTTTTGTGCTGGGTGAAATCAATGCCGGCGCCGATTTCTCCTGTACGATCCCCGAAGGCGGCGAGATGACCGCCATGCAGGCGATCAGCGCCGCCGGAGGGCTTGCCGAAAGCGCGGATGTGGAAAAGATCATTGTCCGCCGCGGTGATGCCTCCGGCAACATGAACGTTCTTTCCGTTCCGGCCAAGGATATCCTGATGGGAAAGAAGGCGGCGGATATCCGCCTGCAACCCTCCGATACGGTCGTTGTTCCCAAGGCAAAGCCCATTTCCGTGCTCGGCACTGCCAAGAAGCCCGGCCAGTTCTACTCCAACCCTGAAAACCCGTTGACGGTCAGCCGTGTTATCGCTCTGGCTGGTGGAGTGGAGCGTCCCAACTCCTTGAGTAAGATTCGCGTTACCCGAGGCGATAAATCCTTTGTCGTGGACATCCAGAAGCTGCTTGAAGAAGGTACGGGCGGCGGCGATATGCTCCTTGAACCGGGCGATGTCGTCTACGTTCCTGAAACCCGCTGGTAGTCCTGTCTCGTGCTGGATATTCACAATCATATCCTTCCGGGTGTTGACGACGGGGCTTCCTCTGTGGAGGAGGCCCTGTCCATGGCCCGGTGTGCCGCCAGAGACGGGATTACCGCTATCGTGTGTACGCCGCACATGGATACGTTCGGCAACACGGCGGTTGCGTTGTCGCGTCACGCTTTGGTTCGGAAAGCGCTGCAGGAGCGTTTGGATGGGGAGGGCATACCACTGCACCTGTACGGTGGCGCTGAATGGATGGTGAGTGAAGAACTGGTAAACGTTCTTCAGGATCTTCCGGAAGGGCGGCTTGCCCGAAGTGATACCTTTCTGTTCGAGTTGTCCGTTTTTATGCAACCTGCCGTTATTGGAAGGCTGCTTTTTGCCGCGCGGCTCAAGGGGCTGACGCCGTTATGGGCGCATCCTGAGCGGCATCCGGCCATGATGGGACATGAGGAGTTGGCGCAACCCGTCGTCGATGCGGGAGGGTGGCTTCAACTTACTTCAGGAAGTTTGACCGGGTTCTTTGGAAAGGATGTCAGGCGGTGCGCCGAAGCGCTGTGCACGGCGTTTTCTGGGCGCGTGCTTCTGGGGTCCGATGCCCACGACGCGGAACGGCGGGTTGCGGAGCTTCAGGAAGGGTATGCCGCCTTGAATGCCCTGTCCCCCGATTTGGGCGACAAGGTCCGGGAGAAAACGGCCCCCCTACTGCACGTTATTATTTGAGGAAGGAAAGGGAGAGTTCATGGAAGAGTCGAAAGGGGAGAGGACGATGCAAACGCCGCCGACCGAAGAAGAGGGGTTGTTGGAAATAGATATTTCCACCCTCATTAAGGCCGTCATGACCCGTTGGCGTCTTGTGGCCGGGATTTGTGGCACGGTCATCGTTCTCGCATTGGCCTATTGCTTTCTGGCGACCCCCATCTATCAGGCCACCTGCCGCATGCTGGTCGAGCCCGGAACGCTCAAGGTGACCAATATTCAGGATGTCTACGATTCGGAATTCGGATCGGATGCCAAGGGGCGCGACGCGTTTCTGATGACGCAGATCGAGACGATCAAGTCGGATCATATCCTCGCTCGGGTGTTCGAGCATTTCCGGCTGGGAGAAAAGAAGGAATTTGAAGGGGTCCGCGAGCCCCTGAAGGCTTTGGAAAAACGTATCGTCATCAAGCAGATTCCGAATACGTACCTGATCGATATCGGCTTCAAATGGGATGATGCGCGTTTTTCCGCCGAAGCTTCCAACTACATCGCCGACATTTACATGCAGGACAGCCAGCAGAGGGCCAGCGGTTTTTCGCAGCGCGGTTTGGAGAAGCTGCAGGAAGAACTGCTGAACATGGAAAAGAACCGCATCAGCGCCATTGAGACGTTGAACGCCTATAAGCGGAAGAACAATATCCTGTCCGTGGAATCCTCGCAGCAGCTTGGCATCGCCCGCCTTACCAAGCTTGACGAGGCCCGGGTCAGCGCGGAAGAAGCTCTTGCCTCAGCCGAGGCCACCGTGTCGTCCATCGCTCTGTGGAGGAAGGAAGGCAGGCGGCTCGACAGTATCCCCGAGGCCATCCAGAACCCGACCCTTGCCGCCTTCAAGTCCGCTAAGCTGAAGGCGCAGTCCGATCTCCTTCAGACGCTCATCGACTTTGGGCCCGGCCACAAGAGCGTCCGCATACAGCAGCAAATCATCGGCGATATGAATCAGGCCATTGCGCAGGAAACGGAGAACAGCCTCGTTTCCGCGCAGGCGAAGCTGGAACAGGCCAAAGTCCGCGTCAGCATTATCAGCGCGGATCAGGATGAAGCCCGCAAGGAATTGATGGCGCTCGATCAGATCGCCGATGAATACCGGATGCTGGAAGACAGGCTGAAGGCGGCGGAGAGCGCCTACCGTCTGGTCCTGCAGCGCGTCAACGAGTTGTACATCGCCAAGAGTGCGGATAGCGGTACGGGCGGAACCTTCCAGATACTTGTTCCGGCGACGCCGCCGATGAAGCCCGCCTACCCGGAAAAAGCCAAGATAATGATCATTTCCACGCTGGCGGCAGGTTTGTTCAGCGTGATGCTCTGCCTCGTGCTGGAACTGCTGGATTCGACGCTGAAGCGGAAGGAGGATTTGGAAAGTATTTCACGAGTCCCGGTTTTTGGCTTCATTCCGCACGTTGATGCTGCAAAGGCCGACTTCGTGACCAGAGAGGATTCCCGTGGGCAAGGGGCGGAAGCGTTTCGCGCCTTGCGCACCAGCCTGAGCCTCTCCGAGTCGGGGCGCAAGGCTCGCATCATTACGGTAACCAGTTCCGTCATGGGGGAAGGCAAAACCTTCCTCTCCCTCAATCTCGCCATTACCAACGCTCAGGCCGGGAAGCGCGTTCTGATCATCGATGCCGACATGCACAAACACAGCCTGTCGAGCGTCCTGAATCAATCCGGCCCGTCCGTCGTCGGCCTCAGCAACCTGCTTGCCGAAGATATCCGTCTTGAGGAGCGGCCCTCCGTCGTTACGCAGCCCTTCGCCGACTTGCCGCTGTATTTCCTACCGAGCGGGCCTTTGGCTCCGAATCCCGGGGAATTGCTGAGCGGCCCCATGACCGCGCCTCTGTTGAAGGAACTGCTTGGCCGCTTTGATCTCATCATCATTGATGCGCCGCCGGTCTTGTCCGTATCCGATGCCCGCATCCTCGCGGGGGTGCCTAATATGGCGTTCCTCGTAGCCGTGCGGCTGCTTTTGACGGACAAGCGCCAGCTCAAGATGACGATGGAGGCGCTGCGTACCGTCAACGCGAGGATTATCGGGACGGTTATGAACTATGCCGACGTCACGTCCTCCTCCTCCTCGTATGGGTACGGATATGGCTACAAATATTATGCCTACGGCTATGGGAATAAGGCCCTTTCCGAAGGTAAGAAAGCCCCTTGGTGGAAAAGGTTGATTCACAAAGCTTCATAGCCCTTTGCTGGAAATGTTGAAGGTGGAGTTATGCAGTCCCGTCAGATGAGAAGAAACCGGAAAAGGTGGGAAAGGAAAACTGGACGTTTTCTTTTGCTCGCCAGCCGTTTTTCCCTTCTGCTGATCATGACGGGGCTGCTCCTTTTTCATGGGGGACGTGATGCGGAAGGGTGGGGGCTTGCCGGGATGTTGCTTTCCCTTACCCTTGTCTGCTGGGCGGCAGGCTGCCTCTTTTCGGGAAAGGTCGCACTGATGCCTACGCAGGGCCCCTTGGTGTTCGGCCTTGTTCTGGGTATGGGCCTGTTGCAGCTTTCCCCTTTTATCGGGGGATTATGGGCCCCTGAGGGGATAAAAGGTTTCTGGGCCGCTTTACAAATCGCGGAACTGCCCTCCGGCAGCCCGCTGCTCGCCCTCTTGCCGGGTTTTCACAGCCAGGCCTTGCTATTTTTGCTGTCGGCGGCGGTGTTCCAGTTTCTGCTGGTCCAGCTCTTTGGCGGACCGTCCGGCATCCTCTTGTTATCCTTTGCCGTTCTCTGCTGTGCGGCCTTGATGAGCCTTCTCGGGCTGGTGCAGCATTTCGGCGGGCATGACTGGCTGCTGTGGATGTACAAGGGAAAGACGTTTGCTGTCTCCGGCCCGTTCCCGAATAAAAATCATTTTGCGCTCTTGCAGGAACTGGGCTTCTTTACGGGATTGGGTTGCGCCTGTGGCTTGTTTTCCGCCCGCAAGGGGGCATCGCTGTGGCTTCTTGCAGGCAAATGGCGTCGTCCATTGTTGGCCGCGACGCTTGCGTGCCTTGTCCTCTGCCTTCTGGGGCTGTTCTTTTCCTATTCGAGGGCAGGAATTCTATGCTCACTTGTGGGCGTGATCGCTTTTTCGCTCTATGCCTTCCGGCGGCTGGGGGATACGAAATCTTCTTTCATGGCGTTGGCGGTGCTTCTTGTCGCCATCGGGCTCGTCAGCTTTTACGGGCTGGATGTTCTGACTTCCCGGCTTGAAGTGGCACTGTCGGGAGAAGACCCTAGCGGGCTCGTGCGGTGGGAGATTTGGAAAACGGCCCTCTCCGTCATCGGGCTGTCCCCTTTCTGGGGGACGGGCTTCGGGGCCTTTCGCTATTTGAGCCCGCTTTTCGAGCCTTCCTATGCTCCGGGGACCATTTCTTTCAATGTGCATAACGACTTTATGGAACTGGCCGTCGTGCTGGGCATACCCTGTGCGCTTTTGGTGCTGGGGTGGCTTGCGTATCTGTTCTGGCGCAATGCGCGCTGGGTGCTGGCTGCACCCCGGTCGTCCTTGCACTTTGTGGGTGTCGGCGCGATGGCGGCTCTGCTGGTGACAGCTGGGCATGAGGTCTTTGACTACGGGCTGCAACAGCCGGGGAACATGCTCGTATGGCTGGCCGTGACGGTTGTGCTGAGCCATGCGGCGAGGTGGGGCTATGCACGGAAAAAAAACGACCAGTGGGAGCTGGGCCGCCCGTTGTATGTTCTGGCTATCCTTTTGTGCATTCTCGTTTTCGTGATGTTGAAAGCCTACAGCGAATGCTATCACGCCGGTATTGCACTGAACCGCATGAATGAATTGCGCGAATTGCCGGAAGTGACGCAGGCTTTTTCCGCGGCGGAACGCCAGAAAATGCTCCTCCGTCAGGGTGGGAAGATTCTTGAAACAGGATTCATGCGCTTGGATGCCCTTGACGGCATGGCCGATGCCTTCCGCCAATTGGCCTTTATCCGCCAATCGGTGTTGCTGGCCGAGAAGCTTTCCGAGACGCATAGCTGGAAGGTTTCTCCGGGCAGAGTCTGGAGTGCCGTGTATGCGGAGGACCTTCCCGGTGCGTTTAGTTCCCTGTCAGGGCAAGAGCGTCACTCCATTGCCGAGTGGTACCGGAAGGCTGCCGAGTCTTATCGGCGGATGCTTGCCGTCGCCCCCACAAACGCGCTGGTCTGGGCAAAGTTGGCGCAGTCGCTTGATGATGCCGCTGGCTGGGATTTGCAGCGGGGCACGGCCATTCAGCTCTATGAGCGGGCGTGTTTCCTCTATCCCTACAATGGTGATGTGAGCCGTCTGGCTGTGGAAGGCTATTGGCGCCGATATCAGGAAGAGCGGCTGGAAGGCCGTACCGATGATGCTGCGTTCGGCTTGCTGATCGCATACGCACGCCGGACAGGTGAAGAGTATCCTGCGTTGATCGGCAAGACGCTGGCTTTTATCTGGGGGATAAGACCGGAAGTGAGCCTCCTCAGGCAGGTTTGCCCGGATACTGTTCAGGGACAGGAGCAGTTGTATTTCTTTTTGCGTTCGCAAAAACAGTGGGCCGACGCGCTGGAGGCTTTAAAGCAGATGGAAAGGCTGAATCAGGCCCGGCCTGATGAGGAAACGCCGGATACTCTGGGCACACTAGCCTTTCTCCGACGAGACGGACGGGACAAGACGGTTCTGCGGCGGATTGTCGCTGAACGAAAAGCGGAAGTCTACGCGGAGCTTGGAAACAAGGAAGAAGCGTATGCCCAGCAAGAGGTCGCCCGGCAACTGCTGTATGCGGAACGTACCCCGGAAATCGTTAGAATCGATGGCTTGATGGAGAGGGGAGAGTATTTCATCGCGGAAGAGCATCTGAAAAAGCTTCCTGATGATCCCCGGGCTTTGGTTCGTTATGCTGAGATACTGTGGAACGCTCAACGCTATGCCTTGCTGACAAGAAAGATGGCGGACTTTGAAGCCTGTGCCGCTACCGCTGATGAAGAGACACGGGAAAGGATGCGGAAGATTCGGCTTCTATTTGAAGAGCATTGCAGGCTTCATGTCGCATCTTAATGAATTTTGGGGGGAAACCGTGAGTAGTGCCAAGAGGATTTACCTCTCCTCGCCAACCATGAATGGCGATGAACTTGGATATGTACAGGAAGCATTTGATACGAACTGGGTTGCTCCACTTGGCAAGAACGTTGATGGATTTGAATGCGAACTTGCGGCGTATATTGGCAGTCCCCATGCCGCTGCGTTGAGCTCGGGTACTGCGGCGTTGCATTTGGCGGTCAAATTGGCTGGGGTACGACGTGGCGACCTTGTTTTTTGTTCAGATTTGACGTTTTCCGCAACAGTCAATCCTGTTTCCTACGAAGGCGGCATTCAGGTATTCATCGATTCCGAACGCGAGACGTGGAACATGGATCCCCGTGCGCTGGAAAAAGCCTTTGTCAAATACCCTGCGTGCAAGTGTGTCATTGTTGCCAACTTATACGGGACACCAGCCAAGCTGGATGAAATCAAAGCTGCTTGTGAGGCACATGATGCCGTATTGATTGAAGATGCCGCCGAATCCTTAGGCGCGACATATAGAGGCCGGCAGACCGGGACATTCGGCACATACGGCGTGTTCTCTTTCAACGGCAACAAGATCATCACAACTTCCGGCGGAGGCATGCTGGTTTCGGAGGATGAAAAAGCCATCAGGAAAGCTCGGTTCTGGGCCACGCAGTCCCGTGAGGCGGCGCGGCATTACGAACACAGGGAACTAGGCTATAATTACCGGATGAGCAATATTGTTGCTGGAATCGGACGGGGCCAACTGCATTCGCTGGACCAATATATCGTCAGAAAAAAAGAAATATATGAAATGTATAAGTTGGCCTTCACGGACATTGACGCCATCAGGATGAATCCTTTTCTCCCTGAGTCCGAACCGAATTTTTGGTTATCCTGTATGACTCTTGAGCCGAAATGCCCGGTAAGTCCGCTCGATATCATGGATGCATTGGAAAAGGAAAATATTGAATCCAGACCGATCTGGAAGCCCATGCACCTACAGCCTTTCTACGCCGGGCATGATTTTATAAGCATGGAAGGCGATGTGGGTAGAGGTATATTTGAACAGGGACTATGTCTGCCGAGTGATATCAAGATGAGTGTTCAAGAAATAGAACAGATAATCCAAATTGTGCGGAGGTTTTTCTAAATGAAAATTCTTTTTACCAGTGTAGGTAGACGTGTTGAGTTAATCCAAGCATTTTACAGCGCCGCACGATTGGAAAAAATAGCACTTTCCATTCATGGGGCTGATATTTCAGAGGCTGCACCTGCGCTTATGTTTTGTGATAAACGGCATATAGTTCCTCCTATTTCCAACACGGACTATATTTATTCACTTTTAGAAATAGCAGAAAAGGAAAAAATCGATATTTTGATACCAACTATAGATACAGATCTTCTTGTATTAGCACAAAATAAATCAAAATTTACAGAAATAGGGACAAAAGTTCTTGTTAGTAGTTATGAAAAAATAAAAATATGTAGAGATAAAATGAGCACGCAACAATTTTTTGCTTATATTGGATTATATACACCCAAGACAGTTGACGATATCAAAAGTTATCAAGGTGGTTTTCCAGCTTTTATAAAACCAAAAGATGGTAGCTCAAGTAATAATGCATATAAAATTTCTAGTGGTTGTGAGTTGAAAGAATTTTCAAAAAAAGTAGATAACTATATTGTCCAACCCTTTATTGAAGGGACAGAATATACGATTGATATATTCTGTGATTTGGATGGCGATCCAATATTTATTACACCACGTATACGCCTTGCTGTAAGAGCCGGAGAGGTGGTTAAAACACAAATATGTCAGGATGAAAGAATCATACAAGAAATTCGCAGTCTTTTAAAGATATATAAGCCATGTGGTCCTTTAACCGTTCAACTTATCCGTGAACATTCAACTCTTACTGATTGGTATATTGAAATTAATCCTCGTTTTGGAGGAGGATGTCCACTTTCTATGAAAGCTGGAGCTGATGCAGCGCGCGCGTTAATTATGTTATTAAATGGTAAAGCTCTTTCTTTCATACCTAATGCCGCTATAAATGGAGCCACATATAGTCGTTTTGATCAGAGTGTTCGTGTTAAATGATTATTATATATAATATTAAAGATGTATTAGTGTATGTAGAAAAATTTCAAGCTGTTGTTTTTGATTTAGATGATACACTTTATTCCGAAAAAGAATATGTACAAAGTGGATATCGAGAAATAGCAAAATATTTTCCACAATTTCCAAATATGGAAGAAATATTGTGGAAAAATTTTAAAAATGGACTACCATCAATTGATAATACCCTCATGCAATTGGATATTTTTTCTGAAAAAACGAAATTAAAATGTTTGAAAATATATAGGGAACATATTCCTTCCATTAATATGTATGAAGATGCTGTTTTTGTACTTGTAGCACTTAATAAAAATTTGAAAAAAATTGGTTTAATTACTGATGGTAGACCTGAGGGGCAAAGGAATAAATTGTATGCATTAAATATATATAATTTATTAGATGAAATTATTATTACTGATGAACTTGGTGGTATAGAGTATCGTAAACCTAATGAAACGGCATTTAGATTAATGTCACAACGACTTCATATCCCTTTTAATCAAATGGTCTATGTGGGTGATAATCCCACAAAAGATTTTGTGGCACCAGAAAGATTGGGTATGCAAACAATTTTTTTTAAAAATCCAAATGGCCTATATAGCAATGTATAAAAATTACTTTAAACGGCCCTTTGACTGCTGTTGTGTACTCTTGTTTTTTCTCTTCTTCTGGTGGGTATTTCTCATCATTGCCCTACTGGTTAAGAAAAATTTGGGGAGTCCCGTGTTTTTTAAACAGGAAAGGCCGGGAAAAGATGGAAAAATTTTTACATTGTATAAATTTCGTACCATGACTGATGATCATGATGAGAATGGCGACTTGCTGCCTGACGCACAACGCCTAAATGCATTTGGAAAATTTTTGCGTAGTTCAAGTTTGGATGAAATTCCTGAATTTATAAATGTGTTGTGTGGTGATATGAGCCTTGTGGGCCCACGTCCTTTACTGGTTCAATATCTTCCCCTTTATAATAAACATCAAAAGCGCCGTCATGAAGTACGTCCCGGTCTAAGTGGATTAGCTCAGATCAATGGACGTAATACTATTTCTTGGGAAGCAAAATTTGATCTTGATGTTGAGTATGTGGATAATATAACTTTTGTTGGAGACCTCAAAATCTTATTAAAAACAATACAGAAAGTGTTCCGCCGTGAAGGCATCAGTGCTGCCAACGAAGCAACTATGCCTCCCTTTATGGGAAAATACCATTCATCTAAAGAAAAAATTAATAATACTAATGCAATGAATATTTGTTTCTTAACAATATCATTATTCGAAATGTCTCAAAAAGGCATTTATTCTGATCTAATTCGATGCTTTTTATCATATGGGCATTCAGTAACTGTAGTTTGTCCTACCCAGCGCCGATTTGGATTGAATACATGTATAAGATTAGAAGAAGGTGTTTCTATTCTACAAGTACGTACCCTTAATGTTACTGGACAATGCCATATTCTTGAAAAAGGCATAGGAATGGTATTGCTAGAGTACCAATTTGTTTATGCTATTAGGCAATATTTATCAGATAGATATTTTGACTGCATTTTATATTCAACTCCACCTATGACACTGGGACGTGTTGTTAACTATCTCAAGAAAAGGGATGGTGCTTACACCTACTTGCTTTTGAAGGATATTATGCCACAGGGGGCTGTAGATTTGGAACTTTTTTCAAAATATTCGCCTCCGTGGTTGTATTTCCGCTGGAAAGAAAAGCAACTCTATTCCATTTCTGATAAAATAGGGTGCATGTCTCCTGCAAGTTGTGAATATGTTTTGCGGCATAATCCTTCTGTTCATCCTTCCAAAGTGGAGATTAATCCCAATTCACTGATTCCTCAGGATATCAGCCGGGATCGTTCTTTACTGGATAAATACGGCATCCCAAAAAATAAAATTGTCTTTGTATATGGAGGAAATCTTGGCCGCCCCCAGGGGATAGATTTTATCATACAGTGTATCACTGCCAATGAAAAACGGGCGAATACTCATTTTGTCATAGCAGGGACAGGAAGTGAACGGAAACGACTGGAGCATTTTTTTGATGAACAGAGGCCAGGAAATACGAGTCTTTTGCCTCCTCTTCCTAAGGAAGATTATGAAGCACTGTGTGCCGCCTGCGATGTCGGATTTGTATTTTTGGATGCTCGCTTTACTTTTCCCAATTTCCCATCACGAATTCTTTCCTATATGCAATCGGGAATGCCTTATATTGCAGCCGTCGATTCTATAACAGATGTTGGAACCATTGCTGAAAAAAATCATTTTGGTCGGAATTGCCTATGGGGTGATCTTGATTCTTTTAATCAGTGTCTTGATTTTTTTGTAGATAATCCTCGGATCATACAGGAAATGGGAAAAAATGCGTACAAATTTTTCCTTGAAAATTATACGGTAGAGCGATCATATCGGGCAATCATGCGACATATTAAGCGAGACGACAATGTTTAAAGATAAAACGCTTCTCATCACCGGCGGCACCGGTTCGTTCGGCAATGCGGTCCTGAACCGTTTTCTTTCCACCGATATTGCTGAAATCCGCATTTTTTCCCGTGACGAAAAAAAGCAGGATGATATGCGGCATGAATTTCAGGCTGCCATGCCGGATGTTGCAAGAAAGATCAAGTTCTTCATTGGTAATGTGCGCGACCTTGCTTCTGTCAAGAATGCCATCCATGGAGTTGACTATATTTTTCATGCCGCGGCATTGAAACAAGTTCCATCCTGCGAGTTCTTTCCCTTGGAAGCGGTCAAAACCAATGTCGTCGGGACAGATAATGTGTTGACTGCGGCCATTGAAGAAGGCGTTAAGGCGGTCATTTGTCTCTCCACCGATAAGGCTGCCTATCCCGTCAATGCCATGGGTGCCAGCAAAGCCATGATGGAAAAAGTTATCGTGGCTAAATCCCGCACTGTATCGCCAGATAAAACAAAAATATGCTGCACGAGATATGGCAATGTATTGTGCAGCAGAGGAAGCGTCATTCCCTTATGGATAGAACAGATGCGGTATGGGCATACTCTCACTGTTACGGAATCCAATATGACCCGCTTCGTCATGTCGTTAGATGAAGCCGTAGACCTTGTGCTTTTTGCATTTGAACATGGCGTTTCCGGCGATATCCTTGTGCAGAAAGCTCCTGCCTGCACCATTGGCGTATTGGCGCAGGCAGTCAAGGAACTCTTCCACTCTGAAAGCGAAATCAAAATTATCGGTATCCGTCATGGCGAGAAAATGTATGAAACGCTGCTCACCAATGAAGAATGCGCTCATGCTGTTGACCTCGGCTTATTCTATCGTGTTCCGTGTGACAAACGCGACCTCAACTACGACAAATATTTCATTCAGGGCAACCCAAAACGGACGGCGTTGAACGAATTTAATTCCAGCAACACGACCATGCTGACTGTGGAAGAGGTTAAGGAAAAACTGCTCTCACTCCCGTATATTCAGGGACAACTCTCCGCTTGGAAGGGGAGTCGATGAACATACTCATTACCGGTGCCAGAGGTTTTATTGGTAAGAATCTGCTTGTGGCGTTGAAAAATATACGTGACGGCAAAGACAAGACGAGGCGGCTTTCGCCCGATTTGGTCATTTGGGAATATGGCAGAGATACTTGTTCAGAATTATTGGATGAGTATTGCTCGAAGGCGGACTTTGTTTTCAATCTGGCCGGGGTCAATCGCCCAAAAGAGCAGGCTGAATTTACGGACGGCAACAGCACGTTCGTTTTGGAGCTATTGGACAAGCTGGAACGGCATGCCAACAAATGTCCGGTCATGCTTTCCTCCTCAATTCAGGCGGAACTGGAGACGCCCTACGGCAGAAGCAAAAAAGCTGGCGAGGACATCCTGCTTGCCCATGCCGCGAAAACGGGCGCTCCGGCTCTGGTATATCGTTTTCCCAATGTATTCGGCAAATGGTGTCGCCCCAATTACAACAGTGCCATAGCCACCTTTTGTTATAACATCACGCGAGACTTGCCTATTACCGTTAATAATCCCTCTGTCATACTTAATCTTGCCTATATTGATGACGTCATCGACGAATTGATTCATGCCCTCGAAGGAAATCCGACCAGGCAGGGAGTGATGTGTGTTGTTCCGGTGACACACACCATCCAGCTTGGAACTTTAGTCAAGGTACTTCAGAGTTTCAAGAACACCCGCGATGACTTATCGGTCCCTGACATGGCGGACGCGCTGACGAAAAAGCTGTACGCCACATATCTGTCCTACCTCCCGGAGAACAAGTTTAGCTATCCGCTCAAAATGAAGATCGACCCTCGCGGCAGTTTCACGGAAGTTATTCGGACTGCCGACTGCGGACAGTTCAGCGTAAATATTTTGCATCCCGGCATTATCAAGGGCAACCACTGGCATAACACCAAAAACGAGAAATTTTTGGTCGTGAGCGGTTTCGGCGTCATCCGTTTTCGTAGGATCGGCTCTGACCAAGTACAGGAATATTTCGTCAGCGGGGGCAAACTGGAAGTCGTGGATATCCCGCCGGGATATACGCACAACATCGAAAATCTGGGCGATACCGACATGGTGACATTCATGTGGTGTAACGAGTGTTTTGATCCCACCAAGCCAGATACCTATTTCGAGGAAGTATGAGTAAGCTCAAACTGATGACTATTGTTGGCACGCGACCGGAAATCATCCGTCTTTCCGCCACAATCAAGAAATGCGATAACTATTTTGAGCAGGTTCTCGTACATACTGGACAGAATTATGATTACGAATTGAATCAAGTGTTCTTTGATGATCTGGGCATTCGTGCCCCTGACTTTTATCTCAAGGCCGTGGGAAAAGACCTTGGCGAGACTGTGGGCAATATCATCGCCCGATCGTATGCCTTGCTTGCTGAGCAGAAACCTGATGCTGTGCTGGTTCTGGGAGATACGAATTCCTGTCTGTCCGCCTATGCCGCCAAACGGCTGCATATCCCGGTGTTTCATATGGAAGCCGGTAATCGTTGTTTTGACGAATGCCTGCCGGAAGAAACCAACCGGCGCATCGTCGACCATATTTCCGACGTCAATATGTGCTACTCCGAGCACGCTCGCCGGTATCTTAATGCTGAAGGTTATCCCAGGGAGCGCACTTTTGTTACTGGCTCTCCTATGGCGGAAGTGTTGCGGGAGAATCTGACACAGATTCAGGCATCAAAAATCTTGGATACGCTGAAACTGAAAAAAGAAGGCTACATTCTTCTTTCCGCCCATCGGGAGGAGAATATTGATACGGAGGCCAACTTTTTTAGCCTGATGAACGCCATCAACGCCATGGCGAAAAAGTACGATATGCCTATCCTGTACTCCTGCCATCCTCGAAGCGCCAAGTTTATAGAAAGGCGGGGATTCAAGTTCGATTCCCGCGTTGTTCAACACAAACCATTGGGTTTCCATGATTTCAATAAGCTCCAGATGAACGCTTTCGCGGTTGTATCCGATAGTGGAACGTTACCTGAGGAATCCAGCTTCTATTTGTCTATTGGCTATCCCTTCCCTGCCGTGTGCATCCGCACAAGTACTGAACGACCAGAGGCCATCGATAAAGGCGATTTTATCATTGCCGGCATCACAACTGAACAAATCCTGCAGGCTGTCGATACGGCTGTGGAGATGAATAGAAATGGAGACCACGGAATTCCTGTGCCCGATTATGTTGAGGAAAACGTCAGCACCAAGATCGTGAAGATCATCCAGAGCTATACAGGGATTGTCAATAAGATGGTGTGGAGAAAGGCGTAGTCACATGAAGATATTACAGATCAACAGTGTCTGCGGGGTGGGTTCCACGGGTAAAATTGCTCAGAATTTGTACCACGGACTCAAAGCCGAAGGGCATGAATGCAAGATTGCTTGGGGCCGGAGATATGGCGGCACAGTCCCGCTTGAAGATACCATACGTATTGGAAGCAAATTTGATCATTATCGTCATGGATTGGCGACACGCCTTTGGGATCGCCATGGCTTTGCGGCACGCGGGGCAACACAATATTTTTTAGACAAAGTAGAAAAATACGCGCCTGATATCATCCATCTGCATAATATTCACGGCTATTATATTCATGTAGGTCTATTATTTCATTTTTTGTCCGAATACGGGAAGCCTGTAGTTTGGACATTGCATGACTGCTGGGCTTTCACTGGGCACTGTTCTCATTTTGATTTTGTAGGCTGCGCTAAATGGAAGGTACAATGTCACGATTGTCCACAGACGAAAAGCTATCCCAAGAGTTTGGGTTATGATAACAGTATATGGAATTATCAAAAGAAAAAAGAACTTTTTACAAGTATACCCAAGATGACATTAGTTAGCCCATCGCATTGGCTGGCAGGATTGGTTAAACAGTCTTTTTTGTCTAAATATCCAGTTGAAATTATTCATAACGGCATAGATACAAGCGTATTCAAACCTACTCTGAGTAATCTTCGAGAACGCTTCGATCTAAGGGATAAAAAGATTGTTCTGGGCGTGGCCAACGTCTGGTGTGAGAGAAAAGGCTTTAATGACATGCTGAAACTGGCGGAACTTTTACCTGCAGAATATCAGATTGTCATGGTCGGTGTATCAAAGAAGCAGAAAGACAAACTTCCTCAAAATATTCTAGGTATTATTCGCACTGATAGTCCACAGGAACTGGCGCAGTGGTATACGGTGGCTGATGTATTCGTAAATCCTACATATGAAGATAATTTTCCGACTGTCAATTTAGAAGCCCAATTTTGTGGAACACATGTGATTACATATGATACTGGTGGGTGCTCTGAATGTCTTCTATCCGATAATTTTTATACTTGTATTAATGTAGGAAATATTAAGTCAGTTGCAGATGTAATAGTAAAAATAAATAAACAGAGATTCTCTATAGTCATTAAGCAGTATATAGATGCCAATTCATATATAAAAATTTATAATTATGCTTTTTAAATATATTTATTAATACTCCTTGTAGGTTTTTTTTATCTAGGATTATATATGACAACATATAAAAAAATACATTATATATGGCTTGGTGGTGGGAAAAAAAATAAGATATTTTATAGGTGTTATGATAGCTGGAAAAAATTTCTTCCTGACTGGGATATTATCGAATGGAATGAAAGCAATCTTGATATATCGAAATATAGATATGTCCAACAGGCTTATGATAGAGGCAAATATGCTTTTGCAGCGGATGTATTACGCTTTGATATTATCAATAAATATCAGGGTATATATTTTGATACTGATGTTGAAATAATATCATCTTTAAACTCATTAATAAATGCATATGACGCCTTTACTGGATTTGAAAATAAATTTTTTATTAATCCAGGTCTTGTTTTATTTTCAAAGAGTAGTAATAAATTTTGTACTGATATGCTTCTTAATTATACTATGAATAATTTTTATGAGAATGGAAGTGAAAATTTAAAGACAATTTGTGAGTATTCAACAGAATATTTCTTAAAATACGGATTAAAACAAAATTCGACCATTGAGACAATCAATGAAATGACAATATTTCCTAAAGAATATTTTTGTCCGTTTGATTACCTAATGCGTGGTGAAATCGTTCCTGGCAAAACTAAAACAATTCATCATTATGCTGGTTCTTGGTTGTCACCATCAATTAAATTCAAAAAAATGATAAAAAAAGTAATTATAAAGATTTTTGGTGAAAATTTTATTGAAGCTTTAAAAAAAAGGAAGCGTTAATGATTTTAACAATATTTACTCCAACTTATAACAGAGGGTATATTCTTCCTGAACTCTATAAAAGCCTTTGTAATCAAACATCACAGTGTTTTAAATGGTTAATTGTTGATGACGGCTCTTCAGATAATACCCGCGAATTAGTGAAGTCATGGATAACTGAAAATAAAATATCTATTACATATATTTACCAAAAGAACCAAGGAAAAATGCAAGCCCACAATACAGGTGTGCTTAGTTGTGATACAGATTTATTTCTATGCGTTGATTCTGATGATTATATAACAGAAAATACTGTTGATGATATTATAAATATAGATTCTGATTTAATATTACATGAAGATATAGCTGGAATTATTTCTTATCGAGGAAGTTCGGGGAATGAAGTCATAGGTACTGAGTTTCCAAATGATATTATTGTATCTAAATTGAATAATTTATATAAATATGGTTTTAAAGGAGATACTACAATAATATTAAAAACTAAAATATTAAAGGGAAATTTATTCCCCAGAATAGATGGAGAAAAATTTATTACAGAATCATATATCTATGATAAAATTGATATAGAATATAGTTATATCTTGTTAAGGAAAATACATATAGTATGTAAATATAGAGATGATGGTTATACAAAAAATATTTTAACTCTTATGAAGGAGAATCCTATAGGTTTTATGCTATACTATCATCAACGTGCACAATTTGAAAAAAATATATTTTTAAAAATAAAGTATCTAATACAGTATCTATCATATGCCCTATTTAATATAAAGAGATTAATGTCTGTGAATTTTGTTGTTATAATATTTTTATTCCCATATTCTTTTATTTATAAGCTCAGAATGTCCGTAAAATACATGATGTTTAGGATAAAAAATGATTAACATTGCATATATTTTTCCATTATGGACAATCATTTTATTTATTTTTATTAAAGGTAAAAACAGTATATCGAGGAAAATTTATGTTTTGTTATCGCTGTTACCCGTATTTTATGCGCTTGTTACCAAAAAAATTACCTATGATTCAGATATGTTTAGGTATATTATGGTATTTAATGAAATTTTAAAAGATAATTCTTTAACTGATACTAGTTTTAACTTTGATTTTGGTTTTTTAATTCTATATAGAATTATTTCTTTAATAACAACTAATAATATTGGATTTGTTGCAATTTTCAGCGCTATTTATTTATATTTATTAGCACGAATTATTTATAAAAGATCATTTTTTATTTCTTATACTACAATAATTTATATATGTTTGGGTTTTTGTTATTACCCCTCTAATATATTAAGATCTTCTTTAGCAGTCATGTTTTTTGCAAATACCTCTGTATTATTTATACAGAATATGATTATTTCAATTTTCTTTATTTTGGTTTCATCATTTATACATGCCTCGGCAGGTATATTTATAATATCTTTTATAGTTTATGGTCATATTAAAAAAATTATTCTATTGTTAATTCCTATAAGCACTATCATATTTCTACATTATAGCCACTATATTGGAGGAAAATTTTTTCATCCAGCATCTATGGGATCTACTTTTTTTCTAGGAATTATATATATTATACTATCATTATATTGTTTTTTTAATTTAAGAAAAATAAAAACTGATATGTTATACGCTAAGATATATACTTTATTCACATTTTTGTCGGGTGTAGCATTGCTGCTTTCTTTTAAATTTTTTATATTTACTAGATTATATATACTTTTTTCAGTATTTATACCGTTATTTTTTGATATGTTTGCAATGAATTTAAAAAATAACTTGAGAATATTTTTTATTTCAGGCAGTTTATTTTTATATATCATATACTATATTTTTATGGTTTATTATGGAAATTTTTCACTTTAAAACTTATTTAGTTATTTAAAAGGATTCTATTTATGATTGGGATATTAAATTTTCATTTTGCAGATAATTATGGTGCTGTTTTAGTTGCATATTCTTTACAAAAGCAGCTTCAAAAATTATCGTATTTATCATCTAATATTAATTTTATTCCAGACTCATTTTCAAATAAAATCCATACAGATGCATTTCAAAACTTTAGAAATAAATTTATTTTATCAACAAGTCGATATTCTTCTTTTGAAGGATTATTATTGTCTAATGGTATTTTTGATAAAATAATAGTAGGTAGTGATCAGGTTTTTAGAATGCATTATAATCATATATTTATGCTTAACTGGGTTAGTGGTCAAAAAACACTAATATCTTATGCTAGTTCTTTTGGAGCTGCTAAATTAAAAGCTAATCTCTTTGAAAAAACAAAATCTAAAAAATTTCTCTCCCGCTTCGACGCCCACTCCGTCCGCGAATCCAGTGGCGTCCATATCATGAAGAACACCTTCGGGCTTGATGCCATACAGGTTCTCGATCCGACGCTCCTTCTTGATCCCAAGGACTATCAGCCCATTATTGATAGCGAACCCTGCGCACAGCCGGAAAAATATGTGGGAGTCATGTTCTTGGATGATGAGCACTGGGATGAGTTCCGGGCATCGGCTCTCTATAAAAAACTGTCTGCGGAATACGAAATCGTGAACATCTGCAAGGACGAACAGGGAGAATTCCGCTCTGTACCGCAATGGCTCAGTTACATTAAACACGCTTCCTTGATGGTAACGGATTCCTTTCACGGAACAGTATTTTCGATCATTTACCGTAAGCAGTTCATTACCCGTGCCACCGCAAACCGCGGAAACGCCCGACTGGAAAGTTTGTGTAGTACCTTGGATATACCTCTTTCCCGTTTCTGCCCTTCCTTCGATAAGAAAAACGACACGCAATTCGACACCCCGCTTGACTTTGCTCCGGTATGGAAACGCATTGAAGAAGAGCGCGTCGTTTCGCTTGACTATCTCAAACGTAGCCTCGCCATGGAGCCTACCTACAAGGAATTCATTCCTGTTCGCCGGGATCGGTTGTCCATTCCTATCCTCAGCATCGAAGAACGTGAACACGATAAACGTCTTTTGCTCTTCGGCTGTATCCCCGTGGTGTGTAAGCCCTTGAAGGGCAATTCGATGTATCTATTCGGTAAAATACCCTTTTCCCGTGAGACGCTTTCAGGTCTGAAGCGCAGACTGTTCAAACGATGAATCAGCGCACAGCGGGCATCGCGCTTTCTTATGCGACCTTGGGCGTTCAGGTCGTCGTGATGCTGGCGTACACGCCCTTTGTTCTGCGCATACTGGGGCAGGAGGAATTCGGGCTGTATCAGCTTGTCCAGTCCGTCATTGCGTCGCTCGGTATGCTTTCGCTGGGCTTTAGCGGCGCGTACGTCCGTTTCTTCACCCGTTTTTCCGTGGCTGGCGATCGGGAAGGCATGGCGTCGCTGAACGGCATGTTCATGACGGTTTTTCTGTGTATGGGCGCTGTGGCGCTGGCTGTGGGGGCGGTGCTTGCCTGTCATGCTCCGAAGCTGCTTCATGCGTCCGCAACTTCGCAGGAGCTGCACACGGCACGGGCTCTCATAGTTGTTATGTCTGCCAACATGGCGCTCTCGTTCCCTCAGGCTGTTTTTATCTGCAATCTGACGGCAAACGAAAGATTCACATTTCAGCGCGGCATGGGCTTTCTTGTCGCTATTGCCAGCCCACTGTTGACGATACCTTTTTTGCTTAAAGGATGCGGTTCCCTTAGCATCGTTGCCGTGACGCTGGCGCTGAATGCCCTGTCTTTTCTGCTGGCCTGGCGTTACAGCGTGAAAAACAACCGGATGGAATTCAACTTCCTTTCCTTCCGCTGGGGGCTGCTGAAAGAAGTCTGGCTCTTTTCGGCATGGCTTTTTCTCAACTTTATCACAGATCAGATCAACTGGAACGCGGGGCGGTTTATTTTAGGCAAAATGGTAGGAACTCAAGCCGTGGCCGTCTTCGCTGTTGGTGCCCTCATCAATACGATGTACTTAACGATTTCCACCTCTATTTCCTCAGTCTATGTGCCGCTGGTCAACAAAATGGTGGAAGAGCAGAGCGACCATACCAGCCTGACAGGTCTTTTCATCAGAATTGGTCGTGCGCAGTTCTTCATTTTGTTTTATATTTTGGGTGGCTTTATTCTTCTTGGCCAGTATTTTATGAAAATATGGGCTGGCCCCGCGTATGCCAATGCCTACTGGGTCGCCTTGCTGCTCATTGTTCCTGTAACCTTTCCCCTCATCCAGAATCTTGGCATTGACATCATGAAAGCCAAGAATATGCACCGATTTCGCTCAATAGCATACCTCATAGGTTCTTTGGTCAATATCCTTATCTCTCTAGTACTCGTCATCAAATGGCAGGAAATTGGAGTAGCCATAGGGACCTGTGTGGCACTTACTATATTCAATATTTTTATCATCAACTGGTACTATCACAAACGGATTGGACTGGATATTGTGCTGTTCTGGAAAGATATTGCTTGGCTTTTTCTCAAAACTGTATCCCCTATTCTCATCTGCAGTGCGCTCATCTTAAAATTCCCTGTCAGTTCATTCCATTCATTTATACTGTATGGGATTTTATATTCATCACTTTATGCTCTGATGCTTTATGGATTTGGCCTGAACAGTGAAGAACGTTTTACAGTACGTCGATTAGTTATGCCTAGAGTAAAGAGGTAACAAATGATTAGGGTTTCTGATAAATCCCGTTGCTGTGGCTGTGAAGCCTGCGTCAACATATGTCCTTCACATTGCATCCAGATGGTAAGTGATTCCGAAGGATTCCTATACCCTGTCCCTGATATGGGCCATTGTCTTTCTTGCGGGAAGTGCGAAGACATATGCCCGGTTTTGCATCCGGCAGTGGAGACTTCTGTAAAGCCGGCAGCATGGGCCGCGATGAACAGAAGTGATGCGGTTCGCAAAGAATCTTCTTCCGGCGGTGTGTTTTCCCTATTGGCGGAGAGCGTGATTCAAAATGGCGGTGTGGTCTTCGGCGCCGCGTTCAACGAGTGTTTTGACGTTGAGCACATCGCGGTGGAAACTATGGAAGACTTGGCGCGCCTGCGTGGCTCCAAATACACGCAGAGCCGTATCGGAACCGTTTTCCAGCAAGTCAGACACCATCTCAAGGCTGGCAGGGAGGTGCTGTTCAGCGGCACGCCCTGTCAGATTGAGGGCCTGCGAGTTTTTCTTGGGGCGGACTACGCCAATCTTCTGCTTATAGACCTTGTCTGCCACGGTGTCCCATCCCCTCTGGTGTGGAGGGAATATGTGGCATTTCGGGAAACAAAAAACGCGTCGCAGACGCGGAGAATCTCTTCCAGACATAAGAAATATGGCTGGAAGAGATTCTCCGTATCATTCACTTTTATGAATGATACGGAGTATCTCGCTCCTTTGGAGCGAGATGTTTTCATGCGGGCATTCCTCACGGATTGCTGTTTGCGTCCAAGCTGCGGTACATGCGCATTCAAAAAGATAGGGCGCGCGAGCGATATCACATTGGCTGACTTTTGGGGCATCCAGTCTGTTCTTCCTCCTCTGGATGATGACAAGGGGACATCTTTGGTTATCGTCCATTCACCTAAAGGAACGAAAGCTTTTGACGCGGTTTCTTCCTCCTGCACGAGGGCATCCGTTGCGCTTGATGCCGCTTTACGCGGTAACCCTGCCATGACAAAGTCTGTCGTGTTTCACAAGAATCGTTCAAAGTTTTTTGAGAATCTTAAGAAGCTGCCCTTTGATGTGCTGGTCAAAAGATATGCCACACGAAAATATACGCTCAAGTCATGCGTAGCCGAAGTCCTGCGCAGGCTGGGATTGCTGGATAGGGTAAAGGCAATGCTTGGGAAAGGAGCATGATTCTTAGATAAAATATTTTGCATAAATAGTAATGGAGCATTTCTTTAGATAAATTCTTATATGCAATTCTGAAAAAGGAAAGTATATGGATATGGTAAAGTCGAGAGAGAGAGAGAGAGAGAGAGGTAAAGCGGGAGCCGTATTTTGATCTTTTACGTGGAATAGCAATTATTGCAGTTGTATCTATTCATACATTACATTATTCAAATAATTTATCAACAGACATCACAACTCTTTTTTACCGAAATGGCATCAACTTCGCTGTTCCATTATTTTTAGTTCTTTCTGGCTACTTTTGTGCTAACTTTCAGTCGAAACAAGTTTTTTTACATTTTTTGAGAAAACAGATTCCAAAAATATATATTCCTTTACTTTTTTATTCATTCATATTCACAATCGTACTGTATATTCACAAACCCATATCAATAAATATTGCGCTCATAAAAATATTTTTGTGTTCAACATTAGGACCATATTACTTTATTGCACTTATTATTCAGTACTACGTATTGCTTCCAATGATAAAAGATACAAAAAGTTGTCTTATCATTTCTTTTATACTTAGTTGTATAAGTTGTTTAATAATATTTTATGCAAGATATTTTTTGAAAATCAAAATTCCTCTTATTTTATATGCTGGCGTATTTCCCGTCTGGATTGTTTTTTTCGTTTATGGTGTATATCTAAGTAATCACAAGGTAAATATAAAGCCATATATATCAATAATTTTAATTTTTGCTACATATATATTATCAAATGTTGAATCATATTTTTTGTTTTTAAATTTTAGTATGATAGGTGATGCTGTTACAGCGATAAAAATTACATCGTTTATGTATTCATTGGCTGTCATAACATTTTTTATGCAAAATAAAAATTTTATATCCAGCAAATTGCTTTCAGATATAGGAAGAAATTCTTTTGGTATATTTTTAATCCATATACCCATTATTATATTATATTCTAAAATAAATACAAATTCTTTATTTTTGCTGTTTTCGACAATAATAAGTACTTATATTTTTATAAGAACTTGTCGGGCTGTTTTACCTGTACGCATGTTATACGTACTGGGTTTAAGTGGTTGATTCTAAAAAATTAATTATTGGATAGACTTTCGACGAATCCTCATATCTAAGAATTAGCCTCAAGCAAGCAAAGACACTTCCATGCGAGAGATGAAGCAGCTGTTAAAAGAGCTTTCATGCGCCTACAAGGACAGTAATGTCGTGCGGTTAACAAGGGCGGCACTGGCTGGCAAGCTCTACATGTATCAACACAAACATACTGGCGACGCTCGCAAACGTAGCGAGGTCACGGGTTCGAGACGGGCGTCCATCGGGCTCTCATGGGATATGGTCTCTTCCCTCTGTCTCAACTGGAAATCGAGATCCTATATGGCGATGTGCTCATCAAGGCCCATCTGGATTTCACGCTCATCGCCACACAACCTCAACCCACAGTACGGATTCTGGGAGTTAAATCCACCGGAAGGCTGTCGGTAACGCTTTCTGGGAGCCATGCCATGCAGATCGGCGGTCAGACGGTATTGCTCAAAGCCTATTGGGACCAGCCGATTTTCAATCTCATTCAGGAAACGGGGGAAGTTCTTTATCACAAGATCTTCTCTGAAATGTGTAACAAATGTCTTGGAGTACCCCTTTCTGATGCTTCAGCTTGTGACATTCAAGGGTGGGTTCTCTGTCTCTCCATATGCGATGCCAAAGCCTTTGGTCCGTTTCTTCCTGAGAATATGGATTTTGCCCGGTGTCTGGATATGGCTTCCGAGTTCTGTGAAACCATGATTGCGCTGAGAGACAATCTGCTGAACCTGAACACGATTCAAACGGTACAGGGACTTTCCCCCGTGTGCCCATCGTGTCTTTGGAGGAAGGATTGTCCACACTTCAAAGGTTCTGCACACCCTGAGTGGGAGGATACCCTTGCACAGTTTATGAATCTGAAAATACAGAAAAAATCCATTGAAGCAGAAATGGGAGAATTGGAATCCCATTTGAAAGTCGTCTACCAGCTTTCCCATACGGTCAAAGGAGAATGGATCAATACAGGAAACCATACGTTCCGGGTGATTCCACAGAACGGGAGAGTAACGCTGGATCGAAAACGGCTGAATGAGGAAGTTGAAACACTGTTGGGAGAACAGAAAGCCCAGACGCTCATGGCGAAGTGCGAAAAACAGGGAGACCCCTTTGAGAGACTCTATGCCACTTGTCTTTGAGCCTCTCTCCAATGGCTTGCCAACTCCTGCCCAGACACGGTATGTAATGAAACAGAGGGAATGGATATGTTAGAAAAAATAGATGATTATAAAAAAAAACTTGATATGTTCAGGCCATTGGGTGAAGAGCTCCTGCCGGAGATCAAAGCATATTACCGCGTGGGGTTGGCCTACAGTTCAACGGCATTGGAGGGGTTCTCCTATACGGAGTCGGAAACAAAGATTCTTCTGGAAGAAGGTCTTACTGTTGGAGGAAAGCCTCTGCGCGATGCATTAGCGATCACTGGTCATGCAAAAGCGTATGATGCGATGTTTTCTTTACTTCACGAGCATGTTCTGACAAATGACAATATTCTGGAAATGCACGCCTTGCTGGAGGGCGGCCTCGAAAATGGAATTGCTGGAGTATACAGGAAAAAACAAATTTTTGTCACAGGAACTCCTTTTGTATTTCCCAAGGCGGATACTGTTCCAGTCTTGATGGAAGCATTCGAATGTTGGATGAGAGAGTACCGTAGAAAACTCCATCCAGTTGAATTTGCGATCAGAGTTCATTTAAAGCTCGTGAACATACATCCCTTTGAAGACGGGAATGGCCGTATAGCCCGTCTAGCGATGAATACAATATTGTTGCAGGAAGGGTATCTCCCGTTGGTTGTACCTCCGCTGCTGCGTTCAGAATACATCACTGTAATTAAAAAAGCTCAGGTTTCACAATTGGATGGAGATTATTTGCATTTTATGTACCGCCGTGAAATAGAAACACAGCGTGAAATGCTCCGCTTACTTGAGGGAGAGGGATATCACATTCCTCTCTAGACTCTCGTCAGAGTTATATAGTTCATCCCGGTTTCTCTTCGGAGAAGCCGGGATTTTTATTATGGGCTTCAGCCTGTTGAGGTCGCGAGGCGGCCGAAACAATAAAACACCCGCTATGCGGGTGGAAACAAGAGCTATACGTAAAAAACACCTTTCCCGTACGCTGAAGTTGTTCAGGCCCAGCGCAAACCGATAAGGAAAGGTGTTTTTTATGGGAACGAAGGCCCAAAGTTTAGCTCACACAAAGTGGTTGTGCAAGTATCATATCGTTTTTACACCCAAATACAGGCGGAAAATAATATTTTTGCAACTACGGGAAATACTGCGGGATTTATGCAGGTATAAGGGAGTTGATATCATAGAAGGACATCTTATGCCCGATCATGTTCACATGCTGGTGAGTATCCCGCCAAAGATCAGCGTGTCAAGTTTCCTGGGATATCTGAAAGGCAAAAGTTCCTTGATGATTTTTGATAAACACGCAAACTTGAAATACAAATTCGGCAACAGAAAATTTTGGGCAGAAGGGTATTATGTGAGTACGGTAGGACTCAATGAAGCAACGATAAAGAAATACATCCGGCAACAAGAACGGCATGACATCATGCAAGATAAGTTGACTACACGCGAGTATGCCACCCCTTCAAGGGGTAAGCCAAAGTGATAACGGCACTGGGCTTGAACAGAGTAAAAGCCAGCGCCTTTAGACGCTGCCGGTAGCAATCCCTTATAGGGCTGGAGAAAACCACTCGCTATGCGGGTGGTTATTATTCGTCATCGTCTTTTGAGGCTCTGTACGCTGCGCCGGAATTCTTGATGAGAGAAGTTCGGCGCTTTTTTTCGCCCTTTTTCAGCAGGATCCTTTGTGCTTTCACCATGTGTTGAATGTCTTGTTTTGAAGCTCCTGGGACGTTTCGGAACTCGCCTGTCCTGTGCGTTTCGAAACTGAGGCGAGTTCCGGAAGGCTCAGGCGTCGTTTTTTCCTGGCAGGCTACACTGAGAGAATAAGGCAAGAATAAAAGAGAATCGTATCTGTTCTTCGGCATAGTGACCGGATATGTTTCTTACAGAAAAAATTGTCGGCAAAGGAGTCCGTCATATGGAAAAAGATATGCTTTCCACCGCCGTGAGCGAACCGGTCATCCTGCGCAACGGTTCGCAGCCTTCCATCAAGGGGCCGGATGCATGGTTTACCGGCACGGTCCGCATCGATCCCCTGTTTCCGGCCCATACGCCGGCACGTGCCTCAAGCGCTTACGTCACTTTCGAGCCGGGAGCCCGTACGGCATGGCATACCCATCCTCTGGGGCAGGCTCTGATCATCACGGCTGGGGTCGGCAGGGTTCAGGTGCAGGGTGGGCCGATTCAGGAGGTCCGCCCTGGCGATACGGTCTGGTTCCCTCCATACGTCAAACACTGGCACGGAGCCGCTCCCGGCGTTGCCATGACCCATCTTTCCGTGGCTGAAGAAGAGGATGGGAACAACGTCGAGTGGCTGGAAAAAGTAACGGAAGAGCAATACACGGGAAATTAGAGCCGTTGTTCCGAAAGGCCGGATTGTGCGGGGCAATGCCTTATGTGTACCGTGCGTTGGGAACACGGAGAACACATGCAGTGTGTATATGTTTCCCGTCATCCTGGCTGTAGGGTGTCATAAGAGTTCTTTGAAAGAAGAATGAATAAAAAGGTTGCAAGCATCATTGCGGAGAGGCAATCAAGGAGTTCATAATATGGCTGAACAGTTTTCCCGCCGGAGTTTTCTGAAGGGCGGAGCGCTCACTGTAGGGGCCTTCGCTTTTGGGGGCTTCCCCAGGATCGATGTTGCTATGGCCGCGCCGCAGGAAAAGGCCAAGGTCTTTTTCACGAAGGACATCAGCCTCGAAGGGTTGATGAAGGTCTATGCCCGCGTCAATCATGGCATGAGCGGCAAGATCGCCATCAAGCTGCATACGGGCGAACCGCATGGTCCGAATATTTTGCCCCGCGAAATGGTCAGGGAATTCCAAGCGAATATTCCGGACAGCAGCATTGTGGAATGCAATGTTTTGTATCCCAGTCCGAGGCAGACCACGGAAGGGCATCGTGAAACCCTGAGGACCAACGGCTGGACCTTCTGCCCCGTCGACATCATGGATGAGGACGGGGACGTAAGCCTTCCCATTCCCGGCGGGAAATGGCTTACGGAACTGTCCGTCGGCAAACATATCCTGAATTATGACGCCATGCTGGTGCTGACCCACTTCAAAGGCCATACTGTGGGCGGTTTCGGCGGTTCGCTCAAAAACATTTCCATCGGCTGCGCCTCAGGGAAACTGGGCAAGCAGCAGATCCATCAGCTGCCGGGCGACGGGACCTGGCCGGGAGGCCCGCTGTTCATGGAACGGATGGTGGAAGGCGGCAAAGCCATTACCAATCATTTTGGGCAACATATTACCTATATCAACGTGCTCCGGAACATGTCCGTGGATTGCGACTGCGCCGGGCTCGGCGCGGCGGCACCCACCACGCCGGATTTGGGGATCATTGCCTCGACGGATATTCTGGCCGTCGATCAGGCTTCGGTGGACATGGTTTATGCATTGCCCGAAGCGCAGCGGCGCGACCTTGTGGAACGCATTGAGTCCCGCAGTGGCCTGCGCCAACTCGAGTACATGAAGCTTCAAGGCATGGGGAACAATCAATACGATCTGATCACCGTATAAGGTATTCGGGATCTCCGCCGATGCGCGCGAAGGGCATCGGCGGGGGACGGTAGGGCGGTTCCGAGGAATAGTCGGGGCGGCCTTGCCGTATCCCGTCCGCGTCTGAAAAGAGAGAATGTCTGGAGATTCCATGAGAAGGGGTATGCGCGTGGCGTTCGGTCTGGTCCTTTTACTCTGTATTCTTATCGGGGGAGGGTATGCTTTCATGTCGCAGGCTTCATTCGGCAAGTTGCCTGAAGGTGAACGCCTTGACGCGATATCGCAGTCGCCTCACTATGAGGGCGGTGCCTTTCGCAATACGGAGCCGCTGCCGCCCATAAGGGGGAACGGCGGCATTGTGGGCGCGTTGATGAAATACGTTTTTTCGTCAACGGAAGGCCAGAAGCCGACTCGTCCCATGCCTTCAGCAAAAACCGACCTGCGGGGGCTCGACAGGAATACGGATACCGTCGTCTGGCTCGGCCATTCTTCCTACTTCGTGCAGCTCGGCGGCAGACGCCTTTTGATAGATCCCGTGTTCAGTACCTATGCTTCGCCGGTCTTTTTCGCCAACAGGGCGTTCGAGGGGACGAACCTTTACACCGCCGAGGACATGCCGGACATCGATTATCTGCTCATTTCTCACGACCACTGGGATCATCTGGATTATGCCACGGCAACGGTGCTTCGGTCCAAGGTGGGGCAGGTCGTCTGCCCCCTCGGCGTCGGGGCCCATTTTGAGGCTTGGGGCTACGGCAAGGAAACGGTTTTCGAGGGAGACTGGTATTCCGTCCTTGAGGGGAAAGGCGGCTTCGCCATCCACATCCTGCCCGCCCGCCATTTCTCGGGCCGCTCACTGACCCGGAACAAGACCCTTTGGGCGGGCTTTGCCCTTGTTACCCCTGAACGCAGGATTTTTTTCAGCGGAGACAGCGGATACGGCAAGCATTTCGCGGAAATCGGCGCACGCTTCGGCGGGTTTGATCTCGCTATGCTCGACTGCGGGCAATACGACGAGAACTGGCGGTACGTCCATATGATGCCGGAAGACACGGCGCAGGCCGCGGAAGATTTGCGTGCCCGCGCGCTGCTCCCGGCCCATGTGGGGAAGTTCGCCATTGCCTACCATACGTGGGATGATCCGTTCAAACGGATTGTGGCGGCGAGCCGAGGCAAGCCGTATCGGCTTCTCCTGCCCCTGATCGGTGAGCCCGTCGCCCTGCCCATCGCTTCGGACGGTGAGATCCTCCGCTGGTGGGAGGCAGGACGGTGACACGGCTTCATTGATGGGCGAAAAGGCCCCGGCATTTCCCTTGACTGAGCAGGGAATGCCGGGGCCTTTCTTCTTTGTGGAAGGGAGGGCTCACTTTTCTTCAGAAACGTTTTCCGTTTTCCTTCCCTTCCACAATTTCTTCACACGGCTTGAGAGCTCATCCACATGAGCGGGTGTATTTTTTAGCCTGTTCGCTGATCAGATCCATATCCTCAAAATAGTTGATTTTCATGGCCCGTCTTACGTCATCCAGCGTCCGGGCGGCGGCTTCGCGGGCCCGCATACTACCTTCCTTGAGGATGTCATAGATGGCGGGAATATCCTTTTCGAGTTCCCGGCGGCGATTGCGGATAGGTTCCAGTTCGTCCTGCAGGACGTTGTTCAGGAACTTTTTGACCTTCATGTCGCCGAGGCCTCCACGGGTATAGTGGGCCTTCATTTCTTCGATGTTCTGATAGTCCGGGAAGTGGCGCTCGAAATGTTCGGGGCGGCTGAAAGCGTCCAGATAGATGAATACGGGGTTATCCTCGACCTGACCGGGGTCTTCCACGCGGAGGTGGTTCGGGTCGGTGAACATGGACATGACCTTCTTTTTGACCTCGTCCGCGTCCTCGCCCAGATAGATGCAGTTGCCGAGCGACTTGCTCATCTTGGCCTTGCCGTCGATGCCGGGCAGGCGCAGGCAGGCCTTGTTGTCCGGGAGCAGCATCTCGGGCTCGACCAGCGTGTCCCCGTAAACCGCATTGAATTTGCGGACGATTTCCTTGGTCTGCTCCAGCATCGGGGCCTGATCTTCGCCCACGGGCACGGCCGTTGCCTTGAAGGCCGTGATGTCGGACGCCTGGCTGATCGGGTAGGTGAAGAAACCGACCGGGATGCTGGCTTCAAAGTTGCGCATCTGGATTTCGGATTTCACTGTGGGGTTGCGCTGGAGCCGGGCCACGGTCACAAGGTTCATATAGTAGAAAGAGAGTTCGCAGAGTTCGGGGATCTGCGACTGGATGAACATCGTGGATTTTACCGGATCAAGGCCGCAGGCGAGGTAGTCGAGGGCCACTTCGATGATGTTCTGGCGCACCTTTTCGGGATGCTCGGCGTTGTCTGTCAGCGCCTGCGCATCCGCGATCATGATGAAAATCTTGTCGTACTTGCCGGAGTTCTGGAGCTCCACCCGGCGCTTCAGCGAACCGACGTAGTGGCCGACATGCAATCTTCCGGTGGGCCGATCTCCAGTCAATATAATCTGTTCCATTACAGCTTTCCTTTCGCCTGTTTCGTTTTTTTCGGTTGACGCTTGCGGCGTGCGCGGTTGGCGTCGTAGCGCGTCTCTCCATATCCGGGCTCCGTTTCGTAACGGTTTCTGTTCATACATGATAGGGCGATGAAGTTCAAACGCCCGGTGTTACCCTTGGATAGAGGAGGGGGCGGGGCCTCGCAGCAGCCTCCCCACACCTTTTTTGCGCTGCGCCAGCGGGCCTCGCCGCCCCGGAGCCCGCATTCCGCCTCGCTTATGTCGATATAGGGAAGACGGCCTCTTTCTTAATGGTGAATGCATATTTGAATAAACTTTTCTTATTCCAAAACGGAATATTGCTTATGAAAAAAAGAAATAGTTTATAGTATTATAAAAAAATTCCTCTTTTTAATATTTTTCTATTGGAAATATGCTTGATATAATCCTGAATAATGCATGAAAATGCTTCGAACACTTATAGTTATTTGTGCAAAAATGCTTTTTATCCATATCTCTTTTAAAGAAAGACAGTTATTGTTAATGTACAAAATATCACAAGGCGGAAAAATACAATTCATCAATCGACTGTTTCATTAATCAATTTACGTTTTCGAAAGGAAAATCAATTTTTATTTATGAAAAAAATAAAAAAGATCTATTTGACTTTCTTTTTAGATAAAACTAAAAATAGCCTCACGAGGAAAACGCAAGGCGGAAAAAGCCGATGTTTCCTTTATCGCGTCACGTTGGACTGGCTTTATGAATTGGTTTTCTGGTTTGAAGAACAAAGGAATGTTGAGTTGATGGTGGCATTGAGAACATGAATTCCTGAAGAAGGGGCATCACATGGCCAAATTTCTGGAATATCAGGGCAAGGAATGGCTCGCGAAAGGCGGGATGCCCGTCCCAAAAGGGCGAGTGGCATCTTCTCCTGAAGAAGCGGAGGAAGCCGCCCGCTGGATCGGCGGCCCCGTAGCCGTCAAGGGGCAGGTACAGGCTGGCGGGCGCGGCAAGGCCGGGATCGTCAAGCTGGCCGATACGCCCGAGGAAGCGCGTGCCCTCGCTGAAGAAATCCTCGCCAAGACCGTAAAGGGGCTTCCGGTCGAGAAAGTCCTCATCGAAGAAAAACTGGACATCAGGAAAGAGTATTACTGTTCATTCGTCATCAACAACGCCCGCGAAGCCCGCTGCCCCATGCTGATGTTCAGCACGGAAGGCGGCATGGACATCGAAAGCGTTGACGAAAGCTTGCTGTTCAGGCTGAACATCGATCCGCAGTATGGCCTCCAGTCCTACGACGCCATCGATGTCTGCACCCAGGCCGGGATTGCTCCGGCAGACCTCTCCAAGTTCGCCTCTTTCCTCACCAAACTGTCCAAGCTCTACAAGGAGTACGACTGCCAGACGCTTGAAATCAATCCCTTCGTGATGACCGGGGACGGCAGCCTCTATTGTGCCGACTGCAAGATGGAGATCGACAACAGCGCCGTGTTCCGTCACCCTGATTTCGGGATCAAGATCGCCCGCGACCTGCCCGGCCAGCCCACGGATCTGGACGTCATCGGCTGGGGCATCGAAGAGACCGACGCCCGCGGCACCGGCTTCCTCATGAACATGGGCTACGATGAAGTGAGCCCCGGCTACGTGGGCTACCATCCCATCGGCGGCGGCTCCGCCATGATGGGCCTCGACGCGTTGAACGCCGTGGGCCTCAAGGCCGCCAACTACGCCGACACCAGCGGCAACCCCGTTGCTGCCAAGATTTACCGCGTCGCCAAGGCGACCCTCTCCCAGCCCAACATTGAAGGGTATCTGCTCGGCGGCTTCATGATGGCGAATCAGGAGCAGTGGCACCACGCCCACGCGCTGGTCAAGGTGCTGCGCGAGATGCTGCCCAAGAAGCCCGGCTTCCCCTGCGTGCTGCTGCTGTGCGGCAACCGTGAAGACGAATCCCTCGAGATACTGCGTACCGGCCTCGCCGACATGATGACCCCGGACGGCATCGGCAGGCGCATCGAGATTTACGGGCGGGAACACGTCACGGACACGAAGTTCATCGGCGAACGGCTGCTTGCTCTGTGCAAGGAATACAGCGCTGAGAAAACGTCTCAGAAGGCAGGGTAGATCCTTGGAAATCAAAGAAAAATCCTCGACTGTCTCGATCGATGTCAGCAAGTGCCTCTCCTGCGAGACCAAGGCGTGCGTCGCCGCCTGTAAAAAATATGCGCGGGGCATCCTTGAATTGAAGGACGGCGTGCCCTCGGTCGAGCATCTGACGGCGGAAGAAGTGCTCCGTCTCGGCACGGAATGCCTTGCCTGTGAATTCGCCTGTACCTTCCACGGCAACAAGGCCATCATCATCGATGTCCCTGTCGCCGGGCTGCCGGAATATCTGGCCAAGCGCGGATTGGCCTGACGCCTCGCGTCGGGTCGGGCAACCATCTTTGACCAAAAGGATTGGGGTATGGGCATACTGATCAACAAGAATACGAAAGTGGTCGTTCAGGGCATCACGGGCCGTGAAGGGTCCGTGCGCACGAAATACATGAAAAGCTACGGAACCCATGTCGTCGGCGGTACCAGCCCCGGCAAGAAGGGCTCCGACGTTCACGGCGTCCCGGTCTACAACACGGTGAAGGAAATCGCCCGCGAACACGGCGAGATCGACTTCAGCGTCATCTTCGTGCCCGGGCATGTGCTCAAGACTGCGGTCATGGAGGCGGCGGATGCGGGCGTCAAGAACGTGATCCCCTGCGTGGAAGGCACCCCCATCCACGACATCATGGAGATGATCGCCTACTGCAAGGCCAAGGGCACCCGCCTGCTCGGGCCCGGCTCCATCGGGATCATCACGCCGGGAGAAGCCGTGGTCGGCTGGCTCGGCGGCAATGTGGAATGGGCCAATACCTTCTTCAAAAGAGGGTCCATCGGCGTGTTCTCGCGCAGCGGCGGCCAGTCGGGAACCATCCCGTGGGTGCTCCGCGAAGGCGGCTTCGGCGTGAGCACGGTCATCCATACCGGCACGGAACCGGTTCTCGGCACCTCGATGGCGGATCTGCTTCCGCTGTTCGAGGAAGATCCCGAAACCGAAGGCGTGGCGGTTTATGCCGAAATAGGTGGTTCGCAGGAAGAGGAGTGCGCCGAGGTCATCGCCTCCGGGAAGTTCACCAAGCCTTTCGTGGTGTACGTTTCCGGCGCATGGGCCCCCGAAGGCCAGCGCTTCTCCCATGCATCCAATATCGTGGAGCGCGGTCGCGGTTCGGCCAAGAGCAAAATGGACGCGATCACGAAAGCCGGGGGGTACGTCGCCATGACGCCTACCGACATCCCGGTCATCCTGCACGAGAAATTGAAGAAATAGCTTCGGTCCGATTGGTATCTTTTCAACCAACTTTTTTCCTCAAAGGAGAATTCCCATGGCCGTTATGCGTTCTATCATGTATGTTCCCGGCAATAACCCCAAGATGGTTGAAAAAGCTCCCAGCATCCCCGCCGACATCATTACCCTCGACCTCGAAGACTCCGTGCCCCCGTCCGAAAAGGAAGCGGCCCGCAAGCTCGTTGCCGAAAAGCTTAAATACGCCGGTTCCGGCGGCGCTCAGGTGTACGTCCGCATCAACAACTGGGAAACCGAAATGACCAACGACGACCTCGAAGCCGTCGTGTGGGAAGGCCTTGACGGCGTGACCCTCGCCAAGACCGGCCACCCGGATGACGTCAAGCGTCTTGACTGGAAGCTCGAAGAACTGGAACGCCGCCGCGGTATCCCGGTCGGGACCGTGAAGATCTCCATGCTGCTCGAAACCGCCAAGGGCATCATGAACGCCTACGAATGCTGCATGGCCAGTTCCCGCAACGTGAACGCCATCTTCGGCGCCGTGGACTACTGCCGCGACATGCGCGTGAAGCTGACCTCCGAAGCCGTCGAACAGATGTGGGGCCGCGCCAAGATGGCCATCGCCGCCCGCGCCGCCGGCATCGTCGCCATCGACGCCCCCTTCGTGGCCTATCAGGATATCCCGGCTTTCGAACGCAACGTGATGGAAGGCAAGCAGATGGGCTATGAAGGCCGCATGATCATCCATCCCAGCCAGGTGGAACCCTCCAACCGCCTCTACGCTCCCGATCCCGCCGACGTGGAATGGGCCAACGGCGTTGTGAAGGTGTTTGAGGAAGAGGGGCTCGCCAAGGGCAAGGCCGCCGTTTCCTACCTCGGCAAGATGGTCGATACCCCGGTGTATCTCAACGCGAAGGACATTTTGGCCGCTCAGGCCGAAATCGACGCCAAGGTAAAGAAATAGGTTGTTACGCGGGGCATGCCCGTCGGACATGCCCCGCCCCTTGACGGTTTGAAAGGACGTTTTGGGCGTTGCGGCGCGACAAGCGGGTTTGCCCGTTCCGGCACCTTCGCGTGCAGGGATGGGCCGCCTCCGGAAGCAGGTGTTTTCCGGGGAGGTGGGGGCCTCCTTCGGGACTGCGCCGGATTCCCGGAACGTCTCTTCATACCGTCAAGGCCGGTTCACAGCGACAGTCCGTTTCCTCTGTTCATGACTCCCTGATACGCTCGCGCTTTCCGGCAGGATCGGAAAGGGCGGCGGAATTGCTCCCTTATTTTTCAAGATCTCGGATCATGCCCTGTACGGGAGATCCGCTCTCCGAACACAAAGGTGTAACGCCGTGGGGGACGGTGCTCTGTTGTCGTACCCTTTTTTCGGCGCTCCGCCGTTACCCTAATGAAGAGGCTCCCCATGTCACGTATCAAAAATCTCCGTGAAGAAGCTCTGGCCCTGCATAAGGACAACGTCGGCAAGATCGACATCCGGATCAAGGTTCCCGCGCGCGACAACGATGACCTGACGCTTGCCTATTCGCCCGGTGTGGCCGAGCCGTGCAAGGAAATCAACAAAGATCCCGCCATGCTCGACGTCTACACCAACCATTCGAATTTCGTGTGCGTGGTGTCCAACGGGACCGCCGTGCTTGGGCTCGGCGACATAGGCGCGGGTGCCGCCATGCCGGTCATGGAAGGCAAATCTTTGCTGTTCAAGCGGTTTGGCGACGTGGACGCCTTCCCGCTGTGCGTGGACACCAAGGATACCGCCAAGATTGTCGAGCTGGTGGAGCTTGTGGCCCCCACGTTCGGCGGCGTGAACCTTGAGGACATCAAAGCCCCCGAGTGCTTCGAGATCGAGGACAGCCTGAAGGCGCGCGGCGTCTTTAAGGGCCCTATCTTTCATGACGACCAGCACGGGACCGCCGTGGTGACGCTTGCGGGCCTCCTCAACGCCCTCAAGATTGTGGGCAAGAACATCGAGGACATCAAAGTCGTGACCAGCGGCGCGGGCGCTGCCGGAACGGCGATCATCAAGCTGCTCATGGCCGTCGGGCTCAAGAACGTCATCATGTGCGACTCCAAGGGCCCCATTTGGGAAGGCCGCCCCGAGGGCATGAACAAGTATAAGGACGCCATCGCCAAGGCGACCAATCCCGACAAGGTGAAGGGCACGCTTGCCGACGCCATCAAGGGGGCGGACGTGTTCATCGGCGTTTCCGTGCCGGATTCTCTGAATGAGGACATGATCCGCAGTATGGCGAAAGACCCCATCATCTTCGCGCAGGCCAACCCCATTCCGGAAATCTGGCCCATTGAGCGCGCGACGCAGGCCGGAGCGAAGGTTGTGGCCACGGGCCGTTCCGACATCAAGAATCAGATCAACAACGTGCTGGCCTTCCCAGGCATTTTCCGCGGCGCCATTGACGTGCGCGCCACCGACATCAACGACGCCATGAAGATCGCCGCCGCCCACGCCATCGCGGATCTGGTTACGCCCGAAAAGCTCAGCCCGGACTACATCATCCCGCCCGCGACGGATCCCGACGTCGCGCCCGCCGTTGCCGCTGCCACGGCGCGGGCCGCTATCGAAAGCGGCATCGCCCGTAATCCCGTAGACCCGCAGTCCGTGGCGGAAAACCTCCGCAAGCGCCTGTCGTAACCGGCCTGAACCCTTTCCTTTACGTTCAACCTTTGGAGTTCATCAATGCCTAGCGCTTCTCTCATAAAGGAATTTGAACAGCTTGTCGGCAAGGAAAACGTCTTCAGCAGCGAGGCGGATCGCCAGAGTTACGCGTATGACGCGGCGGTTTTGAAGCCCATGATCCCCAGCCTTGTGGTGCGCCCCACCGAGGTGGAACAACTCGGGCAGGTGGTGAAACGCTGCTACGAGGAAGGCATCCCCATGACCGTTCGCGGTTCGGGCACGAACCTTACCGGCGGCACCATCCCGGACTGTTCCGACACCATCGTCATTCTGACGACGGGATTGAACAAGATCCTTGAAATCAACACGGAGGATCTGTACGCCACCGTGCAGCCCGGCGTGATCACGGCGAAATTCGCCGCCGCCGTGGCCGCCAAAGGCTTGTTCTATCCTCCGGATCCCGGCTCCATGTCCGTGTCCACCATCGGCGGCAATGTCGCGGAAAGCTCAGGCGGCCTGCGCGGCCTCAAGTACGGCACGACCAAAGATTACGTCATGGGCATGGAAGTCTTCGCCAACACCGGTGATCTGGTGAAGACGGGCTCCCGCACCGTGAAATGCGCCACGGGCTACAACATTGCGCCGCTGCTGGTGGGTTCCGAAGGCACCCTCGCGGTCACGAGCAAGGTTACGCTCAAGCTTATTCCGCCGCCGAAGGCTTCCAAGGCCATGATGGCCCTGTTCAAGGACATGGACGGCGCGTCACAGGCCGTCGCCGGGATCATCGCGGCCCATGTGGTGCCCTGTACGCTGGAATTCCTTGACCACGCCTCGATCAACTACATTGAAGACTACGTGAAAATCGGCCTCCCCCGTGATGCCGGGGCCATGCTGCTCATCGAGGTGGACGGCCACCCCGCGCAGGTCGAGGACGAAGCCGTGATCGTGGAAAAGGTGCTGCGCGACAACAGCGCCACGGAAATCGTGGTCGCCCGCGACGCCGTGGAAAAGAGCCGGATTTGGGAAGCCCGCCGCGTGGCCATTCCCGCGCTGGCCCGCTGCCGTCCCACGCTGATGCTGGAAGACGCCACGGTGCCGCGCTCCAAGATCCCGGCCATGATCAAGGCCCTCGACGAGATCGCCGCCCGCCACAACGTCACCATCGCCACCTTCGGCCATGCCGGTGACGGCAATCTGCATCCGTCCATTCTCTGCGACCGCCGCGACAAGGAAGAGTTCTCGCGCGTGGAACGGGCTGTGGACGACCTCTTCAACGCCGCGTTGGAGCTTGGCGGCACGCTGTCCGGCGAGCACGGCATCGGCACCGCCAAAATCAAATGGCTGGAGCAGGAAACCTCCCACGGGACGATCATGTTCTCGCGGCGCCTGCGCAAGGCGTTTGACCCGAAGGGGTTGTTCAACCCGAGCAAGATCGTGGGATTCGGGGACTAGCTGTAGGAAGGGAACGGGAGGAGGGCTTTGGAAAGCGGGCTTCTCCCGGCCCCTTAAAGGATTCGAACGGCAGGGGAGGCGGCATGAAGGGGGTGGCCGAACGGCGCTTTCGCTGCTCCGTGGCCAATGACAGGGGCCCCTGCCGTTTCCTCTCCGGTCAACTTTCCGAATCCGGCACAGAACCGCCCGCGCCTTGAAGGAAGCGGGCGACCACCCCGGCGGGCGTCCGGGAAAGGGACTGATTCATGGATGAGATTTCAAGTCTTGCCAAGTCGTTGATGGTTCTGGACGACAAACTGGCTTCCTGTATGAAATGCGGTTTCTGTCAGGCCTTCTGTCCGGTTTTCGACACCACCGGGAAGGAAGGGGACGTGACCCGCGGCAAAATCGCGCTGGTCGAGAATCTGGCGCATCTCATCATTCAGGACCCGGAAGCGGTGAACGAAAAGCTGTCCCGCTGCCTGCTGTGCGGCGGGTGCCAGTTCAGCTGCCCTTCCGGCGTGCCGACGCTGGAAATCTTTATGGAAGCGCGGGCCATCGTCACGGCCTATCTGGGATTGTCCCCGGTCAAGAAGGCCATTTTCAGAAAGCTTCTTCCCAACCCGCGCGTGGTGGATACGCTCCTGCGCGCCGGTTCGCCGTTCCAGAAACTTCTCTTGAAAGATGAGCAAAATCCCCAGAAGACCGCCTGCGCGCCGCTGCTCAAGAGCCTGTTCGGGGATCGGCACATGCCGCTGCTGGCGGACAAGCCTCTGCGTTCCAAGGTTGGGAAGGTGGACAGGCCCGCCGGAAAGAGCGGCCTGCGCGTCGCGTTCTTCCCAGGCTGTATGGGCGACAAGATTTATACCGGCGTGTCGGAAGCCTGCCTCAAGGTTTTTGAGCACCACGGTGTCGGGGTGTTCCTGTCCGACAACTTTGCCTGCTGCGGCATCCCCGCGCTGGTGTCCGGCGACCGCGAGGGCGTTGAAAAGATGATCGAGCATAACCTCGGCATCCTTTCGCGGACCCACTTCGACTACATTGTGACGCCGTGCTCGTCCTGCACGATGACCATCAAGGAATACTGGCCCGAGATGTCGCGGAATTTGCCCGCTTCGGTGCAGGAAACCGCCAAGAAGTTTGGCGCCAAGGCCATAGACATCAACGCGTTCCTCGTGGACGTGTTGGGCGTGCACCCCGAAGGGCCCGCCAAGGGTGGCCTGAAGGTGACGTACCACGAATCCTGCCACCTGAAGAAATCCCTCGGCGTCAGCAAGCAGCCGCGTGAGCTTATCAACATGAACAAGAACTGCGAACTGGTGGAGATGGTGGAGCCTGATCGCTGCTGCGGTTGCGGCGGCAGCTTCACGCTGACCCACTACGACATTTCGCAGCAGATCGGCCAGAAGAAGCGTGACAGCATCGTTGCCACAGGGGCCGACGTCGTCGCCACAGGGTGCCCGGCGTGCATGATGCAACTGTCCGACATGCTGGCACGGAACGGCGACCGCGCACGGGTCAGGCACACCATCGAGCTGTACGCCGACACACTGTAACCATTGCCTCCCACTCCCTGCTGAAGGCGCTCTCCGTGAACGCACGGGGGCGCCTTTTTTTGCGGCCGATGATATAAGCGGGGTTCGGTTCCGGACCCCGGCAAACGCGTCGCCTCTGCACACCGCGAGATATAGGCTGATCCGCCAGTACGGTTCGCGTCTTGCCCCGGCGGCTTTCCGCGCAACGTGGATGGTTAGGGGTTGCGCGGGGTGGGACTGCTTGTCGTCTCGAAGACGGGCTTCTTGCGTCCGGGAAGCAGGCTGTCGCCGTCGTCCTTGCGGAGGAGCATGAAAACGAAGGCGGCCATCATGGTGATCCCGCCGATGGTGATGAACGTATAGTGGAAATGATCGAGCAGCGTCCCCGAGGCGAACGAGTTGTAGAACCGAAGCACCACGGTGCTGCTCGCCACGCCGAAGCTGATCGAAAGCTGCTGGGTTACGGAGAGCAAGCCGTTTCCGGTGCTGGCGTCTTCGGTGGAAAGGTCTCCGAGGGTGATGCTGTTCATGGCCGTGAATTGGGTGGACATGGCCATGCCGAGCATGAACAGGGGGAGAATGAGCATCCACAGGGGCAGGGTGGGCGTCTGGAGGGCGAACTGGGCAATCATGAGGCCGATGCAGACGGTGACGCCCGTGAGGGTCACCCGGTAGCCGAACCGGTTGAGGATCTTCATGGCGAAAGTTTTGGCGGTGATGGAGCCTATGGCCGTGGGAGCCATCATGGCCCCGGCCACCAGAGCGGGGTACCCGAGCCCGACCTGGAGCATGAGCGGCATGAGGAACGGTACACAGCCCGTACCGAGGCGGGACAGGATATTCCCGCCGATGCCCACGGAGAAGGTGCGCGTGCGGAAAACCGACAGCCTGATAAGCGGGGAGGGATGCCGCCGGGCATGGCGGATGTACAGTCCGAGCAGGGCTATGCCGCTGATGAGCAGTACGGGAGGGAGAAAATCGGGGCCGACCCTGTCGCCGAAGACTTCAAGGCCGCTGGAAAAGGAAACGAGGCTCAGGCCGAACAGGAAAAAGCCCATCCAGTCGAAGGGGCGGCGCGGAGCCGTGAAATCCGGCATGATGTGGTAGGCGTAGAGGATGCCGATGAGCCCGATGGGGATGTTGATCAGGAAGATCCAGTGCCATGTGGCATACGTCACCAGCCAGCCGCCGAGCAGAGGGCCGACCACGGGGCCGACGAGGCCGGGAATGCTGATGAAGTTGAGTACGGCGACCAGCTCGGTGCGCGGGTAAGCCCGGAGCACGGCGAGGCGCGCCACAGGCATCATCATGGCTCCCCCGATACCCTGCAGCACCCGCGAGGCGACGAGCATGGGAAGCGAGGTGGACAGGGCGCAGAGCAGGGAACCCAGAATGAAGAAGTTCACGGCGGAGATGAAAACGCGCCGTGTCCCGAACCGGTCGGCCAGCCAGCCGCTCACGGGGATGAGCATGGCGACGGTGAGGGTATAGCCCACCACGGCGAGCTGCATGGCCAGCGGGGAACGGTCGAGGCTGCGCGCCACGGCGGGGAGTGCCGTGTTAAGAATGGTGGCGTCCAGTGCCTGCATAAAAAAGGCGGCCGCCGCGATGGCAGGCAGTCCAACCAGTTTGTGTAAGGAAAAGGTCATAACGTACGCTGCCTTGTCTTCACAGTTCGCGCTGTGGGTGTCCGATGGTCCGGAAATATGCTCGCTTTCGTTTGTATCCCTTTTACATAGCGAGAAAAGATGTTGCCTTCAAGCTGTTCCGGGAGGTATCTGTAGCCCCTTCTTATCGCTTCCGTTCTTTTTCCGGAGGGGGCTGGTGCCTGAGGAACGCGCCCTTTTCCCCTTGAATATTAGGAATGGCCCGGAGCCGAAGCGCGGTTCGGAGGAGAAGGGGAAGGCCCTTTCGCGTGAGGCAACCCGCGCCGCACTCCATTGGCTGCATACGATGGGCGAAGATGCTCCCGCGTAGGGAAAACCGATAGATGCTACATGCCCAAGGCGGCGCTCAACCTGATTTTTTGTGCGTATGGAGCGAGACGTACGCGGGGATGCAGGATGGGGCGGTGGGCCTTTTTTTATGTACCGTTGGCGAGGGTTGGCGATACCCTACGGAGGGATGAATGTTTTTTGACGCGGCAAGTGTTGTGGTGGCGCATGGTTGGAAGATCCCCGCCAGCTTTGGCGGACGGCGGGCCCGCTGCATATATGGACCTATCGCCTGTTTTAGAGGATACTCGCTCCCCTCTATCGTTTTTGTAACCGGGATGCCCCACAGGGGAAAGCAGTCCGTGCGGCATGGAGATCCGATGCCGCCGGAGAAATTTCACCCCAAAACCTGCCGTGATGCAGGAACAAACGGGAGAAGGCATGGGTTCTCAAGGCAATGTTTTGGGCGGCACGATGATCATCGCCGGGACGGCCATCGGCGCCGGGATGCTGGCGCTGCCGATGATTTCGGCGGGCATGTGGATTTACTGGTCCCTATTGCTGATGGTCCTTACGTGGATGTTGATGCTGCGTGCGAGCCAGGCGATTCTGGAAGTGAATCTGCATTACGAGCCGGGCAGCAGCTTCCACACGCTCGTTCAGGATACGCTCGGTCCAGTCTGGAGCACGATCAACGGGCTTGCCGTGGCCTTCGTCCTGTATATTCTGGTGTATGCCTATGTCAGCGGCGGCGGGTCCACCGTGCAGCAGACCGTCATGGCGGTGACGGGCAACGATCCCGGGATGATGGGCTCGAGCCTGTTTTTCTCGCTGATCCTCATGGCCTGTGTCTGGTGGAGTACCCGGTTCGTGGACCGGCTTTCGGTTATCCTGATGGGCGGCATGGTGTTGACCTTCATCCTGTCCATGACCGGTATGCTGTCGCAGATCCGTTTGCCCGTACTGCTTGACCTGGGCGAAAACGGTTCCGGCGGCGGGGCGGCCATTTTCATTTGGTGCGCGCTTTCCACCTACCTCACCTCGTTCTGTTTCCACGCCTCCGTGCCCAGTCTGGTCAAGTATTTCGGCAAAAGGCCGGCCGACATCAACAAGTGCCTACGCTATGGTACGCTGATTGCCCTTGTCTGTTATGTGGCCTGGATTGTGGCCGCCGACGGGATCATCTCGCGCGGGCAGTTCAAGGCCGTCATCGCCGCGGGCGGCAATGTCGGGGACCTCATCCGTGCAGCCGGTTCCGGTATCGACAGCAGCTTCATCCTCCGCATGTTGGAGGCGTTTTCCTTCTTCGCGGTGGCGACCTCGTTCCTTGGCGCGGGGCTCGGACTTTTCGACTACATGGCCGACCTGTGCAAGTTCGATGACTCCGTCATGGGCAGGGCCAAAACGACCCTCGTGACCTTCCTGCCGCCCCTGCTCGGCGGGCTCATCAAGCCGGACGGCTTCCTCGCCGCCATCGGATGGGCGGGCCTCGCCGCAACCATCTGGTCGGTCATCGTCCCGGCCCTCATGCTGCGGGCCAGCCGCAAGAAGTTCCCGGCGGCGGCCTATAGCGCCCCGGGCGGCTCTTTGACCATTTATGTCCTGCTTGTATACGGCTGCATTACCGCCGTGTGCCATATCCTTTTCGTGCTGCACTATCTGCCCATGTACGAATAGGGCTTCCGCATATCCGTTTTTCGTCCTCCCGTTCGGTCGATCGGGAGGACTTTTTTATGGGTGCCGTGGACGTTTTCAGGGATGCGCGGTCTGTCTGGCATAAGCCTTGTTGGAAAAGCCTTGCTTCTCGGAAATAAATGATCTAATAGCCTGCTGTCAGTAACTATTACTAGATACCGCTTTCCGAATAGGGCGGTTCAGAGAGGAGCAGGCATGAGTGATATTCTGTTGTGGATGCATCCGTTGATGCAGGTATGCGCCGCCGTTCTCGGGGTATGGGCCATGTGGCAGGGGCTGAAGCGGGTGGCGATGCTGCTTGGCAAGAAGACGCTTTTCCCGTGGAAGCAGCATGTAAAGCTCGGGACGTTGGCCCTCGTTTTATGGATTCTTGGGGCGCTCGGTTTTTATGTGACGCTGGATTTGTTCGGCAGCACCCACATTACCGGACTGCACGCCGAACTGGCGTGGCCGATCATCGGGCTGGCCATCCTTGGGCTGATCACCGGGTACATCATGAACCGCTACAAGAAGAAGCGGAAGATCCTGCCCCTCATCCACGGGACCATCAATGTCCTTCTGATCATTCTTGTCGCCGTGGAATGCTATACCGGCGTACAGGTGTGGAAAGATTTTTCGTAAGACGGGAAGCGGGGGAGAGAGGCAAAGACGGCCCGTTCCCCGTACCTTCTTTGTTCTGGCAGGCGGGAGCCTCCGGTGAAGAGCCGGATAACCGAGCGGCCCTGAAATCCAAGGATTTCAGGGCCGCTCGGTTATGAAACCGTGTAAGCTTACAGGCGGCGTTCCAGGATGGTCTTGACGTCTTCGGAAGTCATCGCCGCGGGATTGTTGGCGAATACGGCTGGCATACTGTCCAGTGCCGTTCGGGACAGCCAGTCGAGCTGGCTTTCCCGCACGCCGAGATCGGACAGGGTGAAGGCGATCCCCAGCGTTTTCAGAAGGGCGTCCACCTGCTCGACGGCGCGCAGCGAGGCTTCCTCTTCCGTAAGGCCGGAAGTCTCCGCGCCCAAAAGCCGGGCCAGTTCGGCAAAATCCGCTTGCGCGTGGGGGCGCATGAACCGCATGTATTCCGGGTAAATGGCGGCAAGCCCTTCGCCGTGCGCGACGTTGAGCAGGCCGCTGATCGGATGTTCGATGCCGTGCGGGGCGGTACAGCCCGCGTTGCCTATGGCGATGCCCGCGAACGTGCTCCCCAGCGCCACCCGTTCCCATGTTTCAAGATCGGAGGGGTTGGCCTGTACCTTGGGCAGGCCTTCGCTCAGCCAGAGGATTGCCTGACGCGAATACAGCTTGCTGAACGGATTGGCGCGGACGGAGAGGAACGACTCGATGGCGTGGGCCAGCGCGTCGAAGCCGGGCCCTGCGATGCCCCTGCTGGAGAGCGTGGTCATGAGCTCCGGATCGACGATGCTTTCCTTGGGATACAGGGCGGGCAGGGCGAATCCCTTCTTCACATGGTCCGTGTCGGTGAACACGGCGGTCCAGTTGCCCTCGCTGCCCGTCCCCGCCGTGGTGGCGATGAGCAGGATGGGCAGGGCCTGCCCGCCCTGTTTGCGCCCGTAAATGTACTCGAAGATCGGCGCGTCGTTGTAATAGGCGAAGGCGATGCCCTTGCTTGCGTCCATGACGCTGCCGCCGCCGATCCCGATGACCATGTCGCACCCGTTGTCGCGGGCCGCCTGAGCACCCTCGGCCGCCATGGAGCCCAACGGGTTGGGACGGATGCCGTGGTAGTGCGCCCAGCCGAGCCCGGCGGCTTCCAGCGAAGCGCCCGCTTCTTCGGCGAGCGCCCGGGAGTGCGCGCTGCCGGTGGTGACGATGAGCGCCTTTTTCCCGTATTTCGCGGCCAGCGCCCCGATCTGGCGGCGCATACCGGGGCCGGAATGGATGCTGACGGGGTTGTGGAAGTGGCAATGCATGGGAATCCCCTCCTTACGTCGGTTCGATCGCGTCCGGGTTAGTTCTTCGCGCCCTTCAACTGCCACATCCAGCTGTCGCGGACCATGTCGTCGAGGGTTTTCACGGCTTTCCAGCCCAGCTCCTCAAACGCCTTGGACGGATCGGCGTAGCAGCTCGCCACGTCGCCGGGACGTCTGGCAACGATGCGGTAGGGTACGCTTACACCGTTGACGGCTTCGAAGCGGTGGACCATTTCGAGGACGCTGGTTCCGTTGCCCGTGCCGAGGTTGTGGATGATGCAGCCCGGTTTCGTTTCCAGCTTTTTCAGTGCGGCGATGTGCCCGGAGATGAGGTCGGTCACATGGATGTAGTCGCGCACGCCCGTGCCGTCCGGCGTGTCGTAGTCGTCGCCGAACACCTGCAATTCCTTGCGAATGCCCGCCGCCGTCTGGCAGACGAACGGCATGAGGTTGTTGGGGATGCCGTTGGGGTTTTCGCCGATGAGCCCGGACTCGTGCGCGCCGACCGGGTTGAAGTAGCGCAGGATGGAGACGTTGAACTCGGGATGCGCCAGCGCCACGTCACGGATGGTCTCTTCGATGTACAGCTTGGTGCGGCCGTAGGGATTGACCGCGCTGAGGGGATGGTCCTCGGTGAGGGGGAGGAAGTGGGGCACGCCGTACACCGTGGCGGACGAGCTGAAGACGAGGGCGCTGCCGTGCTTGAGGCACATTTCAAGAATGGTCAGCGCGGAGTCATAGTTGTTGCGGTAGTACATGAGCGGGTGCGCCACGGATTCGCCTACGGCCTTGTGGCCTGCGAAGTGGATGACCGCGTCGATCTGGTATTCGGCGAACAAGGCGCGCATGGCGGCGACGTCGCCCGCGTCGGCCTTGATGAAGGGGATTTCTTTGCCGCAAATTTCCTTCACGGCGAGGAGGACGGACGGATTGCTGTTGTGGAGGTTGTCCACGCACAGGGGCTCGTAGCCCTGTTTGACGAGCTCCACAAGCATGTGCGTGCCGAGATAGCCGGTTCCGCCGGTGACGAGAATCTTACCCATATTGTTTTTCTCCTAACGCCCGGTCTGTCCGGGCTGAATCTCTCTTGTTGCTTAATCCAGCCGGGCGATCCGCGCAAGAGCCGGCGGTGGGGTTCTGCCGGCGATTGGGTGACGTTTGCACAACAACGTATCGGAAAAGATGTTTTGCCATAGGAGGATAAGGAGGGCCAAAGCGAGATGCCATTGCCGATGACAGCATTGGGGCGCTGCCCGCTTTGCCAATCCATTTTCCTTATTGGAGAAGGTGTTCCGGCAGCGCCGGGGCCGATACGCCCCGGCCGCCGGTTGAAGGGACAGGGGGCCAAGCGGTAGGGGCTTTCCTGCGGATTTTCGTTTTGGAGCCGCGCTTGTCAGGGATATCCGAACGCGTATAAGGAAAAAACTTTCCGGATACAGCAACAAGCAATGAGAGAGCCATGAAACTGCAAGGGAAAACAGCCATCATCACCGGAGCGGCCAAAGGCATCGGCGCTGCCGCCGCCCGCCGTTTCGCCGCCGAAGGCGCTCGGATCGTCTTGGCCGACAAGGATGAAGCCAATGGGCATGAGGTAGCAAAAGCCATTGTCAAAGAGGGAGGCGAAGCTGCATTCTGCCTGTGCGATGTGGGGAATGAAGCCGATGTGCAGGCGGCCTTGGACACGGCGGCCCGTACATACGGGAAGCTGGACATTGTGGTGAACAATGCCGGATGGCAGCTCAACAAGACGCTTTTGGAAACGACGGCTGAAGAATTCAACGCCGTACTGAATACGAATCTGACCAGCATGTTCCTGTTCACGAAAGGGGCGGCGAATATGTTCATTGCCCAGAAGACGGGCGGGGCCATCGTCAACGTCTGCTCGACCTTCGCGGTGGTGGGATCTCCGGGATACGTCGCCTACCATGCTTCCAAGGGCGGGGTGGCCTCGTTTACGCGGGCGGCGGCGATTTCCCTGATGCCGCACAATATCCGCGTCAACGCCGTCGGCCCCGGGACCACGGAAACCCCCGGATTGCACGATGGCGCAAGGGATACCGGCGACGAGGCCAAAGGTATGGCGAGCTTTCTGGCCCTGCAGCCGCTCAAGCGTTTCGGCAAACCGGAGGAAATCGCCTCGGTGATCGCCTTCCTTGCCAGCGATGAAGCCAGTTTCGTCACGGGAGCGTTGTGGATGGCTGACGGAGGCTATACCATCGTGTAGGCCGCTTCGGCGTTTCCTCTTCCGGAAATTCCGCTTGCGCGGAACAACGGGATGGGGATGGGGCTTTGCAAGCGGGAAAGCCGACGAAGATCCAATATAAGGTGTATGGTAGGTCAGAAATCGGCAGGGTGGGCTCATGTATGCTGCTCGCCGCATGAAACGGAAGCGGCAGGGTGCCCGTGCCGCCTGGCAATCTGGTATTGCTTTGGGGAGATCCCGAATTGGGCGGAAAAAGCCTTGGTGAGATGGCTCGGACTGGAAAATCCGCACAGATACGCTATTTCGGTGATGTTTTTTCCCTTTTCGTTGAGAAGCCTTCGGGCGCACTCCAGACGCTCCCGGCGCAGGATGCCGAAGACAGTGTCCTCGAAGAGCATCCTGAACAAGGCCGTCAGCCGTGTGCGGTTGACCCCCACGGCGGCTGCCAGTTCGGGCAAGCTCGGCGGCTTTCCGATATCCTGGAGCAGTATGGCATAGGCTCGGTGCGCGGCCCGGCACTCCGCCGGGCTGACGCATTTGTGGCTGTTTTCCCTGTCCAAGAGTTCGATCTGCTGATAGAGCAGTTCGTATTTCTTGTGCGCCAGGAATACGTCTCGCAAGAGGCCGTCGTCCCGGCAGTTGAGGATCTGCTCGAGGAGAATGCGAAGGTGCAGCGGGATGTCTCCTTTGAGCGTCCGGGATGAGCTTTTCCTGAGCCCATCGTGGACAAAACCGAGCTGGCAGGCAAACAGGCGCAGGCATTCCGGACGGAGCTGGAGCCCCACGGCCTGAATCCGCTTCCCGGCGCGTGAGATGGAAAAGCCTCCGTTCAGGCAAAAAAGCAGGCTGTTTCCCTTGCCGATTTCTTCGGAAAAGGCCTCCCCATCGGCGGCCTGCGCGTCGATGCGTGCCTGTCCGTTCAGGCAATAGAAGAAGGTCATGCGTGCCCCGTCCTGTTGTAGGCGGAACGGGCCCGCGGCGTGCGAGTCGTCATCAATGACGAACAGGGTCACGTCGGGGCAGGAGCACTGCCCCTGATGGAAAAAGCGGCAGGTGCAGGTGGAGTGGATACTCGTAGGCGTCATCAGTCTCACTCGGTTTCGGAGATGTTCCGAAGAAAGGCGCGTCGCCGCGCCGTGTCGGGATACGTCAGAAGGCGTAGCGCAGGGTCAGGTAGACGAAATCGTTGTCCGTGTATTCGCCGAGGATGGTGTCCTCCCCGCCTGTCCAGAACATGACGCCCGTGGATGCCTTCCAATGATCGTCCAGTTCGTATTCAAGGAACACTTCGGTAAGCGTGCCCTCCCCGCTGGTGTAGAGTTTGCCCCGGACCCCCGTTTTGAGCGCGTCCCGGAACCATTTGCCGCTGATTTCATAGGTCGCGCCGTGCCATGTCCGGCTGCCGGAAGCTTCCGAGCCTTCCTGAACGTCCCCGAAAAGCTGGAAGTTCAGGTAATACTTGCTGTCGATGTCGTAGTCCCAGCCGAGGACGCCCTGCCACAGATCGGCCCGGTGAAAACCGAAGCTTCCCTGTACCGGAAAACGCGGCTTATAGGCGACCTCGCCCCGGACGGTCTGGCTGCCGAAGCCTTTCGCGAAGGAAGTTCCGAAAGCCGTGAAGCGAGGGTATTCGGCGGTCCAGCGCATCCCGCCGCCGTTGTTCCTGCTTACGAACATCGGGTTGTCGACAAAACCGTGGAAGGCCATGAGCGCCAGATCCCACCCCCCGAGATTGGCGGAGAGGCGCCCGCCGTATTCCACATCCCGGAACCATCTGTCCGGTTCGTCGGGAGCCGTGATCGTGAAGAGGCCGTCGTCCCGCTGCCGCCGGAGTTCGCGCAGGGCGCGCGGTTCCCACGGGTTGCCGGAGCGGGGCAGGGCGTTGACCTCGGCCTTGGGAAGGAACACTCCCTCGAAACTGATCCCGTTCCCCGAAACCGTGCCGCTGAACAGCCATACCGGGAGCCGGTTGTCGGCACGCCCGGTCGTGACCGGGTCCCGCGTATCCAGCGGATTGATGAGATCCATGGGGTTGATGCCGTCGCCCGTCCCCCATCGGTGAGTCTTCCGTCCGAGAAAGATATCTATATTGTCTGTATCATAGGTCAGATACAATTCCCGGAGATCGGCTTTCCACGGGGAATGGTCGCCCGGCCACGTGTGGGCGGCCCCTTCGTAGCTGCCTTCAAGGCTGCCGAAAAGCGACAAGACATCGCGCCGCCAGAGCGCCTCGATCTGCACTTTCTGCCGCAGGGAAATCGGGGTTTCTGGATCGTTCAGGGAAAATTGGTTGCGCGATTCCGCGAACCCTCCGAGCAGGAACGTATCGGAAGCCTCAATCGCATGCAGATCGGAAAAGGCCTGTCCGTCCGAAAAGGGATCGCCCTCCACGGCGGCATGGGCGAAACCGAACCAGAAGAGGCAGACGGCGCAGGTCCGGAGCAGGGTTTTCATGCCTACCTCTTGAGATCCTGCGGCAGAAAGATATCTTCGGCGATCGGCGTGTTGTAGGCCACTTCCCGTATTTCCATGATCGTTTCCGAGTCCGATCCCACGGTGCGCATGCGCTGGCGGGTGGCGGTCCAGATGCCCTGTATCTCCTTGTAGCCGCCGAAAACCAGCTCCTTGCACCGGTTCCCGCCCTGATCGTAGAAGTCGATTTTCGCGGGCAGCCAGATATCTTTCCTGATCCAGATAATCCGTTTGGAATAGTTCGTCTTTTCTGGGAAGACCGCTTTAGCCTCCAGTACATGGCAGTCCACGCCGGAGAGGGCCTCGTCGGGCAGCAGGGTATAGGTGTCCTTGTCGACTTCCCGCCGTGAAATGTCCTCATTGGCGTAGTCGCTGCGCATGAAGGAGCCCTTTTTGCTGCCTCCGCTGATGCGGCGGACCAGCGACTCGGCGGGCATGTAGACCCACATGTCATCGTCTTTATTGATATCCCTGTAACTCCACGTGAGATAGGCCGTATTCCGGATGTCCCCCGGTTCGAGAAAGCGGATGTGTTGCTTTTCCGAATCGGGGAACTTCTTTTTCTTCATGGCCATGAAGCGGACAAGCTGCTGATCGCCGCGTTTGATGATCATCGCCATCGACATGTCGGAGGTACGGCTGGTGTCGACCTGATCCGCCTTGAGCGCCACATCCCTGCCGGTGAGCGCCCAGCCCGAGGCGGGGAGGATGAGCTGGACGCCGAGCAGGGCGGCGAGGACGATGCCGGATTTCCGTGAAAACATGAACTGCATGGAATCTCCTCGTATCAGCATGAAGGAAAAAGGGGTTCGCAGGCCACGGCGGCGACGTGGCCTGCAAGGGGAGTGCATTCCGCGAGGGCCGCCCCGTCCAGACGGAGCGTATCGCCGCATGGGTGGAGCGCGAAGCTGTCCAGAGGCCGCCCAAGGCCTTCGCCCGTGGCCTTGAGGAAGGCTTCGCGGCAGACCCAACAACGCAGGAAGGCGCGATCCCGATCGTCGGACGCGGCGATCCAACGGATCTCGGGGGCCGAGAACCAGCGGCAGGCGATGAGCATGGCCTCGGGCAGAGGGCGCACGGGTTCGACGTCCACGCCTACAGGTGCGTCTTGGCGCACGGCGAGCAGGGCCAGCGAATCCGAATGCGCCAGGTTGAAGTGCAGCGAACCGTGCGCAAGCCGGGGTTTGCCGTCCGGATCGGAACGGAACCGGAGCGTTTCGGGCGGGGTATCCAGATAGCGGGACAGCACGGAGCGCATCCAGCCGTGGGCCTGCCGGTACCGTTCCGCCAGCTCCGGGGTGTGGAAGCGGGAAGCGGCCGCGCATTCCTCCTCGGAGAGCAGATCCCGGAAACCGGACTGTGTCGGGCCGGTTAAGGGGCGGCTCCAGACATGGACGCAATCGGAATCCGTAGGCGGGGCAGCGGCGTCCCCGGAAAGGTGCAGGAGCCGGAACCCGTCCGAAGGCTTGCCGTACCCGCAAGGGGGCGTGGGTGGCGGGGCTGCCACGGTCTTTGTAGAAAGGGCGGAGGGAGGGAACACGGAGAAACCTCATTGTTGAATTTGAATTTCAATATCTGATAATAAAGGACGGGGAACGCTGTCAAACTTCCCGAAAAATTTTTGTACATGCAGAAACAGGATCAAAAGCTGACAAAGGGGGATGGTTTTTCTCAGTGAAATTTACCTGTTACAGCAACAGAATCGCACGGCTGGAGAAGCGGGTGGCCTTATAATCGGGCGTTTTTTCTGCCGCAAATACAAAAAAAAGATACGCAGATGAAAGTAAGCGGGCGTGAGTTGTCTTAAGTTGGCCCCATCGGACGGCGTAAGCCCTGTTTATAATGAAAATGAAATTTAAATTCATTTTTTTACACCAGTCTTTGGAACGGTCATGAAGCACTCCCTGTTGTTCTGGTCCCGCAAATCCCACTGTTGGGCGGGCGTTTACCTGAGCGCCGTCACCCTGCTTTGGCTGGGCGAAATGGCGCTCCTGCCCGCTGTCTACGAGCCGCGGTTCGAGGTTGCGTCCCCATCCCCCGCCGTATCCTCCGTGGGAACGCCTGCGGTGTCCGTACAGGATGTGCTGGATCGCTTCAGTCACGAACGGGTCGACGGCGAACCGTTGACGCCCGATACGGTGACTTTTTTACCGAAGGAGGGTTCGTGGGTTGTCCGCGACGCCGGGCGGTACGTGTCCGTGACCTACGACGTCCGTACTGGTGAGGCGCGTGAGCGGGCCTTTGATTCGGCCAAACTGGTCGAAGAAAAGAACGGGCTGGCGTGGCTCAGCCCTGAACTGGGGGCCGCGTTCAAGCTTTCCTTTCAGCCGTTGTTCATTCTGCTGTGCGTGACAGGAATTCACCTGCTTTTGGGACGGAACCGCCGCCCCGGAAAGGAAAAGGAACGTGCCGCTACGCTGGACGCCGTGCGGACGGGTGAAACCTGCCTGTATGAGCGGGCGGATGATCCATGCCTTGCCGGGCGCCTTGCCTCTCTCGGCTTTCTGCCGGGCGTCGCCGTACGGATGCTGCGTAACGCCAAGCGTGGGCCGTTGCTCGTGCTGGCGAGGCATACGCGGGTGGCCCTCGGGCGAGAGATCGCGTCGGGCATCGTTGTGGCGAGGAAGGGCTGAGCATGGGCGCTTTACGGAATCATCCGGCGGGGAAATTCTTGACTGTCGCGGTGGCGGGCCAGCCCAACACCGGCAAGTCTACACTGTTCAACCGGCTGACCGGGCTGAACCAGCGTGTGGGCAACTGGACGGGGAAGACCGTGGATCGCAAGGAAGGCGCGGCCCTTTGGAATGGCGTGGCCTTTACCTTCGTGGATCTGCCCGGCTGCTACGGGATGACCCCGCATTCGCCTGAAGAGGAAGTTGCCCGCGACTACCTGCTTTCCGGCGGACCCGACGCCGTGCTCGCCGTGGTCAACGCGGCGAGCGTGGAACGGAGCTTGTATATCGTGTCCGAGCTGGTGGCGCTCGGTCTGCCTGTGGTCGTTGCGCTCAACATGACCGACGTTGCGGAGCAGGAGGGCAGGGCTGTGGATGCCGTTGCGTTGTCTTCGGCTCTTGGCCTGCCCGTGATCCCGCTGGTGGGCACGTCGGCGGACGGGACCGCCGTGGACGCGTTGCTCCGGGCGCTCGCGGAGGCATCTTGCCCCGCCAGTGTGCCCGCCGTGCCTGCCAAGGTGTCGTTGCTCGCGGAGATTATCGGGGCGGCCCTGCCGTGCGCCCCGCTCTGGGCGGCGTGCAAGCTGTTCGAGGGCGACGAGGGGCTGCTGGCCCGGACGGAAACCCTTTCCGGGGAGAAGCGGGAGGCGATCCGTGTGCTGCTGGGCGACCCCTCGGTCGCACCGGAGCTGTACGCGTCCCGGCAGGCATGGATCGACGCCGCATGTGGCAAGGCCGTCCGTACATCCGGTACGGGCCGGGGGCTGACCGAGCGCTGGGACCGGGTTCTCCTTCATCCGCTATGGGGACGGTTGGCCGCGTTTCTGGTCATCCCGGCGGGCTGCGTGCTCGGTGCTGCGCTTGGCATGATGACCGGCGGCCTTGTGCTGTTCGCGGTGCTGGCGTGGGCTCCCGATCTCAAGGCGGCCTACCCCGGCCCGCTGGGGAGCCTCGCCGCCGATGCCCTGCTGCCCGCCTTTGGGTGGGTGGTCGCCCTGTTGAGCATGATCAGCGCGCTCTACGCCATTTTTTCTTTTCTGGAGGACACCGGCTATCTCGCGCGGGTGGCGTACCTCATGGATTCCTTCCTCAGCGGTCTGGGCATTGACGGGAAATCCGCCATCCCTCTGATGATGGGATTCCTGTGCAACACGGTGTCCATCGCCGGGAGCCGGGTCGTGGATTCGCCGCGCCGCCGCCTCATTACCTTATGTATGCTGCCGTTTATCCCGTGCAGCGGGCAGATGGGCGTGGCCTTCCTGTTCGCCTTTGCCCTGTTCCCTGCGGGTACGGCCCTGCTCGTAGTGCTCGGCGTGAGTTGCCTTAACCTGTTCATGGCCGGGGCTGTGGGCAGGATCATGCACGCAACGCTTCCCGGCCGCTACGCCAACGGCCTCATCATGGAGCTTCCGCTGTACCACCGCCCCAATTTCAGGACGATCTTCGGCAACGTGCGCACCCGTGCCGTGCTGTTCCTGCGCGGCGCTGCGGTCAACATCTTCGCGGCGCTGATCGTCGTCTGGGCGATCAGCACGTTCCCCGGCGGCACGGTGGAGACGAGCTGGCTGTACCGTTTCGGGCGGTGGCTGGAACCCCTCGGTTCGTTTCTGGGGTTTGACTGGCGGTTTACGGTCGCGCTGCTGAGTTCCTTCGTCGCCAAGGAAACGACGGCGGGGACGCTGGCGGTCCTGTTCTCCGTGGGAGCGACCGACCATGAGGCCGTCGTGCAGGCTCTGCGGGCTTCCATCACCCCGGCGGGAGCGCTGGCCTTCATCGTGGCTTCCAACCTGTACATTCCGTGCATCGCCTCCATCAGCGTCCTGCGCAGTGAACTGGGGAGCTGGGGCAGGACGCTGGCGTTGCTGGCAGCCATGTTCGCCTTGGCGATGGGCATGGCGTGCGCGGTCTATCATATAGCCGTATTTGTTTAACCATTTTACGAGAGGACAATGATGAACCAGATCCATCCCGAACCGCTTTCGGGCACGCTCGTCGACATTCTGGAGGAGACGGCGGCCCGGTATCCCGAACATGGCATTTTCCATGTCGCGTCGGGGGACACCTCGGAGGAGTTCCAGAGCTACCCCGAATTGCTGCGCAACGCCAAGGAGATGGCGCAGGTGCTGTACCGGCGCGGGCTCCGGCCCCGTACGCCGCTGATCCTTTCGGTGGACGCTTCGCGCACGTTCCTTGAAATCTTTTGGGGATGCCTGTTCAGCGGCGTCCTGCCAGCGCCGCTCGCCCACATGCGCACGCCCAAAGCGGATTCGATGGAGGCGCAGAAGATTTTTCACGTCTGGGAGGCAATCAAGGCTCCCATCGTGGCCGATTCGTCCAACGAGCGGGCCTTTGCCGTGCTGACGGACATGTTCAAAGGGACGGGGGCCACGCTCATAGCCAGCGAAGACCTCATCACGGAGGCCCGCATCGTCGATTTCCAGGAGGACGACCGCTACATCCCGCAGCATGACGATTCCGCCGTGCTCCAGTTCTCCTCCGGCAGCACGGGTATGCCCAAGGGCGCGCGCCTCACGCACCGCAACCTCATTGCGAACATCCGCGCCCTGCGGGCCATCGAAGGCGGCACATCCGAGGACAGGCTGGTGACGTGGCTGCCGTACTTCCATGATTTCGGGCTGTTCGGATGCCACCTCATGCCTATGCTCGCGGGCATGGATCAGATCAAGATGGACCCGTTCCAGTTTGCTCAGCGTCCGTTCCTGTGGATGGAAAAAATCCACGAGCACCGGGGCACCATCACCTCCGCCACCAATACCGGCATCGAGCATCTTTCCGCATACATAGGCTTGCGTGCCGACCGGCTGCCCGAAGTGGATCTCTCGTGCCTCAAAGTGTGGACGGTGGGCGCGGAAATGATTTCCGCCGAATCGTGCCGCATTCTGCAGGAGCAGCTCGCGCCGATGGGCCTCGCCCCGCACCTGCTCATGCCCGGCTACGGGCTTACCGAGACGACGCTGGTGGCGACGTGCCACCCTCGCAATACCCCGGTGAAGACGTTCACCCTCGACCGCAAGCTCATGGTGTCGGAGCAGGTTGTCCGCTACGTGCCCAAAGGCGAAGACGCGGCCGAGTTCACCAGCGTGGGCAAGCCCGTCCAGTATTGCGAAGTCCGCATTGCCGACAAGGACGGCAAGCCCCTGCCCGCCGACCGTGTGGGCGTGGTGGAAATCCGGGGGGACAACGTCATCTCCGACTACTTCGACAATCCCGAAGCGACCGAGTCCTCGTTCAACGGGGAGTGGTTCTCCACCGGCGACATGGGCTTCATGGACGCCGAGGGCGACCTGTGCATCGTGGGCCGTTCCAAGGAAATCATCATCGTGCGCGGGCAGAACTATTATCCCGCCGACATCGAGCACATCGCCCTGTCCGGCATGGAAAAGGCGTTCCGGCTCGTGGTGGCGTGCGGCGTGTACGATCCGAAGGAAGGTCGTGAAATCATCCTGATGTTCTACATCCCGGCGAAAAAGGGGGCCGATGCGGAACTGGCGCAGCTCCTGCACCGCATGAACGAACAGGTTTCCACGCTCGCCGGGTTCTCCGTCGACCGCTTCATCGCCGCGCGGCAGGGCGACATCCCGCGCACGTCCAGCGGCAAGGTCATGCGCAAGGCGCTGTGCGAGGGTTACCTCAACGGCGATTTCGACGGCAAGATCACCGTGCTTGAGCATGAGGAGCCCGTCCTCGATCCCGCTTCGATGGATCACGAGCAGATCGTGCTCGGCGTGTGGAGCGACGTGCTTGAACTGCCCGTTGACGCCATCGGCACGAAGAAGAACCTGTTCCGCCTCGGCGGGGATTCCATCCGGGCCATGCGTATGCAGGCGCGGCTTGAGGACATCTACCGGGCCAAGATGGAAAGCAATTTCTGCTACCTGTTCCCCACGGTGGAGCAGCAGGTGCAGTATTTCCGCACCCGCGACTTCAGCATCGAGCCGCCTCAGAACGAGATCGAGGCGCTTCTTCAGAAGATCGTGGCTTCCAGCCTCGGCATCAAAGCCGAAGCCGTGAGCGTCAGCGCGGAACTCATGCCCCTCATCGGGGACATCTCCAAGGCGTTCGCCCTGTTCGACGCTATCCGCGAGGTGTTTGCGGAAGCGGAGATCGGCGAGGACTTCCTGCGTCTGACCACCATCCGGCAGATGGCGGACTACCTGTGGCACCGCGTCTTTTGCGAAACGCACGCGGACGGCGACGTGGCCTACTTTCCGCTGATGCATTTTCAGGAAACGCTGTATTTCCACCGCAAAGGCTTCGTGCAGAACGAGCCGAGCGGCCTGAGCTGCTACATCTACCTCAACGCCCGCATGGACGGCGACTTCCGCCCCGACGTGTTTGACAAGGCGCTGAACTATGTGGTCGGCCGCCATCCCATCATGCGCTCGGTCATCGACGAGGAACGCGAGAAGCCCCGTTTCAAGGTCTTCAAAACGGTGCCCGAAGTGCACGCCAGACATATCGACGTGTCGCATCTGCCGCCTTCGGAGGAACGGGCCTACATCCTGCAGCGCGGCCTCGAACTCAACGACTACCGTTTCGATCTGGGCGAATGGCCCCTGTTCTTCTGCGAGATCACGAAATTCGCCAATGATCGCTATGTGTTCGCCATGAACATCGACCACATGCTCGTGGACGGCTTCAGCTACATGCAGGTGTTCGACGAACTGTTCAACACCTACGACCGCATGGTGCTCGGCGAGCCGTGGGAATTGCCCGAAGCGGCCATGACCTTCGGCGACTATGTGCGTGTGGAAAACCTGCGCCAGCGCACGCAGGAATACAAGAACGCGCTGGAGTTCCAGCTCGGGCTGTTCAAGGATCTGCCCTCCAAGGCCCTCCTGCCCACCAAGCGCAACCCGGCCCTGTTGAAAGAAGTGTATTTCGACACCTTCTATCAGGAGATCCGGCCCGAAATCATCGAGGGCCTCAACGCCATTGCCGCCGAGGAGCAGATCAGCCTCAACGCCCTGCTGCTCGCGGCCTACTTCAAGCTGATGAACGTGTGGTGCCATCAGGACGACATGATCATCAACATGCCGGTGTTCAACCGCGAACAGTATTTCGCCGGGGCCCGCAAGACCGTGGGCAGCTTCATCGACATCTTCCCGGTACGCCTGCAGACCCACTTCGACGAGCCCATCGTCCAGATCGCCCGCAAGGCCGAGGCGTTCACCCGCAAGCTCCTTGAGGTGCCCGTCTCCTCCATCGAGCTCTCCCGCGAGCTGTTCGAGCGGCAGGGCCTGCGCGCCACGTCCATGAGCTCGATCATCTTCAGCAACTCCATCGGGATGTACGCGGGTGAAGTCAGCGGCATGAAGACCATCAAGCTGGAGACGCCCGAATTCCGTACCGGCGCGCCGGGCACGTTCATCGATCTCGTGATCTACGACTACCGCGTGCGCCGCAACGACAACGACGTCTTCTACTTCAACTGGAACTATATCCGCGATCTCTTCGACCGCGAATTCATCGAGACGCTGGCGAAGCAGTACCACATCCTGCTTGAACAGCTCATCCGTTATCGGAATGAGCCGGATCATCCGTTCTCCGGCGAGGACATCGTGCCGGAGCGGTACCGTTCGCTCATCGCGTCGCTCAACCGTACCGAAGCGGCTATTCCCGAGTCCACGCTGCACGGCCTGATCGAGGAGCAGATCCGACGTACCCCGGACAGCGAGGCCCTGACCTACGAAGGGCGGAGCCTCTCCTACGCGGCCTTCGGGAAGCGGGCCGATCAGGTGGCCGGGCTGCTGCGGCACCTCGGCGTCTCTTCCAACGAGTTCGTCGCGCTGTTCCTGAACCGCAGCTTCGACACGCTGGCGGGGCAGCTCGGCATCATGAAGGCCGGGGCCGCCTACCTGCCCATTGGGGTTGACTATCCCACGGATCGCGTCGCCTACATGCTGGAGGACTCCGGGGCGCGGGTACTGCTCACCCAGTCCGCACACCTCAAGGAACTGGAAGGCGCGCTCGGCAGGGTGGAGCACATCCTCGTCATGGACGAGGGCGCAAGCGCCGCCGCCATCCCGGAATCGCTCCGGGAACGGGTCGTCATGCCGTCAGGCATCTATGTTGACCGCCCGGACGTGGCCCTGCCCGCCGGATCGCCGGACGACCTCGCGTACATGATCTATACCTCCGGTTCCACGGGCAAGCCCAAGGGGGCCATGATCACCCACCGGAACATCGTCAACTTCCTGACGTGGGTGAAGGAGGAACTGGGCATCACGGCGGCGGAACGGCTGGCCTTCGTGACCTCCTACGCCTTCGACATGACCATGACCAGCAACTGGACGCCGTTCCTCGTCGGGGCCTCGCTGCATGTGCTGTCCGAGGAGAAGACCAAGGATGTCAACAATCTGCTGCGCTTCATCAGCGAGAAGGGCATCACGTTCCTGAACATCACGCCTTCGCATTTCTCGCTGCTCTCCAGCGCGCGGGAATTCCTCGCCGATGCGGACATCCCCCTGCCGGAGTCCATGCGGGTTATGCTCGGCGGCGAGGTGATCAGCACCAAAGACCTCAACCAGTGGTTGAAGTTTTACCCCGGCCACCGGTTCATCAACGAATACGGCCCCACCGAGGCGACCGTGGCCTCGACGTACTTCAGGATCCCGGTCAACGCGGACAATCAGGTGGATCTGCCCGTGGTGCCCATCGGCAAGCCCGTCTACAACACGCAGATCTACATCCTGAACCGCTTCCGCGAGCATTGCATGCCCGGCGTGCCCGGCGAACTGTACATCGGCGGCATGGGCGTGAGCAGGGGCTACCACAACAAGCCGGAGAAGAACGCCGAAGCCTTCGTGCCCAATCCCTTCAACCCGGCTGATCCGTCCGACAGGCTCTACCGCACCGGAGACGTGGTGCGGATGCTCGACACCGGCGACCTCGAATTCCTCGGCCGCGAGGATCACCAGATCAACCTGCGCGGCTACCGCATCGAGGCGGGAGAGATCGAAAGCGCGCTGCGCGAGCACGAGTCCGTGACCGAGGCCGTGGTCGTGCCCCGCAAGGACACGGCGGGAAGCCTCACGCTGGTGGCCTTCCATACCGGTTCCGAGGTTCCCGCGGCGGCCCTGCGTGACCATCTCGCCAAACGGCTGCCCGAATACATGATCCCGGCCCACTTCGAGCTCCTCGGCGAAATGCCGTGCACGCCGAGCGGCAAGCTGGACAAGAACCGGCTCCCCGACGTGGTGATCGAGGCCGGGAAACGAGACGCCGCCGTGATCCGCCCGGTGACGGAACTGGAAAAGCGCATCACCGCCATCTGGGAGGATGTGCTCGGCGTCACGGATCTCGGCATGACCAGCAATTTCTGGGACGTGGGCGGCGACTCGCTCAAGGCCATGCGCCTCATCATGCGCATGAAGAAGGAAGGCTTCATCGACTTCGGCCTCAAGGAAGCCTTCGAATACCAGACGGTCGCCTCCATCGTGAGCCGCATCCTCCGCAAGGGCGAAGGCAAGGCGGAAGAGGCGGGCATCGTGGCGCTGACGGATGTGGAACGCCCTGAAGCAAGGCTCTTTTGCCTGCCCTACGCGTGCGGCAACCCCACCATGTATCGGCAGTTCGGCAGGCTGCTGCCCGCATCCTACGCCGTGCTCGCCGCGAACCTGCCCGGACACGGCAAGGCCGGGGAGCCCATGCGCTCCATTCCCGAAATGGCGGCCCTGTGCGTGGAGCAGCTTGCGGCCTTCAACGACGGCACGCCGCTGTTCCTGCTCGGCTACTCGTTCGGCGGGTTCCTCGCCTACGAGATCGCGCGGCGGCTTGAGGAAAAGGGGCGCCCCGTCGCCGGGGTCGTGCTGGTGGCGAGCCCGCCTCCGGGCGTGATCGGCGGCCTGCGGGCAATCATCGACAGCTCGGAGGACGAGATCGTGCGCGTCTCGAAGGAGGTCTATCATTACGATTTCGCGGAGATGACCGAAGCCGAGCGCCGGGACTATCTGAACACGCTCCGGGTGGACACGCAGGCGATGCTTGATTTCGCTTTCGGGGCCGCCGTGGAAGCCCCCATGCTGAACCTCGTCGGCACGCTTGAAGAGGAAGAAGAGCTGAAGACGATGGCCGAGGCGTGGAACGCGGTGTTCGCCAACCCGTCCCATGACCGGACGGAAGGCGCGCACATGCTGATCAAGACGCATCCGGAGGAACTGGCCGGGAAGGTCAGGCATTTCATGAACGAGCTGTTGAAAAGGGAAGGGAAGGCATGAAGAGAAACGGCATAGCGGGTATCCTTGCGGCGGTTTTGCTGTCGGCGTGGTCGCTGCCCGCTGGGGCGGAGGAAACCTATAAACTCGATCCCGTGCTGGTCACGGCCGAAAAGCGCACGGAGAACGTGCAGGACGTGCCGGTCAGCGTGACCGCCATTTCCGAGCAGCAGATCAAGGACTCGGGCATCCGCTCGATTCAGGATGTCGCCCGGCAGGTTCCGAACCTGTTCATCGCCAATTGGGGGTTCCGGGGCAACTCGTACGCCTTCATACGCGGCATCGGGGCCGTCAACAACGACCCGGCCATCGGCTTTTATGTGGACGACGTGAACTATATGGACTCCCGCGTGTTCGACACCAACCTGTTCGACATCGAGCGGATCGAAGTGCTGCGCGGGCCGCAGGGGACGTTGTACGGAAGGAACAGCCTTGGCGGCGTCGTCAACATCGTCACGAAAAAACCTGACAATGAATTTCATTATGGTCTTGAGCAGACGGTCGGCAATGAAAACCTCTACGAGACGACGCTCTACATGCGCGCGCCGCTCATCAAGGACAAGCTCTTCTTCGGCGTATCCGGCACGTCGGAGCAGATGGACGGCTACAACACAAACGACTTTCTGGACAAGAAGGTGGATCGCCGCCGGGGCCTCAACGGCAGGATGCAGCTGCGCTGGATGCCCACGGACAAGCTGGACGTCACGGCCAACGTGGACGGGGAAAAGGTCAACGACGGCGTATTCCCGCTGACGGACATGGATCAGGCCGACAAGAACCCGCACCACGTCTCCTATAACTACGAGGGCAGGGACAAGCGCGACACGCTCGGCTCCTCGCTGCGCGTGGCCTACGACGCGCCGTGGTTCAAGATGACCTCCATCACCGCCTACCGGGGATACAACGACGTGACCCGGAACGATCAGGACTTCACGCCCTATGACCTCATCACCGCCAGGGAGGATATCAAGGATCGCCAGTTCACGCAGGAATTCCGGTTCGCATCGCCCGAAGGCTCCGGGCCGCTCAAGTGGCTTGGCGGGCTGTACCTCTACAAGAAGCATCAGGATCACACGCTGGATTTGAACTACGGGCAGGGCGCCGCCGACATGGGCATGGTTCCGATGGCGATGACCAACACGGCGGATTCGGACATCAAGACTTACGGTTACGCCGTGTTCGGGCAAGCCACCTATACGCTGTTCGACAAGCTCGATCTGACCGCCGGGCTCCGCTACGAGTATGAGAAGAACAAGCTGGACTACGCCTCGGACTATCTCGCGGGCGGGATGGTCGTCCCCGGCATGGGCTCGGACATCAGAGGCCGGAAGCACGACGACGTGTTTCTGCCCAAGGCGCAGATCGCCTATCGCTGGACGCCGGACTTCATGACCTACGCCGGAGTGTCGCGCGGCTACCGCAGCGGCGGTTTCAACACGAGTTTCCTCGATGTGTCGGATCTGGCCTTTGATCCCGAATACAGCTGGAACTACGAGGTCGGCTTCAAGTCCTCGTGGTTCAACAACCGCGTCAACTTCAACACCTCGCTGTTCTACATCGACCTGAGCGACCAGCAGGTGACGCAGGTGCTGCCCACCGCGAACACGGTCATCCGCAACGCGGGCAAATCCAGAAGCATGGGCTTTGAAGTGGAAGCCTCCGCGCTGATCACGGAGGGCCTGCTTTTCGAGGGCAGCTTCGGGTATACGGACGCCAAGTACCGCCGCTATTCGGACAAGGTTTCCGGCATGGACTACGCGGGCAACCGCACGCCTCTGGCCCCCGAATACACCTACAACCTCGCGTTGCAGTACAGTCTGCCGCTGCTGGAGTCCTTCGACTTCTTCCACAAGGAGGACTCGCTCACGTGGATCACCCGCGCCGAACTACAGGGCGTCGGCAAGTTCTACTGGAACGACGCCAACACCCTCAAGCAGGATCCGTATGAGCTGGTGAACCTGCGCACGGGGCTGGAAACGGACAATTATTCCATCATGTTCTGGGCAAAGAACGTGTTCGACAAAAAGTACAATTGCGTGGCCTTCGCCTTCTCCGGCTCGTCGGCGCTCGCGCAGGTGGGGGCCCCGCGCTCCTTCGGCGTGACCTTCCGGGCCGATTTCTAAGCCGTACCCACCGTTCCCGGCCTGTCCGGGAGCGGCTCTGCCGCCCGGGGCCGATCCGCTGATCGGCCCCGGTTCCTCTCCACAGACGCAATCCGGCGGGAAGCCCCGCCGACTATCCGCAGGTGAGTATGTCCTCCTTTTTCTTTGGCCGCCTGACCGACTGGGTCCTCCGCAGACGGGGCGCGGTTGCCGTCCTGATCGTGCTGCTGACGGCGTTTTTCCTGTGGAAGATGCAGGATCTGCAATTCGACAATTCCAACGAGATATGGTTTTCCGAGGGCGATCCCTCGCTGGAGCGCATCAACACGTTTCACAAGCTCTTCGGGAACGACGATTTCGTCTATTTGGTGTTTGACGCGGACACGCTGTTCTCTCCCGAATCGCTGCGCCTGCTTTCCGATCTCGTGTCCGATATCCGTAAAAAGGTCCCGTACCTGCGCGACGTGACCTGGCTTGGGAACGCCGAGCGCATCGAAGCCGACGCCGAGGGGATCGTCGTTTCGGATTTCATCGATCCGGAAACGTACGACGCCGCGTCCATGCCGGAACTCCGGCGGCGGGCGCTGGCCGAGAAGAACTATCGGGACAACCTCATTTCCTCGGACGGGAAGACCGTGGGGATGCTCCTTGAAATGCGGACGTATCCCAGGGACAGCGTGGAGCCGCGCTCGGAAGTGACCCATGCGCTGCGCGAGGTGCTGGCGCAGCCGGAGTATGCCGGATTTTCGATCCACGCCGTGGGCCAGCCCATCCTGCACAACGACTACAACGAGCTGTCCTTCAAGGAATCCGCTACCTTTTTCGGGCTGTGCCTGCTCGTCCAGATGGTTCTGCTGTTCTGGCTCGGCAAGGGCGTGCGCGGCGTGATCGGCCCCATTTCCGTGGTGGTGCTGAGCGTGATCTGGACGCTCGGCATGATTCAGGTGCTCGGCTTTACCCTGAACTTGTTCATCATCCTGATCCCGACCCTGCTGATCTGCGTGTGCATCGGCGATTCCATGCACATCATCGCCACCTATAACCAGCACCGCCGGGGAGGGCTCGGTGTCGTCGCGGCCCTGCGGCAGGCCATGTCCGAGACGGGTATGCCGTGCCTGCTCACCAGCCTGACCACGGCGGCGGGATTCCTCGGTTTCTGCGCGGCGGATATCCAGCCGTTCCGGGAAATGGGCGTCTACGCGTCCGTGGGCGCGCTCATGGCCTATATCCTCAGTATCCTCGTCGTGCTGCTCCTTTACAGTACGGAGAGGGATAAGGCGCCGTCCGCGCCCACTCCGGGGACGCCCGGTGCGCCCGCCCGTACTGCCTCCCCGTCAACGCCGATCCGGATCGGAACGCCGGACATCTTCGACCGTTTCCTCGGCAGGGTCTACCTGATCAATGTCCGGTATCCCAAAGTATTGCTGGCGCTGTTTGTGGTGCTGCTCGGGGTGTCCGTCTACGGATACACCTTGGTTGAGGTGGAGACGGGCACGGCCCGGATGCTCTCGAAGTCCCTCCCGCTGCGGCAGGCCTACGACTTTGTGGATGAACGCATGGGCGGTTCCATGTCCGTCGAGATCATGCTCGACACCGGGCGGGAGAACGGGGTGAAGTCGCAGGCGTTCCTGCGCGGGCTTGAGCGCCTCCAGCAGCACCTCGATGTATCGCCGCTGGTCACCAAAACGGTCAGCGTCCTCGATATCATCAAGAAAATCAACGAGTCCATGCATGGCGGGGACAAGGCGGCCTATGCGCTTCCCGACGGGGACGATGCCGCCATCGCCCAATATCTGCTGCTGTACGAAATGTCCGACGGGCGCGAGCTGGACAAGCTGGTGAGCTTCGACAGCCGCGTGGCCCGCCTGACCGCCAAGACCCGCACCCTCGGCACCGGGGACGTGCGCCGCCTGTCCGAGGACGTCGCCGCCTTCTCGCGGGGCGTGTTCGGGGACACGGTCAAGGTGCGCATGGCGGGGAACCTCGACTGGACGAAGTCCATGAACGACCTCCTCGCGGATGGTCAGCGCCAGAGCTTTCTGGCGGCCCTGCTGGTCGTGAGCGTGATCATGTGCTTCGCGCTCGGTTCCCTCCGGCTCGGCCTCCTCAGTATGCTGCCCAACATCTTTCCGGTATTCGTCACCCTCGGCCTGATGGGGGTGTCCGGGATTTACATGGACATGCCGCTCATGAGCTTCAGCGCGATCATCATCGGGGTGGTGGTCGACGACACGATACACTTCCTGTTTCATTACCGCGAATCCTTCGCCCGCACCGGCTCCTATGAGAAGGCGCTTGAAGAGACGCTGCTGTCCACCGGGCGGCCCATGCTGTTCACGACCATGACCATGCTGTGCGGGTTCTCCGTGCTTCTGTTCTCGGACATGGTGGGCGTGGTAAAGTTTGGGGGGCTCGGCTGCTTCGCCTTTGGCTGGGCGTTGTTCGCGGATTATTTCCTCGTACCCGCCATACTGCTGACATTCCGTCCGCTTAAGGCCCCTTCCAACCCTCCTTTTTCGGGGGAGACGGCGCGGAGGGGCGTATGAACGGCCGCATGATCGGGGTGATTGGCGGTACTGGCCGGGTGGGGCGCGAATGCCTCCGCTATCTGCATGAAAACACGGCGTTCGGGTTGCTCATCGGCGGGAGGAAGCCGCCGAGGGAAGCGCTTCCCGGTTCCTTCCTGTCCGTGGATGTCTTTGACGAAGCTTCGCTCGCCCGTTTTTGCGGACAATGCTCCCTTGTCATCAACTGTGCGGGGCCCGCTTCCGCCGTCCGGGAACGGGTGGCCGCCGCTGCACTGGCCGGCGGCTGCCATTACGTTGATCCGGGCGGGTATACGCCGCTGTTTCCGATACTCTCTTCCCGGAGGCCGGAAATTCGCGCCAAGCGGTTGACGTTCCTGCTCACGCTCGGCATCTTGCCGGGCCTGTCCGAACTCTTCCCCGTGTATGTGGCCCGGACGTGCTTCGATCAGGTGGAAGGCTTTGAATACGCGTGCGTGGGGCGGGATCGCTGGACGTTCCCGTCCGCGTGGGACATCGCGTGGGGCGTCGGCAACATCGGCAACGGCGAAGCGCCCGTCTACTACGAACAGGGCGTGCGCAGGCAGGCCGGGCTGCTCGCTTCGGGCAGGCGCATGGATCTTCCCGCGCCCGTGGGGAGGCATACGGTCTTCCGGCTGATGCGCGATGACTTGCAGCGGTTTGTCGAGGAGTCGGGCATCAGCGAGGCGCACGTGTACGGCAACAACTGGGGGTGCTGGGTAACTCTTGCCACGGTGCTGGTACGGCTGGCCGGATGGTACGGCACGGAACGGCGGCTGGCGCAGTCGGCCCGGCTGATCATGCGGGCGGCGGAACTGGACATGCGCGGCAGGAAGCCGGGGTTCATGCTGCACTTGCGTATGCGCGGGACGCTGCGGGGCCAGCCCCGGAGCGTGGTCAGGACGTTGTTCCTTGAGGATACCTATCGGGCCACCGGATTGTGCGCCGCCATCGGCGCGCGCCTTGCGGCGGAGGGTATGGAGCCGGATGTGTTCCGGGCGGCGCAGATGCCGGATCCGCAAGCCTTCATGCGGCATTTTCTGGCGCAGGGATATGTGGTTACCGGGGGCGCTCTTCCCGGAGAATGGGGGCGCCTATGAAACTGTATGCCCGCCTCGTGGTCGCGCTCGGGTTCCCCATCGCGGCGGCGTGCACCCTGTCGCTGCCGTTGATCCTGCTCGGCGCCGTCGCCCCGGACCCGCGCCCGTGGAACTGGCCCACCGTGTACATCGTCGATTTCCTGTACGGGCTGGCGCTGTTCTCGCAGCTTGTGGGCTTCCTGTGCCGCACCTCGCGCAATCGGCTCTGGACGGCGGCTGTGGGCGGCTATACGGCCCTCGCCTTCGGTCAGGCCGCACTGGAGGCGCTGCTCGACCTGCTCGGCATGCAGCCAGCCCCCATCACCGCAAAATGGTTCATTTTCCTCTTCATGTCCGCCGGGCTGATCCTCGGGGCGCTGATGCTGCTGCTCGCGTTCCGGCATGGGCGGTACTGGACGGCGTTTTCCCTTTCTCAGGAGCGTTGAACATGACGAATCTTGCCTCTGCCCCGGCTTACGGACGGCCCGGCGTGTTGCTCACCGGCGCGACCGGTTTTCTCGGCGGCTATCTCCTCAAGGAACTTGTCGAGCGTACCGAAATGCCGATCTATTGCCTGACCCGTTCGGACGGCACGCTCGGCGCGCGGGCCCGGCTCATGGACAACCTGCATTTCCTGTTTGGTGCGGACGCCGTGGAAGCGTGGCCGCTTGAGCGCATCGCCATCGTGGAAGGGGATCTGGCGAAAGAGCGGTTCGGGCTTTCCGAAGCGGGATATGCGGAGCTCGCGGAGCGCACGGGCGCGGTCTTCCACGCCGCCGCCATGCTCTGGCATTTCGGCAAGCTGGAACAGTTCCTGAAAGTGAACGTGCAGGGCACGGAAAACCTGCTCGCCTTCTGCTCGGCAGGAATGCCCAAGACGCTGAACCACATTTCGACGCTGGCGGTGAGCGGACGGCGCTGCGACAACCCAAAGAACCTGTTCACGGAAGCGGACTTCCACGAAAGCATGGAATGCCCCAACGTGTACGTCGAAACCAAATACGAGGCGGAAAAGCGCCTGCGTCCCGCCATGCTCGCCGGGCACGCTGTGCGGATTTTCCGTCCGGGCTTTATTATGGGCGATTCGAAGACGGGCCGCTTCAAGAAGCACATCACGTCCGACGCCCAGTATCTGCACCTTCAGGGGCACATATTCATGCGCACGGCCCCGCCGCTGTATGACGACGACTACATGGATCTGACTCCGGTGGATTACGCCGCGGCGGCCATCGTCCACATCGCGTTCCAGCCGGACACGCCTCCGGGCACGTATCATGTGTGCAACCCGCAGCCCATCCTCAAGTCCCAGATCTGGGACATCATCCGTGACTACGGGTTCCCCGTGCGCACTGTGCCAGCGGAGCGTTACCTTGAGGAAGTGCTTGATTCGGACGACGAACTTTTCTTGCGCGGCCTGCAAAGCGTGATCGTCTATCTGGGCGACTACGAAAAGTCCCCCGCCATCTTTGATGCCAGCGAAACGCTGCGGCGGCTCAAGGGATCGGGCATAAGCTGCCCGCCGCCCGATCCGGCCCTGCTGCGCCGCTATCTGGACTATTGCGTCGACATCGGCTTCCTGCCGCATCCCTCAACGCTTGGCGGGCTTGAATGGTCATGAGCGCTTCGTTTTTTTCCGGTTTTCCCGCGGATGCCCGCATTCTTGGCTTGGACATTGGTTCAATAAGTGTCGATGTGGTCCTTCTCGACGGGTTGGGGACGCCCCTGTACAGCCGGTATGTCCGTCATCACGGACAGCCGGATAAGGTGTTGTGCGCCGAGCTTGAGGCGCTGGAGCGGACGCACGCAGGCATCGCCGCGGCGGTCACGGGCACGGGCGGGGATCGTGTGGGCCGTCTGCTCGGCGCGTGCGCTGTAAACGAGGTCATCGCGCAGGTGGCGGCGGCTTCGTTCCGCTACCCGCAGGCACGTTCCGTCATCGACATCGGCGGGCAGGACAGCAAGTATATCCAGCTTGAGCCCGCCGGGGAGGGGGACGGCCTGCGGCTCAAGGACTTTTCGGTCAGCTCCATGTGCGCGTCCGGCACGGGCAGCTTCCTCGATCAGCAGGCTACCCGCCTCGGCCTCGACATCGAAACCGAATTTGGGGAGGCCGCGCTCCGGTCGCGGGCTCCCGCCCGTATTGCCGGGCGCTGCTCGGTCTTTGCCAAGTCGGACATGATCCACCTCCAGCAGAAGGGTACCCCCGTAGAGGACATCGTAGCCGGGCTGTGCCACGCGCTGGCCCGCAGCTTCAAGGCCAACGTGGTGGGTGTGAAGGCGTTGGAACTGCCCGTGGCGCTGGTCGGCGGGGTTGCCGCCAACGCGGGCGTGGTCAAGGCCCTGCGTTCCGTCCTGCACCTTGAGGAGGATGGGTTGTTCGTGCCCGAGGATTTCGCGCTTTCCGGCGCGTTCGGCGCGGCGTTGTTCCTGCTTGGAGGGCAGGGGGAAGCCGTACCCTACAAGGGGCTGGCCGCGTTCCGGGAAGGGCTCCGGCAGCGGGTGCCCATGAAAACGCTGGTTCCGTTGCAGCCCGTCAGCGTGTCTCCTCCGGGATGCCGGGGATCCTCGGATGCCGGGCCGAAGGTTTCCGCGGGGTTCATGCCGCCGCTCCGTCCGTCCGTCTCCTCCCTGCCGGACGGAGCGGGAACGCGCGGTCTGCCGGGGCGTCCCGAGGCGCGCATCCCGGATGACGGCGACTCGATCCGGAGCAGCCTGTGCCTGCCGCTGGAGCGCCGTACCCGGGTGTTCCTCGGCATCGACATCGGTTCCATCTCCACCAATATAGTGCTCATGGATGAAAACCGTGAGGTCGTGGCGAAGTACTACCTCATGACCGCCAGCCGTCCCATCGAGGCGGTGCGGACGGGGTTCCGGGATATCCTTGAACGGTACGGGGAGCTTGCGGACGTGCAGGCCGTGGGCGTGACCGGTTCGGGGCGCCACCTCATCGGGGATCTGGCCGGGGCGGACGTGGTGGTCAACGAGATCACGGCCCATGCCACGGCTTCGGCGTTCATCTGCCCGGAGGTGGACACCATTTTCGAGATCGGAGGGCAGGATTCCAAGTACGTGCGGCTGGAGAACGGCCTCGTCAAGGATTTCACCATGAACAAGGCCTGCGCCGCCGGGACGGGCAGCTTCCTTGAAGAACAGGCGGAAAAGCTCGGCATCAGCATCAAGCGGGATTTCGCGCGTCTGGCCCTTGCCGCTGAGCACCCCGTGGACTGCGGCGAGCAGTGTACCGTGTTCATCGACTCCGAGGTGGTGCGCCATCAGCAGCGGGGCACGCCGGTCAGCGACATCGCCGGGGGCCTCGCCTACAGCATCGCCACCAACTATCTGCACAGGGTCGTGGAAAAGCGGCCCGTGGGTGATCATATTCTGTTTCAGGGCGGGGTGGCCTTCAATACGGCGGTGCTTGCGGCCTTTGAACGGCTCACCGGGAAGGCGATCACAGTGCCCCCGCACAATGAGGTGATGGGGGCCATCGGATGCTGCCTCATCGCGCGGCGCAAGATGCTGGAAACGCCGGGGTTCGCCACCGGGTTCACAGGGTTTGGGGTGCTCGAAAAAGGGTACCGTCAGGAATCCTTCCAGTGCAATTTGTGCGCGAACCAGTGCGATATCAGCAAGATATTGGTCGAAGGGCATCGTCCCCTGTTTTACGGCGGGCGTTGCGAACGCTACGAGGTGCGGCGCTCTTCGGGGGGCGAGAGCCTGCGGGATCTGTTCGCGGAGCGCGAACGCCTGCTCATGTCCGCCTATCAGCCGAAGGACAAGGCGGGCTCGAGGGGCGTCATCGGCTATCCCCGTATGCTGACTTTCCATGAATATTACCCGTTCTTTCAGGCCTTTTTCTCGGAACTGGGCTTTTCGCTCCTGCTTTCGCCGCCCACCAACGCGGAGATCGTCCGGCGGGGCGTTTCCGGGGTGGCCAGCGCCGCCTGCTTCCCTACCAAGGTGGCGCACGGACATGCGGCGTGGATGAAGGAGGCCGTACTGGAAGGCAAGGCCGGGGCCATGCTTATCCCGTCCCTGCGGGAAACGTTCCCCACCGCTGAGGCGCATCCCTATGCCAACCATTGCAGCTACATCCAGTTCATCCCCGATCTGGTGAACGAGGCGTTCAAACTGGAGGCGTCCGGCATCCGGCTGATCCGTCCGGCGCTGCATTTCCGCATGGGGCGGGATCAGGTGCTGCGCGAACTGGAACGTACGGCGGCGTCCCTCGGCGTCTCTTCAAGGGCGGAGGTGCGGCGCGCCTGCGGTGAGGCCTATGCCGCGCAGGCCCGGTTCCGCGAGGCCCGCAACGCCCTCGGCAGGGAGGCGCTCGACGCGCTGGGGCCGGACGGCAAGGCCGTGGTGCTGGTGGGCAAGGCCCACAACATCCACGATCCCGGCACTAACATGAACCTTGCCCGCATCCTGCGGGGCATGGGCATCCAGACCATCCCCAGCGATCTGCTGGATCTGTTCCATTCGCCGGATGTGGGCGAGGCGTGGCGCAATATGACGCTTGCGATGGGGCAGCGCACGCTTGCCGCCGCCGACATCATCCGGCGGGACGCGAGGCTCAACGCCATCTATCTGGCGAACTTCGGCTGCGTCAACGATTCCATGTACCCGCGTTTCTTTGGCAGGGAAATGGGCGAAAAGCCGTTCCTGCTGCTTGAGATCGACGAGCATTCCGCCGAGGCGGGTGTGGTCACGCGCTGCGAGGCGTTCCTTGACGCGGTGGCGAACTTCGACGCCGCGCGGGAGATCGCGCCCCGGCGCACGCGCAAGATCGAATTCGATCCCGGCGGCGATCGCGTGCTGTACCTGCCCCATGCCGCCAACGGCATGGCGGTGTGGGCCGCCGCGCTCAGGGCGCACGGCATCAACGCCAAACTCCTCCCGCCGCCCGACGAGCGGAGCCTCGAATGGGGCCGCCGCTGCCTCGACGGGAAGGAGTGCCTGCCCTGCACCCTCATGACCGGGGACATGGTGCGTCTGATCAAGGAGGACGGCGTGGACCCGGCGAAGGCCGCGTTCTTCATGCCCGGCTCGTGCGGGAGTTGCCGCTACGATCTTTTCAATACGCTCCAGCAGATCGTCTTTGAGGATATGGGGCTCGGCGGGGCGGCGCTTGTGGACGAGTATCAGGGTACAAACCGCAAGCTCCACGCGATCATGTCCGGGGCCTCCTGCGGCATGTTGGCGTGGCGCGGCTTTATTGCGGCGGACATCTTGGAAAAGCTGCGCCTGCACATCCGGCCCTACGAGACCGGGGCGGGGGACACGGACAGGGCCTACTACGCCTGCCTCGACCGGCTCGTGGAGGTCGTGGAGGCAAAGGGCGACGTGGAGCGGGCCGTGATCGGCATGGTGGAAGCCATGCGCGCCGTGCCCGTGGATCGGAGCAGGCCGCGTCCCCTCATCGGGCTCGTGGGCGAGGCGTACCTCCGCAACGTCGACTACGCCAGCAACAACATCATCCAGAGTGTGGAGCAGATGGGCGGGGAGATACGTATGCCCGCGATCATGGAGGTGCTGTGGTACTCGCTCTACAAGCAGCGGTACTTTCAGGAACTGGGGCGGCACCGCGTCAAGGCGTTCATCCACCGCGTCCAGCACGGCATCCTCAACCGCATCGAGCGCAAGATGCGCCGCCATGCGGCCTCCGTGCTTCCCGATCCGTATGAAAAGCCCATCTGGGAGGTCATCGGGCAGAGCGGCCTGAGCCTCGATGCGGGCCTCGGTTTCGGGGCGTCCGTGGAAATGGCCCGCAGCGGCATCAGCGGGATCATCCACGCCATTCCCTTCAACTGCGTGCCGGGCACGGTGATCCAGGGCCTTGAGGGGCGTTTCCGCTCGCTGTTCCCCGGCGTCCCGTTCATGACCGTAGGATTCAGCGGGCAGGCCGATCTCGGCGTCCGCATCCGTCTCGAAGCGCTGGTGCACCAGTGCCGGAGCCTCGCCCCGGGGCACGCCGCCAGAATGTAACCCTTACCCGTTCACGGCGCGGTTGGCCGCCCTCCGGCGGGGTTGTCCCCCGGAATCAGGCTACGGCCGCCGCGCCGCCGAACAAGGAACGACATGTTTCGCTATACGAACCACGTTTGCAAGAAATGCTTCCTCCAGAACGATCCTTTCCACAAGGTCACGCTCAATGAGGACGGCGTGTGCTCCCTGTGCGCCAAACCGGCCGTGGAAGAGGCCCGGCGCGATTGGGATGCGCTGGAAAAACGCTTTGCCGCCCATCTGGACCGCGTGCGCGGCACCCGGCCCTACGAGGGCCTGATCATGATGAGCGGCGGCAAGGACAGCGCGTATCTGGCGGATCTCCTGAAGGAGACCTACGGGATGCGGCTTCTCGGCTTCATCATCGACATCAACTATGAGTATCCGGAGACGTTCGAGAACGCGAAGACCATCGCCCGGAAGCTGGATCTGCCCTATGTCGTCTTCCGGCAGGAACCGGAGGCCATGCGCCGCTACTACCGCTTCCTGTTCACCGAGAAGGCGCTGCTCCAGCCGGACGGCGGGCAGGTGTGCACGTTCTGCGGGCGCTTCCTCATCCATTCGGCGTGCGCGTTCGCCCGGCGCATGGGCATCCCGCTGGTGTTTTCGGGGCACAACCCGGATCAGATTTTCCTCATGGGCGAAAGCATCCACAACACCCCGGAGCAGGATGTGCTCATCGAGTTTCTCATGGAAACGCTGTCCGAGGAGACGGGCAAGGCGTTGGCCCGCTGGCGGGAGAGCTACGGGGAGCCGGAGCTGCCGCTGTTCCCGGATTCCATCCACGTGGAGGGGACGGAACTGCTGTTCCCGTTCCAGTATTTCCCTTACCGCCCCGAAGCCATGATGCGCCACGTGCGCGAACGCCTCCAGTGGCTGCCGATCAAGCGGTTCTCCAAGACGTACATCGCCTCAGGGTGCCGCCTCGTAAAGCTGTGGGCGTACATGGCCTATCTCAACAATACCAACAGCTACGTCGATTTTGAATTCTGCAACCAGATCCGCAACGGCACGCTTTCCGCGGACACGGTGCGGCAATTCTACGAGCAGGCCGAGATTGATTACGAGGAGCTTGCGGAGCTCATTGCCGAGCTGGACATGGCCGGGCCCATGAAGGCGCTTTTGACCCCTTATGGAGAGAAGGCGGAAGCGCTGCTCCGGTTGCTTCCTTGACGCATTCCTTCTTCCGTAAACCGTTTATGATTCTGAAAGGATGTCCGATGAGCCAGATATTCCTGTCACCTTTTGCCATGCCTGAGCTTGACCGCGTGGTCGAGCAGTTGTGCGCCCCCTCGTCGCTGGAGGGGGTCTTCCACCGCCCGCTCCACGATGCGCCCATGCCTTCGCTGGACGTGCTGGAAGAAATCCTGTCACGCCTGAAGATAGCTTTGTTCCCCGGTTACTTCGGCATGTCCAACGTGCGTATGGAGTCCATGCGCTACCATCTTTCCGCCAACCTCGATTCCATTTTCCGCAAGCTGGCGGAGCAGATCCGCTGCGGCGCGTGCTTTGCGTGCGCGGAATACGCACAGGAGTGCCTTGAGTGCGAGCGTATCTCGCGGGAAAAGGCGCTTGAGTTCATCGAGCGGCTTCCGCACATCCGGCGTCTGCTCGCCACGGACGCAAGGGCCGCCTATCAGGGCGACCCGGCTGCGACCAGCGCGGGCGAAACCATTTTTTGCTACCCGTCCATCCTGACCATGATCCACTACCGCATCGCGCACGAGCTGTACCTGCTCGAAGTGCCGATCATCCCGCGCATCCTGTGCGAAATGGCCCACGCCATCACCGGCATCGACATCCATCCCGGCGCATCCGTCGGGGAGGCGTTCTTCATCGATCACGGCACCGGCGTAGTCATTGGGGAAACGTGCGTCATCGGCAGGGGATGCCGCTTGTATCAGGGGGTTACGCTCGGCGCGCTGTCCTTCCCCAAGGGGGCCGACGGGGTGCTCATCAAGGGCATCCCCCGCCATCCGAAGCTGGAGGACGACGTGACCGTGTACGCGGGCGCGACCATCCTCGGCAATATCACCATCGGGGCGGGATCGGTCATCGGCGCGAATACATGGGTCACGCGGAACGTGCCCCGCAACAGCAAAGTCGTTTCGGGAGACTGATATGGAAAACACGAACAGCCTCGGCCTGCTGCTGTCCTTCGCGCGGCCTTGCCGCAGGCTTCTCGCCGCCTCGGTGGGCCTTGCCGTGCTCGGCGTGGCTTCGGGCATGGTGCCGTATTTCGCGGTATCATACATGATCGTGGATCTGTATGCGGGCACGGCGACGCCGGGAAGCCTGTTCCTCTTCGCCCTGATAGCCCTGTTGGGGCAGGCCGGGCGCGTGGCGCTCGGCACGGGGTCCACCGTGCTCTCCCACCGCGCGGCCTTCGCCATCCTGAAAGGCATCAGGACGGACATCGCGGCCAAGCTGTCCCGTATGCCGCTGGGCAGCGTGATCGAGACCCCCTCCGGCAAGCTCAAGACGCTCATCGTGGACACGGTGGAAAAGATGGAGGTGCCCCTCGCGCACCTCATCCCCGAACTGACCTCGAATCTGCTCGTGCCGTTGTTCATGGCCGCCTACCTGTTCTGGCTGGACTGGCGCATGGCGCTTCTGGCGCTGGCCACGTTCCCGGTGGGGCTGTTTTGCTACATGGCCATGACCAAGGATTACGCGGAGCGCTACACCACGGTTCAGGACGCGGGGAAGGGCATGAACGCCGCCATTGTGGAATATATCAACGGGATTGAGGTCATCAAGGCGTTCAACCAGTCCTCGGCCTCCTACGGGAAATTCGTAGCGGCGGTCAGGGCCAACCGGGACGCCATGAAAGACTGGTTCCGCGCCACCAACGGCTATTACGTCGCGGGGATGGCCATTGCCCCGGCCTCGTTGATCACCGTGCTGCCCGCCGGGGTATACTTCCACATGAGCGGAACGCTGGACGCCCCCGCCGCGATCACCTGCTTTATCCTGTCGCTCGGGCTCATCCAGCCGATTTTGCAGGCGCTCGGCTACACGGACAGCCTCGCCATGATGGACAGCACCCTCAAGGAGGTTTCCGACTTGCTGGGCAGGCCGGAAATGGTGCGCCCTTCCAACTGCGTGCCGTTGCGCGGGCATGGGATCGAGTTTGATCAGGTGTCGTTCGCCTATACGGGGACGGGGCGGGAGGTCTTGCAGGATGTGTCTTTCAAGATCGTGGAAGGCGGCATGACCGCCATCGTCGGACCGTCCGGCTCGGGCAAGTCCACGCTCGCCAAGCTGCTGGTCAGCTTTTGGGAAGCGGATCGCGGGCGCATCCTGCTCGGCGGGGTGGATGTCCGCAAGCTCCCGTTGTCTCAGGTCATGCAGTCCGTCGCCTATGTCTCGCAGGACAATTTCCTATTCAACGTCAGCCTGCGGGAAAACATCCGCCTCGGCAGGCCGGACGCCACGGACAGGGAAGTGGAAGAGGCTGCGGAGGCTGCCGCGTGCGGCTTCATCAAGGCATTGCCCGGCGGATATGATACGCCTGCCGGGGATGCCGGGGCGCGCCTTTCCGGGGGCGAGCGCCAGCGCATCGCCATTGCGCGGGCCATGCTCAAGGACAGCCCCATCGTGGTGCTGGACGAGGCGACGGCCTTTGCCGATCCCGAAAACGAGGCGTTCATTCAGGAGTCGATCAGCCGCCTCGTCAAGGACAAGACGCTGGTGGTCATTGCGCACCGCCTTTCCACCATCGTCCGCGCGGATCGCATTGTGGTCATGGACGGGGGCCGCGTGTCCGCCGTGGGCACGCACGCGGAACTGCTGCAAACCTCGCCTTTGTACGGGCGACTCTGGGAATCGCATACCGGGGCACGCGATGCGGAAGGAGCGGAACATGATTGAGACGATCCGCAGGCTGCTCGATTTTTCAGGCCGTTGCCGCAAGGATTTGCTGTATGCCTTTGGCTACGGGGTGCTGTACTCCGTTTCGGAAGTCATTCCGGTGCTCGCCATCGTGGTGGCGCTGGAGGCCGTGCTGTCCCCGTCCGGCGGTGGCTGGTTCGCCGTTGCCGCGTCGGGCGGGCTTATGGGCCTGAGCGTCGCCGGGAAAATCGTATTCGGAAAGAGGGCCACGGAACGCCGTATGCTCGCCAGCTACGATATGTGCGCGGACAAGCGCATTGAAGTGGGGGAAATCCTCAAGCGCGTGCCGCTCGGCTATTTCAGCCAGAATCGCCTCGGCGAGCTGACAGCCACGCTCACCACCACGCTCGGCGAGATCGAAACCAACGCCGTGGCAATCCTCGACAAGGTGGCGAACGGCTTCGTGCACGCGGTGGCCATCACTCTGCTGATTTCGTGGTACGATTGGCACGCCGGCCTGATCACGGCGGCGGGGCTCGTGGTGTCCCTGTTCGTATACGGGGCCATGCAGCGGAAGGGCAGGAAGCTCTCCCCGGTACGCCAGGCGGCGCAGTCGAGGCTGGTGGCGGCGGTTTTGGAATATGTTCAGGGGATGGCCGTGGTGAAGGCGTTCGGGCTTGGGGACCGCTCCAACAGGGCGGTGGACGAGGCCATCGAAGCCTGCCGCGCCAGCAACACCGATCTGGAGCGTTCCTTCTCCACGTTGGCCGCAGCCTACCAGCTGGTGTTCAAGGTGGCGGCGTTCGGCGTGCTCCTCTCTTCGGGGCTGCTGTACCTGAGCGGCGATATGGATCTGATCAAATGCCTGCTGCTCATGGTTTCGAGCTTCATGCTGTACGCGCACATCGAAATGATGGGCAGCGTTTCCGCGCTGTCCCGCGTCATTTCCGTAGCGCTGGATCGCATGGAAGCCCTGAAGAATGCCCCGCTTCTGGACGAGCGCGGGGAAGATTTCGTGCCGGAGTCCTTCGACATCCGCATGGAGGATGTGGTGTTTTCCTACGACGGGACGCGCCTCCTCGAAGGGATCAATCTTGTGATCCCGCAGGGGACGACCACCGCGATCGTCGGGCCTTCCGGCAGCGGCAAAACGACCCTGTGCAGCTTGATCGCCCGGTTCTGGGACGTGCAGGAGGGCAGGGTGCTGTTCGGAGGGCGCGACGTGCGGGAATACACCTGCGGCGGCCTGCTGCGCAACATCAGCATGGTGTTTCAGAACGTATACCTGTTTGAGGACACCATCCTGAACAATATCCGCTTCGGCAAGCCCGACGCCACGATGGAGGAAGTCCGCGAAGCCGCGCGCAAGGCCCGCTGCCATGACTTCATCATGGCTCTGCCCGAAGGGTATGAGACGCCCGTGGGCGAGGGGGGAGTATCGCTTTCCGGCGGGGAACGGCAACGCATTTCGCTGGCCCGCGCCATGCTGAAGGACGCGCCCGTGATCATCTTGGACGAGGCCACGGCCAGCGTGGACCCCGAAAACGAACGCCAGCTTCAGGAAGCCTTTGAAGCCCTGACCCGCGACAAGACGGTCATCATGATCGCACACCGTCTTTCCACCGTGCGCAAGGCGGATCAGATCCTCGTGCTCGACAAGGGGCGGATCATCCAGCGCGGGCGGCATGAGGAGCTTATGGAGCAGGGCGGCCTCTATGCGGACTTCATCCGCATCAGGGAACAGGCTGTCGGCTGGTCGCTGTGAGCTTGGGCAATGCTTGGAAGGGGTAGAAGCCTCCCCCCGGTGAGCCGCCTTCTGTTTTATCTTTAAACGTAACTGGGCTTCCGCCAACCAAAGAGAGAAGGCAGACGGCCGAAAAGAACGCATGGAACCTCGCCCAGCGTGGACGGATAAGCCGGTTCCGGTTGAAGGGAACGGCATAAACGGGTTTGCCGGGCTTTTCGCTAACAGGGAAGAAGGGGCGATGCCCCCATCGGATAGGCAACGCGGGCCTGACGCGGCGCGACGTTGAAAATCTGATGGGGGCTTTTTTCGGGAAAATTTCATTCGGTTAAAGTGTACGGGCCGTTACCTCCACCGGGAATTTGGAGCAGATCATGTCTCTCCAGTAAATAACGGGTACTCTGCTGATGTGTCGTAAACGTGGCAACCCGTAGCCCCCGATACGCTACCGGGTATTTGGTCGGCGTGGACAAAAAACGCAGATTGGTGGAGATTGAGGGGGTAAGGAAAAACGCCCTGTTCCCGTCAAGGGTATGGAATATGCCGTGGGGTGCCGTATGGTACACAAGGATTTGATATACGAGATACTTTCTGTTGTTGAGGAAATACCGGAAGGGTGTGTTGCCACGTACGGCCAGATTGCGCGGCTGATCGGCAGGGACAAGAACTCCAGGCTGGTGGGAAAGGTCCTGAGCATGGCGGAATATTATGGTGACTATCCGTGTCACAGGGTCGTCAATCATGCGGGGCGTCTAGTACCCGGATGGCTGGAACAGCGTCTTTTACTGGAAGCGGAACAGGTCGTCATGAAGGACGACAGGCATGTGGACTTGAAAAAATGCCGATGGGATTACTGAAAAGGAGGGGACGGTGAATCGCATAACGTACCACACAACGCCCTTGGGACGGGTCATGCTTGCGGCGAAAGGCGATGCTCTTGCCGGACTCTGGATTGAAGGCCAGAAATATTTCGCGGATGGCTTGAAAGGGGAAGCCCGGGAACAGGACGATTTCCCGGTGTTCGTTCAGGCCAAGGAATGGCTCGATCGGTATTTTGCCGGCGAGAAACCTCGTATATCAGAGTTGAAGCTTGAGCCGGCAGGAAGTGAATTCAGGAAGGCGGTATGGGAAGCCCTCTGCCAGATTCCCTATGGCGAAGTCGTAACCTATGGGGAACTGGCCCAAAAAATGGCCGTACTCCACAATAGGGAACGGATGTCCGCGCAAGCGGTAGGCGGCGCAGTGGGGCACAATGCCATTTCCATCATCATTCCTTGCCATCGTGTCGTCGGGGCTAACGGAAGTTTGACAGGCTATGCCGGTGGGATCGATAAAAAAATAAAACTGCTGACCCATGAGGGGGCATATTCGAAAAGCTTTTTTGTGCCGAAAAAGAGTACCGCCCCATGATCCCCCGGCTTCGCGCTATGCTGTCATCCGCATCCCGAACCATGCCGATCCCCACAGCCCGCTGTTCATGTCGGTGAAACGGCGTACGGGGATGCGTTCGAGCAGCCTCCGGTGCGGGCCTTCATAAAAGGCTTCCCGGAAAGCGGCGCACTCGGTCACGAGGGGGTTGCGGAGGGCTATGCCGCCGGTGACGAACAGCCCGCCCGTGCAAAGTGTGGACAACGCCCAGTTCCGGCAGGCCCGGGCGTAGAAACGGGCGTACCAGCGCAGCGTCCCGGTTTCGCTCCCGAGCGCTTCGGCGGCGATTTCGTGAGCCTCCCGGCGTTCTCCGGTGAGAAACAGATGGAGCAGGCGAAGCCCGCGCCCTGACAGCACATCATCGCCGCTCAAGCAGGCGAGCCCGAGTTCCCGCGCCGCGAAATCCTGAAACGCCGCCTCCTCTTTGCCGATGAAAGGAAATATGACATGCCCTCCCTCGGCTGGAAGGGGGAGCCATGAGCCGTGGCTGTCCCGGATGAGCGAGGCCGTGCCCAGCCCCGTGCCTGCGCCGATGATGCCGATGGGCCCGGCGGGACGGGGGCCGGGAGCGCCGAGCACGCAATGGGCGCTCGAACCGGCTTCGGTCAGGCATGCGCAGGCTTCCGCCGTGAAATCGTTGATTATCCGGCAAGAGCGGAGGCCGTACCGCTCCCCGGCGTCGGTCAGATCCACTTCCAGAGGCGCGTTGGTCAGCCGGGCTTTCAGCGGATCGGCGACGGGGCCAGCCATGCCGACGACGAATGCGTCGGCGGTGCGGGGATGCCGATACAAGGCCGTCCCGCAGGCGCTGATGAGTGCGCCCGTGTCCGGGAGTTCCGCCGTTTTGCGCTTGCCCATGCGGTGCAGGGAGAGGATCCCTTTGTCCAGCGTGAACCCGGCAAAACGGCAATTGGTGCCGCCGAGATCGACGGCCATAATGTACGGCATGGGGGCCTCCTCTTGGGATTGCCGTGGCAACCCCGAAGCATAAAGGGAAGTATGCCAGCTGATGCGGGCCGGAGACAAGCGGGTAGAGAGTGCCCCCTGATGGGGGCGGGTGGGCGTCTCAAACAGGCGGGCACCCCGTAACGATACGGAATGCCCGCAAAAGAGGGCCTGTGGCGGGCTGAAATCTTCCGCAACGGGAGCCCCGGGTTGCTCGGGGCCCTTTAGGGCTGTTCGCTGCCGCGCGGCTCCGCCGCTTCGGACGGCATGTGTTGCTGCCGGTTGAGCAGGGACGCGTAGGCTTGTTCCGCGTTGTAGCTGCTGCGGACCAGCGGGGCCGAAAAGACGAAGGGGATGCCCAGTTCCCGCCCCTTTTGGGCATAGCTTTCGAAGATGTCGGGATGGACGTAGCGCTCCACTGGGTGGTGCTTCTGGGACGGGCGCATGTATTGCCCGATGGTCACGATGTCGCATCCCGCGGCGGCGAGATCGGCCAGTACGCCGTGCACTTCCTCATCCGTTTCCCCAAGCCCGACCATCAGGCCGCTCTTGCTGACGCGCCCGGCTTCCTTGACGCGGCGCAGGAGCTCAAGGCTCTGCTGATAGTCGGCCTGAGGCCGGATGCGGCTGTAATGCGCGGGCGGGGTTTCCACATTGTGGTTGATGATGTGGGGCTCGGCGTCCATGACGGTTTGCAGGGCCTCGCGGCTGCCGCGAAAATCGGGGATGAGCACTTCGATGGTGGGACAGGTTTCGCCGCTGTCCCGGATAGCCCGGATGGTTGCCGCGAAGTGGGCCGATCCGCCGTCCGGCAGGTCGTCCCGCGTCACGGACGTCACCACGGCATGGCGCAGGCCGAGGGCCGCCGCTGCCTTGCCCACGCGGGCGGGCTCTTCGGGATCGGGCGCGAGGATGATGCCGCCGCCGATGTTGCAGAAGGCGCAGTTGCGGGTGCAGGTGTTGCCGAGGATGAGGAACGTGGCGGTCTTGCGTGAGAAGCATTCGAACATGTTCGGACACTTGGCGCTGTGGCAGACCGTGTGCAGATCAAGCCCTTCCACGAGGGCGCGGGTATCGGAGAAGGTGTGGTTGCAGGGCAGCTTAACACGGAGCCACGGGGGGATCCGCAAAGAGGGTTTGGAATTCTCGGGTGCAGACATCTTTGACCTCCTGCATGGAAAGGGAATCGTCGCCGCACTCGCGGGACAGGGATGTGGCCTCGGCATCGTGGAGGCCGCACAGGGTAATGGCGCTGAAAAGGGAAAGATCGTTCCCCACGTTGAGCGCGAAGCCGTGGAAGGACACCCAGTGGCGCACGCACATGCCGAGCGAGCACAGCTTGCGGTTGTCGATCCATACACCGGGGCGGCCTTCCCAGCGGGCGGCCTCGACCCCGAACGCGGCGGCGGAGCGGATGACGATTTCTTCCAGCGTGCGGACGAAACCGTGCAGCCCGTTCGTGCGCTTGCCGACACGGAACACGGGATAGGCTACGAGCTGGCCCGGAAAATGGCAGGTGATGTTGCCGCCGCGATCTGTCTTGACGATTTCGACGCCGCGTGCCTCCAGTTCCGCCCGGTCGAGGAGCAGGTTCTCCTCGCCGCCGTGACGTCCGAAGGTGATCACGGGCGGGTGCTCCACCAGAAATAACGTATCTTCTTCGCCTTGCCGTACGCGCTCATGGCATTCGAGCTGAACGGTCAGCGCTTCACTGTAGGGCATCACGCCCAGATCGACGATGTTCACGTTGCCTTGCCTGCGTTACGTAAGTGCCGTTGCACGGAAACGGCCGAGGCCCGCCGCCCTTTCCATGCGTCTCCTAGTGTCACGGGATGACCTGCAATAATCCTCGTATGGTGTCAATATGCCCGGGCAACATCTTATCGGAGAAATGAAGGCAAGGCCGTTTTTATGTGCATGGAACATACGGCTCCATTCTTTCTCATAGTGCCCGGAGCGGGTTTCACGGTATGTATAAAAGCGGATTCCGTCGGGGCATGATACGCATCGTGTCGCGTGATGGTTGCGGAAAGGCCGCCGGAAATGGGCCTGACGGGAACGGATGGTGCACGTTTCCGTTTTTTTTCGAAGTGACGTTGACCGAATGCGCCGTGTTTCGTATACAAAAAGAAAAAACCTGTCGTCTTCATCAATGAGGAGATCGCCCATGCGGTACGTGTATCTGTTTCATGAAGGCAATGCGCGGATGAAGGAGCTTTTGGGCGGCAAGGGGGCCAACCTTGCGGAAATGACGAACATCGGCCTGCCGGTTCCCTGCGGCATGACGATCACGACGGACGCCTGCCGGGAGTATTACAACAACGGCAAGAAGTTGCCGGAAGGGCTCGTCGAAGAGGTCACACGGAATCTGAAGGCCATCGAGGCGGAGGCGGGCAAGCGCTTCGGGGACGAGGATGATCCCTTGCTGCTCTCGGTCCGTTCCGGTGCGGTCTTCTCCATGCCCGGCATGATGGACACCATCCTGAACCTCGGCCTCAACGCCGCCACGTTCAAGGCGCTGGCCAGGCATACCGGAAACATGTGGTTCGCCTGCGACACCTACCGGCGGTTTATCCAGATGTTCTCGGATGTGGTCATGGAAATCCCCAAGGACAAGTTCGAGCATATCCTGCAGGAGCAGAAGGCCGCGCAAGGCGTCACGCAGGATCAGGAGCTCAGCGTCGAGTCGCTGCTTGCCGTCATCGATAAGAGCAAAGCGCTGTATCGGCAGGAAATCGAAGAAGATTTTCCGGAAGACGTGACGCGGCAGCTTTTCCTGTCCATTGAGGCGGTGTTCCGCTCGTGGAACAACCACCGGGCCATCGTCTACCGCAATCTGAACAAGATCGACCACAATCTGGGGACCGCCGTCAATATCCAGACAATGGTCTTCGGCAACATGGGCGAAGACTCGGGCAGCGGCGTGGCCTTCTCGCGCAACCCTTCCACCGGCGAGAGGAAGCTGTACGGCGAATACCTGATCAACGCGCAGGGTGAGGACGTGGTGGCGGGCGTGCGCACTCCCCGGCCCATCGCCGAACTCGGCGAGGATATGCCGGAGATTTTCGAACAGTTCCGGTCCATTGCCGAGAAGCTTGAGCGACATTACCGGGACATGCAGGACATTGAGCTGACCATTGAGCGCGGCAAGCTGTATATCCTCCAGACCCGGAACGGCAAGCGTACGGCGCAGGCGGCCCTCAAGATCGCGCACGACATGGTGGGCGAGGGGTTGATCGACAAGAAGGAAGCCCTGTTGCGCATCGATCCGGAGCATCTGGCCCACGTGCTGCACCGACAGATCGATAGTTCTGCGGACCTCACGGTGCTTGCCGCCGGATTGGCGGCCTCTCCGGGCGCGGCGTTCGGATCCGTGGTGTTCGACGCCAACGAGGCCGAGCATTTGGGACGTATCGGCTCCAAGGTGATTCTGGTGCGTGTGGAGACGACGCCGGACGACATCCACGGCATCGTGCAGGCACAGGGCATCCTGACCAGCCGGGGAGGCATGACCAGCCACGCGGCGGTCGTGACCCGTGGCATGGGCAAGCCGTGCGTGTGCGGCTGCGAGGCCATCAAGGTCGATTATGAGCAACAGCTGTTCACGGTCGGTTCGACAGTCGTCAGGAAGGGTGAGCTTATTTCCATCGACGGGACCACGGGGCAGGTCATTTTGGGGGCCGTGCCGTTGAAGGACCCGGAACTTTCCAAGGAATACCAGACGATTCTGGAATGGGCGGACGAGGTGCGGACGTTACAGGTCCGGGCCAACACGGACACGCCGGAAGACGCGGAAAAGTCCCGCAAGTTCGGTGCGCAGGGCATCGGCCTGACCCGTACCGAGCACATGTTTATGGCGCAGGAACGGCTTCCCTACGTCCAGAGGATGATTTTGGCGACGACCACCGAGGAGCGCATGGGTGCGCTCCTGCCGCTCAGGATCATGCAGGAGAACGATTTTTACAGCATCCTCAAGGCAATGCACGATTTGCCCGTGTGCATCCGGTTGCTGGACCCGCCGCTGCATGAATTCCTGCCGAGCTTGGAAAAGCTGCTGGTCGAGACGACCGAGCTTCGGATACGCAAGGACAATCCGCAACTTCTGGAAGAGAAGGAGCGCCTTCTCGCGCAGGTGGTCAAGTTGCACGAGGCCAACCCCATGATGGGGCATCGCGGCTGCCGCCTTGGGATCACCTATCCCGAAGTCTACGAGATGCAGATGCACGCCATTTTCAACGCGGCGTCCCGCCTGACGCGGGACGGGTACACCGTGTTGCCGGAAATCGAGATTCCGCTGACCATCAGCAAGGCGGAGATGGAGATCCTGAAGGGGCGGTGCGACCGGATCGCCAGGGAGTGCATGGAGCTGCACCGCGTTTCCTTCACCTACCTGTGCGGGAGCATGATCGAACTGCCGCGCGCGGCCCTGCTGGCCGGGGAAATCGCGGAGTCGGCGGAGTTCTTCAGCTTTGGGACCAACGACCTCACGCAGACATGTTTCGGGTTCAGCCGTGACGACGCCGAGGGCAAGTTCCTCCCGGCCTATATTCACCAGCATATCCTGAAGGACAACCCCTTTGCCGTGCTCGACCGCGAGGGCGTGGGCCGTTTGATGCGGATTGCGGTGGAAGAAGGCCGTAAGGCGCGGCCGGATCTGATGATCGGTATTTGCGGCGAACACGGCGGCGACCCCAGTTCCGTTGAGTTCTGCCACGAAATCGGTTTGGATTTGGTAAGCTGCTCGCCGTACCGCATCCCCATCGCCCGCCTTGCCGCCGCGCAGGCGGCCTTGAAGCATCCCCGCCCGGTGGGGTGAGTGCGTTTTTGAAGGAACCGGGGGGAGGGAAACCCTTCTGGAGAAGGGTTTCCCTCCCCCCGGACCCCCCACCGTTCCTAAGACTTTCGACTGATGGGGAGGCGGCGCGGAGGGAGTTCGTCCCGGCAGGGAGAAGGTTTTCCGTTTTTATCTGGTTATACCTCTTTCAAGGTTTAGTTACTCTCTAAAAGGAGTCCCGGACGTATGTTCGGGGCTCTTTTTTTGTGTGCGGGTAGAAAGGAAGAGGAACGGGATTACGCGGGCAGGTTCGTTTTTGCCAGCTCTTCACGGATATTCTCGATGAGCCCTTTGGCTTGCGGACTCAGGTGTTTGCGTTTGCGGACAAGGATGCCGTAGCGGACTGTGGGGAGGAATTCGTCCAGCGGATAGCTGACGAGAGGCCGCCAGTCCGTCCCGTAGGAGCTGGCCTTGAGGCACATTTCATCCATGATCGCCGCCCCTACGCCGTGGAGGACGTAGCGCAGCATCAAGTGGTAGTTGTTGACGCTGAGCACGGTGTTTTTGACGAAAAGGGTTGCGTCCATGTTTTCAAAGTAGGGTTCGCCGCTGTCGTCCATTCGTTCCGAGAGGAACGAAACGAAGGGCAGGCGTTCCAAATCGCTGAGTTTCGGTTTCTTGGGAAGGTGATAGGTGTTGTCCCGGTGGACGATGAGCAGGGGACGCGCTTGAAAAAGTTCTTCCAGTTCGCTGTGATCGGGAAGAACCGTAACTCCGGTGAGGCCGAAGTCCACCTTGGAGCTTTCCACGTCGTCAACCACTTCGTAGGTCAGGGCGCGCCTGATGCGGATGTTGACGTCGGGGTGCCGCTCCCGAAATCCGGAGATGATCCCGACAATTTGTGCGGCAAAGGGCAAATTGCTGGAAAACGTGACCGTCCCTTGCAGTTTTCCACTCAGCGTTCCGACCTCTGAACGGAGTCCGCGCAACGTTTCAAACGTGTAAACGGTCCATTCAAAAAGTTTTTTACCCTCTGGAGTGATCCGGAGGCTTTTCTTGTAGCGATCAAAGAGGACGGTGTTGAGTTCCTCTTCCAGCGACCGGATCTGATAGCTGATGGTCGAAGGGTTCCTGTTCATCATTTGGGCGGCCCGGCGGATGCTCCCCGTTTGGGATACGTAGTAAAAGCCTCGTAGCCATTGGAGGAAATCGCCGTTCAGCTCTTCAATCATGGCGGCCTCACTGTATGAATTTTTCGAATGATAAGTGTTTTTTTTCGATTTGACAATACAAGTGTTTTTGATGATGTTTTTTTCACAAAAGGAGGCGTGGGATGCCGCCGATCCTCGGCGCGGCCCGCCCCCGCAGCGAACCTCACAACAGGAAGGAACCATGAATACCTCAACTCATCCTCTCGGTACGCTCATCGAAACGGACGTGCTCGTCATCGGCTCCGGTGCGTCCGGCTGCGGCGCGGCTCTCGGCGCGCGCGAGCAGGGGTTGCGCGTCCTCCTCATGGACAAGGGCAAGTTGGAAAGCTCCGGCTGCATCGGCGGCGGGAATGACCACTATATGGCGGTCCTCGATGAGGAAGGCGTCGCGCACGATGCCGCCGAGGATCTGATCAAGTTCTACGCCAAGCCTTTGAACGGCTGGACCCCAGCCATGCTGCGCAACGGCTGGTACGCCCACATGAGGCCCATGCTTGAAAAGCTGGAGGCGGCGGGCGTCGAGTTCGGCAGGACGCCGGACGGCCGCTACCACCGCACGCAGGGCTTCGGGCAGCCGGGGACGTGGTGGGTGCACATCGCCAACGGCATGACCATCAAGCGCGTGATGGCGCGGATCGTCCGGGAGAGCGGGGTGGATGTGCTCGACCGCGTGATGGCGGTCAAGATCCTCACGGACGGCGGCAAGGCCTGCGGCGCGCTCGGCTGGAACGTGAGTACCGGAGAATTCTACATCATCCGTGCGAAGACGGTTGTGTCGGCGCAGGGCCGCTCCGCTACGCGCGGCACCGACAACTCCACGCACAATCCTTACAACGTGTGGATGTATCCCTACAACACCAGCGCGGGCGTGGTGCTCGGTTACGACGCCGGGGCAGCCGTGACGGAGCTGGATACCTACCAGCGCGCGACCATGCTGCCCAAGGGCTACGGCTGTCCGGGCATGAACGGGATCAACAGCTCCGGCGCGCACGAAATCAACGCCCTCGGCGAGCGTTTCATGGGCAAGTACGACCCCATGTGGGAAAACGGCGTGCGCAACAACCAGATTCAGGGCACCTTCCAGGAACAGCTCGAAGGGTCCGGCCCGCCTTTCTATATGGATATGCGGCATGTGGACGAAGCCGTGGTTCGCGAGCTGCAGGACATCCTGATGCCCGGCGACAAGGCCACGTTCGGCGACTGGGCGGAATGCACCGGTACCGACTTCCAGCACAAGCTTCTCGAAGTGGAAATCGGCGAACTGATCTTCGGCGGGACCATCGCCGTGAACGACCAGTTTGAGACGTCCGTGCCCGGCCTGTTCTGTGGCAGCATCTTCCTCTACTGTTCCGGCGCGATGTGCGGCGGGTTCGAGGCGGGCAGGCAGGCTGCATTGAAGGCGTCCGGCATGTCCGCGGCTGGCGCGGTGGACGAGGCTCTGGCCGCCCGCGTGCGTGACGAAATCTTCGCGCCGCTCGGAAACGAGGAGACGCTTTCCTATAAGGAACTGGAAGAGGCCGCCCGCAATGTCATGAATTATTACATGGGATTCCGCCGCTCCATGACCGGCATGGCCCGCGCGCTGGAAAAGATCCGCTTCCTGTCCGATCAGGCTTCCCGACTGCACGCCGATACGCTGCGCGATCTCATGCGCTGCCACGAGGCGAAGGATGTGCTCACCATATGCGAGCTGGCCATTCAGGCCACCATGGAGCGCAAGGAGTCGGGGCGCTGCGTCTACCGCCTGACCGATTATCCCGAGATCAATCCCGAGATGGCGAAGCCGCTCCTGCTGATGCGCGGCGAGAATGGCCCGGTCTATCAGTGGGGCAAGGCCCCGCTTCTGTAAGGTTCATGGCGCGCCGTCTCCCGCAGGGGAGGCCGATGCGCGGATGTCGTCGAATGCGCCCTGAGCGCCAAGGAGTTTTTTATGCCCCCGAGATATAGCCGAGAAATCGAACAGCCCATCGTCATGGGCGACAGCCTCAAGGACCAGTTCCGCACGTCTCCCTGCGAGGCGTCCTGTCCTGCGGGAAACCCGATCCAGAAGATGCAGTCCCTTGTGGAAAAGGGGCGCTTTGGTGAAGCGTTGCGCTATCTGCGCGCCAGAAACCCGTTCCCCGGCGTGACCGGGCGGGTGTGCCCCCACTTCTGTCAGGCGAAGTGCAACCGGGATCGTCTGGAAGGCTGCGTGAACACGCGGGCACTGGAACGCGCCGCCTACGATCACGCCCCCAAGGGCATCGAACCTTTCACCCGCGCGCCGGAAACGGGCAAGCATGTCGCCGTGGTGGGCGGCGGTCCCGCCGGGATGACGGCGGCCTATTTCCTGTCCCTCCTCGGGCATGACGTGACCGTGTACGAATCCGGCCCCGTGCTTGGGGGGATTCCCCGCTACGCCGTCCCGGATTTCCGTCTGCCCCGCGACGTGGTTGACCGCGAGATCGGCTGGATACTGGAAACGGGTGTACGCGCCTGTGTCAACGTCACCGTTGGCAAGGACATTTCTTTCGCGGAACTGCGTGCTTCCTCGGATGCCGTTGTCGTCGCCACCGGCACGCCCAAAGAGAACGCCTTGCCCATACCCAACGCGGAATGCGGCCTCAAAGCGGTGGAATTCCTGCGCAAGGCCGCGCTCGGCCAGCGTCCCGACGTGGGCAGGACGGTCGTGATCATGGGCGGCGGCGGGGTGGCCTTCGACTGTGCGTTCACGGCCCGGCGCCTCGGCGCGGCCGATGTGCATGTGCTGTGCCTTGAGGCGGAAGGCGCCATGCGCGCCCCGGAAGAGGATCTGGAACAGGCCCGTCGGGAAGGTGTCCATGTCCATAACAGCTGTACGATGTCCGGCGTCCGCAAGGACGGCGATCGCGTTTCCGGTGTGGACTATTTCGATGTGCAGGAATGCCGTTTCGACGAACAGGGCCGCCTGTCGCTCATCCCTGTTCCCGGTGGGGAGCATGTCCTTGCCTGCGACACCGTGATTTTCGCCGTGGGCATGAAGACGGACCTCGGTTTTTTTGAGGGTGAAGTGCCGGAGTGTACTCCGCGCCAGTGGATTGTGGCGGACGCCGCCCAGAAGACGTCGCTTGAGGGTGTGTTTGCCGCGGGCGACGTGGCTTCGGGGCCGTCGTCCATCGCAGGGGCCGTCGGGGCAGGGCGCAGGGCCGCTTTCGGCGTTCATGCCTATCTGACCGGGGAAAACTCCAGAGTCTATATCATCAATGAAGAAGGCCGGATCGAGGCGCGCGACCGTCTCGCCGCATCTCAGCCTCCCTATGTGGTGCCCTTCGAGGAAATCTACGGGGTGGCGCAGTACGGGCGGGCCGAACCGCAGCGTCAGGGCATCCGGGAAGGGCTGTCCTTCCGGGAGATCAACGAAGGCTACACGCCGGAACAGGCGCGGGACGAAGCTGCGCGCTGTATGCACTGCGGGCATTGCAAGGGGTGCGGGACGTGCGTGGACGATTGCCCCGGCTATGTGCTTGAGCTGAAGCATCTTGAGGAGCGGGATCGTCCGGAAGTGGCCTTTGGGGACGAATGCTGGCATTGCGCCAACTGCCGTACCAGCTGCCCCTGCGGGGCCATCGGCTTCTCGTTCCCGTTGCGGATGCAGGTGTGAGGACGCGGGGGCTTTCCTCATGAGGGAAGCCCCTGTCCCACGGGAAATGCTGAGGCGTGCCGGGGAATCGTGTCGAGCGGGGATGCTCCTTCTCTCTATGAGAAGGCCGGTGCGCCGAGAGGTTCCCGCCTCCGTTTCTCCAGAATCGAATGTAACCGAATCGAAAGAAGGATGACGCCATGTCCGCGAATGCTCAGATGACGGCAAAAGGCGATGCCATGTATTATGTGCATTCTTTTCTTTGCCTGTTGATCATGTTCGGCTTTGGTCAACTGCCGCCTGTCGAGCCGTTGACGGCGCTCGGCATGAGGCTGATCGGGATTTTTCTCGGCCTGCTGTACGGCTGGATTTTTATCGACATCGTCTGGCCGAGCATGGCCGGATTGCTTGCGCTCATGCTGGTGGGCGGCATGAAGCCCGTAGCGCTGCTCAACCGCAGCTTCGGCGATCCCATCGTGGTGATGATGTTCTTCATCTTCGTGTTCTGCGCGACCATCAACCATTATGGCCTGTCGCGGTTCATCTCCTTGTGGTTCATCACCCGGAAGTTCGTTGCGGGCAGGCCGTGGGTATTCACCTTTACGTTCCTGGCCTCCATGTTCATCCTCGGCGGATTGACCAGCGCTTCGCCCGCCGCCATCATCGGCTGGAGCATCCTGTACGGGATCTGTGACGTATGCGGCTACAAGAAGGGGGACGGCTATCCGACCATGATGGTGTTCGGCATCGTCTTCGCGTCGCAGGTGGGTATGTCCCTGATCCCCTTCAAGCAGGCCGCCCTCACCGTGTTCAGCGCCTACGAGACCATGTCCGGCGTGGGGATCGACTACGCCAAGTACATGCTCATAGCGGCCTGTTCCTGTGTGCTGTGCTCGCTCCTGTTCATCGCGCTCGGCAAGTACGTGTTCAAGCCGGACATGGAAAAGCTCAAGAAGCTGGACGCGAGCAAGCTGGACACCGACGGCGCGCTCAAGCTGAGCAAGGTGCAGAAGCTCATCCTCTGTTTCCTCTTCGCGCTGGTCGCCCTGCTGCTGCTCCCGAACTTCCTGCCCGCCGACCTGTTCATTTCCAAATTCCTGAAGTCCATCGGCAACACGGGGATCTGCGTGTTCCTCGTCACCGTGATGTGTTTCCTCAAGGTGGACGGCAAGCCTTTGCTGAAGTTCAAGGCCATGATCGACTCCGGGGTCGCGTGGGGCATCATCCTCCTGCTCGCCGTGGTGCAGCCGCTTTCCGGGGCCATGGCCGCGCAGGAGAGCGGGATCACGAACTTCCTCATGATGATCGTCGAGCCGATTTTCGGCGGCAGTTCTCCCGTCGTGTTCGCGCTGTTCATCGGCTTTGTGGCCACCGCGCTCACGCAGGTCATGAACAACGGCGCCGTCGGCGTGGCCCTCATGCCCGTCATCTTCAGCTATTGTTCAAGCATGAACGTGGCCCCCGAGCTGCCGCTCATCATGGTCGTCATGGGCGTACACCTCGCCTTCCTGACGCCCGCCGCCAGCGCCAGCGCCGCGCTCCTGCACGGCAACGAGTGGTCGGATTCGGGAAGCATCTGGAAGACGGCACCCCTGGTTATCCTGCTGTCGTGGATAGCGATTGCGGTTGTGACCGTCGTGTTGGGCGGAGTGCTGTTCTAGGCATGGCCCATCTAAGGCAATGAAGGGCGCCGGGGAGCTTTCCCCGGCGTTTTTCGTTTGGAAAAAAGAATGCGGAGGCAGTTTTTTCCTTTGTCGACATTGTATCGGAACTGTTCAGAGGCCATTGGTGATGGCAGAATATTTTTAGAACTTCTTTGGAAAGAGGAGGATAGCGCATTGCCGCAGATGGACGGTATCGGGAGAGTAAGGGGAAATACGTTATGAATGGCACGGGGTCGTTGTTTTTCGATGGAAAATGGAAAAGAAAGCGTTCTTTAAATCACAATTATATTGACAGAAAAAACAGCAGGCTATAGATTGGATTCAAATCAAAGGGAAGAGATCGTATGCAGAGTCAGGTATTGCGATACATTCGCTTTTTTATCTTCGGGTGCTGGGGCATCTTGCTGTTGCTGATGCTTCTGTACGGCCCGTGGATGATTCAGGCGAAGCAGATCACCATTCCTGACATCAGCATCACGAACTTCATGATTCGTGATACGTCCAGTTTCTTCCCCATGCATCAGGAAGCCGCCGAACAGCTCATTGGAGAAGGCAAGGCTGTCCTGTCCGCAACGGAGGCCGTACCCAACAAGTTGCCGAATATGCGGCTTGTCGTTTTTCTTCTGCTTCTCTTCCCTCTGTGTACGAAGGTTCTGCGGACGCGTTTTTCCGAGTCCCTCCTCGTACCCCATCTCTCGGACATCAGAGGAATGCTGCCCCTTCCTCTCGCTCCCCCGTCCGGCTTGTGTTTTTCCTGATCCGTCTCTGTCTCCCACGCTTCGGTCATTGAAGGAGCGGGCCCGGTCCGAAAGGATTGCGGCGGGTATCCTGCGGCATTTTCTCCTCCATGCCATCTTTCGTCATGGCAGGGCAGGGATGTTTGCCGGGAATCCCGGATTGCGCCCTGAGTCTTCTCTCGTACCCTCCTTCCAGTGATCCGAAGACGGTGCCTTCCCCACATTCTTCAAACGGAATCCGTTTATTGGAGAAGCCATGTCAGGAATATTGCGCTGGCTCGATGATTGGGCTGAAGAGTTTTGTGTTTCCGTCATGTTGGCTTTGCTCGTCCTGTTGCTCGGCATGGAAGTGTTCTCGCGCTTCCTGCTCGGCAAGTCGTTCTCGTGGATGGAGGAGCTGTGCCGCTATCTGTTCGTGTGGTCATCCTATATCGGCGTCGCCATCGCCGTGAAGCACAAGGAGCAGCTGTGCATCCTTATGTTCATGGATGTGCTGAAGAAGCGTTTCCCGCAGCTGGTCAGGATCCTGTACGTCGTTTCCGAGCTCACGTTCACCGTATTCTGCGCCCTGGTTTTCTATTACAGCCTTGGTATGCTTGAGAATATGATCCGGTTCAAGCAGGTTTCCGCCGCCCTCGAGATCAACGTCATGTACGCGTATCTCATCATTCCGATCAGCATGGCCCTCACCATCTTTCGGACGCTTCAGGGCTTGTGCCGCGATATCCGGAACAACACGCTTGAGTTCGAAAGCCGGGAGGACTAACCCATGTTGCTCGTCATATCCTTCGTCGTCTTCATGCTGCTTGGCTTGCCCCTGTTTGGGGTAATCGGTCTGGCCTCCATCATCTCGATGATCGGGATGCCGTTCCCGATGGAGTTCATCCCTCAGAACCTGTACACCGGCATGGACCAGTTCCCGCTCATCGCCACCATCGGTTTCGTAATGGCCGGGTTCCTCATGGAGCCCGCCGGGATCACCGGTGAAATCATTGAAGTCGCCAAGAAGGCGGTGGGCAACATCCGCGGCGGCCTCGCCATGGTGACTATCCTTGCCTGCATGATCTTCGCGGCGCTCAGCGGCTCCGGCCCCGCCACCACAGCCGCCATCGGCAGCATCATGATCCCCGGCATGATCGCCGCCGGATACCGTAAGGACGACGCCGCGGCCGTCTCCGCCACGGGCGGCACGCTCGGCATCCTGATCCCGCCGAGCAACCCGATGATCATTTACGGCGTCGTGGCAAACACATCCATCGCCGGGCTGTTCATGGCCGGATTTATCCCCGGCTTCGTGCTGACGAGCCTTATGTGCATCACCGCGTACTGCATCGCCAAGAAGCGCGGCTATCAGGGCACGAACGAAAAGTTCTCCATTGTCGGCTTGTGCAAGGCCATCTGGGACGGCAAGTGGGCGCTGGCGACCCCGGCGATCATCCTTGGCGGCATCTACTGGGGCGTGTTCACTCCCACCGAAGCCGCCGAAGTGGGCGTACTCTGGACGCTGTTCGTCGGCCTGTTCGTTTACCGCAAGCTGACGTGGAAGAACATTTCCTCGGCGCTTATCCGTACCTCGGCCTTTGCCGGTTCCGCCACCATCCTTGTCGGCGTTTCGATGGCCTTCTCGCGGCTGCTCACCTTGTACCATATCCCCCAGACCGTGGGTGCGTTCCTCGGTTCCATCTCCACGGACCCGACGATCACCCTGCTGCTCATCGCGTTCTTCATCTTCCTGTGCGGCTTCGTGGCCGACACGCTGGCGATGGTCGTGGTGCTCGCGCCGGTGTTCCTGCCCATCACGAACGCCCTCGGCATCCATCCGATCCAGCTTGGCATCCTGTTTGTGGTATGCTGCGAAACCGGGTTCCTGACGCCTCCCTTTGGTGCGAACCTGTTTATTACCATGAAGATTACGGATGTGAAGCTTGAGGAAGTGGCGTTGAGGGCGTTCCCCTATCTGCTGGCGATGTGGCTGCTCATCATCGTTGTCGCGGCTTGCCCGGACTTCGTCATGTTCCTGCCGCGGCTCTTGATGTAATCAAGCCTGCGGCGATGCCTGCCTGACATGGGTAGATGCTGTATGAGCAAATAAAAGTGCGAACCGGATGTTTCCGGTTCGCACTTTCAGGAGAATGGAAGTTCATGGAGGGCTTGAGCCGCTTGCCCAAGCTTTAGCGGCATGGGGCAAACGGGGCCGGATGGAATACGTATCCCGGATTTCTGGGGTATGCGGGGGACGGATTGCTTTTTCAGATTGGTATGGGTACACAAAAAGCATGGAAAATGAAAAGGCTATTCCCGGCGGACGGGTGGATGGTTCCGGGAACCGCGAGGTGCGGGGCACATGGCGGTTTTCTGGGGAACACCCTCTGTTTGATGAACATTTCCCCGGTGCCCCAAGGGTTCCGGGGACGCTCGTCATTGAGGCCATGCGGGCCGGGGCGGAAGCTCTCTTCCCCGGCTGGCGTGTTCTGGGCGTGAAGCGGTTCCGTTTTCGGCATTTCATTGAGCCGGGGGCGTATGATTACGCGTTTACCCCTCAACCCGATGCGGCGGCGATCCGGTGCGTCTTGCTGTCCGGCGAGCGGCGGATGGCCGAAGGCACGCTCCTTGTTGCGGCGGATCCTGCGCGGGGGGAGGCATGAAGTTGCTTTTTAAAGGGCCGGTCATCATTACGGGGGGAAGCAGCCAGCTCGGTATGGCGTTGGCCCGTGCTCTTCGGGAGGAAAGCGCGAAAACCCTTTCCGTTTGCCGTTCGTCCGAAGGGCTCGCACGTTGCGGGGAAGCGGGGCTTTCCTGCCTTCCCCTCGATGAACCGGAAAGCCTGCCGGAACGATGTCGGGGGCTGCTCGGTGAACCGCCCGCCCATCTGGTCGACCTGATGCATTCGCGTTTCGAAAGCCTGATTGCCGGAGCCGCGCCGGAAGCGATTATGGAATGGGCCGCCGTGGACATCGGTTTGCGTGCCCGCCTCGTCCGCGCGGTGGGACGCTCCATGCTGGCCCGCCGGTTCGGGCGTTGCGTGTTCGTTTCATCCTGCGCCGCCGAGTGCCCGGCTGAAGGACAGGGGTATTATGCGGCCGCCAAGCTGGCTGGCGAGGCTCTGTACCGGAGCCTTGCCGTGGAGCTGTCCGGAAGGGGAGTCACCGCCTGTTCCTTGCGCCTGAGCTGGCTGGATGCCGGGCGGGGCGCGGTATTTTTGGAGCGCAGGAGGGAGGCCGTAGAAAAACGGATGCCTATCGGACGGCTGGTCCGCATGGATGAGGCCGTTGAAACAGTGTTGTTTTTGCTTTCAGCTTCGGCATCCTCGGTCAATGGCACTGTAGTGACGCTGGACGGCGGGCTTTCGGCGACGAAAACCACATTTTGAGGATAGAATGGATTACTCGGAAATAACGGATAAGGTGTGCGGCATTGTTGCCGATATTTTTGAATGCGACCCCCGGGCGCTTTCCGGCGAAACCCGGCTCATGACGGATTTGCCTTGTGAATCCATCGACCTGTTGGAGATCGGCGCGCGGCTGGGCCAGACGTTCCACATTCTGGTTGATGACGACGTGGTGTTTCTGCGTTCCCTGCGTTACCACGTGGCGCATGGCGGAGAACCGGAAGCGGTTATCCGCCGTGAATATCCCTACCTTTCCCCGGAGCGCGTAAAGGCGCTCGCCCTTGGCTTGTCCAACCCGGATGCCGTCCCGCAGCTCTGCCTTGATGACATTGCGGCGTACATCCGCGCGGCGCTGCCTTCGCAGGAATATGAATAGGGTCGTCATCACCGGCATAGGCTGCTGTACCAGCCTCGGATGGGAGCAGGGCGGCATCGCGCGGGCGTTTGCCGGCGGATGCCCGGCGTTCGCCCCAAGCGAAGCCTTGCCGGGGTATTCTGCCTGCCCCGTTTCCGATTTGGGAGATGATGCGGCGTATTCCCGTTTTTCGGCATGGCGGCACCGCCGCTATCTGAACCGGGGTGCGGCGTTTGCCGTCTTGTCCGGCCTCCGGGCGGCGGCTTCGGCGGGATTCGATCCGCACATGCCTCCACAGACCTGCCTGATAGGGGCATCCGGCCCCATGCTGGATTTCGATCGGGAAAACGGGCTTCCTCCAGCGGATTCTGAGGCGCTCGACGCCCTATGGCTCTTGCGTTGGCTGCCTAATACCGGAAACACCGCGTTGGCGCGTTTTCTCGATATCCACGGAGAGGGCCTCGTGCTCGGGACGGCGTGCGCGTCCGCGCTGCAGGCCATAGGGGAGGGCTTCCGGCGCGTGCGGTACGGCCTTTCGGAAACCGTCCTTTGCTCAGGCGGGGATTCCCGCCTTTCCCGCGGCGGGATGCTCGGGTATGCCAAAGCCCACGCGCTCAGCCGGAACCCCGTGCCATCGGAAGCGTCCCGCCCCTTTGACGAGGCCCGTGACGGTTTTGTTCCCGGCGAGGGTGGAGCCGCATTCGTGCTTGAATCCTTGGAGTCGGCGCGGGCGCGTGGGGCAGCGGTGTTTGCGGAGCTCCTCGGGTTTGGGGCTTCTCTGGACGGAGGTGCGCTCACCGCACCTGACGAATCGGCCCGCTTTGCGGAGCAGGCGGTACGGGGGGCGCTTGCCGATGCGGGCCTTGAGCCCCATGCCGTTGATTGGGTTTCCGCACACGGTACGGGGACTCCCCTTAATGACCGTAGTGAGGCCGTATTGCTGGAGAGGGTTTTTGCGCAGGCGGAGGCGCGCCCCGCCGTAACCGCCCTCAAGTCATGGATCGGGCATGGCTCCGCCGCCTGCGGGGGGATGGAGCTGGCCTTGATGCTCGCCGCATGGCGATCCGGGCGGTTGCCGCCCATCCGGAACCTGCGCGCACCTTGTTCCGGGCTGTTGGACTTTGCCGTTGCAACGCGTCCGTTTCCCGGCCCGGTGGGGGTATTGGAAAATTTTGGATTCGGCGGGCAAAACGCGGCCTTGGTAGTACGGTGCGGCGATGACTGATGCCCTTCCCGGAGACGCACCCCGGCCTTTTGTCCTGCTGGACGGGGTGAGCGCGGCAGAACCGGATCACCTCACCGCGTGGCGCCGTTTCGGATCAGCTCCCATGTGGCAAGGGCTGGAGGCCGCGGCACAGGCCGCCGCCCTGCATCAGCGGTTCCTTGCGGGATTCTCGTGCCATGCCTTCCTGTTGTCGGTGGATGAATGCCGGTTCCCCACAGATGCGCTTGATGGCTTGATGGTATTCCGTGCGGTTTTGCTGGGGCGGTCCTTACGGGCGGCAACGTATCGGGTGGATGTTTGTCCGGCGTGCTCTCTCCCTTTGCCGGAAACGGGGAGTGCGGCGAAAACGGATAAAGGCCTTTTCGGAATGGAATGTGGGAAAGAGGCTGTTCCGGCATGGTCGGTTTCCCTCGGCATCGGGCTGGCTCCTTATGACGATACCTTTAGAAGGGATATGTTGGAACCTCGATACAGGCGGCTTTTTCAATGGCTGACGCAAAACGCACCCTCCGCGAATGTCTCGATGAAAGGCTGAAGGAAGGCCGGGCCCGAGGGCTTGAACGGCGGCCGCCTTTGCTGGACATGGCGGGCGAAGGCCCTGTCGTGCACATGGGGGGCCGGGCCTTCCTGAATTTTACGCTCAACGACGGGCTGGGGTTGGCCTCATCTCCGGAATGGCGCGCTGAGGTCGGGGAGTGTTTCGCGGCGTTCCCGCCGTCGGCTTCGGCGTCACGTCTGGCCGGCGGACGGAGCCGGATCACCGAAGAAGCGGAGCAGGCGGTTGCGGCGTATTTCGGGTTTGACGAATGCCTGTTCCTGCCGAGCGGCTATCAGGGCAACCTCGCTTGCGCTATGGCGTTGATCCATGCTGGACAGCCCGTCTTTGTGGATCGCCGGGTACATGCCAGCATCGCCCGAGGGCTCGTATTGGGGAAAGCCGATGTGCGGACATATGCCCATGCGGATTATGGGCATTTGGAACGGCGGCTCGCTTCCGCCCCTCCCGCCACGGTACAGCCGCTGGTGATGACGGAGTCCTTGTTCAGTATGGACGGTACGGAACTCGATGTGTCCCGTATGGCTGAACTCCGCAGCAAGTATGGTTTTTTCCTGATGGTGGATGAGGCCCATGCGGTGGGCGCGCTCGGCCCCGGAGGGCGCGGGCTGTGCGCCGGGGTGCCGGGTACGGCGGACATCGTCCTGGGAACATTCGGCAAATCGCTTGGGCTGTTCGGTTCGTTCCTGCTGCTCCCCAAGGGGTTTGCCGCCTTTTTCGAAAGCCTTTCCTCGGCGGTCATGCATTCCACAGCCATGCCTCCGGCCCATGCTGCGGCTGTTTTGAAGCTGTTGGAACGCTTGCCGCTGCTTGACGCTGAACGTGCCCGGCTTCGGGATAATGCCGTGTTTTTTCGCACCCGCCTGTGCGAGCTTGGGATTCCTACACGCGGCACCGCTCATATCGTTGCGGTACCTACAGGCGGGGAAGCAAGGACGACCCATCTTGGGGAACAGCTGGCGGAAAGGGGCGTGCTGGCACTGGCGGCCCGCTATCCTACGGTTCCCTACGGCGACGGTTTGCTCCGGTTTGGGCTCACCGCCTTGCATACGCAGGGCATGTTGGAGCGGACGGCCCGCCTCCTTGCGGATCTGTGGGGGTAAGCATACGGAGGAGATGGCTGTTTCAGTATCCGTTTCACAAAAAAATGAACGGATATTACAGTATTATAATGCGGGCATGACGATACTCGGAAATGAGGCCGCGGGCGCATGTAAGCCGGGGCGTCGTGTCCGAGTTCGTCATGGCAAATTGTGCATGGCGGCATCGTTGCCGGAGCGGGGGAACGAGCCCCATTCGGGTTATTTGCTTTTGCTGGGTGAGGCCTTCTTCATGCTCTGGACGACGTTTTCGAGGTGCAGGAACATGGCGTCCTGAGCCGCTTTCTCGTCGCGGTTAAGGATGGCCTCGACGATTTTTTTGTGGTGTGCGTAGACCTGCTGGCGGCCTTCCTGCGACGTGAGGAGCTGTGAGTTGAAGTCGCTCATCATTGTCCGCATGGTCTGGAGCATGGTGGCAAGGATGCTGTTCCCGGACGCCACGGCGATGGCCTGGTGAAACGCGTAGTCGGATTTGATGAAGGCCGCCTTGTTAGCGATCTGGCCGCGTGACTGTTCGAGAATTTCCTTGAGCGCGGCGAGATCCTCGTCGCGTGCCCGGAGCACAGCAAAACGCACGTTGGACGTCTCAAGGACCTTGCGGACCTCGATCATCTCTTCGAGGGCGTACTGTTTGATGAGGTGCAGCATCAGGAGATTGTTCATCATAATGCTGTCCCCGTCGGCCACGAAGATGCCTTCGCCCACACGGGTTTCCAGCATACCGGCGTATTCCAGCGCACGAAGGGCTTCGCGGAGGGAAGGGCGGCTCACGCCGAGCATATCCGCAAGCTGGCGTTCGGGCGGGAGGCGATCCCCGCGTTTGAGTTCTCCCTTGACCAGCAGTTCCTTGATCTGCTCAATGACCTGCCCCGGAACGGTGCTTTTGACGACTTTATCGAACATATCCCACTCTTTTTTGAGTCCAAAAGGTTGATGACGGGGCCAACGTTTTTTGGCCGTCGGGAAAAACGCTGTTCCGGCCCGCCTGGGTGGGGGGCGGAGCGGGATGCTGTCTTTCATCCTATCGGAACAGGCGGGAAGAGTCCAGTTTTACCGGGAAGAAGCAAATAGAGCATATTTTATGAAACGTATTGAAATATATGTTTTTGTGAACTGGTAACGGAAAAAATATCAAAAGAAGATTGACAGATTTTGTACAGGGGGCTATTGCTGTTTTTGGTAAGACCATCTGTCCAGTGAAACGTCAAAGGCGGCCTTCCGGAGGGTATGCCTTGCCCCGGAAGGCAGGAAACAGTGGATGGGACATCCGGAAACCAACTGCATACGCCGATGCCGCGGCGCGTGCGAAAGGGAACAGGCCCCCGCGAAGGCGCGGGCGGCGCAACCGGGCGGGACGCGGCGAGCGGGCCGCCCGCGGAAGGAGAAGAGTATGGGGTATCCGAGCGATCTGTTGAGTTCCAGAGCCGTAGTGAAGCCGGGCATGTACGCGATCATCCCGCCGGAAGGCCGTGTGTTCAACGTGATCCCCGGCATCGAAGGCTGCCGGATGACCATCCTGTGCACCCCTAAAATGGGTGCGGGCTTCGTCCAGCACATCGGCACGGCCCTGCCCGGCGGCGGGACCACCGTGCCCTACGGCGCGTCCGGCCAGATCGAAACCTTTATCTACGTGCTTGACGGTGAAGGCTCGCTGACCGTCACTGTAGGCGGACGCACCGAAGTCATGCCGCAGGGCGGCTATGCCTACGCGCCCGCCGGGGTGGGCATCTCCTTCCGTAACAGGACGGACAAGCCCCTGCGCTTCCTGCTCTACAAGCAGCGCTACATCCCGCATCCCGATCCCGCGATGCAACCCTACGCCGTGTTCGGCAATACCAACGACATCGAAGAACGCATCTACGACAACATGGAAAACGTGTTCGTGCGCGATCTGCTGCCCGTGGACGAACGCTTCGACATGAACATGCACATTCTGTCCTTCGCGCCCGGCGGCTGCCATCCCTTCGTGGAAACGCACGTGCAGGAGCACGGCGCGTACCTGTACGAAGGGGAGGGCCTGTACCTGCTGAACGACGACTGGGTTCCGGTCAAGGCCGAAGACTTCATCTGGATGGGCGCGTACTGCAAGCAGTGCTGCTACGGTGTGGGCCTCACCCGCCTTTCCTACATCTACTCCAAGGATTGCCACCGCGACGCGGAGATTTGATGCCGGAGGCCCGCCGCGTTTCCGGCGGCGGGCCGCCTCCCCCCACAACACCGCCGTCATACAATGGAGCGTTATCATGACCATTTCCGCAAGCCTCAAGCCGCTGGACCTTCGTGACGAACTTGAAGCCGCCAACATGAAGGGCAAAAACCTGACCTTCCTCGACGACTACAGCAAGGAGGAGCTCGGGCATCTCTTCAAGGCCGCCGAACTGCTGGAGCCGTACTCCAAGAACCAGATTCCGCTGCTTGCCAACAAGCTCCTGTATACACTGTTTTTCCAGCCGAGCACGCGTACCCGGTGCAGCCACGAGGTAGCCATGCACCGCCTCGGGGGGCGCGTGATCACCGAGACTGATCCGATGGGCCATTCCGCGATGGCGAAGAATGAATCCCTGTACGACGGCATCCGGGTCATTTCCCAGTACGCCGACGTGCTGGTGCTGCGCCACGGGGACAGCGAACAGGTCCTGGCCACGCTGGAACGCCTCGGTTCGGACGCTTGCCCGATCATTTCCGGCGGCTACGGGCACGTGACCCATCCCACGCAGGGCCTGCTGGACATGTACACCGCCCTGCGCGCCCTGAAGAAGCCCTTTGAGGACATGCGCATCATCATTTCCACGCCTGACCTGTCCCGCGCACGTTCCGGGCAATCCTTCGCCCTCGGCGCGGCCCGCATGGGTGCGCACATCATCTACACCGGCTCAAGCGGGCTGCGGACTCCGCAGGTCCTGATCGACAAGCTGAAGAGCATGGGCGCGAGCTTTGAGGAACATTTCGATCTGACGCACGACGAAAATGTCGAGCTCATGGCCAGGGCCGATCTGCTGTACCTGCCCGGCAGCTCCCTGAAGAAGGAAGATCCCAACCGCGAGGACTTCATGCGGAAGGTCGCCAACCATTATCTGTACCTCAACGATCTCGAATACATCAAGAAGAAGACCGGGCGCGTGGTCGGTATCATGCATTCCCTGCCGCGCAACGACTTCGAGTTCGAACAGAGCCTCGATAAGAGCGAATTCGAACTGTATTTCAAGCAGATCGGGTTCAGCATCCCACTGCGCATGGCTCTGCTCGCGTCCATTTGCGGCGTGAACTAGCCTTGTACGGGAGATGCGGGGCCGTTTTCGGCGGCCTCCCTCCCCGGCACGTTTCCGTGAGGCCCGCTTCCGGGCCGGTCGCCATCTCGTCCGGATCCTTTTTATCCATCAGCCGGTGGGGCCGTATCCCGGGACCCGCCATCGGGAGAAGCAGACATGCCGACACGCAAGGTCGCAGTTATCGCCATCGGGGGAAATTCGCTCATCCTCAGTAAGGACGCCCAGACCGTACAGGATCAGTACAGGGCCCTGTGCGTCACCGGAAAGCATATCGTGAGCCTCGTGGAGTTGGGATATCAGGTGGTTGTCACCTATGGAAATGGCCCGCAGGTGGGCTTCCTGCTGTGGCGGAGCGAAGTCGCGCACGCCACGTCCGGGCTGCACGGCCTGCCGCTGGTGACTTGCGTGGCGGACACGCAGGGCGGCATTGGGTACCAGATTCAGCAGACGCTGAAGAACGAGTTCCTCCGGCGCGGCCTGTGCGAGGATTCCATCGCCGTGCTGACGCAGGTGGTCGTGGACAAGGACGATCCCGGTTTCCGGAATCCCACGAAGCCCGTGGGCGAATTCTACCCGCCCGAGCGGGCCGAGGTCCTCCGCCGCGAAAACCCCTCGTGGGTGCTCAGGGAAGACGCCGGGCGCGGCTTCCGGCGTTACGTACCCTCTCCACGCCCTTTGGAGATCGTCGAGGAGGCCGGGTTGAGAACGCTCCTTGCCTCGGGCCTGCACCTCATCGCGGGCGGTGGCGGCGGTATCCCGGTGTTCCGTACGGAAGGGGGCTATGAGGGCGTCGATGCCGTGGTGGATAAGGATTTGACCTCCTGCCTGCTCGCCAAACGCATCAAGAGCGACTTGTTCGTCATTTCCACGGCGGTGTCCAACGTCGCCATCCATTTCGGAACGCCCGAGCAGGAAAATATTTCCCGGATGACCGTGGCAGAGGCGATGGCCTGCGTAGAAGCCGGGTACTTCGCTCCGGGCAGTATGCTTCCCAAGGTCCTGGCGGCGGTGGACTACGTCAGGGCAACCGGCAAGGAGGCCATCATCACCTCGCCGGAAAACGTCCGCGCCGCGGTCGTGGAAGGCAAGGGGACGCATATCGTCCCCTGATCGGTGCCCAATCTTCCGCGAGGACGGATGTCTGCCGCGCCTTGCGCGTCTCGGGAACGCTCCGGAAGGTTTTATGAGGAGAAAAAACGGCAAGGGGTTGCGGAGATGGGGCTAATACGTTATGATAAACCAAAACAGATAAATAACTTTCTGTAATTTTTTGTTTTATTTAAGCTGGTCAGACAGCTTAACCATCTTACTATGTAGGCGTACGATCCCTCTGCACATCTCTCCGGCGCCTGCCGCCGCCTCTCGGAGCCCGCATGTTCGATTTAGCGATCAGGAACGGAATGTTGGTCACCGCCGATAGGGTTTTCGGCGGGCATCTGTACGTCAGGAACGGGAAAATCGCGGCGATTTCCGATGACGGAACGCTGCCGGCGCGCGAGGAGCTGGATGCCGCCGGATTGTATGTGCTGCCCGGTATGCTGGACTGTCACGCCCATATCAACGATCCCGGCTTCACTTGGCGCGAAGACCTGCCGCACGCCTCGGAAGCGGCGGCGGTGGGCGGGGTGACGACCCTCATCGACATGCCTCTCCAAAACACGCCACCCCTGACCTCCGCGGATGCCTTCGCGAACAAGCTGGCCGTGTTCGAGGGCTGCAGTCTCGTGGACTATGCGCTCTGGGGCGGGCTCGTGACCGACAACACCGCCGAACTGGCGGGCATGGACGCGGCCGGGGCCGTGGGTTTCAAGGCCTTCATTGCGCCCGTGTCCCTCGGGTATTCCAGTGTGGACATGGGGCTGGCGCGTGAGGCGTTGTTCCGGATCAAGGCTTTCGGCGGCCTCGCCGGGTTCCACTGTGAGGATCACGCGCTTATCTGCGCCGGTGAAGCGAAGGCGAAGGCCGGGGGCGGGACCCGACGGGCCTTTCTGGACAGCCGCCCCGTGGTCGCGGAAGTCATCGCCACGGCGAACGTCATCGAACTGGCCCGTGAAACCGGGGCCCGCGTGCACATTTGCCACGTCAGCCATCCCCGCGTGGCCGAACTCGTCCGCCGGGCACAGGCCGATGGTTTGTCCGTCACTGGCGAAACCTGCCCCCATTACCTCGTTTTTACAGAAGAAAACCTCTTGTCATGCGGTACGGTCTTCAAGTGTGCGCCGCCCCTGCGGACCGCCGAGGCCCGAGACGGGCTCTGGGAATACGTGCTGGACGGCACCCTGTCCTGTATCGGCTCGGATCATTCGCCGTCGCGTCCCGACGAAAAGGACGAGGCGGTACACGGCGTCATGGGCGCGTGGGGCGGCCTCAGCGGTCTCCAGAGCCTCGTGCAGGTCATGTTCGATCAGGCCGTGACCCGGCGCGGGTGCAGCCCGAGCCTGCTGGCCCGGTTCGCCTCCTCCGCCGCGAGGGTGTTCGGCCTCGACGGCCGCAAGGGCGCGCTCGGCGTCGGGCTCGACGCGGACGCCGTCCTGATCGATCCGGGCAGGGCTTGGACGATCACCGCTCATTCCCTGCGGTATCTCAATCCGTTCTCGGCCTTCGAAGGGCTTGAGGGCGTCGGGCTCCCCGTCTGCACGGTCGTGCGGGGCAGGGTGGTAGCCCGCGAGGGCAATGTACTGGCCCCGTTCGGGCACGGCCTTTTCCAGCCCCGCAAGCCCTGAGTGCGTCCCACCCGTTGCCAAGGCAACGCTAACTCATAAGGAGTACAACGATGGCAAGTCTCACGAACGGTTGGAAGCTCTTTTCCGCTGCCGCGCTGACGGCGGCGATGCTCTTTACGGCGGTGCCCGCAAAGGCCGAAGCCATCCCCGACGGGGGCACGTTCACGGTGACCTGGGCGCAGAACCCCGTTTCGCTGAACCCCGGCCTGAGTTCCGGCATCTCCTCGGGCATCCCCGGTGCGCAGCTTTTTGCGAGCCCGCTCCAGTACGACGACCAGTGGAATCCGCATCCCTACCTTGCCGAAAAGTGGGAGATGGCCCCCGACGGCCTGAGCCTGACCCTGCATCTGGTCAAGGGGGCCAAGTTCCATGACGGCACGCCGATCACCTCCGAGGACGTGGCGTTCTCCATCATGGCGATCAAGGCCAACCATCCCTTCAAGGCCATGTACGCGCCCGTATCCGGCGTGGATACGCCCGATCCGTACACCGCGGTCATCCGGCTCTCCAAGCCGCATCCCGCCATCCTGTTGTGCATGTCCCCGGTGCTGTGCCCGATCATGCCCAAGCACGTCTACGGCACCGATCCCAACATCCGCCAAAATCCCGCGAACAAGGCTCCCATCGGCAGCGGGCCGTTCAAGTTCGTGGAATGGAAGCCCGGCGACTACATCATGCTCGAGAAGAACAAGGACTTTTTCATTAAGGGCAAGCCGCACGTCGACCGCGTCATCATCAAGATCATTCCCGATATGAACAACCGCGTCATGGCCGTCGAGCGCGGCGAAGTGGACGCCATGCCCTTCTTTGACAGCCTCCGCGAAGTGAAGCGTCTCTCCGGCGACAAGAACCTCGTGGTCACCAACAAGGGTTACGCCGGTATCGGCTCCCTCGACTGGGTGGCCTTCAACACAGGCAAGAAGCCGTTCGACGACGTGCGGGTCCGTCAGGCAGCGGCCTACGCCATCGACCGCAATTTTTTCGCCAAGGTCATCATGATGGGCCTTGTGACGCCTTCCGCCACCCCGATCACGCCGTTCAGCCCCTTCTATACGAAGGACGTGAACATGTATGACGTGAACCTCGAAAAGGCCAAGAAGCTGCTCGACGAGGCCGGGTATCCGGTCAAGGCCGACGGCACCCGCTTTACCGTGACCGTGGACTACGCCCCCGGTTCCCCCACCACCAAGATGATGGCCGAATACCTGAAGCCGCAGCTCGCCAAGGTCGGCATCGACGCCAAGATCCGCATTTCTCCCGACTTCGGCACGTGGGCCGAACGGGTGTCCAACTACAACTTCGACATCACCACCGACAACGTGTTCAACTGGGGCGATCCCGTCATCGGCGTGCACCGCACGTATTCCTCCGCCAACATCGTGAAGGGCGTTCCTTTCTCCAATACCCAGCAGTACCGCAATCCCAAGGTCGACGCGATCATGGAACAGGCGGCCTCCGAGGTCGACAACGAGAAGCGCGCGAAGCTGTACAAGGAATTCCAGCAGATCGTCATGAACGACGTGCCGATCTACTTCATGACCACCACCGCCTACCACACCATCTACAACAAGCGTGTCGGCAACGTGCCCGCGTCCATCTGGGGCTTCCTCGCTCCGTATATGGACGTTTACCTGAAGAAGTAGCCGCGCTTGACCGGGCCGGGCGGGGAAACTTTGCGCGGCCCGGCGTCCTCCCGGACAGGGGCTGTTCCGGACGTGCCTGTCTGTCATTTCTCGGAATGGGGCCCCGGCCCATTCGCAACATACGCGGAGAGTTCTTATGACGTTCTTGCGTGTCGTAGGAAAACGATTGTTCTGGGCGGCCGTCCTGCTCGTTCTGGTACTGTGCCTGAACTTCTTCCTCATCCGGCTGGCTCCCGGCGATCCGGCGGTGACCATCGCTGGCGAAATGGGCGGTGCCAGCCCCGAACTGCTTGCCTCCATCCGTGAGCAGTACGGGCTGAACCAGAGCCTGTTCAACCAGTTCGTCGCCTATTTCGGCAAGGTGCTGCACGGCGATCTCGGCTACTCCTATTTCTTCAATCTTCCGGTGATGGAACTCATTCAGGATCGCCTGCCCGCGACGCTGCTGCTCGTGGTCACCGCCGTGTGCGCGGCGGTCCTCATCGGCGTCTGCCTCGGCGTGCAGGCCGGGCGGCGTCCGAACAGCTGGACCAGCCATCTGGTGACCATCGTGGCCCTGATCGGCTTTTCCGCCCCCGCGTTCTGGACCGGCATGATGCTGCTCATCCTGTTCGCATCGTGGTTCCCCATCCTGCCCGTGTCGGGCATGACGACCATCGGCGCGGGTTACACGGGGTTTGCCTATGTCCTCGACGTGGCCCATCACCTCATCCTGCCGGTGGTGACGCTGGCGATCCTCTACATCGCCCAGTACAGCCGCATGGAGCGCGCCTCCATGATCGACATCCTCGGCACGGACTACATCCGCACGGCACGGGCCAAGGGCCTGAGGGAACGGACGGTCGTGTACAAGCACGCCTTGAAGAACGCGCTCATCCCGGTGGTGACGCTGGCGGGTATGCAATTCAGCCAGGTGTTCGCCGGGGCCGTGCTCGTGGAAACGGTATTCAACTGGCCCGGCATGGGGCGGCTCGCCTACGAGTCCATCCTGCGCAAGGACTATCCCACGCTGCTCGGCATCCTCTTCTGCTCCGTGTTCGTGGTCATCATCGCCAACGTCCTGACCGACTTCGCCTACCGGTTTCTTGATCCCAAAATGAGAGTGGGGAGGAGGTAGCCATGTCCGAACAAAGCGCCGCTTGGGAATACAAGGAAGAGTCCCCCCTGCGTGAAGCGTGGAAGATGTACCTGCAAAACCGGGCCGCCGTGCTTGGGCTGGTTCTGCTCGGGGCCGTCCTGCTGCTCACTTGCGTGGGCCCGCTGGTCTACCCGGTGGATCCCTTCGAGATGGTCGCTCCGCCCATGAGCGCGCCCGGTGAATACGGCCTGATCTGCGGCAGCGATTACTTGGGCCGCGACATCTTCGCGGGCATCATCGCCGGGGGCAAGGCCACCATGGCGGTGGGCGGCTTCGCCACGCTGGTGACGCTGTGCATCGGCATTACCATCGGGGCGCTGGCCGGATACCGGCAGGGCATCTGGGACGAACTGCTCATGCGGGCCACGGAATTCTTTCAGGTGTTGCCTCCCCTTCTGCTTGCGATGGTTGTGGTGGCCCTGTTCAGCCCCTCGCTGACCAGCGTGGCCGTATCCATCGGCATTGTGAGCTGGCCGCAGGTCGCCCGCGTCACCCGCGCCGAATTCATGCGGATCAAGGAAATGGACTACGTGGCCGCCGCGAGGACGATGGGCGCGGGAAACGCCACCATCATGTGCCGGGTCATCCTGCCCAACGCCATCCCGCCGCTGGTCATCGTGGCCACCCTGACCATTTCGTCGGCCATCCTGTTCGAGTCTGGCCTGAGCTTCCTTGGCCTCGGCGACCCCAACATCATGACATGGGGCATGATCATCGGCTCCAACAAGGATTACATCATGAATTCTTGGTGGGCGGTCACGTTCCCCGGCCTGGCCATTTTCCTTGTGGTACTTGCCATCGGGCTGATCGGCGACGGCATCAACGATGCGTTCAACCCCCGCCTGCGGCGACGCTAGCGCGGCCCGCAAACCGATTTCGAAACGAGGCGAACCATGGAAGATACGTTGCTTGAAGTCAGGGACCTTCAGGTGGAGTTCTCGACGAAGATGGGGATCGTCAGGGTCCTCGACAAGGTGAACCTGAAAGTCGATCCCCGGCAGACCGTGGGCATCATCGGGGAATCCGGGTGCGGCAAGAGCATGATGGCCCTTTCGATCATGGGGCTCGTGCCCATCCCGCCGGGCCGGATCGCCGGAGGCGAAATCCTGTACCGCGGGACCGACCTTCTCACACTGGAGAAAGACGCCATCCTCGACATCCGGGGAAAGCGGATCGCCATGATCTTTCAGGAGCCCATGAACTCGCTGAACCCTGTGTTCACCGTGGGCAATCAGCTCGTCGAGACGCTGCTGCGGCACGAGGACATGACAAGGCGGGACGCGTGGGACAAGAGCGTCGACATGCTCAAGGCGGTGGGTATCCCTTCCCCCGAGAAGCGGATGCACGACTATTCGTTTCAGATGTCGGGCGGTATGCGCCAGCGCGTGATGATCGCCATGAGCCTGTGCCTCGATCCCGACATCCTCATCGCGGACGAGCCCACCACCGCCCTCGACGTGACCGTGCAGGCGCAGATCCTCGACCTGCTGCGGGAGATGCAGGACCGCGTGGGCGCGTCCATCATCATGATCACCCACGATCTGGGCGTGGTCGCGGAGGTGTCCGACAAGGTCGCCGTGATGTACGCGGGCCGCAAGGTCGAGGAAGGCTCGGTCGAGCAGATTCTGTTCAACCCGCAGCATCCGTATACGAAAGCGCTCAAGGGCTGTATTCCGCACCTCCAGCGGACGCCCACAAGCGGGCGGCACCGCCTGCACGAAATCCCCGGCATGGTGCTCGGCATGGCCGAACTCGGCAAGGACCGCTGTTCGTTCTACGAGCGCTGTCCGTGCGGGAAGCCGGAATGCATGGAGCACAACCCGCCCGCAAAGGCGATCGACGCCGGACATGAAGTGGCCTGCTGGCTCTACAGCTGACGTTGGCCCGTGAAGAGAACACCGTTTACCAAAGGGTGAGCCATGAGCACTGAAAATGAGGGCCTCCTTGAGGTCAGGGACCTGAAGGTTCACTTTCCGCTCCCGAAAAAGTCGCTGTTCGGGGAACGTTCCTACGTGAAGGCTGTGGACGGCGTGTCGTTCCGCGTGCGCAAGGGCACCACGTTCGGCATCGTGGGCGAAAGCGGTTCCGGGAAGACAACCATAGCCAAGGCTGTCATGGGGCTGGTGGGCGTCTCGGGCGGTTCCATCAGGCTGGAGGGCAACGAGCTTGTGGGCATCCCGGAGGATCGGCTCAAGGCTCTGCGCCCCAAGTACCAGATCGTCTTTCAGGACCCGTACTCCTCGCTCAACCCGCGTATGCGCGTGGGCAAGATCGTGCAGGACCCTCTGAATCTTATGGACCTGGGCAGCCACGAGGAACGCGAGGAGCGGGAAAAGGAGGTTTTCGAGCAGATCGGGCTGCATCAGGCGCAGCGGGCGCTGTTCCCGCACCAGTTTTCCGGAGGGCAGCGCCAGCGCATCAGCATTGGCCGGGCGCTGGCGAGCTATCCCGAACTGATCATCTGCGACGAGCCCGTCAGCGCGCTCGACGTGGCCATCCAGGCGCAGATACTCAATCTGTTTATGGACCTCCAGGAAAAGAACAACCTCACGTATTTGTTCATTTCGCATGACCTCGGCGTCGTGCAGCACATGTGCGACGACATCGGGGTCATGTACCTTGGCCGGTTCGCGGAGGTGGCGGACAAGGTGTCCCTGTTCACGTCCCCCGCCCATCCCTACACCTATTCGCTGCTGTCGGTCGTCCCGCAGGTGTCGCGTTCTCCCAAGGGCGGCCGCGTGAAGCTGCTCGGCGATCCCCCGAGCCCCATCGATCTCAAGCCCGGCTGCCGGTTCAATACCCGCTGTCCCTTTGCCGAGAACGTCTGCCGCCATGAGGAGCCGGAACTCAGGAAGATCGGGGACAACCATTTCGTGGCTTGCCATCTGGTCAGGGACGGGCTCGGCCCGCATCAGCGGGGCGGGGAGTGGAAGGTCTGACGGCGGCCCGCGCCGGAATCGGGATTGCGCGTAAACGGGGGGATTCCCCTCTTTGAAAAGGATTCGTCATGGAAAAGAAAAGACTGACTGTGCACGGCAACGAAGTGACCGACGGGCGTTTCGCATGGGTAACCCCCGAGAAGGACATCGAACTGCTCCGGAAGGGCATTCAGGCCGGGTTCAAGTCGCTGGCCTACGGTAACGAGCCTTACGGCTGCGTGCTGGCGGGGCCTTCGGGCGAGCTGCTTCTTGAAGGGCTGAACACCTGCCTCACGGAGCACGACCCGCTTGCGCACGGCGAAATGAATCTGTGCCGCGAGGCCGCCCAAAAATACGATCCCGAATTCCTGTGGCAGTGCTCGATCTACGTGCCCGGCAGCCCGTGCAGCATGTGTACCTGCGCCATTTTCTACACGAATATCGGGCGCATCGTTCATGCCACGAGCATCTACGACAAGCAGGACTACACTGTGATGGATCTGCCTTATCTCGGGCTGTCTCCGCTGGAAATCCTGCGGCGGGGCAACAAGGACATCGTGATCGACGGCCCCTATCCCGAACTGGCTGAAGAGTGCATGAAGAAGTTTGAGCATTTCGATCCCTCGGGCATCGAGTTCTACGCCAAAAGCGCCCATCATCTCATGAAACGATAGGCCCTAGCTTTGGAAGGGACACCCCGGCACTGCGGGCGTTCCCGGATCTTGGAGAAACGGGCCCTCCGTCCGGCGGGACGGGACAACCCTTGGGGAGAGTATGTTATGAAACGATGCGCGATGGTCCTTCTTGCCTGCGCGGCGCTGGCCGGCCTTGTATCGGGGCGGGCCGTGGCCGCCATTCCGGTCAAGGTGGCTTCCTCGGTCGGCACGAGCGAACAGAACTACGTCAACGTGACCTACGGGAAGCTGGTCGAACTGGCCCAGAAATATTCGGGCGGCACCTTCGAATTTCAGCTGTATCCCGACATGCGGCTTGGGGACGAACAGAAGACCGTCCGCGCGCTCCAGCACGGCGATATCCAGATGTCCGTGCTGGCGACGAATAACTTCATGCCGTTCGCGCCGTCCTGCGGCTGGCTGAACATGCCGTACCTGTTCGGCTCGCTGGAGGAATTCCGCAAGCTGGTCGATCTGATGTGGGACCAGCACAACGCGTGGGCGGTCAAGGAGAGCGGGGCGCGCGTCCTCGCCATCGTGGACATCGGCTATCGGCAGCTGACCACGGACGCGGCCCATCCCGTCCGCAATCTCGCCGACGCCCGGGGGCTGGCCGTGCGCACACCGCAGAACGCGCTGGCGGTCTCCGCCTTCAACGCCCTTGGCTTCAAGCCGCACCCCGCGTCCTTCGCGGACACCTACGGTATGCTCGCCAAGGGAACCGTCAACGGGCAGGAGGGCTGTTTCAACAACGTGGTGACCATGAAGTTCGCGGATCACCAGAAGTACGCCACCTGCATCAACTATGCGGTCCACAGCGCCAACATCATCGTCAATGAGGAATGGCTTCAGGGCCTGCCGGAACAGGCCCGCGACGCACTGATCCGCGCGGGCCGGGAAGCGATGGCCTACGAGCGGACGAAGGTTTCCCAAATGCTTGTCGCGGACGACAGGGCCTTGCAGGAGCAGGGCATGGAACTGCTCGGCGTGGTGGAGGATCTCTCCGAGTGGACCCGCCTCGGGCGGACTTCGTGGCTCAAATGCTATGACGTGCTCGGGTATGGCAACGCCGACAAGGGCAAGGCGATCATGGCGGTGGTGCTTTCCAAGAAGGAAGCACTGGCCAACGCGTGGGAGGACTGGCTCAGGCAGCCGCCCGCGACGCGCTGAGCCGTTTTCTCGACGCCTGCGAAACGCCATACAAAAAGCGGAGCCTCAGAGGTTCCGCTTTTTTGTGCCTTGGGAGAGATGGGCTCCTTAATGTCTTGTACACCATCCCATGTTGTGGCTGTCCAGGGGCCTGTCTTGGGGCTGAGCTTGGCGCTGTTTCAGTTGAGGCGGGGTCCGGGATGCGGCCCACGGCGCGCGTCAGGTATTCGAGGGTGCTATTGATGTGTATAAAATTACAATGCATTTCCTCTTGGTGCCCCTCGGCTCTCCAACAAGAGAGACTCTGGAACGGATATGAGGCCGCCCGACATGGAAACACAGGGGCGGCCTCATGGGTGAACGGGATCAGGCTTCTATGAGTTCGAGCATCAGGTTTTCAGGGCCTCGGACGAAGGCGACGCGGTTCTGATTGGCGGGCATGGACGCCAGCGTACAGCCAAAGCCCTTGACCAAGGATTCCACGCTGGTCTCGAGATGCGGCACATACACCCCCACATGCTCGTAGCCGACCTGGCCGGATTGCAGCTCCTTGGCCTGCGGGATTTCCTTGAAATAGATTTCCAGTCCTCCGAAGCGCATGATCGCACCCGGATCGTCCCCGAAAGTACGGTATTCGACGAATTCCGCACCGAGCGCCTCGCGCCAGAAGCGGATCATTTTTTCCATATCCCGGCATATGACATGCAAATGTGCCAACGTATACATGGCTTCTCCTTGGTGTTGGGGGAGGGCGACGGGTTCCCTGCCGGAAAAGGTGGGAAGGCAGAATTCCATCCCATGAAATTCCGAGGCGTCGCGTGTTGTTGAGGCAGGTCCTGTGGGATCCGGCAGCCTCTGATGCGCGTTGGGCATCCGCCTGATGCCGCAGGCGGGCCGTTCGTATGCCTTGTTTATGGATGGTGGTCAATGGTCTGTCCAATAAATTATCTTACCTTTAACCTTCATGCAAGGCCTTCTTTGCTGGCTGTGGGCGGATAAATCCGTCCGCGCGGGGAAAAGAGAGGCTGTGACGGCAAAAAAGCCTTGAAGGATACATGGATGGGATGGAGGGTAGGGAGAACGGAAAGATTTCCGTCCGTGTGGGAGGACAGGGCAAAATCGTGAAAGCTGCGGAAACCGGAGCTTGCACGTTCCGTGCCCGATAGTGGGGCAGGGTAGCGTTCGGCCCGGGAAGCGCTGACGGCTGCGAGTTCCATTCCGAAGGGGATCCGCTCCAGCAGATGCGGAGTTGATTTGTATTATAGTAAAAATATCAAGTATATAATATTGATATCCCCCCAAAGCCCCTCTACATTTCACAGAATGGATTCTCACACTGTCGGCTTCAGTGTGATATCCGGCGAAAAAGCACGTCCCCTTTTTATCCGAAGCCCGCTCACTGAAAAAACGGAACAGGATTGGGCATCAGGCGGATTGCTCCGAATCGGGACATGGCTTGACGTGACAAATAGGTGGCGTCTCTTGGTCTCAGATATTCTCTCCGACATCTGAGCCGTGAGATTCGCTTGTGCATCCTAGCTGCAACGGCACTTTGTGCGGACGATGCGGATCTGAAGCTGCTTTCTTTTGACTGAGCGAGCGTTATTATCTGGCTATATTTATTATGCTACAAAACAAAGGAAGGGTAAATCGAGTATCTATAAATAGTGTTAGAAACTTTACTGCTACAGACAGTCGTTATGCCACAGGCATGAACATTGTTCATGCCTGTGGCATAACTTTATTTCTCTGTCAGCCTGTAGACGTACCGATAAACGATCCGCTACGCTTTGGCCAACAGAATGTTCTATTGGGTTCTTGCAGGAAGCAGTTATAAGTGTTATTCTTGACTATATAGATTGATTGATGATCTATTATGGACATCGTATTTATACGATATAATTATTTAATATAGAAATAGTTTTTTATGAGTACTACTACCAGATGTTATAAAAATAAGATCTATTAAAGCTACACATGGTTTCTATTCCTCACTTGTGCCAAAAACGGGTGCAAGTAGAGGAAGACGTTTACTGGTGTATTCGGGATTCATACATTTCCCCACAAAAAAGCCCCTTGAGCCGGAAACGCAAGGGGCTGAGCGGTTAATTTAGCTTTTTGGTTATTTTCGGGCTTCGATGGACAGGCTGACCACATAGTCGGCCATTTCCTCTCCTTGCGGAAGCGTTTCCGCTATTTGTTTGTACAGAGGATCGTTCCAGTCCTGCATGTTCCGCACATAGTCGGGCTTGGGCGTCAGCACTATGGATGTGAACCCCGCTTTTTCGAGCAGCGCCTTGGTTTCTTCGACCAGAACCGCGCCGGCCACGCAGCCGACGAGAGCAGCGGCCATGTCCCGGACATTGTCGGGAAGAGGTTTCAGCAGCGCAAGGTCGGAAACGGACACCTTGCCCCCGGATTTCAATACACGGTATATTTCCCGCCAAACCTTCGGTTTGTCCGGGGAAAGGTTGATCACGCAGTTGGAAAGCACCACGTCAACGCTGTTGTCAGGTACGGGAAGGCATTCGATTTCGCCAAGACGAAACTCCACATTGTCCAGGCCAGTGCGCTGGCGGTACTGCCCAATATTTTTTCGAGCTTTGGCAAGCATCTCCGGCGTCATGTCCACACCGATAACCCTGCCAGATGCCTTCACCTTTTCGCCAGCCTGAAACACGTCAAAGCCGCCTCCGCTGCCAAGGTCCACAACGGTCTGTCCTTCCCGCAACGCGGCGATGGCAACGGGGTTACCGCAGGAAAGCCCCATATTCGCGCCATCCGGCAGCTTGGCTAGAGACTCGGCATCATATCCTACGGCTGCCGCCAAACGGGCAGGATCGGCCTGGCTGCCGCGCTGGCTGGAGCAGCAACAAGAACGCTGGCCGGTGGCAATGGCCGCGTATCCGGCTCGTACGGTTTCCTTCACGTCTTCGCTGCTTTTTGTTTTATCCGCTGTATCCATAGTCGTTATCTCCGTGTCATACGTTTGTTTTTGGCAATAAACCGATAAAAATTCCGGTTCGATACCGCCTTCCGCCAAGTACGGCTGGCAGTGGGCAGAATTGCCGGAACAACATTCGGACGCGAGGTAGGCTATGGTTTCCAGCATCAATGGAATGTTGGCCCTATAGCGGGTATTACGGCCTTCACGTTCCATGCTGACGAGCCCGCTGTACATGATGTTTTTCAGGTGGAAGGAAAGGTTCGTCTTCGGTATATCCAGCATCTGGGTAATCTCACCGGCAACCAAACCTTCCGGGGCATACTTGACCAATAACCGGAAAATGGAGAGCCGTACTTCCGAAGCCAGGACTTCAAAGATTGTGGTGGCTGTTTTGATTTTCATAGTTCTATTATTCAACACCAATTGAACAGTGTCAAGATGTGCTCTATTTTTTGATGGCGGTCGAGTCGCACGTTTTAATGGCAGCATAAAAACGCATTCTCGAAAAAAGGGGCTCTTTCCACGTCTTCCGTTTCGGCTTTGGCTGGCTAAACCCGGTGCTTGAGCGCGCTACGCCCTAGAGTGAGCCGAGGTCTGGGGAACCATTCCCACGCAGAAAAGGCCCTGATGATCGGGCCGTTGGGAGCGTACAGCCGAATCAAGTCGGGTACACTAATACTATGTTTGTAACATGATAAAATAGAAGGACAACACCAAAGGGATTCCTTGAGGTGTTGCCCTGTGCTTTCTTTATGAAATACGGATGATATACTTATGGCTTTGCACGAATTACAGCCCGTATGGATGCCGCCCCCGAAAGCGTTACGCGCTGACGACCATCTTGATGTCGGCGGGCTTGCCGAAATAGGCCCATGTCGTCACCAGCACGTCCACCCCGGTCGCTGCGACAGCCTCCGCGTTTTCACCGGTCACGCCTCCGGCGGCGAGCACCTGAACGGCGGCGTTGACGGCCTTGACCCCGCGTACCGTTTCTTCAAGATCCGCACAGGTAAAACGTTCGCATTGGATGGAATCGATGCCCGCGCGTGCCAGCAGGAGGGCTTCCTCCGGGGTGGCGACTTCCGCACCCAGCTTCTGTTCCGGAAACGCCTTGCGGCACTCGGACACCCGGGCGGCGAATCCGTCGAGCCCGCCCGTGAAGACACGATGCTGATCAAAAACCAGCAGGGAATCCGAAAGCCCGAGCCGATGCGCGATGGCTCCGCCAGCTTGCGCCGCCGCAAGCGAAAGCCGTTTGGTCCCAGGGAAATGCTTGCGGGTAACGGCCAGCTGCACATGGGGATTGGCCTTGCGCGCGCTTTCCAACATGCCCGCTGCGCGGGTTGCGATGCCGGATGAATATTCCATGACGTTCTGCGCGATTTTGAGGCTCCGGTGGATGGCCCCCGCCGAGCCTTCGGCGCGCAAAAACACCTGCCCCGCCTCCAGCCGATCGCCGCTGGCGGCTTCGCACGCAACCCGGCACCCCGAAGACTCCAGAAGCCGCACGGCGACCTCCACGCCCGCCACGACACAGGCGGCTTTGGGATGGCACGTCAAAAGCCCCGGTTCGCGCCCGATGCCCAATGCCTCCACGGTCAAATCCATGTACGGACAGTCTTCTTCCAGCAGTTCGTCGATGAAGCGCTGGCTGATGTGAAAACTCATGCCTTCCTCCGTTGCAGTTGATCGATGGCGAGATACAGACACAGGCTGATGCAGGCGAGCAGGACGCACAGCGCCGTGGCCCGCTCGAAGTCGCCGCGCGAAACGGCATTGAACACTTCAAGCGACAACGTGTTCGTCCGTTGCGCGATGTTGCCTCCGAGCATGAGCGAAATGCCCACTTCGCCGAAAGAGCGCGTTACGCCGAGCAACAGCCCCACGACAAGACTGGTGCGGATCAGCGGAATGACCACGAGAAAAAAGGCGGCTACCGGACCGGCACCGGTCACGCGCGCCGCTTCCGTGAGCTTGCGTACCGTTTCACTGCCGAGCGCCGCCTGGACGGGTTTGATGACCAGAGGCAGCCCCGCGATGTAGGCCGCCAGCACGACCGCCGCCTGAGAAAAGATCAGCCGGACCCCGAACAGCCGCTGGAGCGGCTCCCCAAGCCCGGTCTGCCCCAAGGCCATGAGCAGCAGGTAGCCGAGCGCGATGGGCGGAAACACCAGCGGCAGCGTCACAACGAAATTGAGCGTCCGGCGAAACGGCGCTTTCGGCGACCTCGCCCAGAGAGCCAGCGGAACCGCCGTGATGAGGTGCAGGGCCAGACACACGGCGGCAACCTTCAAGGTAAGCCACACCGAAAACAGTACTTCCTCGTCGTGCAACAGCTCGCCGAGCACGTCGATTCCCGGTTATGGGCGCAGCCCGTGCTTGGCGTAAACGGATCGGGCCTTGTCGGATTGGAGGAACGTCAGAAATGCCTCGGCTTCGGGATCCTTCTCCGCGCCTTTGACCACCGCCGCGACCATTTCGATGGGATCGTAACCGGACTGGATGTCTATAGAGCCTCCGATGGACTTGCCCTGCGCCTTGACGACCGCCGTATTGACGAACCCGGCGTCCAGTTCGCCCGTGGTCAGATAGGAAAACACCTGCGGCACGGTGGAAAACATCCGCAGCTTGTCCTTCAGAGGTCCACGCAGGCCGCTCTGGGTCAGGAATCGCTCAGCGGCCTTTCCGTAAATGGCGCCCTTCTTGTCGGGATAGCCGATGGACTGGATTTTTGGATTTCGGAGGTCCTGCGGCGATTCCACATTCAGGCCCTTTTTCCACGCCAGCACAAGCACGGCGGTGCCCAAAGGCTGAAACGAAGCGAAAGAGACGTCCGAGTCCTCCAGGGTCTGCCTGTCCGAAACGAATACGGAAACCCCGCTTCCGGCCTTGTACTGGGCCAGCGACTGCCCGATGGTGCCGCTGTAGACCTCGGTCAGCTGTTTGCCGGACTCCTGCTTGTACAGCGCGCAGAGTTCGGAAAGCATTTTTTTGTAGCCCATCCCCGTGGTCACGGCTGTCTCGGCCAAGGCCGGTACGACGCTCAGGCCCAACATGACCAGCGCCAGAATCCATCGTTTCATTGCAGTTCCTCCCTGTGCGGCAATCACCGCGAGTTCAGTATTCCGTCAGTTTGCCGTCTTCAAGGTTCAGAACGCGATCCGCCAGAAAACGGCGCTCCGCGTCCGAATGGGTCACATACAGGATAGGTACGCCGAACCGTTCCGGGATCGCCTTGACGTAGGCCATGATTTCTTCTCGTTTGCCCCGATCCAGCCCCGTCAACGGTTCGTCCATGAGCAGCAGCTCAGGACAGGCCAGCAGGGCGCGCCCCACGGCGACACGTTGTTTTTCCCCTCCGGATAGATCGGAAGGCGTGCGGTGCAACAGCCGTCCCAGACCCAAAAGCGCTACCACGTCTTCGAACGATACCCCGGACGGGCCCCGGAACCGCCGCCCGAACAGCATATTCGAGCGCACGGACAGATGCGGGAACAGCCGGACGTCCTGAAAAACATATCCGAGCCGCCTCCGTTCGGGCGCGAGGCATACGCCCCGTTCCGCATCGAACCAGACTGCCTCACGGCAGGCGATCCTCCCTGCATCAGGGCGAAGCAACCCGGCAAGGCACTGCAGTAAGGTGGTCTTACCCGAACCGGACGCCCCCCACAGTACCGTGATGCCGTGGGAAGCGAGCACAAAAGAAACCTGAAGCGCGAATGCTTCAAGTTGTTTCTGGATGGACACCTGCAACACCCGTATGCTCCGAAAAAAGTCTTTCTTTGCTAAAATGCCATAAGAGGACGGAAAAACAATCCGGGTAGGTTTTCGTCAGAATTCGTGACTCAGAGAAGGGAAAGGGAAGTGTGTGACGCCCTTGAGAAGCGGCCACAGTCTTCTGGAACCGTCCAAGTACCCCAGCCCTTCACAGAATTTTTTGATGATGCCATAGCCATTTTCCATAACTAGGGGAACGTACCTGTACAGTGCCCGCACCGACAAGCATGGACTCCACAGCCTCTTGCCATTCATAGATACCGCCGTTTCAGCGGACATTGATACAATTTTAACATTATGTTGCCATCGGCAGCGTTTGCTACTCAACATGAATCCCTTCGTGTCTTTATTGTGACGATATGCACAAGTTTTACGGCATGTCGCTGGCTCTCGATGACAACAAGTCCGTTGTGACCCTGTGCAAACAAGGAGGAAAGCGGTGAGCAACTCTATTGATGTTTCCAAATGCACTGGTTGCGGCACCTGTTTTAAAACCTGCGGCCTTGATGTGTTCCGCTTGGATACGGAGCAACCCGTGCTGTCTCCCAGCATGGCCAAATGTCCGGCAGGTACTGTCCATCACTACCGAAAAAGATCCCCCCAACAGTGTTTACTGCACTGTTGGGGGGCTCCTTCGAATGAAGTGGGACAAACTTTTACCCAAAGGGAGGTCCTGTCCTTGGGGAAGACGTTAGCCGCACTTTAACTCCTTAATATCTACTCGCTATAGTTTTACAATTCCCCGCATAAAAAGATAGAGCGAGAACAAAGCTACAAGTACGAGCAGCACCAAAAGTACTTTTTCATATTTCAGGAACATGGGGTTCTGATCAGGATGTTGTTTCCGGCTCCAGATATAGACAGGGATACCGATGGCGATAAACACCGATGCCATAAGCAAATAATGCAGCCCAGCAGCGTAAATGAGCCAAAGCCCATAGGCCGACCCTAGAAAGCCGCAGGCCAGCGCCGAAGCGCGTCCGGTTGCGGCCCCCTGGGGATATTGGCCATCCTCGCACGTTTTCCACAAGAAAAGCGTGGAGATAAGATAGGCGGGCAAAACCATGACAGCCGTGATGCTCAGCATCATATTCCAAGCATTGTTGGAAAAATAGACAAGCAGGAGCGCGAGCTGCATGAGCGCGCTTGTCACCCACAAGGACACGGAAGGCGCACCGTTGGCGTTTTCCCTAGAGAACTGGCGTGGAAAGGTTCCGTTTTTTGCCGCGGCAAAAGGCATTTCCGCTGTGATCAATGTCCAGGCAAGCCAGCTGGCCAGAACCGCAATGATCAACCCAATGTTCATAATCCAGCTTCCCCATGTCCCTACGGCCCGTTCCAGTACACCGGCAGTGGAAGGCGTAGGCACGGCGGCCAGTTCCTGTTGGGTCATAAATCCAAAGGGCAATACCGACAACAGGACATATACAATGAGGCAGCCAACAAAACCCATGATCGTGGCCTTGCCTACGTCATCTTGGCTCTGGGCCCGATCAGAAAGGACCACAGCACCTTCAATCCCGATAAAGGCCCAAAGTGTAACCAGCATGGTACTCTTTATCTGAGCACCGAGCCCACCTAAATGCTGTCCATTGTCCACCGCCAGCTTGCCGAAGAAGTCGAAATCGAACTTATCGATATGAAAAACGAAAATCATAATAATGATAAACACGAACAACGGAATGAGTTTGCCGATCGTACCTATGGTGTTGATCACGGCAGCCTGCTGTGTCCCGCGCAGTACCACAAAATTGAATAGCCAAATCAGGATGGATCCGCCGATGATGGCGTATATGGTATTGCCGCCGGCGAAATAGGGCGGGAAGAAATAGTTGAGGGCATCCATGGTGATGACTGCGTAGCCTACGTTGCCGAAAATCTGGCACAACCAGTATCCCCAAGCGATGAGGAACCCAACGAAAGAACCGAACCCCTCTCGGCCATACATGTAGATCCCCGCTTTGAGATCCGGTCGGATGTCGGAAAGGATGCGAAAGGAATTCGCCAGGAAAAACATTCCGATACCCGTCACGACCCAAGCGATGATCACAGCCCCTACCGAAGCCTGGGCTGCCATATTCTGGGGCAGGCTATAAATGCCACCCCCCACCATTGAACTCACCACCACACTGGCAAGCGCGATCACACCTAATTTTTTGGTATTATTCGCCATACCCCGCTCCTGTTCACTGACAATCTGTTCCATTTTGCCCGGACCGCCGCCCTGATCTGGCGGTCCGGGATCGGCTATGGGATGACAAAGCTAGCGTTTCACAGGGTCAGCAAACTCGAAGTTGAGGAACCCCATAACGGTCAGGCAATATCCATAAGGCTTGGTGAGGTTCAGGTAATTATGCCAGAACTGGAACTCGCTGTGTTGTTCCACCCCGCGCAGGCTCAGCTCATGCTTGAGAGACTTGTTCAACCACATTTCGGCATGAGCCTTAGCGATATCGTCGTCGATCCAAGTGGGGAAGTATTCGACATATTCCGCCGCCCATCCCCCGATGAGTTCGCCCTGTTTGTTTTTTCCCCAGCAGATGCCCAGCCCGGTGGCAATGGCGCGGTGTTCTTCCAATCTGGCCCCATTAGCGGCCATAATGACCTCAAGCACGGCACCGTGTTTGAAGGAAGAAGCCACGGAATCGACAGGAACAATGTTGTTGTACAGTTCTTTCGGCAGTACGGAAGTATAAGGAATGATATTGAAATTTTCGATTTTAGCCTGCATCAGCGCCGAGTCGTAGCAAAACGTCTCAAATGGTTGTGGGGGAATGCCATCCTCTGCTTCTCCCACGCCTCCGGAAATAAACGCCAATGTAGGGTATCTTGTTCCGAGAGTAGTCATTTACGTTCTCCTATCGTTACAGGTTTCGCTTTCTCCACATCAATGCAGAAAAGCATACGATTTAAAAAATCGTAGCACGAGTTATTCGTAAATGATTTTCTCAAGTTATACTGTTGATACTCATCCCTGTTCATTAGAGTGAGCTCGCTGGAATATGATGATGTACAGATTTCCTAGGGTGCGGAGCCAGTGATTCCCGGTTCCCTTTCGCATCACCGTTTTTTGTCCCTGATCAAGCATGGCTACACTTTGGCACTGTGTGGTTTGGCTAGCTCCTGATGCGTCTGTTGGGATACTGCTTTCATAGTGCCTTATAAAAAAGAGGAACCCACCGATTGTATTGGTAGGTTCCTCTGTGGTTCTGTTTCCTGAAGAATACGGCGTTATGACGCACTGGGCAAAAACAGTTCTTTTCAAGGCTAATCCCAAGCCTGCATGAGTACGATGGGAAAACGGAACCGCTCATCAGGAGCGGTGAACGGATGACGTCGATAAACAGCATTCGCACAGTGCGGTATTGCTGCCCATACTGTGACCTTCTGGGGTTGCGCAAGAACTCTCCGTTCGTCCCGCGGAGGCTTGAACCGCATTTCATTTAAGGGAATATTTATAAATATAGTGTAATTGAATTCATTCCCTCTTGACACATAATACTTTTTTTATAAACGTGTTACTTATTCCAGCAAGGAGGGGTTCATGATGCACATTTGGGGAAGGCTCTCCCGTGTGATGATGGCTTGCGCGCTGTCGGTTCTTTTTTTGGGGGGTACCGGAAAAACGATTTTGGCTGCTCCGGCGATTTCCTTTACCGATATTGCTGGGCGCGAGGTCCAGCTGGATAAACTCCCCAAGACGTTCGTCGTCGCAAACTACATCGCCAATTTTTTGATGGTCGGCGGAGCGGGGAGTCTGGATAAGGTTGTAGGCATGACGTTCGACGGTTGGGAGGAAACCCGGTACGGCGAGTATGTCGTCTATACTGAAACATTTCCTAAACTGAAAGCTATCCCGAGTATCGGCGGGTATCACGACAACATCCTCGACTCTGAAAAAATACTGTCTCTTCGGCCTGATGTTTTGTTGGTAGGGCGCTCTCAGTTTGCGGACAACAACCAGAAAGTCGACATATTTGAGAAGGCCGGCATCAAGGTTGTAGTCCTTGATTACCATGCCATGAAGGTGGAGAACCACACGAAGAGTACGATGATCCTCGGCCAGCTTCTCGACAGGGAAGCTGTGGCCAAGGAACAATGCGATGTCTACGCCTCCGCGCTTGAAGACGTGTATAGGAAGGTTGCCGCGCTCCCTGATTCCGCCAAGCACAAGACGGTTTACATGGAATTGGGGAACAAGGGCATTGGAGAGTATGGGAACAGCTATAATAAGGATGTACTCTGGGGCGCGATCCTGAAAAACCTTGGAGCCGACAATCTGGCTGAGAATGCCACCCAGCCCTATGCGCCGCTGGATACGGAATTCGTACTTGCATCCAATCCCCAGCTTATCGTCATCGGCGGCGGTATTTGGCGAAACAACGCCGAGGGTGACCAGATGAGCATGGGGCTGACCATCGACGAGGCCACTGCGCAGAAGCGGCTGAAGGGCTTTGCCGAGCGTCCGGCTTGGAAGAATCTCGCTGCGGTCAAGTCTGGAGAGATATATGCCGTGGATCACGGCAGCCTCCGGAACATGATCGACTATACGTTGACACTGTACCTCGCCAAGATCCTCTATCCCAACACCTTCCAAGAAGTGGATCCGATGGGCGATATGCGCGCGTTCTATGCCAAGTACCTCCCTGAACTGAAGTTCGACGGAACCTTTATGATCAAATGTGCACGTTAGCATGAAGGGTGAAGGTATGCCTTCCGGCAATGCACATATGTACAGGCAGCTGAACGGAAGGCGTCTGTTGACTGGTATGGTGCTCGCCATCCTGACGCTAGGCCTCATCGTCATCGATCTCGGCATGGGGTCTTCCGGCATCGGTCCCGGTGAAGTCGTCGATGCCCTGCTTGGCGGGCCGGACGGTGATACGGCGAATACGGCCATCTTGTGGTCCATCCGCTTGCCCATGACGCTGACCTGTGTTTTTGTGGGAGGCTCGCTCAGCCTTGCCGGTCTGCAAATCCAGACCATTACCAACAACGCTCTGGCGAGCCCCTATACTCTCGGCATTACGGCAAGCGCCAGTTTTGGAGCGGCCATAGCCATTACGTTGGGGCTTTCCGTGGCGGGGTACCTCTGGATCGGGACGGCACTGCTCGCACTCGTATTCGCGCTTGCCGTCTCCCTCCTCATTTTCTATTTGGGGCGCCTGAAGGGGATGTCCACGAGTACGCTGATCCTTTCGGGGATCATCATGAATTTCTTCTTTCAGGCGTTGCAGCAGTACCTGCAATACCGTGCCTCCCCGGAGATCGCGCAGATCATTTCCGGGTGGACCTTCGGGAACCTGCAACGTTCGTCGTGGATGAGCGTCGTCGTAAGTGGTTGTTTATTGGTAATGGGTGCGGCGCTCCTGTCCGGCTGGTCTTGGCGTCTCACCGTACTGACGACGGGTGAGGAGCGGGCCCGGAGCCTGGGGATCAATGTGGAGAGGTTACGTCTGCATGTCTTTCTGATCTGTTCATTTCTCATTGCCGGTGCCGTTGGTTTTATCGGTACGGTGGCCTTTGTCGGGCTTGTCGCTCCGCATTGTGCGAAGCTCATGTTAGGCGAGGATCAGCGGTATCTGCTTCCCAGCGCGACGATCCTTGGCGGCCTTATGCTGCTTGCGTCCTCGATTGTTTCAAAGCTGCTTTCTGGCGGCTCCATGCTCCCGGTGGGCATTATCACGTCCATTGTAGGCGTTCCGTTTTTGTTCGTTTTGCTCATGAAAAACGGGAGGTGACATGCTGACTTTATCTATTCAGAACCTGTCCGTACATTTTTCGGGAAACCACGTCATCAATGATGTATCCGCAACGCTGCATGGCGGAGAAATGGTGGCGGTGGTTGGCCGAAACGGCGTGGGTAAGACCACACTGATCAAGGCCATCGCGCGGCTGATCAAACGTTCCGGTGACGTGGCCTTGTACGACGATAAAGGCAACCTTTTTTCGGATCGGGACATTGCGTATGTTCCACAGCTCGAATCCGTTACCAGCCGCTTGACGGCCTTTGAAATGGTTCTCCTCGGCCTGGTCAAGGATCTCAGATGGAAAGTGACCGACGAGCAAATCGAAAAAGTGGCGGACACGCTGGCGGAACTTGGGCTCGACAGTCTGAGCCGGAAGCCGGTGTGCAGCCTGAGCGGCGGGCAAAAGCAGCTTGTGTTCATGGCGCAGGCGTTCGTGTCGCGGCCCAAGGTCTTGCTGCTGGACGAACCCACGAGTGCGCTCGATCTGCGCCACCAGCTCGTCGTCATGGATTTGGCCCGGAAATACACGCGGGAAAACGGGGCGATTACACTTTTTGTCGTGCATGATCTCATGTTGGCGTCGCGATACAGCAGCCGTTTGCTCATGCTTCACGAGGGGCGGATCAAGGCCTTTGATACGGCCGAACGGGTGCTGCACCCGCACTTGCTTGGCGACGTCTACGACGTGGAGGCGAGCGTCGAGCGGACGCGCCCCGGTTTTTTGAATGTCATTCCCGTGAGGCCGTTGTGAATAGGTGCCGCCTGGAAACGATACGGGCCTACTGGTCGGGCAGGGTAGCGGCCTATTCCGCCGTCAATGCGGATGAACTTGGTACTATTCAGGCCAAGGTATGGGATGAACTGATCGCGGAGCAGCTTCCGTGGAAGCACCCTCTGCGTATCCTCGATGCGGGTTGCGGGCCCGGCTTTTTCTCCATCCTGATGGCTCGCCGGGGACATGAGATTACGGGGGTGGACTACAGCGAAGCCATGATCGAGTGTGCCCGGGAGAGCGTCGAAAACCATTCCCCGGAAGCAAGCGCCTACTTTTCCCAGATGGATGCCCAAAACCTGACATTTGAGGATGATACGTTTGATGTCGTCTTGAGCCGCAACCTTACATGGAATCTGGAACACCCGGACAGGGCGTATGCGGAGTGGCTGCGCGTCCTCAGGCCCGGTGGCGTCCTCCTGAATTTCGATGCGAACTGGCACGCTCATCTGTTCGACCCGGAGCTTGCCCGGCTGTATGCGGAAGATGCCCAAACGCTGCGTGCTATGGGGTATGCCGTGGAGGATGAACACGGAGACCCGATCATGGACGAGCTGATCCCGCAGCTGCCGCTCAGCCGTGAACAGCGCCCCGGGTGGGACAAGGCCTGCCTGGAACGGCTCGGTTGCCGCGACGTGCTTGTCAGGGCGGCTCTGCCTCCAGACATCATGAACGATTACTACCGGATTCGGTACACCCATATCCCGATGTTCCTCGTACGGGGCATCAAGCAGTGAGAAGGCCATGACGGAATTGGAAGCGATACGGCGTTACTGGAATACGCGGGCGGAAGGGTACTCCCTGAAGACTGCGTATGATCTTCAACATGCGGAAAAAGTCTGGCTGGAGCGTCTGCGTCCGTTTGTACTTGCGTCCGGCAAATTAGACATTTTGGACATAGGATGCGGGCCAGGATTCTTTTCCATCCTGCTGGCCCGGCTGGGGCATTCCGTGGTCGCCTTCGACTATACGGAAGGGATGCTGGAGCGCGCCTCTCGGAATGCCGCCGAAGCTGACGTCTCTATTGTTGTGCGGCAAGGCGACGCGCAGGACCTTCCGTTTCCGGATGAAACGTTCGATCTGATCGTGTCCCGCAATCTGATGTGGAACCTCGAACACCCGGAATCAGCCTATGCGGAATGGCTGCGCGTACTCAGACCGGGAGGGCGCCTCGTCAATTTTGACGGCAATCATTACCGCCACCTCTACAGCGAACCCTATGCGGAGGAGTTGAAACAGCCTGACTATACGGATGGCCACAATCCGGACTTCATGCTCGGGGTCGATCCCGCCCCGATCCATGCCATTGCCGCGAACCTGCCTTTGAGCAGAGTCGACCGTCCGCAGTGGGATGTGGAAACGCTCCTCAAACTGGGGGCACGCAATGTGACGGTTGACGTGGAACGAAAACATTTCGTAGACGGCACGGGACAGCCCGTATCCATTATCAAGCGCTTCATGGTATCAGCCCAAAAAGAAGAACAGCAGTGAGATAACGTATCGTTTTCTCTTTTGGATTGATTGGGGACCTTGGTCCTTTGGCTGGGATCTCATTTGGGCCGGGAGCGCCATTCATCAAAATATACTGATTGCAATTTGCTGGGCTGTATTACTGATACGGAAAAAGAGCGGCATATCCTATTGTTGGGTTAGGCACATTACCCTTTGGGGTTGGTTTCATTTTCGGTAGGGTGGGACTTACTGGTTGAAGCCGCCCCAACTCCCTATCCCATATCTTTGGTAATCATTGCCGTACACTCCCCAGCAGTGTTACGAAATAAAAAAAAATACTACCAAGAGGCAACGCAGCGTTTCTTGGCTGGACAATATTGGCCCTCGAAGTGCCATTCATTGCGGAACAGGTGAAGCAAAAAAGCTTTATAGCTCACGTTGTAAACGGAGAGGAATCATGTTCATGGGAAAACTGTTTGTCGTGGTTATCGCACTCTTGGGGCTTGCGGGGTGCTCGCAGGAGGAGCCGCCCTCCAAAGCCGAAGCGCCTCGTACGGAACTGGCGTACGCGAGCACAAAGGATATTCGAAACATCAACCCTCATCTGTATTCCGGCGAGATGGCTGCGCAAAACATGGTGTTCGAACCGCTGGTCGTCAATACGAAGGAGGGCGTCAAACCCTGGCTCGCGGAAAGCTGGGAAATCTCCCCGGATGGGAAGGAATACACCTTCCATCTCCGGAAAGATGTTGCCTTCACGGATGGAACGCCTTTCAACGCCGAGGCCGTCAAAGCGAATATGGACGCCATAGTGAGCAACCTTCCCCGGCACGCGTGGCTGGACATGGTCAACGAAATCGACCGCAATGAGGCCGTTGACGAATATACCTACAAGCTGGTGCTCAAGCATCCCTACTACCCTACGCTGGTAGAGCTGGGGCTGACCCGGCCTTTCCGTTTCATCTCTCCGAAATGTTTCATTGATGGCGAAACCAAGAACGGCGTGTCCGGCTATGTCGGCACGGGGCCGTGGGTGCTGACCGAGCACAAGGACAAGCAGTATGCCGTGTTCACGCGAAATGAACGCTATTGGGGGCCTAAGCCGGCTTTGGAGAGCGTACGCTGGAAGGTTATGCCGGACCATCAGACTATTCTGCTCGCACTCCAGAAGGGGGAAATCGATCTTATTTTCGGTTCCGACGGTGACATGCTGAATCTCGACGCGTTTGCCGCGTTGCAAAAGGAAGGCACGTACAAGACGGAGATCAGCGACCCCGTCGCCTCCCGGGCCATTCTTCTGAACGCGCATCAGCCGATTACCAGGGACATCAACGTGCGCAAGGCGTTCCAGCACGCCATAGACAAGAAGGCCATTGCCGACGGTATACTTAACGGTTCGGAAACGATAGCCGACACGTTGATGGCCAAGACCGTTCCTTATTGCGACGTTGATCTTCCGGTACGCTCCTACGACGTTGTGAAAGCCAATGAATTGATGGAGAAGGCTGGCTGGAGCATGGGCAAGGACGGGTACCGTTACAAGGACGGCAAGAAGTGCGCCGTCACCATCTACTATAATTCCAACAATTCGCAGGAACGGACCATCAGCGAATACATGCAGAACGATCTCAAGAAGATCGGCGTGGAACTCAAGATCGTGGGCGAGGAAAAGCAGGCGTTTCTGGATCGGCAGCGCACCGGCGAATTCGACCTGCAATACTCCCTGTCGTGGGGTACACCGTATGATCCGCAGTCGTATCTGTCTTCTTGGCGCATTCCCGCCCACGGGGATTATCAGGCGCAGGTCGGGTTGGAGCGTAAGGAATGGCTGGACAAGACAATCACCGCGCTCATGATCGAGCCGAATGAGGATACCCGTAAGAATACGTACAAGGAATTGCTGGCGTATATCCATGAATAGGGCGTGTACGTGCCTCTGAGCTATTCGCGTACCAAGGCCGTGCATGTCCCGGCTCTCAAGGGGGTTACGTTCTGTACCTCCCAGTACGAAATCCCCTTTGAAAGGATGTCGTTCTAGCAGACTGGCCCGGGAGACGCGTCTCCCGGGCCGCTTGTGATGCTTAAGGAGTTTCGTATGGGGAGTTATCTTTTTCGTCGCCTGCTCAACCTCATCCCCATCCTTATTGGGATTTCGTTTCTGTCTTTCGTGCTGATCAATCTGAGCCCCAGCGACCCGGCGGAAGTGGCCGTGCGTGTCAATGAAGTCACTCCCACGGAAGAGGTGCTCGCGGAAACCCGTGCAAAGCTCGGCCTGGATAAACCTTTTTTGACGCGTTATGTGGCTTGGCTGAACAACTCCTTGCATGGGGATTTCGGCAATCGTTATGTGGACGACAAACCCGTACTTGGTGAAATCCAAAAGGCGCTGCCCGCGACCCTCGTTCTTGCCGGAGCGGCTCTGTGCCTGACGCTTGTGTGCAGTCTCTCCGCCGGGATCGTCTGTGCGTTGTATGAAGGAACCTTTCTCGATCGGCTCATCCGTGGCGGTGTCTTTCTTGGTACGGCCATGCCCAGTTTCTGGGCCGGGCTTCTCCTCATGTGGCTGTTTGCCGTCAAACTTGATCTCGTTCCGACGAGCGGGATGGACGGTCCCAGCTCCGTCCTTTTACCTGCGGTCACGTTGTCCCTTGCATATATCGCCACCTATACGCGGCTTATCCGCGCCAACATGATTCAGAATAAGCAGGAAAACTACATTCTCTACGCACGGGTACGCGGTTTGCCCGAGCGCTCGATCATCCGCCATATGTTTAAGAATTCGCTTCAGGCTTCGCTGACCGCACTGGGTATGTCGCTGCCCAAGCTTATAGCCGGAACCTTTGTCGTGGAAAGCATTTTCGCATGGCCCGGCATCGGAAGGCTTTGCGTGGCGGCGATCTTCAACCGTGATTTTCCCGTCATCCAGGCCTATGCGCTGATCATGGCGGTTCTTTTTGTAGTCGGTAACGTATTGGTGGATATCCTGAGCGCTGCCGTCGATCCCCGGTTGAGGAAGGAATTCTAGCATGTCCCCGTGGATTCGTCTGCAAAGAGACAGGCTGGCGCTGGCCTGCATGGGGTTCCTGGGGGGTGTTCTTGTATTGGGCCTCCTCGCTCCCATACTTCCCTTGTCCGATCCGACGCTTATCGACGTCGGGGACAAGTTCGCGCCGTGGAGCTGGCATCATCCCTTTGGGACGGATCAGCTTGGGCGCGACGTCCTTTCGCGTCTTGTCTACGGCATACGCGCGACGGTGTTTCTGTCCTTGCTCACTATGGCCATAACTTCCGCGTTGGGGGCGTGCGTCGGCCTTGTTTCCGGTTTTTTCCGCAACCGTATCGACGACGTGCTTATGCGCATATGCGACGTCATGATGTCCTTCCCCAGCGAGGTCATGATTCTCGCCATTGTGGGCATGACGGGCCCGGGCTTGGAAAACGTGGTCATCGCCAACGTGGTGGCCAAGTGGCCGTGGTATGCGCGTATGGTCCGTTCCATCGTCCGGCAGTATTCGGACAAGGACTATATCCGGTTTGCCAAGGTCGCCGGCGGATCATCCATCAGGATCATGATGCGGCATCTGTTGCCCGGCACAGCCGGCGAACTCTTTGTCCTGACGACGCTGGATACGGGAAGCGTGATCCTGATGATTTCAGCATTGTCTTTCCTCGGGTTGGGCGTGCAGCCCCCCACCCCGGAGTGGGGCATGATGCTCAATGAGGCGAAGGAGGTCATGACCCTGTATCCGTTGCAGATGATCCCGGCTGGCATGGCCATTCTGTTGGTTGTGGCGGCATTCAATTTTTTAGGCGACAGCCTGCGTGACGCCTTTGATCCCAAACACGCGGGCAGGGAACGTTCATGAGCTTACTTGAAGTGCGGGATTTGACTGTCCGAGACTCCCTTACTGGGGCGCTGATCGTACGGGATGTGCATTTTTGCCTTGAACCGGGAACCTGCCTTGGCGTCGTTGGGGAAAGCGGCAGCGGCAAATCGCTGACGTGCCTGGCGCTGTTGGGACTGGCGCCTCCTTCCTTGCGGGTTTCCGGCAGTGTCCGTTTCGGCGGCATCGACCTCTTGCAGGCAGGTCGGGAAACCGTGCGCGGCATCCGCGGCAAGCGAATCGCCATGATAGTCCAGCAACCGATGACGGCGTTCGATCCTCTTTACTCCATGGGGGCGCAGCTTCTTGAAACACTCCGGGCGACGACATCGGCTTTTTCGGAAAAGGAGAGCAGGGGACGCATCGTTGAGGCTCTGGAGATGATGCACATCCACAATCCGTTGGATGTGCTCAAGAAATATCCGTACCAGCTTTCCGGAGGCATGTTGCAGCGGTGTATGATCGCGGTGGCGTTGCTTCAACGCCCCGATATCATCATTGCCGATGAGCCCACAACGGCGCTGGACTCCATGAACCAGCGGGAGGTTGTGGCACAATTCCATTGGATCCGGGAACGGTTCGGGAGCAGCCTGATTTTGGTTTCCCATGATCTTGGCGTCGTCCGCCAGCTCGCGCAGGAAGTCTTGGTCATGAAGGACGGCGTCGGCGTCGAATACGGCGGAGCGGAGCTTTTCTCCGCTCCACGGCATCCCTATACGCGTTATCTCGTGGACACGAGAGCCACGTTGTCCAAAGCCTTCGAGAGGGTGATGCAATGTCGGTAGCACATCGGGAAACGCCGTTGCTTGAGGTCCGCAATGTCTCCAAAAGCTATCCGGTATCGGGAGGCTTTTGGAGGAAAAAACGGCAGCCGGTCCTCAGAGACGTGAACCTCACACTGTCCGAAGGCTCTTCCGTAGGGCTCATCGGCGAAAGCGGCGGGGGGAAAAGCACGCTCGGAAGGCTGATCCTTGGCTTGGAACAGCCGGACAGTGGGCAGGTATTCTTGGAAGGCCGCCCTGTTCAGGTATGGAGCAAGGAATATCCTGGGCAAATGAGCGTTGTGTTCCAGGACTATACATCCTCCGCCAACCCGAGATTCACGGTGGAGGAACTCATCAGAGAGCCGTTGGATATCTTGCGGCTGGACGCGTCATGCGCAATCCCGGAACTGCTTGAGCGGGTCGGGCTCCCGAAGGCGCTGCGGAACCGTTATCCCCACGAGTTGAGCGGTGGGCAGCTCCAGCGGGTGTGCATCGCGCGAGCCATAGCGACCAAGCCCCGTTTCATCGTATTCGACGAGGCCGTGAGCTCGCTTGACGTGTCCGTACAGGCGCAAGTGCTGGAACTGCTGTTGGAGCTGAAGGGGGACATGACCTACCTGTTCATTGCCCATGATGTTCAGGCCGTCACGTACTTATGTGATCATATTATGTTTCTTCATGAGGGGACCATCGCGGAATCCTTGGAGAAGGAGCACTTGGCAAGGGCATCCAGCGGATATGCACAAGGGCTCCTTCAATCCGTTATCCCCTTTAACCCTGACGCTTGCGTCGCAACAGTATAAGGCTCCGCCATGAATTCCTCCGCACTGTGCTTGGGGGGAGAGCCCATCGTATAACCTTTGACGCTAGAGAGGTGATGATGAAACGTGCAATGATGTTGTTCCTTGCGGCGGGCCTTCTTTTAAGTATGACGAGCGGGGCGCGGGCGGCTGACGTGAATATTAAGGGACAATGGCAAAACGGTTTTTCCTGGGCTGATCGCAACCCCCTCAAATCAGCGAATGCTTCTGTCGATAGATTCAAGGCTTCCATACGGTTGCGCACGCAGATCGATATCGTGGCTTCCGATTCGCTCAAGGGCGTCGTCTTTTTTGAAGTGGGCCATCAAAACTGGGGAACAAATGATGCCGCCCTCGGAACGGACGGTAAGGTCGTCAAGGTGCGCTATAGTTATGTCGACTGGAATATCCCGGAGACGGACGCAAAAGTCCGCATGGGCCTTCAGCCCTTCGACATTGCGACATTTGCGGTACCGTACGCGGCATTCATGACCGACGGTGCCGGGATCTCGCTTTCCGGAAATTTCACTGAAAACGTGGGGGCCACGCTTTTTTGGGTTCGTGCGTACAATAACGATGAACGTACTGTTTCCGTATATGACAAGGACAACACGTTGCTGTATACATACAACAGCCACGATGCGATGGACGTCATCGGGCTGGCGGTTCCGGTGCAGTTCGATGGCATCAGGATGAACCCTTCGGAATGTACAGCGCGATCGGTAAAGACACCCGTTTCGGTGCCGGTGCGAACAACAAGACCGGAGTCGCCAGCGGATTGCTTCCCGTTGGCACCGGGAAGGTTGTCGCCGACTCCAAAGACAATCACGGCAACGCATGGTGGGGCGGCCTTTCCGCTGAAATGACGTTGTTCAGCCCGCTCAGGGTCGCCGTAGATGGTGTTTACGGAAAGGTGGACATGGGGAAAACGGGCAATCAAGATCTGAAGCGCGCGGGCTGGTATGCCGCCCTGGCAGCTGAATGCAAAACGGATTTTGTCACACCCGGCCTTACGTTCTGGTACGCTTCCGGTGATGACGCGAACGCGCTTGACGGTTCCGAACGTATGCCCGTCATCGATACTGACGTGGCGTTGACCTCTTTCGGATATGACGGCGGGATGTATAACCGTTCCAGCACGTTTAACGGAACGGATATCAGCGGCAGCTGGGGGATCATGGCGGAGTTGAAGGATATTTCCTTTATTGAAGCTTTGAGTCACGCGTTCCGCGTCGCGATGGTCAAAGGCACGAACAATACGGAAATGGTACGCGGCGGGGTGGTCGCTCGTGACGCAATGGCCACTGTCGGCAATAATATGTACCTCACCACCAAAGACAAACTGTGGGAAGTCAATTTTGATTCCCAATACAAGCTGTACGAGGGGCTTACCCTCGCCTTTGAGCTTGGGTATATCTATCTCGATGCCGATAAGGAGCTCTGGAATGATTTATACAAGGAAAACAATTTCCAGGCAGCTTTTAGCGTAAACTACAAGTTCTAGCTCCAACCTTCCTGAAATGAAAAGGTATGCATGGATACTGGGTACCTGCATACCTTTTCAGACAAGAAATGTTCAGACGAAGAACATGCGTCTTATTCGTTTGGTGCGCTGCGTTTGGCGCGGACAGCCTGACGGAGCCAATCATACCATTCTTCAAGTCCGTCACCCGTACGGCAGGATATTTTAAAGACGGGGAGAGCGGCATTAAGATGGCGGGCATGTCGCGCGGCGGTTTCCATGTCAAAATCCAGATAGGGGAGCAGGTCGATTTTATTCAGGATCATGGCACTGGCACGGTTGAAGAGGAACGGGTACTTTTCGGGCTTATCGTCGCCTTCGGGGAGGCTGAGGAGGGCGATCTTGGCATCCTCGCCACAATCGAACTCCACAGGGCAGACAAGATTTCCCACGTTTTCAATGAACAAGATATCGATTTCGCTCAGGTCGAGCGCCCCCAACGCTTCCATGACAAGATTGCTGTCGAGATGACAGCCGCCTTCCGTGTTGATCTGCACAGCCTGAGCTCCGGTGGCGGCTACACGTTGGGCGTCGTTGTCCGTTTGGAGATCGCCTTCGATAACGGCCATGCGGAACTCGGGGGAAAGATCCGCAAGCGTCCGTTCGAGTAGGGAAGTCTTTCCCGCGCCGGGGGAACTGATGAGGTTCAAGGTAAGAATGCCGTGCCTGGCGAAATGTTCCTTCAGACGTGCCGACAGTTTTTCGTTGGCTTCAAGAACGTTGCGAATAACTGGTATTTCCATGAGATAACTCCTTTATCCCGCTTCCATGCTCTGGATATAGAGTTCCCGTCCCGCTCCTATGGAGTGCCCTTGTTCTTCTCCACAGAAAGGGCACGGTGCCGAAAAACGTTTCTGCCGAGCGGGAGAAAAGATTTGTCCGCATCGAGAACACTTGAGCGAGAGGGGGATTTCTTCGGCTTGCAACACAGCCCCTTCCCAATCCGTTCCTGCCGTAAGAGCCTCGAACGCGACGGACAGTGCTTCCGGAACGATGTTCGCCAGAGCGCCGTACCGTGCGCGTACTTGCAACAGACGGTGCAGAGCGTGCCGTTCAGTCTCCTCGCGAATGATGGATAACAAGCTTGTAACAAGAGACATTTCGTGCATAAGAAAACTTTAATTGGCTTCCCTGAACAGGTTTCGCAATTACTGGGGAAACGGCGGCCTTGAGTATGTGTAAAAACAGGGGCTCCAGCGTGTACGCTGAAACGGGGCGAAGGGGCTTCCGTGCCCACCGGGTGGAATCATATGGTATCTTTGTTTATTTCAGAAGAATCCAGACGGCATGTCCGTCCACCCGTAACAGTCCCGGCCTCATCGGGGGCCAATGAAAATGTATCCTCTCCAGCCGGACTCCTTATCTGTTTTTGATTGAGCGTCATGACACGTTTCATGGGCCGGCCCGCAGGCGGCGAGGGCATCGGGGAATGGTGTTAGTACCCGTTTGAGTACGCCCTGCGTGAAGGAAATGGCGACGCCGTAGTTCGTCATGGGGATGCCTCTGCTTTGAGCGGAGCGCAGGCGGCCGAGCATTTGCCGCCGCGTGAGTGTACACCCCCCGCAATGGACGATGAGATCGTATGATCCGGGACAGTCCGTAAGGGATTTGCCCGCACACATGTCAAAGCGCAGCTCTCCGCCCGCATACTGCTGGAGCAGGCGGGGAATCTTGATCCGCCCTATGTCGTCCTGTTGCGGGTGGTGGGAACAGGCCTCCATCATGAGCACGCTGTCGCCGGGCTTGAGGTTCCCAATGGCGGCGGCCCCGGCGGCGAGGAGCGGCAGATCTCCCTTGAGTCGGGCCATCAGGATCGAGAAGGTCGTCAAAGGGACGGACTGCGGCGTCTCCAGCGCCACGCGGCGCACCACCTGCGAATCGCAGACCACCAGAGCCGGCGGTTCCTTCAGGCAGGCGAAGGCCGCCCCGAGTTCTCCTTCCGTCACCACAAGGCATAACTTGTGTCCATCAAGGGCATCCCGGATGGTTTGCACTTGCGGCAAAATGAGCCGGCCCTTCGGCGCGCCGGAATCGATGGGGACGACGAGGATGACGACTCCCTTCTCGGGAAGCAGATCCGCCACTAGCTGTGCTTCGTGAAGCGATTCGCCAGGCGACAGCCGAACCAGTTCGCGGCGGATCGTTTCGAGGCCTTCGCCCGTTTTCGCGGAAGCGCGCACCATGGGGAGGCCCCTCATGGCATCGGGTAGGCGATCCTTGGAAGCAACGGACGACTCCGTTTTGTTCATGACCACAAGGAACGGAATTGCCTGCTCCCTGAGCCTGCTCACGATGGTTTCTTCGTAGTGACCCCAGACGTTTTCCGCCGTCACCACCAAAGCCATGTCCGTTCGAGGCAATACGGCAAGCGTGCGTTCCGTGCGCTGTGTCCCGAGTTCGCCCTCATCGTCCAATCCCGCCGTATCCAGAAAAACGACTGGCCCCAGCGGGGCGAATTCCAACGTCTTTTCCACCGGATCCGTGGTCGTTCCCGGCGTATCGGATACGATGGACACGGATTGTGCGGCCAACGCGTTGAGCAGCGATGATTTACCCACATTCCGCCGACCGAAAAGGCCGATGTGCAACCTGAGGCCCTTAGGCGCATCCAGCATGTCACCCCTCCCTGTGTAGCGAATGGGTGCGCCCCGCCGATTCGATGACCTGACGGGCCTCATCCATACTGACTCGATGTTTGTTGTCATAAATACAGTAGTCTTCCCGGTGGGCCGCCGGCGTGAAACCGGGCATGAGCACATTGCCGCCGGCGAGCAGGCCCTCCCGTTGCCCTGAAACGGGATCAAGCGACGCCAAAGCCGTTGTCGCGGGGAGATTGGACCACGGCAGAGCGATGCGCAGTACGGCCATGACCCGCAAAGCCAGCCCAACCGATCCCTGCGGTTCGTTGCCCAAAGGGGTATCGGCCTGAGGGATGAACGGCCCGGCCCCGCACATGTCCACGTGAAGTTCCCGCGCCAGCAGGATATCGTCCGCCAGTGTCTCGGGACGTTGGCCGGGAACGCCCACAATGAACCCCGAACCGATTTCATAGCCGGCCCGCCGCAGGCGTTGCAGCGCATCCACCCGTTGCGCGAGCGTGTATCCGGGATGCAGGGCAGCGTACAGGGATGCATCCGCCGTTTCATGCTTCAGAAGGAAGCGGGATGCGCCCGCCTCCTTCCACAGCGCGTAAGAAGCAGTGGGCTGCTCTCCGACACTCAGGGTAACGGCCACGGGGAAGCGTGTGCGGAGAGCATCCACCACATGGGCGATACGTTGCGGCTCATCATGGACCTCGCCGGATTGCAGGACGAGAGTGTCCACGCCGAAAGCCACGGCCCGTTCCGCCGCCTCGACAATTTGAGCCTCGTCAAGACGGTAACGTTTCAGGGACGGATTCGCCGAACGCAGGCCGCAGTATCGGCAGTTCCGTTCGCAACGGTTCGAGAATTCGATCAGGCCTCGGACAAAGACATGCTCTCCCTTTTCCCGGGCCCGCACCTCGTCGGCGCGCTCACGCAGAGCCTCGTACGGCGTTTCGAAAAGCAGTTTCAGAATATCGTTCCGTTGCATACCCTTTCTCCTGCCTTCAATCCATCGTTCAACACCCGTTCCTGCGGGAAAGGCAATCGGCAAAGCATCCGGCGCATGGGTTACATGCCGTTTTTGGCGAAGGATTTCATCGCTTTGGTGACCGTTATCTTGTCTCCGAAATGACAGGACCCGATGCAAGGATGGGCAATACAGTTCTGGCACGCGTCGGTCACATTGTATCGTGCGGGAATGCATCCCTGACAGGCCGTATCGCATACGGTCAGGATTGGGGCCGAAGGCTGTTCTCGTTCCAAGGCCTTTTCAGCATACACGGACAGAGGCGTGGAGTCGTCTTCCTCGTCTTCAAGCCGGAATCCGAGCGCGGCCATGACCTGAAAGCGCAATATGGCGCGATCCTTATAGATACAGCATCGGCTTGGTCTCGTATTTTTGGGACGCATGACAAAGGGGATGCGTTCCACGCTGTTGCCGAAATCCGCATAGTGGAGAAAGGACTCGGCGATTCGTCTGAGCACTTCACGCCGCAATACGTTGATATGGTTCCGTTCCACCATGTATTTCATTCCCTGACGGGACGGCTCCCGGCTCAGGGATTGCCCGATCCGGAAGCAGTCCGCGCTGTTCATTGTAAGAAGGTTCCTAACAGTAGGCGTCCCTGCGGCCGTCCCGCACCTTGGCGAGCAGGTTTTCGGAAACCTTGCGGATCCTGCCGTCCATACCGTCCAACGCCGCCGCAATGCTGCGCTCCCCGGCCTCCCGCGCTTCGGGTGTGCCGTAGTCGAGAAGATACTCCTCAAAGGTGGACAGGGCGTTGGGCGCGCATTTTTCCTTGATGAGGCCCGGTTTCGCCAGACCCATGAAATCGTTGCCGGTACGGCCGAGACGATAACAGCCGGTGCAGAAAGAGGGAATGAATTTGTGCTGTCCGAGATCGGCAATCACTTCCGCGAGGGAGCGGTGATCGCCAAGCTGAAATTGTGCCGCCTCGAACTGGCTGGATTCCTGATAGCCACCCGGATTGGTACGGCTGCCCGCCGAAATCTGGGAAACGCCGAGTTCCAGCGTCCGCTGCCGGATAGCCGGTTTTTCCCGAGTGGACATGATAATGCCCGTGTACGGCACGGCAAGGCGCAATATGGCGACAAGCTTGAGAAAATCTTGATCGTTCAAGGTGTACGGCGGCCGGGAGGCCAAATCCGACCCGATGGCCGGTTCGATGCGGCACGCTGATGGTATGACAGCCGACCCCAAACCGCTCCTCAAGATGCGCGATGTGGGCCATGAGCGCCAACGTTTCGAACCGCCAGTCATATAAGCCCGTAGAGCAGCCCCATGCCCACGTCGTCGATGCCCGCCTGCATGGCACGGTCGAATGACGATGCCCGCCAGTCAAGGTCCTTCTTGGGCCCGGCAAGGTGAACCCTGCCGTAGGTCGGCCGATGGTAGGTTTCCTGAAAAAGCTGGAACGTACCGATGTTCCGTTCCTTCAGGCGGCGGAAATCCTCTACGGACAGGGGGGCGAGGTTCTCGTTCACCCGGCGAATGCGGCTGCCATTCTCTTCCGCACCGTAAATCGCGTCAATGAATTCCAGTACATAATCAATGCCGCTTCCGGGATACGCCTCGCCAGCCACCATGAGTACGCGCTTATGCCCCTGCCGGAGCAGGATCTTTGTTTCCTGCCAGATCTCGTCCGGATTCAATGCCTGGCGGATCGCCTCTTTATTTGGATCGTCGGAATGCGCAGTACAGGCACTCATTGGAACAGAGGTTGGAGATGTACAGAGGAGCAAAAAGGACAATCCGGTTTCCGTAGATCTCTTCCTTCACGGATTTGGCCGTATGAAACAGTTCGTCCAGTAAATCCTGTGAGTGAACGGCCATGAGGCCGGCCACGTCCTCAAAGCGAGAGTCCCGACAATGAACGGGCTTTATTCAGTACGTCCCGGACATGCTGCCGATCTTCGGCCTGATGTTTTTCCAAAAGCCCTTCAAGAGCAGACTCGTGGAGCCAAACCGCCTTCGTATCCGCCGCATGTTCCATTCCTGTTTCCTTCGGCGGCAAACCGTGCCGTCGACGTTCAGTTATACGGTTATCGCTGGATAAACTTGAAGAAAAGGCCTGATAGGTCTGTTGGCCGATGGTATAAAAACGAATCAGTGACATGGAGCGCATTGCTGTGTGGCCGCGAATGTATCGTTTTTTTCCGGTGACAGCCAAAGCATTATTTTCGCTGGCCTTTATCATATACTGCCGGGAATGGCTTCGTTTTGAGCTGGCTCTCCCGTCCATGTCGAGCATTCAGAATTTGTCCTACAAGCCGTATACCGATAACGCCGCGGGTAAGGTCAACATCATTCCATTTCAGGGAAAAGAGTTCGCTCGGGCCGATGCGGGCACCCATATAAATGCCAAGTAGGATGACGCGCTGGATATGCGGGGCAGCGACGCGCAGGAGTGCATTGAGTTCTGAGACGATTGGCGGGGGAGTTCTTCTGGCTCTTCCTTTTGAAACGGAACAGATCTCAATGGTTGAAGACAGGTATTCTTCTTTTTTCCAAAATTCGCTACAGAGCGTTGCAAAGAAATGCGCCTGTGGATGGTGGATTGGGCCATGCCAGACATTTTCTGGGATTTGCAGAAGGCCAGAATTTTTTTGGGTTATGACGATATCGGTCTATTTTCCATAAATTCGAGTAGCGGTCTGGCATGATATACATCTTGCTTGATTGTTACCGGGCGTTTTGAGCACAGGCTGAAGTGGTGATCGAACTGTTTCCGGATTGTGATGTCTGGCCACCGTGTCCCCGGAGGAACACGCCCGCTTAATTGGGGGGTGTATGGCTACCTTTTCCCAACAAGTAACCTGATGGATAAATCGCAAAAAACATGCACAGGAAAAGCTTTCATCGCATATGGCCTGCCAATAAAGGTTCGGCGGTAGTGCTTAGGCGAAGGAGGCCCATCCTGGCGAGGTATATATGTAACCGCCTGGCGAGAGAATGCAACACTCACGACCGGGGAGGCCCTGCACGAGCTTCAGGGCGTCGGTGGGAGGGAGGATGGACAGCGCGGTCGCGAGGGTGTCCGCCTCCATCGCCGTGCCTGCGACGACCGAGACGCTTCCCACGGCGGGGCTGAAGCCGGAGGCCGGGTTGATCAGATGGTGATGCCTGCGCGAGGCATCATAATAGATTTCGTAACTGCCGGACGTCGCAATAGCCTTGCCGGAAAGCGAAAGCTCGCCCGCATAGGCAGGCCCCGTGGGTGACTGCACCGCAACCCGCCACGGCACACCCGGCGACTTATGCCCCGAGGCCATGATGTCCCCGCCCGCATTCACGAGATGGTTCTTCACCCCGGCGGACGTCAGCACGGCGGAAACCCGGTCCGCAATATACCCCTTGGCGATGCCGTCCAGCGTGATGCCCATACCCGAACGCGCAAAGGACAGATCCGCTCCCGAAACCTGAAGTCCCCGGCGGCCTACCAGCGCGCGGGCCGCCCGAAGCTCCGAATCGTCCAGCGTCAGCTCGCCGGAGGGATTGCGGTGTGCCCGGAAGAGATCGATCACCGGCTGCACCGTCACATCGAAACTTCCGCCCGTCAGTGCGCCGTAAAACAGCGACCGGTTCACCACCCGTACCAATTCGGCGGGCGCGGCCCGCAGACGGCCCGCACGGTTCAGCTCGCTCACCGGCGTGCCGCCGTCGTGCCGGCTGAACACCCGCTCCAGACGCGACGCCTCCGCAAAGGCCAGACCCAGCGCGTCCGACGCCTGCATAGAGGAAACGCCCGCCACCGAAACGTCCACGAACGTCCCGAGCATCACTTTCGTCTCGCGGGACACGGCGGCCTGCGCAAGTCCCGGAACCCCTAGCCACAACCCGGCTCCGGCGACGCCCGCCATGCCGAGGAATACCCGTCTCGTCATCATGATACATTCTCCTTCGCTGCGGGAGCGGGGGACGCTTCCGGGGCCGCCGGGGCGGACTGAACCGGAGCGGGCGCGGCCTTTCCCTGGGATGCCGGGGCGGCCTGCGCCGCGGACTTCGCGTCCAGCGGCTTGCCCGGAGCCGACGTCGCGCCGGCGGGGGCTTCGGACTTCAGAGGCGCGCTCGGACAGAGCACCCGCAGGGCCTCGCGCGCGCACGCGGCGGCGCAGGCTTCCCCGCATTCCGGGCCGTAGGTCAGACAGACCTTATGATTGATGTGGATGCGGTCGTTCTCCAGCGTGACCGCATCGGCGGGACAGCTCTTGACGCAACGCCCGCACTTGATGCAGCCGACCTTGCAGACTTCCGTCACGGCCTTGAGCCTGTCCTTGGTGGAACAGAAGACCATCACCCGGGCGCGAGCCGGGACGAGTTCCAGCACGTTGCGGGGGCAGGTTTCCGCGCACTTTCCGCAGCCCGTACACTTGGAGGCGTTCACCCGCGCAAGGCCACCCCGCACTTCGATGGCGTCGAAGGGGCACACCTGCACGCAGTCCCCGAAGCCGAGGCACGAATAGGAGCACGAATCCGAACCGCCCACCAGACCGGCGGCCGCCGCACACGAAGGCATACCCTGATAATCGTAGCGCAGGGCCACGTTGCCCGCCACCTTGTCACAGCGGCGGAACGACACCAGCGGATCCGAGGCCGCCACCGTCTTGCCGGTCAGTTCGCCCACCGCAATGCTTGTTTCCGCACCTCCGGCGCAGCAGCGGTTCGCGGGCACGGTGGGGTCCGTCGCCACGGCGGTTGCGTAACCTTCGCAGCCCGCATAGCCGCAGCCGCCGCAATTCGCGCCGGGCAGGGCCTCCAGCACGGCCTGCACGCGCGGGTCTTCCTCAACATGGAAGACGCGGGACGCCACGGCGAGCACCGTCGCCGTCACCAGCCCGAGCCCGAGGAGCACCAGTACCGATATCATAACCATAACGGTTTTCCTTTTCTATGAGGTCATACCCTTGAAGGCCATGAAGGCCAGCGACATCAGCCCCGCCATGATCAGCGCGATGGGGGTTCCCATGAGTGCCTTGGGCACACGGCAGGTGTCCAGCCGTTCGCGGATGCCCGCCATGAGGATGAGCGCGAGCATGAAGCCGAGGCTCGACGCCACCGCGTAGAGCAGCGAGGTGGTCAGGTCGTACTCCTCGCGCTGCACGAGGATGGTCACGCCCATCACCGCACAGTTGGTGGTGATGAGCGGCAGGAAAATGCCGAGCGCGGAATACAGCGGCGGGATAGCCTTCTTGAGGAACATTTCCACAAACTGCACCAAACCCGCGATCACGAGGATGAACACGATGGTCTGCAAGTAGCCAAGCTCGAAGGGAACCAGCACATACCGCTGCATGAGCCACGTGCACAGCGTCGCCATGAAGATGACGAAGATCACCGCGCTGCCCATGCCGACGGCGACCCCCTTGTCGCGGGAACAGCCGAGGTACGGGCAGTTGCCGAGGTACTGGGCCAGCACGATGTTGTTGACAAAAATGGCGGAGATGAAGAGTTCGAAGACACTCATGATTTGCCTCCCGAGCAGCCACCACAGGACGCGCAGCCGCTGGAGATGTTTTCGGGTTCTTCCCGGCCTTTGCGCTTGGCCTGCCAGCGGTTGATCAGATTCATGGCAGCAAGGATCAACCCGAGGCAAAGAAACGCGCCCGGAGCCTCGACCATAACAGAGAAGGGCCTGAACCCCTCCCACATCACCGGCGTCCCGAACAGCGTTCCAGCCCCGAACACTTCGCGGATGGAACCGAGGAAAGTCAGGGACATGGTGAAGCCCAGCCCCATGCCCAGACCGTCCGCGATGGCGAGCGGGACCGTGTTTTTGGCGGCGAAGGCTTCGGCCCGGCCCAGAATGATGCAGTTCACCACGATGAGCGGCACGAAAATGCCGAGCTGCTGGTACAGCGGGTAGGCGTAGGCCTGCATGAGCAGTTCCACGGCAACCACGAGCGACGCGGAAATGGCGATGAAGCAGACGATGCGGACTTTTTTGGGGATGATGTCGCGCACCAGCGAGATGAGCATGTTGGAGAGCACGAGCACGAAGATGACCGCCAGCCCCATGCCAAGGCCGTTGTCGGCGGTTTTGGTCACGGCGAGGGTCGGGCACAGCCCGAGCACCAGCCGGAACGGGGGAAGCTCGGTCCACAGGCCCTTGGTGAATTCCTTGACGAGTTGCCGCATAGCTTTCCCCTTACTGCCAGGCCTTGACGATTTCAGGCTTGAGCGCCGCATAGACCTTCGCGGCGTTGCCGAGCGCGGTCACCACGCCGGTGGAAGAAATGGTAGCGCCGGAAACGGCGTCGATGTCCCCGCCCTGCGACTTGAGCCGCGCGTCGGCGGGTTTGCCGGTAAACTGTCCGGTGAAGGCCGGGTCCGCCACACGCGTGCCGAGTCCGGGGGTTTCTTTCATGGTGGTGATCCCGATGCCGGTGAGGGTGTCGCGGTTCACGTCGTAGCCGACCATGACGCCCACGTCGCCACCGAAGCCCTTCCCGAAGTGTTCCAGCGCGACGGCGACGAGCTTGCCGTCCTTCTTGCCGGGGAACACGGTCACTTTCGCGCCGTCGAGCGTGAACGTCTTGCGCTCCGCGATGGGCGAGTTGTCGATGTCGGCAAAAACCTTCAGGATCGCAGGCCCCTGCACATAGGTGAGCACCTGCTCCTCAATACGCGGGGCCGTGGAGATCTTGAGGTAGGAGAGCGCGAACCCGGACAGGCCGCAAATCGAGGAGAGCACCACAATCATTCTGATGATGGCAAGCATGACCTACCTCGCTCCGAACGGTTTGGGGTGGATGGAATCGAGCAGCGGGGCCAGCAGGTTGATCAGCAGGATGGCGAAGGGCACGCCGTCCGGATAGATTCCGTAGACGCGGATGATGATCACCATCGCCCCGCCGATGAGTCCGTAGAGCATCATGGGGATTTGCCGTCCCGGCGAGCTGGCCCACTCCGTGGCGAGGAAAAAACCGCCGAGGAAGGTGGAGCCGGTGCACAGGTGGAAGAAGGGGGTGGCGAACCGCTCGGCATCGATCACGTTGTACAGCGCGGCGGTGAGGAACACGCCCACAAAGAAACTGAGGGCGATTTCCCAGCGGATGGTGCCTCGTGCGGCGAGATATGATCCGCCGATGAACAGTGCGCCCGCCTGCGACGCGCCCAGCCCGCCGATCTGGTTGCCGAGGAGAAGGTCGGTCAGGTCGATGTGGCTGACCGCTCCGGCTCCGAAATATTTGAGCCGCACCAGCGGATCGATGAAGCTGGTGTCGAGCTGCATGGAGTTCGGGTCCATGAGCGCGGGCCACGAGACGTACAACATGGCCCAGCCGACGAGCGCGGTGTTGACAGCGTTGGCTCCCAACCCGCCGAAGGCCATCTTGCCGAGGCCAATCGCCAGTGCTGCCCCGAGCATAACCAGCCACCACGGGGCGTTGGCGGGCAGCAGGAATGCGAACAGCAGGCAGGAAACCGCTCCGGAAAAATCGTCCACACTGATATCCTGGCCCATGATCTTCTGACAGAGCGCCTCGGTGGCGATCCCGGTCACCATCGCCAGTGCCATAACCCGCGCCGCAGGGATGCCCCAGTGCCACACCGCCATGAACGCCGCCGGAGCCAGTGCCAGCAGCATCGCGTAGCTCGCTTTCTTCACCGTCCGCCCGCAGTGCCAGAACGGCGGCGCGCTCACCGCCAGCAGTACCGGCTGTTGATTCGTTTGCGACATCGGCCATATCCTCCTGAAAGCTTCCCTCTCGCATCCCCAGGCTCCACCCCTCTCCTTTCAAAGACGGTTGTAAGGGGGGCGGGGGCGGTTTGGAAGTCCGTTCCTGTTTGGAGCGCATCGGGCCGCGAATGGTTTTCTTTACGCTTTATCAAAACGTAATATATAGTTACGTAAAACCGTTCGCCTTGGGCACGCTCCCTGTTCGTCTTTCTCAGCGGTGCGGAGACGATTCCCCGTTCCCGTTCGTTTCCTGTGCCGTACGGAGAAAAGGCTCCGTTCCGGTCTGCTTTTCCAAGCGGGCCGGAATAGGTTTGTTTTCCGGACGCTCTTCCCCGGCGGAGGGGTTTCCTCCCCCAAGTGGCATCATAAAAATGCCGTAACATCAGTTCATTGCTAAAAATATCTGTTTTCAAGAAACCTAAAAGGCAGAGCCGTCCTTCTGGGATTTTCTCCCTAGAGTTGCTTCGCCTTCAGTTCGACCAGTCCCTTGTCCCGCTCCATCTCCGCAAGCTTGCGCTTGGCGAGGCGGATGTACTGGAGGACGGGGCGCCGGGCGATGCAGACATACCCGCAGAGGCCGCACTCCAGACAGGATTCGATGTGCTCGGCACGGCAACGTTCGTGCAGAGCGAACTCCGCGTATCGGCTGAGGTTGCTCGGCTTGAGCCGCGCCGGACAGACCAGCACGCACGCCCCGCAGCTTACGCAGGGGCTGTGCCCTTCCATCGGTGGGATGGTTCCGGCCTCGACTACGAAAATGCCGTAGGTCCCTTTGGTGACGCTGCGGTCGAGCCGGTCGAGGCTCTCGCCGCGCAACGGGCCGCCGCGCACCACCGTGTCGCCGTCCTTGAGCCGGATGTTGGCGAATTGCAGCAGCTCCCCGATGGTGGAGCCGTCGCGCACGATGTAGTTGCCCGAGTGTTCGTAACTGCCGATGGTGACGACCGTTTCGATGAGCGGACGTCCGAGGCGGCCCACGCGCCCGAGGCTCCAGATGTTGTGCAAGCCCACGATGCCCACACCCTCGGGGTTCTCCTCGCCGGTCACGGCCTTGATCACCAGCTGGTCTACGCTGTTGGGATATTCCGGCTCGACATAGGCCAGCGGGATGCCCTCATAGGCCACCTTGGAGCCTTTGGGCACGGCGAGGATCACGTTGTCCGCGCGGGCCATGCGGCGGTGCAGCTCCATGCCCGTCCGCAGGTTCTCCACGTGCGACACAAGCATCGGTTCCGCCCACGTTACGCCGGGATCGGGGTTCAGGGCGTTGATGATCAGCGTCTTGCACCGCCGCCCAAGAGAGCGGGTGTTCACGCCCATCTTTTTCACAGCGAGGGCCAGCTCATCGCCTTCCAGCCCCTGCCCGAGCAGGTCCACGGGCTCCACTTCTGGGGCGTCCTTGGAAGGGTCGGTGGCGGCCAGGAACACGCTGCGTTCCGTGATTTCGCTGATTTCGCCGTGGATGGAGGCGAAGAGGTCGCCCTTGTCCGGTGCAGGATGCTCCCCGAGGAGCATACCCGGATAGACGGGGTTTTTCCTTTTCAGACCGGGAACCAGCGTGAAACCTTCCCGGTTGAGCCTGACCAGCTTGGGCGACGGCCCGTAGCTGAAACGCTGCGTCACCCCGTAGACGAGATGGAAACGGGGATCGTTGAGGATCTGGAAACGTTGCTTCATGACAGTCCGCCTATTTCGTGTGGCACTGGTTGCACTGGTCCTTGCGGAACGGCCCCTTGCCGTGCTTTTCGTGGCATTTCATGCAGTTGCCGTGGAGGGCCGTCATGCGGTCGGGGATGAGCTCCGAGGCCTTGACGTTTCCGTGGCAGACCGTGCAGTCGGCATCGCCGGGGTTCACGTCCACGGGCTGCCCGGAGGCGGACAGCTTGCGGTTGTCCGTAAAGGGATGGCAGCTTGTGCAGCCCTTCATGCCCGCGTCGAACCATTCCTGATGGCAGTCTGCGCACTTGGCATGTGCCGCAGTCTTCATGTCGGGGATGTCCCCCATCGGCTTGTCGAGGTGGCAGGCCGTGCAGCGGGCGGGTTCCGGCTCGATGTCGGCGTTGGCATGATGGCAGTCCGTACAGGAAAGGCCGTACTCCTCGGCATGGGCCGCGTGGTCCCACTTCGCGGGCGCGCTGCCCATATGGTGGCAGGTCGCGCAGGTCGTCTCGTCGTCCGCAAAGGCAGCGACGTGATCCTCCCGGAAGGAGCCGTCGAAGTCGACGCCGTGGCACGCGCCGCAGGGCTGGACATTTTCGCGCGCCTCCGCCGATTCGTGATGGCAGGTTTCACAGGCTACCTTGTAGTCTTCAGCGTGCCTCCGGTGGTCGAACACGACCCGTCCCCCGGCGTTTTCGAGCAGGAGGCGGACAGGCGTTTTCCCAACCGTGTCATGAGGATAGCCTACGACCGCCACCACGGCCATCAAACAGCAAAAAACGGTGACAAAGACATGACGTCTTGGCATGACAAACATTCCTTACCTTAAAATACGAGGGATTGATAAGGCCGCGGAGTACCGGGGCAGGGTACCCGGAAAAGGGGACGGCTGACGGTGTTGACACCGTTTCCATGTTAGGCGGCATAGCCGAATCGGGCATTGGATGTCTATGCCCGCCCCCTGCGGTTACGTACCGCCGTTCCGGCGCAATGTCCCGAGCCTATTCATCGTATGGATAGCCGGATGCGACGAACTCCTTAACGTGACGTGAATTGGGGTATACTCCTTTCGCGGTCAGCTCCTTGAGCGCGCCGGATTTGTCAAACCATTTGGTATGCAACAGTTCTTCCGATTTATGGCCGAGCGGCTTGCCGAGATAGGATTCGTACAGTGTCCGCACTTGCGCGTTGTCTTGGGAAGCTCTTTGGGAGAATTGTTTGTCGGCACCGTAGACGCCATTGATACGATCTCCCATGTACTCCTTGAATGCTTTTACCGCAGCTGCGGCCTTGCCGGTCATGCGGATACCGAGAAGGATTCCCCCTGAAAGCATACAGGCTCCCTTTAGAAAACCGCGCCGGGTCACAGTGGCGAATGACATGGCCTTTCTCCTTTAAACGTTGGCAGATTGGGCGAGACGTTTCCTGAATCCAGCGAAGAAACCGAGGGCGTTGCGCTCAAGCGAGGCGAACAGGGACGGCATAAGCGGCTGTCCTCCGCCGCAGACGCATCCCCCGGGGCAAGCCATGAATTCGATGAAATGGTACGGCGAGTTCCCCGCCTTCACCTGATCGCAGATCTCGGCGAACCGTTTGGCGCCATGCACGACGGCAAGGCGGAGTTCCGTGCCGTTCAGGGTCACGGTATATTCCTTGAGACCGCTCAGCCCACGGACCTGTTTGAAATCCCATGAATCCGGACGGATTCCGGTAACGGCCTGATATGCGAAGCGCAGTGCCGCCTCCATGACGCCTCCGGTCACGCCGAAGATGGTGGCTCCGCCTGTGGATTCTCCCATCAGGCTGTCGCGTTCTCCGTCCGGGAGGCTGGCGAAATCAATGCCTGCCTTACGGATCAGGTAGGCCAGTTCACGGGTCGTCAGAGTGGCGTCGATGTCTTGCTGTCCGCTGGAATTGAGTTCCGGACGCAATCCTTCGTATTTTTTTGCGATACATGGCATGATGGACACTGTATAGATGTCCTTGGGAGCGTATTGCATCCGCTGCGCGCCGTAGGTCTTCGCCAGCGCACCGTTCATGCCGATGGGAGACTTGCAGGACGAAAAATGCGGCAGCAGTTCCGGGTAGAACGTTTCGGCGTATTTCTGCCAGCCGGGGCAGCAAGATGTGAACTGGGGAAGATCTTTTTGGCCGCCCAAGCGTTCCACAAACTCAGACGCCTCTTCCCATATGGTGACGTCTGCCGCGAATTCCGTGTCCCAACAGTGAGAGAAGCCCAATGCCTTGAGGGCGGACAGCATCTTCCCAGTAGTCACAGTTCCGACAGGCAGGCCAAAGGCTTCGCCGAGCGCATAGCGTACGGACGGAGCCGGCATGGCCACGCATTTCACGTGGCTGTCCTTGAGCTTTTCTTCCAGTTTGGGGACCCATGATCGAACCTCGTATATCGCCATCGAAGGACAATGGGTCAGGCACTGCCCGCAATTGATACAGATCTCCCGGTATTTGATGGTATGCGGCTCGAAAGTTTCCCCGTAGATGGCTCCAGTAGGGCAGTATTGTTGGCACGTATCGCACCCGATGCACTTTTCCTGATCGATCTCAACAAAGGTCAGGCTGTCAGGTTGTACCCCTGTTTCGGGCACATTGAGTTCGTATTCGACATGTTCCATAACGACACGTGTCATTCTACCCTCCTGTCGCTCATAAGGTTACAAAAACCTGATCCATCCCCGGCGCGCCATGATGACATCCTCCCCGTGCCGCATGGAGTTTGGGGAATGGAGTGTTGGCTTTCCATAGGATATAGGAATCCGCCGGATGCTCGCCGACGTTAAGGGGCACCGCCGTTGCGGGCAGACGAATGCGGAGAGCATCCACGATATGGGCAAGGTGTTGCTGGTCTTCATGGCTCCCACCCGACTGGAGAACGGTAGTGTTACGGTACGTTCCGCTTTCAAAGATAGCCCCTTCGGCAAGGTGGTGGCGGTGTGGCGTGGGGTTGGCCGAGTGCAGCCCGCAATAGCGGCAGTTCCGTTCATAGTGGTTCGAGAACTCGATCCGCCCGCAGACAAAGGTATGCGTCCCCTTCTCGCGTTGGCGCTCCTCACTTGCACGGGTGCAGAGCTCCGTGTAGGGCGTTTTGAACAGCTGTTTAGAAGATCTTCCTGGAACATGGCTGCCTCCCCCCAGAACTGGCGGCTAAAACCTGAAATCTCGCTGTCCGGCCGCGATTTTCTCCAGACGTTCGACCGCGATGTGCCTGATCCTCTCGTTCGGAATGTTGCCCAGTTCCCTCCGGATCAGCGCCGAACCGGTACGTCGCGCCTGTTCGGAGGCGTAGTCCTCCAGATACTCCTTCAAAGTCATCAGCGCGTTGGGATGGCAGCAGTCGGCAATTCTGCCGCTTTTGCACAGCGCCATGAATCGGTCGCCCGTCCTGCCCTCCCGGTAGCAGGCCGTACAGAAGCTCGGGATGAAGCCGAGCTCCATCAGCCAACAGACGACCTCGTCCAGTGTCCTGTTGTCGCTGACGTCGAACTGGGCCGAATTTTCCTCTTCGGAGTCCGGAGAACCGTACCCGCCGACGCTGGTTTTCGACGCGCCGCTGATCTGGGATACGCCGAGCCGGATGACCTTTTCCCGGGTGGCCTTGCTTTCGCGGGTCGAAATGATCATGCCCGTATAGGGGACGGCAAGCCGCAGGCAGGCGCAGATCTTGGCAAATGTTTCGTCGTCGATGCCGTTGCCGAACTCGTCGGGATCGATGTCGTCAGCCCGCTTCACCCGGGGTACGCTTATGGTGTGTGGGCCGACGCCGTGTACGGCTTCAAGATGCTCCGCGTGCATCAGCAGCGCGGCGAACTCGTAGTGATACCTTTCGAGGCCGAACAGGACACCGATGCCCACATCGTCGATTCCACCCTGCATGGCTCTGTCCATCGCTTCGGTATGATAGGCATAATTGTGCTTCGGCCCCGCCGGATGGAGCTTCTCATAACTCTGCTTGTGATACGTTTCTTGGAACAGAATGTAGGTCCCGATTCCGGCGTCCTTGAGTTTTCTGTAGTTCTCGACGGTGGTTGCGGCTATATTGACGTTGACCCTGCGGATCGACCCATTCCTGTGTTTGACGCTATATATGGTCCTGATGCTTTCCAGAATGTATTCAATGGGATTATTGAGGGGATCCTCGCCGGATTCTATGGCGAGTCGTTTATGCCCCATGTCCTGAAGAGCCGTCACTTCTCGGACGATGTCTTCCTGCGTTAGTTTTTTCCGCGCAATATGCTTGTTTTTCGTATGATATGGACAGTAGGAGCAGCTGTTTATGCAGTAATTTGACAGATACAGTGGTGCGAACATCACGATGCGGTTGCCGTAGATATCCTGCTTGATCCGCTCAGCCAGCGCATAGATTTTCTGAACCTTTTCCGGCACATCGCAGGCCAGAAGAACGGATGCTTCGCGATGAGAGAGCCCCTTCTTTCGTTCCGCCTTTTCGATGATGGAATCGACCAGCCCGAGGTTGTTCCTGTTCTCTGACGCGTATGCTATCGAGGCGAGGGCTTCGTCGTGGCATATGAACTCTTCGGCATTCAATGACGACGGATTATACATGGCTTATGTCCTTGTCATGGTGTTTGATGGAATGGTATTCCCATAATGCCTGTTTGATGCCGGACCTTGTCCATCTCACAACTATTTGGATATAATGAATATAAAATACTATTTTAAAGCCTACGCCCTCGTGTTACTTTTGTCAATATAATGTTACGAAAAAAGCGATTACGTTCTCCAATTCACAATAGTTGACTCGCGGAACAAGTATCCCACTGGAATCACTATCACCAGTTCTGGGTATATTGCTCGTGATATGGGTTTCCCATTACATTCCATCCCGTTATCTCTACCAGAAGGCCATGAGTTGGAAGGCCAGGTAATCACTGTTCCAACGAGGATCGAAGCGCCCACGTTTTTGACGAACTTGTGTAGGATTAAAGCTGATTCCACTAGCAGCCAGACTCGGCAAGGCCAGTCTGATTTTTTGTTGTAACTTGTCTGTTTTTATTTCATCTTTTTGATTTATGCTGATCGTAGGATACTTTTAGGCATACAGGCGTCACGAAAAAGACATCCGTTGAAGGATTGGGAGAACAGGAGTTCATAGGCGACGAAGAAGAACCCGCCGATGAACAGATATGGCTTGGAAAGTGTCTTGAGGTCAGGAATGCCCTGTTTCAGAAACAGCAAAAGCGCGCCGAGGCTATAGACCGAAGCGGCGCCTAGTGTTGCGCCTAAGGCTTCGGTTACGCTGCGCTAAGCGCAATTAGCATACTCCATATCAAAATGGCGCAAAAGCCGCACAGGTTTGCCTTTATTGGACTCATTGTTTGTTTTTTTCCGTATGATGAGACAAGTCCGGTACACGGAATGAGCGTGTACCGGACTCTGTTTTTATTTCCAGATGGATTCGGCAATTTCCTTTATGAAAGCGATCTTAGTCCATTGCTCCTCTTCTGTCAGCAGGTTTCCTTCTTCCGTGGATGCAAAACCGCATTGAGGGCTGAGGCACAGTTGGTTGACGGGCAGATAGTCCGTAGCTTCCCGGATTCTTTCAATGATGGACTGCTTGTCTTCAAGTTGCCCTGTCTTGGATGAAACAAGTCCCAGAACGACCTGCTGGTCCTTCATGAGTCGGAGAGGGCTGAAATCTCCAGCTCTGTCGCTATCGTATTCGAGGAAAAAGCCGTCTACCTTGGTATTGCCGAAAAGGATCTCCGCTACGGGTTCGTAACCGCCTGAAGAGAACCATGTGCTGCGGAAATTGCCACGGCATATGTGTATGGCGACGGTCATATCCACCGGCCGTTCGGAAAGAGCCTCATTGATCATGGACACATAATCCCGTTCGAGGCGATCCATGTCGAAACCGCGGGCGATATACCCGGCTCTTTTTTCCTCCGAGCAGAATTCCCCCCAGCTGGTATCGTCGAATTGCAGATATCGGCATCCCGCCTCGTAAAAGGCCGCGACGGCCTTCTTATAGGTGGCGGCGATGTCCGCAAGAAGCGTGTCATTGTCTCTCTATATCGCTCAAGGGGCTTGTACTGCTGATTCCGGACGGCGGTAATGAGGTGAAGCATGGACGGGGAGGGAATGGTGAACTTGGCTGGCGAGTCCCCGGCAACTGTCTGTACAGCCTTGAAGTCTTCAATAAAAGGATGACCACTGAAGCCGACTTTGGAGACGATTTCGATGGTTTCCGCCTTGGTCTGACGTTTCTTGAAAGCAATGGAGCCTTGTTCAGCCGCAACTTTCCGGACGCCGTCGAGGTTCCAGAGGAAATCGAGATGCCACCAGTTGCGGCGGTATTCTCCGTCGGTGACGGCACGGAGGCCGAGGGCTTTTGGTTTGGCTACGAGTTGGGCGATTTTGGCGTCTTCGACCTGGCGGAGCTCCCGTTGGGTTATCCGCCCCTGCGCAAAGCGCTTCCGTGCCTCTTTGAGGGCATCGCTCCTGAGGAAACTGCCGACGATATCGTAACGGAAAGGGGCAACTGTTCTTTGGGATGCAGCGAAAAGGGAACCAGTCATTTGTGGAGTCTCCATTATCGGGTAACCCTGTTTTGCGTGTCCGAGTATTCCTCGCGGAGGACCCGCACGGCCTGTACCATGTTGCCAAGCGAAAGCAGCGTTTCAGGCCATCCCCGGGTTTTGAGCCCACAATCGGGATTCACCCAAAGTTTTTCCGGGGCGATAAACCGTAAGCCCTGTTCGATGCGCTCCAGTATTTCTTCCAGGCCGGGAACGTGGGGGCTATGGATATCATAGACGCCAGGGCCGATTGCGCTTGGGTACTTGAAGTCCACAAAAGCCTGTAACAGATCCATGTTACTGCGGCTGGCCTCAATGCTGATGACATCGGCATCCATGGTGGCGATCCACTTCAAGATGGCATTACTCGCTGTAGCACATATGCGTATGAATTTGTGTCGTGTCCTCGATACCTGAAACGGTCAGGCGGAAGGCGTCGATGGCCCATTGTAGATATTTTTCCGCCTCATCCTTCCTTAGAGGAAGGCCTTCGCGGAGCGCGGCTTCGTCGATCTGGATGATCTTGAGCCCGGCCTGTTCCAGATCGAGCACTTCGTCGCGGAGGGCAAGCGCCAGCTGGCGGCAAACCTCCTCGCGTTCCAGAGCATCACGCACAAAGCTCCAGCACAGGATAGTCACCGGCCCGGTGAGCATACCCTTCATGGGTTTTCGGGTGAGGTTCTGTGCATAGGCGAGCCATGAGGCGGTCATTGGCTGCTTTCCGGACACGTCGCCATAGAGGACGGGCGGCTTGACGCAGCGGCTGCCATAGCTCTGCACCCAGCCGTGGTCCGTAAAGCAGAACCCTTCGAGCTGTTGGCCGAAATATTCCACCATGTCTGTGCGCTCCGGTTCCCCGTGGACCAGCACGTCAAGCCCGAGGGCCTCCTGATGCCCGACGATTTCCCGGATGGTATCTTTCAGGAAAGCTTCGTAGGCGGCGGGGGAGAGTTCGCCCTTCCGGTATTCGCGTCTTGCCTTACGGATAGCCTCCGTTTGCGGATAGGAACCACTATATAGCCATGTCTCTGAATATGTTTGTGCGGAGGGTTTGGTTGGTTATTGATTCCAAAGTGATAGTTTTTCTTATTCTTAGAAAACAAATAATCGATATGTAAAAACTGTTCATTATTTCATACAGTATTTACAAAAAGTCTATGGAAATTTAGAATGAGAACCTATCCTTTTTCTAGAAGACGGAGGATGCGTCCATATGGTTCGAGATTTGGCTGTATTAGAATCATTGAATCAGCAGGTGTTAGATGCTCTTCCTTCAGGTATTTTATTCTGTGACACGGATTATATTGTTCGCAGAGTCAATGCCTGCTATGCGGCTTTACTTGGTGGTAAAGTTTCGAGCATCTTGGGGCGGCCATTGACGGAACTGAATCCCGCGACACGGGCCCCTATCGTTATCAAAAACGGCAAACCAGAACTCGGCGATTTGTGCACCTTGCCGTTATTCGGTGACAATTATAAATTTGTGGTCAATCGTGTCCCCGTACGTGACAATCAGGGGGATGTCATCGGTATGGTGTCTCATATCCTGTTTACGGATCCGAATGAGCTCAAGGAACTGCATGACAAGATTGATTTACTTCAGAAGAAAAAGAAAATATACAATAAAAGTAATAATTCATCTTGTACACGGTATAATGTCGACAGCATTGTAGGCGAAAGCCGGAAAATCGTCGAAATCAAAAGGCAGATCAAGATATACGCCGCGGACTCCCATCCCGTGCTTATTCGTGGAAATACCGGTACAGGGAAAGAACTCGTCGCTCAAGCCCTGCATAGCGGCAGTACCTACGCGTCAGGGAAATTCGTTTCCATCAACTGTGCGGCTGTTCCTACGGAACTGTTTGAAGCGGAACTTTTCGGTTACGCTCCCGGGGCTTTTTCTGGGGCGCATAAGAGCGGCAAAATGGGCTTGTTGGAGCTAGCCAACGGCGGCACCCTGTTTTTGGATGAAATAGGAGATATTCCGTTGCATGCTCAGGTCAAGTTGTTGCGGGCGTTGGAAGAACAAGAAATCCTTCGGGTCGGTGCCGTTTCACCTGTTAAAGTTGACTTTCGGCTCATTACGGCAACTAACCGAGATCTCAATGCAATGGTGGGGGAGGGGACTTTCCGGGAGGACCTTTATTATAGGATAAATGCCCTGCGCATTTATATGCCGCCCCTGTGCGAAAGGGGAGATGATATTTTGCTTTTGGCGCGGCATATCCTGTCCAAGATAGGTTATTTGGACATAGATTTCACTGAGAAGGCTGCTCGGGCGATGAGTGTTTACGAGTGGCCGGGCAATGTGCGGCAGCTGTTCAATGCGTTGGTACATGCTTCCATACATTGCACGGATAAGGTTATTGATATTAAAGATTTACCAAATGAACTCGTCAGCAAAAACGTCATCCCGGACAGCCCTTCTCCCGTCACCGCGCACGGTCGTAGCCTTTCGGACTATATGGAGTCCCAAGAGGCTAACTATCTTCTTTCCGTTTTACAGAAGAATAATGGGAACGTCTCCAAGACAGCACAGGAGTTGGGCATCACCCGCGTTACTTTGTATGGAAAATTCAAGCGGTACGGAATCCGGCGAAGTTCTTCTGGCCGTACATGAATGGAGAAATGTATAGGAGAGATTACACCTCACTCATGGCCTGTATGAGGAAATATACAACGTGCGGACAAGTGGAATGCTTTTCCGCATTTTTTTAGGGCAACATTCTGAAAATAAGATCTTTTATCTTCTTTATGTATTAAAATAACTGAATATTTTTTGTCATCTTGGGAGGACATATCGCGGGAACACTCCTTGCAAACTAAGAGAACATCTAGGCGAGATCAGTCGGCTGATCTAACCGGTTTGGGCTCTCAGGGAAAGCATCTCCAATGGCCCTCTCCATGCGGAGCGTGCGTGGACTAAGTTCCAACAATCTTTAATGAAGGAGTGACTCATGAAAAAGGCTCTTATATTTGCGCTATTGTCTTTTGGTATGGTTCTGGGCGGTGTTTCACATGCCAAGGAGTACAAAAGCATGACAGTCCGCATTGCCTGTTCCACTCCTCCCGGTTCTGTGCAGGCGGTACCGCTGGCTCGGCTCGCTGAAATCGTCCATAAGGAATCGAATGGCAAGATTAAATGCGAACTATACACGGGAGGTGTTCTTGGAGACGAACAGGCAGTCGTCAAGCAGCTGCGCAGCAATGAGATCCAGATGGGAGTTCTCGCTGCGGGCAATCTGACACCTTTTGCTCCGAAAGCTACGTTGGTCATCCTTCCTTATATGTTTCCTTCAAAGCAGCATGCCTTCACGTTTTTCCGAAATGAGGCATTCATGAAGACTTTTAATGAAGCCATCACGGAGCAAAGTAAGACCCGCCCCTTGGGTTGGCTGATCGGAGGCTACCGCGTACTGACCAATTCCAAACGTCCCATCAAGACCATCGACGATATGGCTGGCCTCAAGTGGCGCGTTCCTCCCGTGGAGTTACAGCTTGCCGCGTTTCGTTCGTGGGGAGTGGAGCCACATCCTCTTCCGTGGATTGAAACCTTCAACGGTCTTCAGCAGGGAGTTATCGACGGTCAGGAAAATCCACACTTGATCAATCGTGACGCCAAATTTTGGGAAGTGCAGAAGTACATCACAGATATCCACTATATGCTGTGGGTGGCTCCCATTCTTGTGAGCGAGCGCTGGTTTGCCAAGCTGGACCCTGATACTCGGGAGCTTTTTGTTCGCGCAGCCAGGGAAGCTGCTGAGTATGAATGGAAGTGGTCTGAAGAAGAGGATGCCAAGGCGCTTCAGCAATGCATCGACGGCGGTATGGTCATAGGCACCGTGTCCGATGAGGACAAGTGGGCGGAAAAGGCTCGCAGCGTATGGCCCAAGTTTTATGATACGGTCGGCGGTAAGCAGTTTGTCGATCAAGCACTTGAAGCCATGAAGTAGCCCTCTTTTTTCGGCGGCCTCCTTGTACCTTCAGGAGGCCGTCGGCATTTCCGCCGTCTTTACTCAGGAGGTCGCCTACCCCATGCTCCGGACAATATATGCTAATTTTGAAGAGTATTTGTGTGTAACCTTGTGCGCTGGTATGATACTCTGTCTGGCTCTGCAAGTCAGCATCCGTATGATTTGGGGATCAGCCCTTGCATGGACTGAAGAGCTGAGTAGGTATTGTTTTATTTGGACTGTGTATATCGGTATGAGCCTGGCGACCAAACGCCTTGCCCAGGTGCGTATTACGGCACAGTTCCTGAAAATGCCGCTGAAGATGCGGTTGTTTTTCCGTATCCTATCCGACATGATTTGTGTTGCTTTCAATGTGATGATTGCATGGTACGCTTGGGAGGTTATCCGCGAGAACTATGAATTCCCTGAAATCTCACCGACGCTTGGTATTGTCAAAGCCCACGTTGAAATGATCATTCCTTGTACGTTTCTTCTGACGAGCTGGCGAATCATAGAGATCTATTTACGGAGGATAAAGGAAGGGACGCTGTATTCATTGGTGAAGAACGTCGGGGAGGAGGACACGGATGGATACGCTTAGCATCTTGTTGATCAGTCTGGTGGTACTCCTGCTGTTTGGTGTACCTGTCTATATGGTGTTGATTTCCTCGACCATGATTTCGTTGTTCGCTTTTTCGAGCCTGCCTCTGACAGTTATCCACAATGCGCTTTTTGAGGGGCTCAACTCCTTTCCGCTATTGGCTATTCCTTGTTTCGTCGTAGCGGGAACCTTAATGGAGCAGGGCGGCGTAACGGGGCAAATCATTGATGTCGTCAAGATGCTGGTGGGGCGCATGTATGGCGGGCTCGGGATCACGACGATCATGGCCTGCACCTTCTTCGCCGCTATCTCGGGTTCGGGGCCGGGGACGGTCGCGGCTGTGGGAACGCTGTTGATTCCGTCTATGCTGCGCCAGGGGTATTCACCTCAATACGCGGCGTCCGTCTCTTCTTCCGGCGGAACCGTGGGCATCCTGATCCCACCCAGCAATCCACTCATTATTTACGGCATCATCGGCAATGTATCCATTACGGGATTGTTTACCGCAGGCTTTATTCCCGGCTTTATCGTCGCCTTTGCTTTGATACTTACGGCTTGGTCTCTTGCCAAACGTGATAAAGTGGGCATCGATGTGGGGCTTCCTCCATTCAGCGCCGTTATCTTTCTGAAGATCTGTTTCAGAAATATTTTTTCGCTGCTTACCCCGTTTATCATCTTGGGTTCCATATACTCAGGCATATGCACTCCGGTGGAAGCTTCAATCGTCGCAATCATCTGGTCGCTGTTTGTAGGTGGTGTCATCAACCGCGCCCTGAATGCGAAAAAGATTTATGCAGCCCTTCTTGAAGGGGCAATGCTGTGCGGCGTTGTCCTTCTGATAGTGGGGGCTTCCACGTTATTTGGAAAAATCCTTACCATCGAGCAGGCTCCTCAACGGCTGGCCAATATCTTTCTCAGCATTTCTCAAGACAAGTATGTCATTCTTCTCCTCATTCAGGCTATGCTTTTTCTCTTGGGCATGTTTTTGGAAACGTTGGCCACCCTTATCATTCTGGTTCCGGTGTTGCTCCCCGTTGTGATCCATGTAGGGGTAGATCCTATCCACTTTGGCATTATCCTTGTCGTTTCCAATGAAATCGCTCTGTTGACGCCACCACTCGGAGTCAATCTGTTCGTTTCATCGCGTATCGCGAATATACCGGTGGAGAAAGTTGCCGTGGGGGTCTTGCCTTACATCATTGTTTTACTGTTCTGTTCTCTGCTCATCACCTTCGTTCCTCAAATATCCTTGTTCTTGCCTCACTTCTTCGGATACTTCTGATAATAAGTGTGGCCCCAAAGGCAAAAAAACCGTCCCGACATGTACAGGGCGGTTTTTTTGCTGTTCTGTTGCGGCTGGGTGAAACCCTTTAGGGCTGGTATGCACTTGAAATACTGGATACTCCCAATCCCTCGGTCAAGCAGTACGCTGTTTTCATCTGATCTCACGCCGCATTGGATCGTGCTGAATTCCTATTTGGCGTCAGTGTCGTTCTTTTTTCAAAATGAAAATGTTTAAGGTTCGACACAGGAGCCTTTTGATGGAGTTTCAACTCAAGGAATGTCGTCTTGTTTTTATCTCTATCTGTTGGAGCGGGGATAAGGACGTACAGTGGATGCCGCAGCTGCAAGCGCTGAGTCTGGTTCATGTCCTTTGCGTTGTACACGATTCTTTACCCTGTTGAGTTCGTGTTCAGGGAATACCTGCAGCGGCGGAAACATGAACGCCCTCCCGAGCGTTCGCCGCAGGCACGACGCCTCAGGAGGGTGTTTGTCGGAATGGCGGGAAGTTTACAGCACGATCGCCAACGGATGTTCCAGAAGATCCTTAAGGCAGGCGAGGAATTGAACGGCGAGCAGGCCGTCGATAAGCCGATGATCGACGGATAGTTGGATGGACATCATGGGACGGATGGCTATGGCGTCTTCGCCGTGCTCGTCCAGTGTTATCACAGCCTTTTTCCGGACGGAGCTGACGGCCAGAATGGCTGCTTCCGGAGGGTTGATGATGGCGGTGAAATTTTCTATGCCGAACATGCCCAAATTGGAGATACTGAAGGTGCCGCCTGAGTATTCTTCCGGCACCAAAGTGCCGGATTTAGCCCGTTCCACCAGATCGCGGGTTTCGGAGGCGATCTTGCTGAGGGGCTTTTCTTGCGTATCCTTGACGACGGGTACGATCAGACCTTTGTCTCCCGCTACCGCCATGCCGATATTGATACTTTGGTAGGTGACGATGGTTCCGTCATGTAGGGAAGCATTGATGTTCGGATATTTTTGGAGGGACTTGCTGACGGCCTTGATCAGCAGATCGGACATGGCTACCTTATTTTCCGGGAGTTCGTTTATCCGCTTACGGAAGGCCAAGCATTCTCCCATATCCACATTTTCCGTGAAATACAGATGCGGTGCTGTGAACAGGCTTTGGCTTAAACGATCGCCTATGATTTTACGCAGGCCGGTGTATGGTGCGGTGCGCAAAACTTTCGGCCCGGCAGGCACAAAAGAATGAGCCGAAAGCGCTTCCGAGACGCAGGGAGAAGCTATGGCCTGTTCCACATCGGTGCACATGATCTTGCCCGCAATGCCGGTTCCCGTGACGGAGGCCAGATCTATGCCATGCTCTTCCGCGACCTTACGGGCCAGAGGAGAACTTCTGTTCTTGGGTTCAGCGGCATTTTCCAATACTCCTGAAAGAAGGATATCGCGTGCGGTGATGCCCCCCTGAAATCCCGTTCCGGTGACAAGGGCTAGACAAGCTGGTTCGATCCTCCTGTCCTGCATCAGCTTTTGAGCCTTGGGGGACAGACGAAAGGCCTTCAAGCCTTCCAAACCGAGTGAGCCTTCTGAGGCTGGCTCTTCGTTTGTATGCGCATTTGGTTCTTGGCCGGGCGCATCCTGTCCGATGGCGGCGGCAGACAGAGCGGCATCAGCATCTTCTCCCGCGTCGCCTACCACCGCGATGGGCGTGAAGACCGGAACGGCTTCGCCTTCAGCAACAAGTATTTTCAGGAGGATGCCATCACGGGTGGCTTCCACCGGCATTGTTGTTTTATCCGTATTGGTTTCAAACAGCAGATCACCTTTGTTGATCGGATTGCCGACCTGCTTGTGCCATTTGACCAGTTCGCCCTCTTCCTGATTGAAACCGAGTTTGGGCATAACAATGATCTCAGCCATGTCACAGCTCCTTTCATGCCGCGTTGTTACAGCATTTCCCGAATTTTGGCGGCGATGGTCGTCTCGTTAGGCTGCATCGCTTGCTCAAGACGAGGGGTGAAGGGGATAGGGATGTCTGGCGTACACAGGCGTTGGGCCGGAGCTTCTAGGGAGTAGAACACGTCAGGCATGATCCGGGCGATGATTTCTCCCGTGATCCCGTAACTGGTGTGCCCTTCGTCAACGACCAGCAGACGGCCCGTTTTCCGGACGGAATCGATGATGGTGCCCGTATCCAACGGCGTAATGGTGCGCAAGTCGATCAGTTCGACGGAGATACCCTCTTTGGAGAGCTCCATCGCGGCCTTTTCGCATTTCAAGGTCATGAGGGAACAGGACACGACGGTGATGTCCGAGCCTTCGGAGACTATGCGGGCCTTACCGAGCGGGATCAGTTCGTCGGCTTCCGGAGCGGGCAGATCATCGAACTTCATGTTGTACATGGCTTTGTGTTCAAAGATCAGTACGGGGTTATCATCACGGATCGCGCTTTTGAGGAGTCCCTTGGCTTCCCGTGCGGTGGAGGGCAGGGCGATCTTGAGCCCGGGGCAATTGGCTACCCATGCATGCAGGCATTGGGAATGCTGTGCGGCAAGGGCTCTCCCGCCACCCATGGGGGTCCGGATCACCAAAGGCACGTGGATCTGCCCGCCGGACATATAGTTGATTTTGGCGGCCTGATTGCAAATTTGATCCAGGCAGACCAACAAGAAATCCGCGTACATGATTTCGACTATGGGGCGCATTCCCACAATAGCCGCTCCCACGCCGGTTCCCACGATGCCCGCTTCGGAAATCGGCGCATCCTTGCACCGCATATCGCCGTACTTGTCCCGTAATCCGACGGAGCATTTGAAAGATCCCCCGAAGATGCCGACGTCCTCCCCAATCAGAAATACGCGTTCGTCCCTTGCCAGTTCTTCATCCATCGCTTCGCGGATGGCGTCTTTGTACAACAGCTCTCTCATATCGACCAACCTTGTCTAAAAGAATAGGGCAACAGCACCTGAAGCAGATTGGCTTTGAACAAACGTCTTTTCAAAGCCGGAAGGCCTTCTCGAGTCGCGGCAGGAATGTTTTCCTGATATCCCGGAGCCGGACTTTGCAATATCTTAAAAATGGAAAGGATCTGGAGCGGGTTGAGTTGCCCTAATCCACAAAGACATCTGTACCGAGTTCCGAGAGGGGGGGATATTCGCTTTCTGCGGCGAATGCGCACATATCGGCGATCTCTGCTTCCACATCGGAACGGATGGCGGAAATTTCCTGTTCGGACAGAATGCCGGAACATTCCAGCAGTCTAAGGGGATCTCTGGATTTCCATTCTGCGACTTCGTCGTCGGGGCGGTATTTGCCGGGGTCCCCCACGTTATGCCCTTGCCAGCGGTACGTCAGACACTCGAGCAGGGTCGGGCCCTCACCTCTCCGGGCACGTTCCACCGCTTTGGAGGCCGCTTCATACACGGCGAACACATCATTGCCGTCGACCGTTTCTCCCGGGATGCCGTATGCCAGGGCACGGTTGGAGAGCCGATGTTCCTTGGTCACCCTCGTGAATCCGGTTGAGATCGCATACCTGTTGTTTTCGATGACATAGACGATAGGAAGATCCCATGCCGCCGCCATGTTGATACTTTCGTGGAAAGTGCCCTGATTGGATGCTCCATCCCCGAAGAAGACAACGGACACGCGGGGTTCTTTGCGCAATTTGAAGGCATAGGCCGCACCGGTGGATATGGGGAGCTCCGCGCCCACAATGCCATTTGCCCCCAAGATCCCCCTGTCTCGGGCCATGATGTGCATAGTGCCGCCTTTCCCTTTGGAATATCCTGTTTTTTTGCCCAAAATTTCTGCCATCATGCGCCCCATGTCCGCACCTCGGGCGACAAGGTGGCCATGTCCGCGATGTGTACTGCCGATACAGTCTTCCGGTTTTAGAGCCGTACACACGCCGACCGCTACGGCTTCCTCTCCCAGGTACAGATGCGCCATGCCGGGCATCATTCCCTTTTTATAGAATTCAAAGGCTTCCTCTTCAAAGCGCCTTGCCCGCAGCATGGTGGCATAGAACTGCTCCGCCAATGTCTTTTGGTCCGTTTCGTGCGACATCATTTCCTCCGAATACCAGTTGAATGATGGGGATTATGAATCGCCACAGGCAAAGCAAAGATGATACCAAAATAATATATCTTATAAATTCAAATGATTAACTCATAATATGAACTGCCGTACGTTGGGAGGGGAGCATACTGTTAATCTTCTTTTACAGTTGTGTGCAGCAAAAATGTACAGCTTTCATTTTTTCTCCCCCCCCAGCCTATGTCCGTTTGACGGCATATTCTTTTTTATGTCTCATAACATACTATAACTACAATATAAATACTGAAGTAGAGAGTGGCGGCGATGTCGGTATGGATATTGCTTTATGTGAGGGGAAATCGTTTTACGGCTTGAGAATGGGCTTGTGGGAGGACGTTATGAGGTTATACCGCCTTGAGAGTACAGATCCATATTACAATCTGGCCGTTGAAGAGCATATCTTGAGGTGTTGGGATGAGGACGTTCTGCTGTTGTGGCGTAACGACAATACGATTGTTGTAGGGCGTAATCAGAACACGGCTGAAGAAATTGACCGATCTTATGCCGACGCGAACGGCATCAACATTATCCGCCGTATCAGTGGGGGCGGTGCAGTGTATCATGATCTGAACAACGTCAATTTTTCTTTTATCGTTGGGCTGAAAGATGTGGCGGGTCAACGTATGGTGGACTTCATGGCGCCGATAGCCGCCGCTCTCAATGTCATGGGGGTTCCCGTAACGCTTGACGGACGCAATGATCTTTCCGTCCACGGAAGAAAGGTATCCGGCAATGCGCAGTCTATTTATAAAAAGCGTATCCTTCACCACGGAACATTGCTTTTTGACGTCAATCTGGATGTGCTCTCCCGGTCGCTTCGCGTAACACCTGAAAAATTTCAGTCAAAAGCCACAAAATCCGTTCGCGCGCGGGTTGCCAATATTAAAGACTGGCTTCCTGGTGTTTCTGTATCGGCTTTTATGGAACGCCTTCAAAGGCAGTTGGCTTCAGGGTTTTCCTCTCAAAATTTGGTATTGCGGGAAGCCGATGAGCTGGCAGTACTGCAGTTGCGCTCCAACAAGTATTTGAGCTGGGATTGGAACTACGGGGAAACTCCTCCTTTTTCCTTCCGTAACAAATGTACATTTCCTGGAGGGAGCGTAGAGGCTCTGCTGGATATTCGGCATGGCATCATAGAGCACTGCACCTTCTTCGGAGATTTCATGGCTCGAGGCGATATCGCCTTGGTGACAAAGGAGCTGTGCGGGCTTCGTTATCAAGTGCGGGATGTGGACGAGGCTTTGGCACGTCTGCCAATAGATATGTGCTTCGGAACTCTGAAGCGCGAAGAGATCCTGAAATGCCTATTTAATTTTGAATCCGGATTTTCCGATGGTTGAGCGAAGGTTGGATGTATATTGTCTATCCAATATGGGCCTGCATGTCCTGATAGATGGACACAGCATTCTGATAGATGCCCTGAATAATGGTGAACAACGTCCATATGCAGGTATTCCACTGGATATGGCACAAACGATTATTCGTGGCGGGCCGCCTTATGAACGTGTCGGTATGATGCTCATTTCCCATCATCATGAAGATCATTTCGATGCTGGGCTCGTTGCGCGTTTTGTGCTGGAGAGGCCTCATGTGCCCGTCTATTCCAGTCCGCAGGTGGTCGACGCAGTAGCGCGGTTGGCACCTGAAATGGACAGCCCTATCAGTATAAAACCGAAGCTTATGCATACCGTTTCCTTTTCCAAAGGGAGGCTGGGCGTAACGGCCGTTGCCCTGCGTCATGCAGGCCCGCAATATGCCGATATTCTGAATTTGGCTTTTATTGTCGAAGGATCGCATTCCATTATCTTTGCCGGGGATGCCGCTTTTTCCGAAGAAAATATGGAACGTCTGGCAGAGCTTTGCCCCTGTCCGGCATTACTGGTGATTCCCTTTCCCTGGTTTTCCGTCAAAACGGCATGTCAACGCATGCGGCATATCTTGCGGCCGTCTCGAGTGCTGATAACGCATCTTCCGTGTGAAGAAGGTGATCGCTGGGGCTGGAACAGAGCCGTACGGAATGCGTTGGCTCTGGAGGCCTTTTCCCCGATCTGTTGTGCGGGAATACCGGGGACGAGGTGTTTTTGGCCCGAAGTCTAGATGGCTCGCCCTTGGTTCGTACACGGCTGAGAACAAGCTGCCTTTGGCACCTTATTGGGCCCAAAGAATGTTATTCATGTAATAGAGTGTGATTGCATAAATTATTCTGTTTATGGCTCTCTGTATATGCATTCGGAACAGAGCGTTTCAATGCTGAAATATTCCAACAATAAAGGAGGACATCATGAGAGAAAAAACGACGGTCGCCGTCATTGGCGGTGGCCCCGGCGGTTATGTGGCCGCTATCCGGGCGGCCCAACTTGGGGCAGACGTCACACTGATTGAAAAAGAACAGTTGGGGGGAACCTGCCTGAATGTCGGCTGCATTCCTACAAAGGCGCTGCTGCACGGTGCGGAACTATATAATGAGGCCAAGAACGCTTCAGAATGGGGTGTCTATACAGATATACGACTTGATTTTACCGCGATGCAGCGGCGGAAAGCGGCTGTAGTGAGGAAGCTTATTGGTGGGGTTCAAGGTTTGCTCCGGGCCAATGGCGTCAAGGTCATTATAGGGACGGCCCAGTTCTTGGATTCAAAAAAACTTATTGTGAACGTTAAGGATGGCGAGCAGATGCTCACGTTTGATCGGATTATTATCGCCTCGGGGTCAGTACCAGCCGTACCGCCCATCCCGGGGATTGATTGCCCGCAATGCATCGACAGTACGGGAGCGTTGGGTTTGGACACCATTCCCGCCTCTTTGATCATCATTGGGGGAGGCGTCATCGGTGTGGAGATGGCAACGCTATACAGTATGCTGGGTAGCCATGTTCATATAGTTGAAATGGCAAATGAGATTTTGCCGATGATGGACAGTGAGCTTGTTGGGATGCTGCGTGCGGATTTCGCACGGAAAGGCCTGAGGATACATACCAGGGCTAAGGTTATACGTATTGAAAACAGGGGGGCACAAGCCGCAGTATATATAGAAGCTGACAATGGTGAACAGATCCTTATTGGTGAAAACGTGCTGTTTTGTGTAGGTCGTAAGGCGAATACGGAAGCTCTCGGTTTAGATGCGTGCGGCATAGACACCGAACGCGGACAGATCCTTGTCAATATGCATATGGAGACGAACAGGAGCGGCGTGTATGCGGTCGGGGATTGTACCGGTCAGATACTCTTGGCTCATGTCGCTTCCATGCAGGGAGAGGTAGCGGCGGAAAATGCGCTTGGCCATTCGGCAGAATTCAAGGCCGTAACCAATCCTTCCTGTGTATATTCCTGCCCGGAATTGGCTTGTACAGGTCTGACGGAGGAGGCGGCCCAGAGAGTAGGTAAAGCGTATGATGTGGGAGTGTTTCCGCTTGCAGCCAATGGGCGGGCTTTGATCATGAACGGCGGAAACGGGGTGATTAAAGTTCTGGTGGGAAAAACGCATAGGGAAATACTTGGAGTCCATATATATGGTCCCCGTGCTACGGATTTAATTTCTGAAGCCTGTCTAGCCGTCGGTATGGAGGCGACTTCGGATGAAGTACTGGCGACAATACACGGGCATCCTACCCTGAGCGAAGCCCTGCGAGAGGCCGTGTTGGCGGCGGAAGGCCGTGCCGTTCACCTACCTCCCGCAAAGGAGTGACTGTGATAGGAGAGTGCACTGTTCTTATCTCCGTCTTGGGTATTCCATTTTTCATGCGGATTAAAACAGTAGCCACGTGTAAACAGGCTGCTGAATAAAGGGGAATAAGCCGATGGAAGTAGCCGTACAGACATATTGGGAATCTACCCAACAGACAGCTGTTGTGACAGGGGCCGCTCACCCTGCGGGAATCGGTTTTGGTATTGCGGAAGCGCTTGCTTCATGCGGTATGGATGTCGTCATCATGGATCTCCCCTCAACGCCTCTTGGTGAAAGTAGTGCCAAGCTGCAGGAGAACTATGGGGTACGCGTTTTACCTGTGCCCATTGATATCACATCCGATCAGGATGTGGAAAAGGCCGTGGAACAGGTAAGGAGATTCCCCCCGACGGTTCACGCACTGGTCAACAATGCGGGGATAATGCCCGCCGGTGCCCGTTTGGGAGAGATGGACGAGGGGACCTGGTCGAAAGTGCTGGATATCAATCTCGGCGGCCCGTTCAAAATGATCCGCAAACTTTTACCCATGATGCAGCGGGGAAGTTCCATCGTCAATATCGCGTCCCGAGCAGGCAAACGCCCGTCGCCGGGATACAGTGCCTATTCAGTAAGTAAGGCAGCTCTTATCATGCTTACCAAGTGCTTTGCCGTGGAGTACGCCGCAGAAGGCATCAGGGCGAACGCCATCTGCCCCGGGCAAATATATACGGAGCTCAACAAGGCCCGTTTTGAACGGGAAGCTGCGGAGCAGGGTATCTCTTTGGAAGCGCGAGTAGCGCGCATGGTCGAAACCATCCCCTATGGTAGGATGGGAGCTCCGGAAGACGTGGGACATCTTGTGGCCTTTCTCGTTTCCCCGGAATCCGAATACATTACGGGCCAAGCGTTTAATATCTGCGGAGGCCAACTTACGGAACTTTAGTGTTGATGAATGTTGAAAATCATGGTTTTCAACGGAGTTGCACTAGATGAAGCGCTAGGGGATTTAATTTTTGAAGGTAAAGGACATAGTTATAAGATAGAGAATGTAAATATGGAAAGGATGGAACAAGAGTAGGGTGTGAACTGGCTTTATGCATTCTTTGCCGTACTTGAAGTTATCTATGAGGATTGGATTAAATAGGACGTGAGGGGCATCCGATGTGTTCGGGGTTCATCACTATATAAATGGGTAGGAATTTTTGTGTCTGATTCTTTGATATTGAATATGGAGTTTGAAAAGGTTCATGATATTTATTGACAGATCAAGATAACCTGCATGGTTTAAAAAAGAGAAGCGAAATAATGCAATCGACTACAACAACAGGATAAAAGTTCAAATTTGCAACGTAGCTCTCCTTGGATGCCCTTGCCAAGTTGCATCAAATGGCCCATGAAAAGGGACGTCAGATTCAGCCCATTCTTGATGAAGCTCTGAGGGAATATATTGGGAATAGTAAGCCACGCACTCATGTGATGACCGCTCTTTTTTCCAGTATGACGGAATAGGATGCGCTCTATGAGGCTCTGCTCAAATGAGCCGGGATTATCTTATAACTGCCGATGCCCTTGGTTTGCATGCCATACTGTTCAAAAGCTGCTGTGGGCTTCCGGTATTAGGGATATGGCGCGGTGGAGTCCGCCTATCGACTTCAATGCCGCTATTACGCCGATAGTGTGGGAGAGGCTTACATCCTGATGGAATGCTTGTTGAACAGTCACTCTTTTGTGTATGACAACAAAAGGACGGTATTTTCCGCATTTGACGTATTCCTTCGTATTAACGGGTTCAGCAAGGCTATACACTTTGATGTAGTAGTTCAGACTTGATCTGACAGTGGTCTCCGTTTTGACGGATTTTCCTGTCCGATCAGTTGAGTTGTCCGACCTTTTCCACCCAGAGCCGTT
>QWCH01000046.1_pt1 | contig 180956 bp, 167 predicted proteins | sample 1972671 | NCBI WGS metagenome assembly QWCH01 (sample SAMN09866713, study PRJNA288562) | Human gut metagenome isolate term3_stool, whole genome shotgun sequencing... | isolation source: gut | host: Homo sapiens | place: USA: California | reverse complement strand
TTAACCACACTGACCTAATAAAAGCTAAAAAAGATTTAATAAAAGTGGCTGAAGAAGAATTATGATGGACGGTCTATTAATATTTGACAAAGAACAGGGAATCACTTCTCACGACTTAGTATATAAAGTCAGACTTAAGTTAGGTATAAAAAAAGTAGGACATACTGGCACCCTTGATCCAATGGCAACAGGTGTTCTAGTTATATCTATTGGTAAGGCTACAAAGACTAGTGAATATATTATTTCCAGTGACAAGGAATATGAAGCTAGAATAAAACTTGGAGTTCTTACAGATTCTTACGATATTACTGGTGAAATTTTAAAAGAAGAAAAGGTAACTTTTACGCAAGATGAAATCATTAATGCACTTAAACATTTCACAGGAAAATTGACTCAAAAACCGCCAATATATTCTGCTTTAAAAGTAAAGGGTAAGAAACTTTATGAATATGCCAGAGAAGGTAAAGACGTTGAAATAAAGAAAAGAAATATTGAAATCTATAAAAATGAACTCTTAGAATTCAATGGAAGTGATGAGTTTCTTATTAGAGTGAAAGTATCTAAGGGTACCTATATTAGATCTCTTGCTAATGATATTGGAGAATTTCTTGGAACTTATGGCACACTAACTGAGCTAAGAAGAACTAGGACTGGAGATTTTAAAATCGAAGATTCTATAAAAACCTCTTCCTTTCAAGAAATGTCTCTTGATGAAATAAGAGAAAAAATATTACCTATGGATATGGCTTTAAGTAATTTTAAAAAGATTGAAATAGATAGAAGTTTTTGCAAAGAATTCCTCAATGGACAATTTTATAAAGTTAAGGATAGTTTAGTAGACGAAGATTATAGAGTATACTGCGATAATTTATTTTTGGGTATTGGTGAAATTAGGTACATTAATAATGAAGCCTACCTAAAAATGAAGAAGAAATTAATAGGTGATTTATGAAAATAATTGAAATTGACTTAAATTATATAGCAGATGAGGATTCAGTTATTGCCCTTGGAAATTTTGATGGTGTCCACAAGGGACATATGGAGTTAATAAATAGGGCAGTTAAAAATGCAAAAAAATTAAATATTAAATCAAGTTTATTACTTTTTAATGAGCATACTGATAATCTAGTCAAAGTTGGGAAAAAAGATATAATAACAACTAACCAAACAAAATTTGAAATTATTGAAGATTTAGGAGTTGATATTATATATCTTATAAACTTTACAAGAGAGTTTATGTCCTACACTCCAATAATGTTTTTAAAAGATTTTCTAGCAGATAATTTAAAAATAAAAGGTATTGTTGTGGGCTATGACTATACCTATGGCTATAAAAAATCTGGAGATGTTGACTTTTTAAGTAAAAATAAATATTTATTTAAAAGTGTAGATGTTATAGATCAAATTTCTTCCCATGGAGTGAAAATTTCATCAACTCTTATAAGAAGCTTAATTGAAGAAGGTAAACTAAAAGAAGCAAATGAACTTCTATCAAGACCCTATAAATTAATTGGAGAAATAATTCACGCTAAAGGCTTAGGAAAAAAAATGGGCTATCCTACTGCTAACTTAAAACTAATAGATAATTTTGTGATCCCTAGATTTGGTGTTTATGATACAGATATTATTATCAACGGGGAGAGGTTTAGAGCCTCAACCAACATTGGCACAAACCCTACAGTTGAGCATGATGGAATAAAAATAGAAGCTCATATACTTGATTTTAATAGAGATATTTATGGCGAGATTGTAGAGCTTGAACTTTTAGATTTTGTAAGACCAGAATTAAAGTTTGATTCTATAGAAGAACTATTCGAACAAATTGCTAAAGATGTTTTAGTTACAAGGAATAGATGACTTTACAAGTAAGTTATTATATGTTAAGATATACAAGGTTAAATAGCTATTCGCAGTTGGTCGCTCCTCGACGCCTACTTCGATTAGCTTTATCAAAAATTTTAGGAGGAAAATATGTTAGAAACAAACATCAAACAAATTATTATTGACGAATTTAAAACTCACGAAGGTGACACAGGATCACCAGAAGTACAAATTGCTATTCTTACTAGAAGAATTAACGATTTAAACGAACACTTAAGAATTCACAAAAAAGACCACCACTCAAGAAGAGGACTTCTTAAAATGGTAGGTAAGAGAAGAAATTTATTAAGATATTTAAAGAATAGTGATATAGAAAGATATCGTACACTTATTAAAAAACTACAAATAAGAGGATAATAGGAGCGGTAATCCCGCTCTTTCTTATTAGAAGGAGGAAATAATGGAAAAAACTTATACTATGGATCTTGCAGGTTCTCAGTTAAAAGTAACAATTGGAAAAGTTGCTGAGCAGGCAAATGGCGCTTGTTTAGTACAATATGGAGATACTGTTGTGCTTGTTACAGCAACATCATCTTCTAAGCCAAGAGAGGGAATCGACTTTTTTCCTCTAAGTGTAGATTATGAAGAAAAAATGTACGCTGTTGGTAAAATCCCTGGCGGATTTATCAAGAGAGAAGGAAGACCTAGCGAAAAAGCTACTCTTTCAGCTAGACTAATTGATAGACCACTAAGACCGCTTTTCCCAGAAGGTTATAGAAATGATGTACACATAGTAGCAACTGTTTTAAGTGTTGACCAAGATCATTCACCAGAAATTGTTGCCATGATAGGTTCTTCTATTGCTCTTTCTATTTCTGATATTCCTTTTGATGGACCTACAGGTTCAGTTGAAGTTGGATACATTGACGGAAAATATATAATTAATCCAAATGAAGAACAAAGAAATAATTCTAGAATAAATTTATCTCTTGCTGGTACAAAGACTGCCATTATGATGGTAGAGGCAGGTGCCCAAGAAGTAAGCGAAGCAGAAATGCTTGAAGCTATACTAGAAGGTCATGAAGTTATTAAAGAAATTTGTGACTTTGTAGACGAGATTGCTAAGGAAATTGGCAAAGATAAAGCTGAATACGAAGTATTTAAAGCTGACGAAGAAATTGTAGCTAAAGTAAAAGAATTTGGTCAAGATTTACTTGTTAATGCTATTAGAGAAAAAGATAAAGTAGTTAGGGAAGCAAACACTGAGAAAGCTAAGGAAGCTATCAAAGAACACTTTGAAGACCTTATGGAAGAACACGCAAAGGATATTTCAGCTGCAATTGATGAAATTGAAGTTAATGAAATCAGACGTGGCATTATTGAAGAAGAAAGAAGACCAGATGATAGGAAGCTAACTGAGATAAGACATCTTTCTTCAGAAGTTGGCGTTCTACCAAGAACTCACGGTTCAGGTTTATTTACAAGAGGTCAAACTCAAGTACTTTCAATAGCAACTCTTGGAGCAATTTCTGAAGAGCAAGTTATCGATGGACTAGGAGACGACAAACCTAAGAGGTATATCCACCACTATAACTTCCCAGGATTCTGTGTTGGGGATACAAAACCATCAAGATCTCCAGGTAGACGTGAAATAGGTCACGGTGCCCTTGCTGAAAGAGCTTTAATTCCAGTAATTCCAGATTCTGAAGAATTCCCATATACAATTAGGGTCGTTTCTGAAGTTTTATCATCTAATGGATCTTCATCTCAAGCATCTATTTGTGGATCTACACTTGCTCTTATGGACGCAGGTGTTCCTATTAAAGCGCCAGTAGCTGGTATAGCTATGGGACTTATTGAAGAAGATGGAGTTATTAAAATACTAACTGATATTCAAGGCTTAGAAGATCACTTTGGAGATATGGACTTTAAGGTAGCAGGTACTAGAAAAGGTATCACAGCTATTCAAATGGATATTAAAGTTGAAGGTATAAAAAAAGAAATTCTTGAAACTGCTCTTGAAAGAGCAAAGGATGCTAGATTTGAAATCCTAGATCATATTGCAACAACTATTGAAAAACCAAGAGAAGAACTTTCTAAATATGCTCCAATAATCCACATGATTACTATTGATCCTGAAAGAATTGGTGAAGTAATCGGTGCTGGTGGAAAAATAATAAATAAAATTATTGAACAAACTGGTGTAAAAATCGATATTGATGACGATGGTAAGATTTCTATATTATCTGATAACGATGAAAAAGCTAAAGAAGCAATTGCAATAATTGAAGACATAGTTAAAGAAATCGAAGTTGGAGAAGTTTACCTTGGTAAGGTTAAAAAGATTGTTAAGTTTGGTGCTTTTGTAGAGCTTAAAAAGGGAACAGAAGGTCTCCTTCATATCTCTGAAATTGCGCATGAAAGAACAAACAATGTTGAAGACGTATTAAAAGTTGGCGATTCAATAGAGGTTAAGGTAATTGATATAGCTAAAGATACAGGAAAGATTTCACTATCAAGAAAAGCTTTAATTGAAAGAGAAGATAATCCAAAGAACGAAGAAAATAAATAAGAAAAATTTTAGTCGCATTAGAATTTATTTTAATGCGATTTTTTTAAAGGAGAAATTATGAAATTAAAAGTTATTAATAAGAGTAAACACCCTCTACCAAAATATGAAACTGAAGGTTCATCTGGAATGGATTTAAGAGCCAACTTAGACGAAAATTTAATTTTAAAACCTCTTGACAGGGTACTTGTTCCTACAGGTCTTTATTTTGAATTTGAAAAAGGCTATGAGGCACAAGTAAGAGCAAGGTCTGGATTAGCTTTAAAAAAAGGTTTAGGGCTTCCTAACGGTATAGGTACAATTGACTCAGACTACAGAGGTGAGTTAAAAGTTATTTTAATAAACATGAGTAGGGAAGACGTAGTAATTGAAGATGGTGATAGGATTGCTCAAGTTGTATTTATGAAAATTGAAACTCCTGAATTAATTGAAGTAGAAGAGATTAGTGATACAGAAAGAAGTGACGGAGGCTTCGGTCACACTGGTCTTTAAGAGCACAAATTGTTATAATATTAATGAGGTGCTAGCTCTTGAAAAGAAAAATTAAAACAAATAAAAAACCTACAAATAAAAAAAATAATACAAAAGTTAACAGAAAAAAAAGAAATTCAGAAATAGGTAGTGGCCAAGAAATAATGGGACTATTTTTAATAGTTATTGGAATAGTCTTCTTTATCTGCCTTTACAGTCAGCGAATGGGTATTGTCGGATCATTAATATATAAATTGTTCTCAGTTTTATCTGGTTCTGCAAACTTTCTTATACCACTACTTTTAATTTTTTGGGGAATACTTTTTAATATTCAAGCGACAAAAATACATATGAGTCGCTATATAAGTTTTTCTTTAGTAATTCTTTTATGCATACTGGTTTTCTTAGACGGATCTAAAGAAATGGATATGACTTTAATCGAAAGAATAATAAAATCAACTGAGTATATGGATATCACTAGAAGCGGTGGGATTATCGGCGCAATCTTTGGATTCTTTTCTTATAAACTTTTAGGTTCACTTGGTACTTATATAATCTTAAGCTTAGTAATAATTGCTTCAATATATTTCATGATAAGACCTAATATCGAGCATATAATTATGACTTTTGAAGATTTGGGCGAATATTTTGAAGACAAAAAACTAGCTCGTGAAGAAAAAAGATACGAGAAAAAATTGAAGCTTGAAGAAAAAGAAAAGAAAAAAGAATTAAAAGAAAGCAAGAAGAAAGAAATTAAAAAAGTTGAAGAAAAAGAATTAGATAATAGTGAGGATTTGTCTGAAAGTTTAGTAATAAAAAATTATTCTGAAGATAGTATTCCAGAGAATAAGGATTTTGAGGATGTAGCCCATACTGATGATATTGAATTTACTAATGATGCTACTATCGAAACTCAAGATGACGAGGAAGAAGTTATCGATACTATAAAGGATGATATTGAGAACAAAAAAGAAGAAGAGTTTATTTACACTTATCCAGACACAGCTCTTTTAGATAGGATTCCATCAAAGGGTAATTTTTCCAAAGACGAAGTCCTTGAAAAAGGCAAAATCATTGAAAATACTATGAAAAACTTTGGAATTGATTCTAAGGTTGTAGCTATAAATAGGGGACCAGTTATAACTTCTTATGAGCTAAAACCTGCTCCAGGGATAAAATTATCTAGAATTGTTGGTTTAAGTGACAATATTGCAATGGCACTAGCAAGTTCTGATTTACGTATTGAAGCTCCAATACCTGGTAAAACAGTAGTAGGTATTGAAGTTCCAAACAAAGATAAAGATTCTGTTGCACTTAAAGAATTAATTGAGTCTCAAGAATTTAAAAATAGCAAATCTGATATTCCTCTTACCCTAGGCAAAGATGTAGAAGGTAATATCTTAATTTCTGGAATGGAAGACATGCCACATCTTTTAATAGCTGGTGCAACTGGTTCAGGTAAATCAGTTTGTATTAATTCAATAATCACTAGCGTTATATATAAATCATCACCTAAGGATGTCAAATTAATGCTAATAGATCCTAAGGTTGTTGAACTCAGCGTTTATAATGGAATACCACATCTTTTAATAGATGTAGTTACTAATCCTAAGAAAGCAGCCTTTGCTCTTAACTGGGCTGTGGATGAAATGGAAAAAAGATATGAAGCCTTTGCTGAAAATCATGTGAGAGACTTAAAAGGCTATAATAAAAAGATGATGGCAGAAGGAAAAGAAGATGAAAAGCTTCCAAAAATTTTAATAATAGTAGATGAGTTGGCTGACCTTATGATGGTTGCTTCCAAAGAAATCGAAGAATATATAGCAAGGCTTGCTCAGAAAGCAAGAGCTGCTGGTATGCACTTAATACTTGCAACTCAAAGACCTTCTGTTGACGTTATTACTGGAACTATTAAAGCCAATGTTCCATCTCGTATTGCCTTTGCAGTAGCATCTTCTGTAGACTCTAGAACCATACTTGATATGGGTGGTGCAGAAAAGTTGCTAGGAAAGGGAGATATGCTATTCTATCCAAGTAAATATCCTAAGCCAAAGAGAATACAGGGTGCTTTTATTAGTGATGAGGAAGTAGAAAGATTAGTTGATTTTGTAAAAAGCAACAATGAAATTAAAAATAAGGTTGAATCAAAAATAGAACAAGCAATAGAAGACAAAAAAGTAAAGATTGACAACGAAAAAGACCCTCTTTTTAAAGAAGCAGTTGAACTTGTAGTTAATGATGAACAAGCTTCTATATCTTATATACAACGAAAGCTAAAAGTTGGTTATTCAAGAGCAGGTCGAATTGTTGATCAAATGGAAGAAATGGGAATAATTGGCCCTCACGAAGGTTCAAAGCCTCGTAAACTTTTAAAAACAAAGGAAGAATTGGATATGATTTTAGGTGAAGAAGATGAATAATGTTCACATTGTTACCCTTGGGTGTTCAAAAAATGATGTGGATTCTTCTATGATGTACTCACTATTAGATAAAAACAAATATCAAATGGTTAATGAGCCAAGTCAAGCTGATATTTTAATTGTTAACACATGTGGTTTCATAGATGCTGCAAAGGAAGAATCCATTGATACAATACTTGAATCAGTAGAATATAAAAACGAAGGCAGATGTAAAAAGGTTCTATTATCTGGATGTCTTGCACAAAGATACCCAGAGGAACTCATTAAAGAAATACCCGAAATAGACGGAATAATTGGTACGGGAAATATTGATTATATCAATGAACTTTTAGATAGAAGTCTTGCTGGAGATTTATTTATCAAGACAGATAATTTAAACTCAGCCTATATTGAGGGCATTAGAAAAGAAGAAGTTAATAGGACAGAATATGTTAAGATTTCTGAAGGTTGCAACAATAATTGCTCCTACTGTATAATTCCTTCACTGCGTGGGAAAAATAGATCTAGAAAAATTGAAGATATTTATAGTGAAGTGGAATACCTGGTAAGTAAGGGCGCAAGAGAGATTATCCTAATTGCTCAAAATACTACTGACTATGGAATAGACTTATACTCAAAATATTCTTTAGCTAATTTAATAAATAAGATTTCTAAAATAGAAGATTTAAAGTGGATTAGAGTTTTATACTTATATCCAGATCACTTTACAGATGAATTGATTGAAGAGTTTAAAAATAATGATAAACTTGTAAATTATGTAGATATGCCACTTCAACATATCTCAGATGATGTTCTAAAAAGAATGAATAGGAAGACAAGTAAAGAACATATTATAAAAACTCTAAAGAATCTAAGAAAATCTGTACCTGACATTGTCATAAGAACGACTTTTATCGTTGGATTTCCTGGAGAGAGTGATGACGATTTTAATCAATTAGTTGATTTTATTGAAGATATAAAATTTGATAAACTAGGTGTCTTTGAATACTCTAAAGAAGAAGGTACAAGGGCAGCTTCATTAGATGAACAAATTCCAGATTCAATAAAAGAAGAAAGAAAAAACGAAATTATGGCAATTCAAAGTGAGATTTCTGCTGAAATCCTCTCAAAAAAAATAGGAAAAAGACTTGAAGTTTTAATTGAAGAAGAGGTTGATGAAGAAAACTACGTTGGTAGAACTTATATGGATTCTCCAGAAATCGATGGTGTTACTTATGTTCATTCAGCTAAAAATCTCGAAATTGGTAGCTTTGTCAAAGTAGATGTAGTTGATAGTTTAGATTACGACTTAGTAGGTGAAATTATATGAATACTCCAAATAAACTAACCTTAATGAGAACCCTAATGGTTCCTATATTTATTCTTTGTATGTATTTAGATTTTAATAATTCAAGGTTAATTGCCACAGCTATCTTCGCAGTTGCTTCTTTTACTGATTTTTTAGATGGTCATATAGCAAGAAGAGACAATCTTGTTACGAATTTTGGTAAATTTGCTGATCCACTTGCGGATAAAATATTAGTATGCTCTGCAATGATAATGTTAGTTAGTACTGGTGAAATGCCAGCATGGGCTGTAATCATAATTATTGCAAGAGAATTTACAATCACTGGGTTTAGAATAATAGCTGCATCTGAAAATATCACTATTGCTGCAAGTCCTTTAGGAAAATTTAAAACAGTTACGCAACTAATTTCAAATATTTTGCTTTTAACAGGTTTAGAAAGTCTTAAAAGTATTGGAATGATTATATTTTATTTAGCTGTAGTATTTACTATAATTTCTGGTGCTGATTACCTTATTAAAAACAAAAAAGTATTAGACTTAGAAAACATTTAAGGAGAATTATGAAAGCAAGTATCCTAACAATTGGCAAAGAGATCCTAATTGGTTCAATTTTAAATACAAATTCCAAGTATATATCAGAAAAATTAACAGATATGGGGATAGATGTTATAAGACAAGTCTCAGTAGATGATGGCTTAGATGAAATTGTAGAAGAATTAAACTATATTTCTAAATCATCTGACTTAATTATTATAAGTGGTGGACTTGGACCTACAGATGACGACTTAACAAGAGATGCTGTAGCAAAATTTTTAAATAGAAAGGTTTATCTCGACCAAGACGAAAAGATAAAAATGGAAGAGAGGTTTAATAGACTTGGAAGAACAATGACTCCAAATAATCTTAAGCAAGTTATGCTTATAGAAGGATCAGAGAAAATCGATAATCATTGGGGAGTTGCTCTTGGTGAGTTTATAGAATTCAATAATAAAAAAATCATTCTACTACCTGGACCTCCTAACGAAATGGAACCAATGCTTGACTATTATATTGCTAATAAATCCTTTACAAGTGATAATATTATTATAAAGTCAATAGATATCATTGGCCTTGGTGAGTCTATTATTGAAGATAGAATAAGACATATGGAATTTAATGACAAGAGTATTTCAATCAATACTTTTGCCCACGAGACTTATACAGAGGTTAAAATAATTGGAAAAAATTCTGATAAAGATAAACTTATATCCTCTATAGAGGAAACAGTCAATTCTCTTTATAGGGAGTTTAAGACTCATATTTATTCAGAAAATAATGAAGATGTCGCAAAACAAATTGTAGATATTTTAATAAGAAATAATTTAAAGATTTCCTTCGCAGAATCCATAACTGGTGGAATGCTAGCATCAGCTATTACAGATATAAGTGGAGCATCTAATGTTATTGAAAGCTCCTATGTTACCTATTCAAATGATTCAAAAAATAAAAATTTAAATGTTTCTAAGGAAACACTGAAAGAATTTGGTGCTATAAGTGAGAATACAGCTTTTGAAATGGCCAAAGGGGTAAAAGAAAAATCACTTGCCAATATTGGAGTTTCAACAACTGGAGAAGCTGGGCCAAATTCATCAGAAACAGAAGTTGGAAATGTCTTTACCTGCATCTATTTTGGTGAAGATAATTATTATACAAAACATTATTTCTTTTCAGGAGACAGAAATAAAATACGCAGAAGTACTGTAAATAGAGTTTTATCTCACATTCTTTATTTACTTAGAAAAAATTTTAAGGAGTAATTATGAAAGAAAGCAATTTAAGTAAAGAAAAACAAGAAGCTCTTCACAACGTCATATCAAAAATTGAAAAACAATACGGGGAAGGATCTGTAATGATTCTTGGTGAAGATGTTAAATTAGACATTGAATCTATACCTACTGGTTCACTTGCTCTTGATATTGCCCTTGGAATTGGCGGTATTCCTAAGGGAAGAATTATAGAAATATATGGACCAGAGTCATCAGGTAAAACTACATTGGCTCTGCATATGCTAGCCGAAGCACAAAAAATTGGCGGAACAGGTGCCTTTGTAGATGCTGAACATGCTCTTGATGCTGGATATGCAAAAAATCTTGGAGTAGATGTAGAAAATTTAATTATTTCTCAACCTGACACTGGTGAGCAAGCCTTAGAAATAACTGAAGCTCTTGTAAGATCTAACGCTGTGGATTTAATTATTATAGACTCAGTTGCTGCCCTTGTTCCAAAGGCAGAAATCGATGGTGACATGGGAGCTGCACAAATAGGTCTCCAAGCAAGACTTATGTCTCAAGCTCTAAGAAAATTAACTGGGGCAATCAACAAGTCAAAATGTACCGTTGTATTTATTAACCAACTTAGAGAAAAAGTTGGTATCATGTTTGGTAATCCAGAAACTACAACAGGCGGTAGAGCCCTTAAGTTTTATTCATCTGTAAGACTTGATATTAGAAAGTCTGAAAACATCAAAAAAGGTGATGAAATTATTGGTAACAGAGTTAGGGTAAAGGTTGTTAAAAATAAAATTGCGCCACCTTTTAGACAAGCAGAATTTGATATTATGTACGGTAAAGGAATATCAAGTGTAGGCAATATACTTGATGTTGCAGCTGAAGCTGACATTATAAAAAAAGCAGGTGCTTGGTACTCTTATGGTGAAGAAAGACTTGGCCAAGGTAGAGAAAATTCTAAGGACTTTTTAGAAGAAAATCCTGAACTACTAAAGGAAATAGAACACAAAGTAAGAGTTCATTATAATCTTATTGAAGATGATGAAAATATAGAAAACAAAGAGGAAGAAAACACAGCCAATAATGAAGAATAAGGTGTGATTTATTGAAATTACTTTATTTAACAGACACTCACATAAGAGGTACTAGTCCCAAGAATAGATTAGACGATTATTGTGAAACTTTAAAAGAAAAATTAAAAGAAATTTCAAATATTGTTAAAGAAGAAAAGATTGATTTTGTTTTGCATGGAGGAGACTTATTCGACAGACCTGATGTGTCTGTCAGTATAGTCTCTGAATTTGCACAGATTTTTCAATCTTTTGGAGTGCCTATATATATAATAAGTGGCAACCATGATATATTTGGTCACAATCCGGACACTTTAGACAGAACAATGCTTGGTCTTTTGTGTAATCTTGGAATTATGCATCTTGTGAACTATAAAAAAATTATTTTAGAAAAGGATAATTTAAGAGTTCAACTAACAGGATCTCCCTATATTTATTCAATGGACGAGCTTTCCAATAGAGATAATTATAAGGTAACAGAAGTTGATGAATCCTGTAAATATGCCATACATATGACTCATGGTTTTTTAATTGATAAACCCTTCATGAAAGAAGTTAGTCATACTTTAATAGAGGATATTAAAGATACAAAAGCTGACATCACTCTAGGGGGCCATTACCACTTTGGATTTAAAACTGTTGAACTTGATAACAAATATTTTGTAAATCCTGGTGCCTTAATAAGGATATCTAATTCAAAAATTGAAATGAAAAGAAGACCTAAGGTAGATATTATTAGCTTAGGTAAAAATATTCATATAGAAGAAAGATATTTAAAATCTGCAAAACCTGGAGAAGAAGTCCTTGATAGGTCTGAAATGGAAAGACATCAGTTTAAGGGAATTAAAATGGCAGAATTTAAAGAGAGTATAGAAGCTTCAGCAAACTATAAAAGTCTCGATATTTTCGATTTGCTCTTAAGAATTTCTAAAAGTGAAAACATTAGTGAAGAAGTTAAAAGTGAAGCTCTGAAGAGAGTGGAAGAAGCTCAAATTAATGAGGTTAGATACTCATGATTTATATAAAAAATGTAGAACTTACTAATTTCCAATCTCATAATCATACAGAAATAGAATTTGACCGAGGCCTCAATGTTATCCTCGGTAATTCTGATGCTGGTAAAACTGCAATTCTAAGGGCAATAAAGTGGGCTCTTTTCAATGAACCAAAAGGGGATTATTTCATTAGACAAGGGGAGAGGGATGTATCTGTTAAAGTTACCTTCTCTAATGGCGTAGTAGTTGAAAGATCGAGAACTCCATCTAAAAACTCCTATTATCTTATTGATGCCGAAGGTCAAGAAATGCGTTTTGAAGGATTTGGTTTAGATGTACCAAAAGAAATAACTGATGCTATTCAAATGTATAAAGTTTCATTAGATAATTCTAATAACAAAGTCATTTTAAATATTGCAGAACAACTAGATGGACCTTTCTTGTTAAATGATCAAGCATCTATGAGGGCCTCTGCTATAGGTAGACTTATTGGAGTTAACTATGTCGATGATGCTCTTAGGACTGTTGTAAGAGATAACAAAAGAATTAACCAAGAAATTGATAATCTTAGATCTAGTAAAGATGACATTAAAGAACAATTAAAAGAATTTGACTATATCAAAGATTATAAAGATAAATTCCAAAAACTTTCTCATATTAGAGATAAAATAATGGAATTAGATCAAAGATTAAATTTAGTATCTAGCTTAAAAGAACAGTATGATCAATATAATTTTGAGCTAAAAAAAATTAATAGTCTACTGGAAAATTTTAAAAACTTAGACAAGATAGGCTCCATTATTCCTGTAATAGAAAGTAATCTAATTAAAAGAAACACCTACGAATCATACATTGCTAGATTAAACCGAACAAAAGCTGAGGTTTTTAGTATCTCTAATACTTTGGATAATTTAAAGAATATTGATTCTATATATGAGAAAGCTAAAGATATTGAAATAAAAGAAAAAACGCTAGATTTATATTCAAAACTTCTCAAAGAGTATAAAGCTAACTATAATCTTATTAATGAAACAAAAAAAGATTTAGATTCAATAAAAAATATAAGCAAGATTTCTGACATAAATAATTCTTTAGATAAAAAGATAAATCTGTATACTAAAATATTTTCAACAAAGGAAAATCTTTTAGCAATTAATGACAAGTTAAATTATGGCAATAATTATATAAAAAACTTTAGTAATAATGATGCTATAGGAAATATTTCCGAAAAATTAGAAAATAAGATAAGGTCTTTATTTGTTTTATCAGATTTTCAAAGAAAATTAGCTGAACTAAATAATCATTATAGGATTGAGGCTAATGACCTTGATGAAATTAAAAGTAATTTAAACTCTTATACTGAGTCATACGAGAAAACTATTCTAGAAATTGGTGTTTGTCCCTTCTGTTATAGTGAAATAAATAATGACTCCATTGAACATATAAAATACCATTTGAGGAATGATTAAATGAACTACGAAGAAAATTTGAAAAATTTAAAAGAACAATTAGACAGATTAAAAAATATGAAGTATAAATCTGAGGCTAGACTTGAACAACTTAATGCTCAAAAGAAAGATATTTTAAATGAAATTGAAAAACTAGGTATTAAACCCGAAGATCTTGAAACTGAAATATCAAATTTAAAGAGCGAAATTGATAGGCTTTTCGCTGAAGCCAATGACTTAATGCCAAGGTTGTGATTGCTTGGACCTTAAAGAATTAGATCAAAACTTAAGTAAATTAAATAATAAGATTTTAAGCGATGAAGGTAAAATTGAAATTTTAAATGATCAGTTGGAAAAAATAGAGAAGAAGCTTGAGGATAAAGAAAAATATAGCGAAGTACTTACTCAAGTCTCACTACTTTTTCAAAAGACTTCTGAATTTGCAAGAGAACAATCAAAAAGGCAGATTGAAGATACTGTAACTAAGTGCCTTCAGTTTATTTTTGAAACAGATATAGAGTTTTTAATAGAATTATCAGAAGCAAGATCTGTCCCTATTGCAGAATTTTATGTTCAATCTAACTATTCTGAAGGTTATAGCATAAAGACCAAGCCCGAGATAGCTAGAGGTGGGGGAGTTGTTGATATCATTTCTCTTGCTCTTAGAATTGCTTTCTTGCAACAAAACCAACCAATATTATCTGGTCCTTTGATATTAGATGAACCAGGAAAGCATGTTAGTAACGATTATATTTTTAATCTTGGGGAGTTTTTAAAACAATCATCAAATATTTTCAACAGGCAAATTATAATGGTAACACACAATCCTCATTTGTCACAAATTTCGGACAAGGCTTTTCAAGTCAAAAATAAGAGGGGAATTAGTGAAGTTAGCGTTCATGAGGAGTAATATTTTCTTGACTTTAGCATGTAAAATTGTTAGTATATTAGTGAGCATATAGAGCGTTTATGTATTATATTAATATTAAACTTTAAGACAGGAGGATATATAATGATTTACGACTCAAAATTAAAGAATAAAGATGTCGATGGTTTATTCGAAGCTATTCTTTTACTTGAAAATTTAGAAGAATGTTATAGATTTTTTGAAGATATTTGTACCGTTAAGGAGTTGCAAGCAATTGCACAAAGACTACAAGTTGTTAAGCTACTAGTTAAAAACAAGACTTACCATGAAATAGAAAGTGAAACTGGAGCTTCAACAGCTACTATTTCTAGAATTAATAGATCTCTAAACTATGGTTCTGATGGATATAAATTAGTTTTACAAAGACTAAACTTTATAGATGAAGACGAAGAAAAAGAATAAGGAATCCCTTATTCTTTTTTATATGCTTACATTTATGGTTTTATAATTTATATAAGATACTAATCCAGGCTTTTTTGCTGGATGTCTTTTTACGTTCATCTTGAAGGTATAGTCCACAGGAATATTTTGTGATTTTGATAAAGAGCTATATTTCGCTGCTAGCTTAGCTGCAGTCATCATTGCGCTATTTGAAAAATCTCTATTATCATTTTTTAAGATTACATGAGAACCTGGAGCATCCTTAACATGGAACCATAGGTCATTTTTTTTAGCTTTTTTTAGGGTCAAATAGTCATTTTGCCTATTGTTTCTACCAATATAAATATCAAATCCGTCTTCTGTTTTTAGTTTTATATAATTTTCTTGTGAGTCTTTCCTTTTCTTTTTATTACTTTTATTTCTCTTTTTTAAGTAACCTTCTTTTTCTAATTCTTCATACAAGTCATCAATTTCGTCAGGAGTCTCTGCAAAGTCTATATTTAATAATATTGATTCTAAGTATTCAACTTCTGATTTTCCTATGCTAATTTGTTCTTCTAAATATACAGCTGCATTTTTTAGTTTAGAGTATTTTTTGTAATACTTTGAAGCATTTCCTGGTCCATCTAATTTCGAATCAAGTGGAATTTCTATTTCTTCCATCTCATTATAAAAGTTCTCAACTGTAACATGATCAGATCCTTTTTCTATTCTATGAAAATTTGAAGAAATTAGATCTGCGTAAACTTTATATTTGTCTCTATTTAGAGCTAGGTTGAGTTCGTTTGATTGGTTTGATATCTTCCTATTAATTTTATCAATATGCTTCTTAACAGCCCTTCTAAGCTCTTTACTCTTGGATCCCAGAGAATCACGTAAAAATTTTGAATTATAAAACTCTTCAAGTAGGGAAGAGATGCTATCTATTTTTTCTTTATCTTTCTCACTCAATTCTTTTAAATCAATGGAATAAAAGTCTTTAAAAATTGCTTCTTTATAAATTTTTATTGGAACAAATTTATTTTCTTTTATGTCTAAGAAGATATTCAAAAATACTTTATTTAAAATCTCAATTTCATCATCATTAAGTGAAAAAATTTTCTTTTTAAAATCAATATTAGTCCTAAATTCAATCTCTTCACACATTTGTGGACTAATACCTGTAAAAGCCTTTAAGAAAAAAGATTTTAAATTGAGGTTTTCCTCACAATCCTTTATTAAATTTATAATAGATTCTGTTTCACAAGGATCCAGACCCTGAGAAATGTCTTCCTCATTATAAATAAGTCCTGGAAGAATTTCTCTAACACTTGAAAGATTAAAATTTACCCTCTTTAGAGAATCGATAATTTTCTTGCTTTCATTATCAATTAATATAACATTTGAGTGTTTACCCATAAGCTCAATTATAAGAGACTTTTCACTATATAGGCCAAGTTCATCTCGAGATTTAACGTGTATTTCTACGATCCTATCCATCTTATATTGGTTAACACTTAAAATTTGATTGTTCTCAAGATGTTTTCTAAGTAGCATGCAAAAAGCTGGAGGATTTTGTGGACTATCAAAAAGCTCTTCGCTAAAATACATCCTAGGGCTTCCATAAATAGATATGAAGAGTCTTTCTCTTTTACCATTAGCTCTTATATTTATTAAAAGATTATTGTTGTCATCTTGGTAAATTTTATCTATTCTACCACCATTGACACGATTATTTATTTCATATACTAAATTTTTTACTACTGTACCGTCTAATGACATTTTATCACCTGGAAATTATTATAACATATATTATAAAATCAATTTAGTAAAATGTAGAAACAAGAGTTTAGAACATATGTATTAGTCATAGGATTAAATTAAAAATTTAGGACCCAAATATATGGAAAAATATGAAGTCTGAAATGAGAGGTGTTAACATATAAATATTAACAATAAGAAATAAAGTAATTCCTTATAAATTTCTTTAGAAATAAGAATTACGCTAAATTATAAACTTTTTATTTATTGTAGTGAAAATTATAAAATTTATAAAAAACTAAGCTTTGTATATGGATTTAAGCAATTGTAAAAAGATATAAATAAGAGTGTATAAAACAAATATATAGAAAATAAAAAATGAAAAGTTTTTAGAAAATTATGAACTAAATAAGAAGTATTTTATATTCAGGATAGTAATAATAGTTTAAAAACCTATTAAAGCTAATGAGTATAAGTATTTGAGGATATTAAAATAAACTTAGAAAATATAAAAATATCTAAAAAAATACAAATTTAGTCACAAAATTATTATTTTGTGACTAAATTCTTCTTCCTTTATATTCTTTTTTATAGTGGTTTTTTATGATATTTTTTGTTCCCTACTTTTTATAAAATAAACAAAATAAAATCTTTTTGCTGAATTAAATTATCATACGTATTATTTTTCTAATTAAAAATCGAATAATGAGTTTTTATTTTCTTTTTTCGAAGAATTATCTCTTATATCTTTTATATTTTTATGTTCTTCCTTGTTTAAATCTTTTAGTTCATTTTCTCTTTTATCTGAAGCTTTATTATCTTCTTCATAATTATATCTCTTACCCTTAGTCTTAAAGTTTCCAGAAATATAAACTGAATCATTCTTCCAGTCTACATTAAGACCTAGAGTTTCAGAAATAAATCTAATAGGAACATAGGTCCTTCCATCATAAAGGATTGCAGGAGAATCAAGATTAACTATATTTTCATTTCCCCCATTATTTACCTTAGCCTTTGTAGAATTTATATCTAACTCAACTAATACATCTATCGCTCCAATTAGAATACCGCTAGTATTAGTGTCCTTCCTTTGATAAAAGTTGATATTAGCGCCAAGATTTTCTGTTATATATCTAACTGGAACCATTACCCTATTATTAGTCTTATCAAGATAAGCCTTCCCCATGTCTTCGGGAATATTTTGTATGCTATTGTTGATATAAATATTAATATCCTTATCAGCAGCTTCTTTTGGAAGTTTTCCAGCTGCAAAAACAGATGTACTTAAAACAAAAGACATTATTCCAATTCCTAGTAATTTTTTTATGTTTTTCATAGTCTCTCCTTTAGTTATTATTTTCATCTTTCTTATTTGTATAATTATTGAGTTTTGAAAGTGGATTTGAGTCCACCATCTTTCTTAGGGCTTTTTTGTTAACATGAGTGTATATCTCCGTAGTGTTAACTGATTCATGGCCAAGAATTTCTTGAAGTGCCCTTATATCAGCATTTCCATATTCGTACAAAAGAGTTGCAGCAGTATGTCTAAGCTTATGGACAGAGTAAATATTTGTATCAAGGCCTGAATTCTTCATATGCTTCTCTATCATGTGTTGTATTGACCTATTACTCATCCTTTGTTGCCTCATTGATAGAAACAAGGCATCATCCTTTATTTGTGGTCTAAGCTTTAAATACTCTTCAATAGCATATACGGACGCTTCATTTAAATAGATGACTCTTTCTTTATTACCCTTTCCAATAACTTTTAGTGTATTATCTTCCTGCAAATGAGATATATCCATACCTGCAAGCTCAGAAAGCCTCATCCCACAATTCAAAAACAAGGTGACAATTGCATAATCTCTTTTTTTATAAAGAGGCTTAATCTTTGATTCCTCTATGGTTCTTAATAAATTTAGACTCTGATCTAAGGTCAAATAGACAGGAAGAGTCTTTTCCACCTTTGGCATATCAATATCTATTACTGGATTTATCTTAATTATATCAATCTTTGCATGAAGATAGTTGTAAAAACTCCTTATTGACGAAATTTTTCTAAATTTAGACCTATTAGATATTTTTCTTTCTCTTTCTAAAAATGCATTATAGGCATAAATATCTTGTTTTGTAACACTTTCAAGAAGATCAGGACTTATATCTTCAATTGTAATATGGTCAAACTCAATTTTTGAATCTACAAGACCCTTTCGCCTTTTTATAAATCTAGCAAACATCCTTAGGTCATAGTAATATTCTTTAACAGTATTATCGGATGCACCCTTAGTTGATTTCATGTAATCTAAAAAATCATCAATTAAGTTTGAATTAATCAAGTCATCACCTCCTATAAAAATAAAAACCTGACAAATGTCAGGTTCTTAATTATTTTGCGTATTCAACTGCTCTAGTTTCTCTAATGACATTAACTTTAATTTGTCCAGGGAAATCTAGTTCAGACTCAATTCTTTTAACAATTTCTCTAGCAGTAATAGTAATTTCTGCTTCGGAAATTTTTTCAGGTTTTACAATTATACGTATTTCACGTCCAGCTTGAACAGCATAAGACTTCTCAATTCCATCAAATTCATTAGCGATTTCTTCAAGTTTTTCAAGTCTTTGGATGTAAGATTCAACTGTTTCACGTCTAGCTCCTGGTCTAGCTGCAGATATAGCATCTGCTGCTTGAACTAAGACAGATTCTACACAGTTAGGTTCAACGTCTCCATGATGGGATTGAATTGCATTAATAACAAATTCTGATTCGTGATATTTTCTTGCAATTTCAACACCAATATCAACATGCGGAGCATCGAGATTTCTATCAACCGACTTTCCTATGTCGTGAAGTAGTCCACCCCTCTTAGCAAGTTTAACATCAGCGCCTATTTCACCAGCTAAAATACCAGCAATTTCAGCAACTTCTACTGAATGCTTAAGGTTATTTTGTCCATAAGAAGTTCTATATTTTAGTCTACCTAAATACTTAATAATTTCTGGATGTAAGCCGTGAACTCCAGCATCATAAGCTGCTTGTTCACCTGATTCCTTAATTATCGTTTCCACTTCGTTTTTAGCTTTTTCAACAGTCTCTTCAATCTTTGTTGGGTGAATTCTACCATCATTAACAAGCTTTTCTAGAGCTACTCTTGCTATCTCTCTTCTAATTGGGTCGAAGCAAGATAAAACTACCGCTTCTGGAGTATCATCAATAATTAAATCTACTCCTGTTATTGACTCTATAGCTCTAATATTTCTACCTTCTCGCCCTATAATTCTTCCCTTCATTTCATCATTTGGAAGATTAACTACAGCAACAGTAGATTCAGCAACTTGGTCGGCTGCACATCTTTGAATAGCCTGAGCAATAACATTTCTAGCATATTTGCCAGATTCTTCTTTAATCCTGTTTTCATTTTCTTTAATAATAAGTGCCGATTCATTAGTTATTTCTTTTTTAAGTTCATTCAAAAGAATTTCTTTACCTTCTTCTTTTGTAAGACCAGCAACTTTTTGAAGTTCCTCTTCTCTTTGTTTAACAAGTTCATCAGCTTGTTCTTCTTTTTCCCTCAAGCCTTCTAATTTCTTGCTAAGTTTTTCGTCTTTCTTTTCAACTTGAGAAGATTTTTTATCTAAAAGTTTTTCTTTAGATAAAACCCTGTCCTCTAATTCTTTAATTTCAGCTCTTCTAATCTTAGCTTCATTTTCTTGCTCAGATCTTAACTTTTGAATCTCTTCTTTAGCTTCAACAAGCAAAACTTTCTTTTGTGTTTGTGCTTGATTTTCAGCATCGTATATTATCTTTTTAGATAATTCTTCAGCATTTTTAAGTTTACCTTCAGAAATATATTTTCTAACAGCATAGCCTACAGCTAAGCCAATAATACCGATAACAATAGATATTAAAGTACTACTAAAACCCATTTTACACACCTCCTATTTAGTTTTCATGTTTCAAATTTTAAAATCATTATTAAGGCACAAGCCTTAAAATAATTGTATATCTTTTAAAAGCATAAGTCAAACAGAAAAGCGTGTATATAAGCTCAATCTATTTACTTTTGTATATAGGAATAGCTAGCTTATACCCAGGCTTAATATCGTAAGATGAAATGCTATTTGCCTTCTCTATATCCATTACAAACTTCATTTTATTCTTATAATCATAGTTATCAGAAATAGTCCAAATTGTATCTCCACTTTTTACTGTATAAACATCATAAATAATTTCTTTTTCTTGTAAGTTTAAATCCGATTCATTTTTTACCATTAGACCAGTATTAAAAATAAAAATTAATAATAAAAATAATAAAACTTTTTGTTTTCTTATAATAATAGTACGTTTCATCTTATCACCTCAAAATTATGTTCCAACCTTAGTTTAAACTTATGTATCAAACAGTCGTATCGAATAAAAGTTCTAAACATATGTTACATCTTATGTTCTTTTTTGTCAACTAAAAAGAACAAGTTTTTTAAACTAGAGTTTGAAATGCTTGTTCAAATATGATATTATTAATTTAATAAAAATAGGAGGTAATCCCATGTACGAAGACTTAAATCAAAGAGAACTTGAAATTTTATTTTTTATTAAAAGATTTATCGAATCAAAGTCCTATCCACCTACTGTTCGTGAAATTTGTGCAGGCTGTAATATAAAATCAACTTCAACTGTTTATTATGCACTTGAAAAACTAGAAACTACGAACTATATAAGAAAGGATGCATCAAAGACGAGAGCTATAGAAATTGTTCCTCAAGATGATGACATCTTAATGCTTAAGAAAAAGACTGTTGATGTTCCTGTTCTTGGAAGAGTAACTGCTGGTGCACCAATACTAGCTGTCCAAAACATAGAAGATACTATGCCTTTACCTGTTGACTTCGTTTCAGATAAGGAACTCTTTATCTTAAAAGTTTCTGGTGAAAGTATGATCAATGTAGGTATTTTTGATGGAGACTATGTAATTATTGAAAAATCAAATTGTGCAAGAAATGGAGAAAAAGTTTTAGCTTTAATTGAGGACGAAGCAACAATTAAAACCTATTACAAAGAAGAAAATAGATTTAGATTGCAACCTGAAAATGATACAATGGAACCTCTCTACTTCGACAATATTGAAATTCTTGGCAAAATCGTTGGACTGTATCGAAGATTCAACTAAAAATGAATTAACTTTTATAACCCCCAATCCCCTATCTGGAGTTGGGGGTTATTTTTATTAAAAAAATCCCCAAAACTGGGGATTAAATAAAACTCTTATAGACTTAGTGGAACTTCAAATTCTCTTTTTGCTTTTTTAAATAAAAATTCTCCATTACGCACTGATGATAAACATTCTGCCCTATTTCTTACTGCTTCAAACTCATTTGGTGCATCAAGAACTATAAAGTTTGCAGGTTTTCCTTCATCAAATCCATACTCATCTTGAATATAAAGAGCCTTTGCTCCGTTATAAGTTATTAAATCTAAATTATTTTCAAAATCTTCTTCTCTCATAAGCTGTGCAAGGTGGATTCCATTATCAAGAATATTCATAAGGTTTCCGTTACCTGCTGGATACCAAAGGTCTACAATTGAGTCTTGGCCAAAGCAAACATTAATATCATTATCCACGAATTCACGAACTCTTGTTATGCCACGGCGTTTTGGATAAGTATCTTGACGTCCTTGTAGAAAAGCATTTTCTGTTGGTAGGGATACAAAGTTTATTTTTGACTTTCTAAATAGTCCCATCATTCTAAAGGCATATGAATTATCTACTGATCCAAAGGAACAAGTGTGACTTGCAGTAGTTTTTTCTGCAATTCCTTTAATCATTGCTTCAGCATTAAGAACTTCTAAAAATCTTGCCATGACATCGTCAGTTTCGTCACAGTGTACATCAATTAATTTATTGTGTTTAACTGCTAAATCAACTATTTCTTTTATTGATTTTTCTCCAAGCTCACGGCTCCATTCATTGTGAGGAATTCCTCCAACTACTTCACAACCTAATTCAAGAGCTTCTTCAACTAGGTCTCTACCAGTTTTGCCTTCTTCTCTGTAAGAATACATACCATTTTGAGGGAAGGCTACAACTTGGATTGTCACCTTATCTTTTAATTCATCGCGAACCTCTAGAGCTGCTTTAATTCCTGTTAGGTTTGGATCAGTACAGTCTGTTTGTGCTCTAATATATTGAGTTCCATAGGAAACACAATCTTCTACAGCTTGACGAATTCTTTTCTTCATGTCTTCTTTTGTTGATCCCTTTTTAAAGTCGTTCCAAAGGTCTATTGCTTCAAAGAGTGTGCCTGACTCATTTTTAACTTCATCTGTCTTTCCTATCATGTAGTAGTCTAGGTGAAGATGAGCATCCACATAAGGTGGGATAACTAGATTGCCATCAAGATCAATTACATCATCAGCATCTCCTAGGTCACTACCAAATTTTACAAATTTTCCATCTTCAACTAAAATCTCTGTAGCTTCTTTGTGGCCATAAATTTTCCCATTAATAAATTTCTTTTTCATTAAAATCCTCCGTATATACTTTATCTAAAAGTATTTTATTTTATAACTTTATAATATTTATTAAAAAAGAGAATAAACTTTATGCTTATTCTCTTACACTTTATTTGTTTCTGCTTTCTTACCTAAAAACTTATTAACAAATTATAATAAAATTAAATATTTATTAATTTTTCTTTGTAAAGAGCATTTAATAAATTAATTAGGGCGAACTTAATGTGATAATAAGAAAGACCTCCTTGAAAATATACATAGTAAGGTTCTCTCATAGGTCCATCAGCTGATAATTCTATAGAAGAACCCTCTATAAAGTCTCCTGCTGCCATTATTACTTGGTCATCATATCCCGGCATGTCCCATGGGATTGGTGTGAATTCTGAGTCAACTGGAGAAGAAAACTGAATGTACTTACAAAATATTTCAAGTATTTCAGGCTTTTTTAGTTCTATAGCAGTTACAATGTCGCTTCTTGGATCGGAGCTTGTTGGTATTGTCCTGAATCCTAATTCTTCAAAGGATCTTGAAAATAATGTAGCTCCTCTAATTGCATCTTCAACAATTTTAGGGGACATAAAAAGACCTTGTAATATTTGCCTTGTCATGCCAAAAGTTAGTCCACAGTCCTTTCCTATTCCAGGCGCAGTCAAAATATTAGCTGCCCTTTCAATAAGCTCCTCTTTACCAGCAACATATCCACCAGTATAACATAGTCCTCCTCCTGGATTTTTTATTAAGGACCCCGCCATTATATCTATTCCAATTTCGCTAGGTTCAATTAATTCTGTAAATTCTCCATAACAATTATCTACAAAAATTTTTATATCCTTATTTATCCTTTTTACTTCATCCACAGCTTCCTTTAGTTCAGAAACTGTAAAGGCTCGTCTATTAGAATAACCTGTTGATCTTTGCATAATAACTAGACTAGTATTATCTTGAATATAACTCTTTATGCTTTCTATATCTATCGTATTATTCACTAAAGGAATTTCAGAATACTCATATCCAGAATTTATTAAAGAATCAGGACTGTCTCCCCTTAATCCTATTACCTTTTGTAAGGTATCATAGGGAGTTGAAGTAACAGATAGAAAATGGTCTCCTGGCTTTAAAATTGCCTTTATTGCAAGTGTAATAGCATGAGTACCTGATACAATATTTGACCTAACAAGACTATCCTCTACATTAAAAATCCTTGTATAAATAGATTCAACCTTATCTCTTCCTATATCTCCATAACCATATCCTGTTGTCCAGTTGAAATCCGTTGCCTTAAGTCCTTCTTCTTGCATGGCTTTTAAAATTTTAACTTGGTTATATTGGGCTATGTCACTAAATTCTTTGAACCTATCTTGTAGTTTATCTTCTATTCTATTCACAAATTCAATTATTTTCGGATCTATATTATATTTTTCTTTAAATAAATTATCGTATATTGTCATCTTATCTCCTAAAATCTCCGTCTAATTTACTATCGATGTAATTTTCAATTTCTTCTAATAAATTATCTGACTCCCTGTCAAACCATTGTATTCGATTATCTCTTCTAAACCACGTCAATTGTCTCTTAGCATAATGTCTCGAATTCTTTTTTATAAGTTCAATCATTTCATCATATTCAATTTCACCATCAAGATATGATATAACTTCCTTATACCCAATTGCCTTAAGGGATTGTGAGTTTTTATCTAAACCTTCATCTAATAAGCTTTTTACTTCTTCTACAAGACCAAGTTCTATCATCTTGTCTACCCTATTATTAATTCTTTCATAGAGCCTTTCTCTATCCATATTTAAGCCAATGAAGATTAAATTATATTCTTCATTCTCTTGACGAAAATTACTTCCTTTTTCATTTCCATCTTTCGAAATTTCTAAGGCTCTAATAATTCTTTGACCATTATTTGGGTGAATTTGTTCTGCCATATCCTTATTGAGTGTATAAAGTTTTTTATAAAGAAATTCACTACCTTTTTCTTTAAGTATTTTGTACAACTCTTCTCTATAAACATAGTCCGCTTCTGTCTCTGTAAAGTCAAGATTATAAACAAGGGAATTTATATATAAACCTGTACCACCTACTACAAGGGGCAATCCTCCCCTACTATTTATTTCACTAATAATTTCTTTAGCTCTTTGCTTAAAGTCAGCAACAGAAAAGTTTTCCTCAGCATCAATTATATCTACCATATGATGGGGGATTTCTGTATTTTCCAGATCAACCTTAGCTGTTCCAATATCTAGTTTTTTATAAATTTGCATGGAGTCACTGGAAATTATTTCTCCTTTATACTTTTTAGCAAGTTTTAAAGAAAGCTCCGTTTTTCCTATTCCAGTGGGTCCAGTAATTATTAATAAATTTTCCATTTATTCCCTCAAAAATAATTTTGAAATTGTGTGTTTGGATACTTCTACTATTGTTGGTCTTCCATGTGGACAAGTGTATGGATTTTCACAGTTTTTCAAATCTTTTATCAATGCTTCTATTTCGATATCTGATAAGTCATCTCCTGCTTTCACAGAAGCCTTGCAAGCTTTTCTCATAATTTTATAAAGATCTGCTTCATAATTTGATGAGATTTCTTTATCAAGAGAGTCTATTATGTCTCTAATAAAATTTACATAAGCTGGTAGTCCAAAGATCATTGGAACTTCTCTTAGTACAACAGACCTATCACCAAAATCTTCAATTTTAAATCCCAACTTAGTAAACAAATCAATATAATTGAGAATTTTGTCGTACTCAAGTTGATTTAATTCAATTATTTCTGGTTTAATTAGAATTTGTGAAGATATCTCGCTATTAAGATACATCTTTAGGAATTTTTCGTAGTTAACTCTTTCGTGAGCCGCGTGCTGATCAACTACAAAAACCTTGCCATCTCTTTGATTTTCTAATAAAATATATGTCTTAAAAAGGACTCCACTTATTCTTGTGTTTAAAAGTCCTTCATCAATTTGACTAGCTTTGCGATTAAATAAAAAGTTTTTTTCTATGTGTTCTTTATCATTAGAAAAATTTGAATCTTTTTTATATTCTTCTCTATATAGCAGGGCTTCTTCATTGAGGGCTTGTTCTTTTTCAGTATCTGATTCTTCGATTTCTTTTTCTAAATCCCATAGACTTTTAAGATTATTATTTTTTTCTGACTTTGTTATCTTAATAGAATCTAGGGCTTCTTCAGAGTCATCTTCATCAAAAATATCAAATACATTTATATTCTCTTTTTTTTCTTCAAATTCTATTTCCCTTATAGATCTGTTAGGGTAAATAACTTCCTCAACAACTTCAGATAGAAGTGCCGTTAAAATATTTTCATTTGAAATTTTTATTTCATTTTTCTTTGGATGAATATTAACGTCAATTAATTTAGGATCTATGTCAATATATAAAATAAATACAGGGTACCTGTTTAATGGAATCAAGGAATTGTAGTTTTTTTCGACAGCTCTTGAAATATTTATATCTCTTATAAATCTTCCGTTTACAAAAATATATTGACTATCTCTATTAGACCTAAATAGCTTATTATCTGAGAAAAATCCTCTAATTTTATAGTTTTCCGATTCAAAACTTCCTTCATTTAACGAAGATGCTATTTCTGAACCCAAGATAGAAAAAATTCTATTAATAGGATCTTTATCATTTCCTGTATTGAGAATAGTTTTTCCATCCCTTATCAAAGTGAATTTAATATTATTATTTGATAGGGCTATTTTTTGAACAATATCAATTATATTACTTATTTCTGTAGAATCTTTTCTAAGAAACTTCTTCCTCACAGGAGTATTATAAAAAACATCATTAATAATAAAGCTTGTGCCCTTGGGCATTCCAACCTTATTCTTCTTTATAATCTTTCCATTCTCTATTACAAGAGAGTTCCCTGCCAAGTCATTTTCCCTTTTTGTCATTAATTTTATCTTAGAAATATTTGAAATACTTGCAAGGGCTTCGCCACGGAATCCCAAAGTCCTAATTTTTTCAAGGTCTTCAATTACTTGAAGTTTGGATGTAGAGTGACGTAAAAAGGCTAGCTCAAGGTCTTCTTCAGAAAATCCTGATCCATTGTCAGAAACCTTAATATAATCAGTACTTTCCCCTCTTAATTCAACTAAAATGTCATCTGCTCCAGCATCTATGGAGTTTTCCACTAATTCTTTTACTATAGAAGCAGAGTTTTCAATTATTTCTCCTGCTGCAATTTTTGATATTGTTTGTTCATCTAAAAGTCTTATCATATTAACTCCTTAGATTTTTTAACTATTTCATCTAATAAATTAAAGGCCTCCATAGGACTTATCTCAAGTATATTTATCTGCCTCAATTTATTCATAAAATTTTCGACCTCTGGGCTAGTTTTTTCTTCTCTTATATATTCCTTATTAAGGTCAATATTTAGTCCTTCATTTTCTTTCTCAATAAGAGCTAAAACATCCTTGGCCCTATTAATAATCCTATCATCAATGCCTGCAAGTTTTGCTACATCAATTCCATAAGAATTATTTGTAAATCCCTTAATTATTTTTCTTAAAAAGATAATATCATCTTCTTGCCTATCTACTGCTATAGTTAGGTTTTCAACAGAATCGTATTTATCTTCAAGATGGACTAATTCATGGTAATGTGTAGCAAAAAGTGTTTTTGCCTTAATATTTTCTGCTATATATTCTATTATTGCATTTGCTATTGCAAGTCCATCAAAGGTGCTGGTACCTCTTCCAACTTCATCCAATATTAAAAGTGACTTAGAAGATGCATTTTGTATTATATCGGCAACTTCTTGCATCTCAACCATAAAAGTTGATTGACCCATTGCCAAGTTATCACTAGCACCTATTCTTGTAAAAATTCTGTCTATAAGTGAAATGTTACAAGAGTCACAAGGCACAAAGCAACCAATATGTGCCATTATGGTAATAAGTGCAACCTGTCTCATATATGTTGACTTACCTGCCATGTTGGGACCAGTAATTATATGAATCATATTGGACTTAGTATCTATATAGGTGTCATTTGGCACAAAGAAGTCATCCTTCATATAAGACTCAACAATTGGGTGTCTTCCTGCTTTTATCTCGATATATCCCTCATTGTTAAATTTTGGTCTCACATAATTATTTAAGTTTGAAACCTTAGCTAGAGATAAAAGTGAATCGAGCTTTGAAAGTTTATCTGCAAGAATTTGTATTCTATAAATTTCTTTACCTATAAAGTCTTTTAAATTATTATAAATTTCAGCCTGCATAGACAAGGCTCTTTCTTTGGATCCAAGTAATTTCCCTTCCATATCCTTTAATTCCATGGAAAAGAACCTTTCTGAACCCACTAAAGTTTGCTTTCTAATGTAATCCTCTGGCACTTGATCTAAGAAGGACTTTGTAACTTCAATAAAATATCCTAAAATTTTGTTATGTTTAACCTTTAATTTTTTAATTCCAGTCCTGTTTCTTTCCTTTTCTTCGAAATCAAGCAACCAATTTTTGCCTTCTGTGGCAATTTTAAAGAGCTCATCTAGTTCAAGAGAATATCCCTCTTTAATAATCCTATTTTCTTCAATTACAACTGGCGGGTTCTCTATTAAAACTTTATCGATTTCATCGTAAACATCAGATAGGTCAATAAATTCTTTAGAAAGTAATTTTAAATACTTATTATCTTGACCTTCTAAAATTGCTTTTATTTTATTTGCATTTTCTATTGTAGATTTAAGAGAGTATAGCTCACGAGGATTTATGCTTCCATTTGATATCTTTACCACAAGTCTTTCTATATCATAAACTTCTCTTAAAATCTTTTCGATTTTATCTTGCAACAATAAATCTCTTGTAAAAGATTCTATAATATTTTGTCTTTCCTCAATTTTATTTAAATCAACTAGTGGACTTTCCACCCATTTCTTTAATTTTCTTGAACCCATAGAGGTGCTACACTTATCTAATACATCTAATAGGGATCCCTTTTTAGTAAAGGTATTTAAGCCTTTAACTACTTCAAGTGTTCTTTTTGAACTTTCATCCAAAAGTAAAAAATCATAATTGTTGTAATAAGAAATATTATTTATGTGTTTTAAGTTGATCTTTTGAGTTACAACTAAATACTGCAAAATCTTTTTTAACGATGTATAATCAACTATCTTGTTGTCAGATAGAAAGTCCCTTAAGTTGTTTTTAAAGTTATCACTAAAGTAATTACCAAAATCCTTGATTATATTACTGTCTTTTAGATTTTCAGCAATATAAGGGTTTAAAAATACATTGTTCTTTTTAATTTCTTTTTTAAAAGTAGCTAAGGCATCTTCATTAATTAGAATTTCATTGGGACTAATCCTATCTACTTGATCTTGAAGAAATCTAAATAACTCTGTCTTAGATAAGAAAGTCTTATTCGTAAAATAAATTTCTCCTGTTGAGTAGTCAGAATAAGTTAAATTTAAAGAATATCCTTGAATATAAATAGATAAGAGATAATTATTTAAATCACTCTTTAAATATTCTGTATCCGTAAAGGTTCCTGGAGTAATAATTTGCGTAACTTCTCTTTTTACTATGCCCTTTGCTAGCTTTGGATCTTCAACTTGGTCACAAATTGCAACCTTATAACCCTTGTCTATTAACTTTGAGATATAAGAAGAAGCTACGTGATAAGGAACACCACACATAGGGGCTTTCTCCTCTAATCCAGCATCTCTTCTAGTAAGAGTTATTTCAAGTTCTCTTGATGCTAAAAGAGCATCATCAAAAAACATTTCATAAAAGTCCCCAAGTCTAAAAAATAGAATGGAGTCTGGGTTTTCATCCTTAACAGCAAGATATTGCTGCATCATTGGAGTTAATTTTTCACGATTCAATCTTCTCACCTACTAGAGAAAAACTATTTGCATCTTTTATCCTAACTTTTACAATATTTCCAACATCATTTTTATCGCCTTTGAAATTAACTAATTTAAATTCATCAGTTCTTCCACTTACCTTGCTTTCGTTTTTCTTAGAAATATCTTCTACAAGAACATCTACATCTTTACCAATGAATGCCTTGTTCTTTCTTTCTTGAATTGGATAAAGAACATCAAGTAGTCTTTCAAATCTATCATGTTTTACCTTGTCAGGAACTTGGTCAGTCCTATTAGCTGCTGGAGTATTTTCTCTAACAGAATAAATAAAGGTAAAAGCTGTATCATATTCAACTTTTTTCACTAAATCTAAAGTATCAAGAAAATCTTCCTCACTCTCTCCTGGAAAACCTACCATAATATCTGTTGATAACGCTATATTTGGATTAAGACTTTTAACTTTATCAATTTTTCTAAGATAATCTTCCCTAGTGTACTTTCTATTCATCATCTTAAGAACCCTTGATGAGCCAGCTTGAACAGGCAGGTGCAGAAAATTACATAATTTATCAAGGTTTTTAAAAGAATAAATAAGTTCATCTGAAATATCCTTAGGGTGCGATGTCATAAACCTAATTCTTTCAATACCTTTTATATCGTTAATTTCTTCTAAAAGATTAGCAAATGAAAATTTCTCATCAAGTGTTTTTCCATAGGAATTTACATTCTGTCCTAGTAATGTAACTTCTTTTGTTCCATGCCTTGCTAAATCTTCTATTTCTCTTATGATTTCACCTGGTCTCCTGCTAGTTTCTCGGCCTCTTGTATAAGGAACTATACAATAAGAGCAGAAGTTATTACAACCGTACATAATATTAACGTAGGACTTAAAGTTATAAAGTCTATTTGCTCCAAGCTTATCATCAATACTAAGGGCATTTTCTTCAATATCCATTGCAAGTTTTGTCCCATTATATGATGCAGTTAAAAGTTCAGGTAATTTCCAAATATTATTTGTTCCAAAAATTATATCTACATTTGGAAATTTTTCTATAACATAATTTCTAGACTCATCCCTTTGCATCATGCATCCACAAACTGCAATTTTAATATTTTTCTTTTTTGATTTTAAGTTTTTTAAATTTCCAAGTTGACCATAAACCTTATCTTCAGCAGAGTGTCTAACTGAGCAAGTGTTTAAAATAATAAAATCAGCTTCATCAATTTCATTGACAAAGCTATAGCCCATTTTTTCAAGAAGCCAAGTTATTTTCTCTGAATCGTGTTCGTTCATTTGACATCCATGAGTTATAACAAGTGCTTTCTTCTCATCTACGCTTTCCTTTATATTTCTTATATATTCATTTACATTGTTATTTATGTCATTTATTAATTCTTTATTTTCCATAATACATCCTCATTTCATATCTTTATATTATAACTGAAAAATAGCCACTTTATCAAGAAAAGAGTATGCATAAGCATACTCTTAAGATAATATATTATTTAGATATCTAGCAACGTAAACCCCGCATGCAGATGCTTGTGAAAGTGAATGAGTTGCACCTCCACCATCACCTACAACAAATAATCCATCAACTGAAGTTTCAAAATTGTTGTCCGTTTCTACCCTTGAGTTATAGAATTTGACTTCCACTCCATATAAAAGTGTATCATCGTTGGCAGTACCAGGTGCAATTTTATCAAGAGCATAAATCATCTCGATGATAGAATCCAGTTGTCTCTTAGGAATTACTAGAGACAAGTCTCCTGGTGTAGCCTTAAGAGTTGGCTCTGTAAAACACTTTTGCATTCTTCTCTCATCAGATCTTCTACCTTTTACTAAATCACCAAATCTTTGAAGAAGAACACCTCCGCCAAGCATGTTGGATAACTTGGCAATTGATTCACCATATTCATTAGAATCTTTAAAAGGTTCAGTAAATTTATTACTAACAAGAAGGGCAAAGTTAGTGTTTTCTGATTGAAGTTTTGGATCCGCATAAGAGTGACCATTAACTGTGATTATACCATTAGTATTTTCAGCTACAACTTGTCCATAAGGATTCATACAAAAGGTCCTAACTAAATCATTGTACATTTTTGTTTGATATACTATTTTTGATTCATAAACAGCATCTGTTATATGTTTAAATACCTCTGCTGGTAGCTCCACCCTAACACCAATATCAACTTGGTTAGAAAATAATTTAATATTAAACTTTTTACAAATTTCAGAAATCCATTTAGATCCACTTCTTCCTGAAGCAAGAACTAATTTATCACAGGAATAGCTTTCACCCTTGTTGCTTGTAAGAATAAACTTATCTTTCTTTTCAACATCAACAATAGTTGTGTTAAAAATCATTTCAACTTTATCCATTGTCCATTCATATATTTTTTCAAGAATTTTAAGATTTCTATCTGTACCAAAGTGTCTTACCTTGGCATCAAGAAGATGTAAGTCATGCTTTAGTGCAAGAGTTTTTAAATTAGAAGATTTTGTCTCATATAATTTAGACTCTTCTCCATCAAATTCACAAAGAACTTTATCAACATATTCCATGAGCTCTATGGAGTCTTCTTTTCCAAGAAATTCATGCATTTGTCCGCCAAAATTTGTAGTTATGTTATATTTTCCATCAGATAAAGTACCTGCTCCACCATAACCATTCATTATGTTGCAAGGTTCGCAGGAGATACAAGTCTCAACTCTTCCAGTTTTTATAGGGCACTGCCTTCTGTAAATTGAATTTCCCTTATCTATAACTAGAACCCTTAAGTCTGAGTTCATTTTTTTAAATTCATAGGAAGCAAATACACCAGAAGCACCTGCTCCTACTATTATTACATCGTAGTCTTTCATTTAATATCTCCTAACTAAATTTATTTATAAAATCTTCAAATCTTACTGGGAACTTATCTATTATTTCTAATTCTTCTCCACTTATTGGGTGATTGAATTTAAGTTTATATGCATGTAAAAGCTGTTTACTTATTTTAAACTTATTTTTTATGCCATAGACTTCATCACCAACTACTGGGTGATTTACATAGGCTAAGTGAACCCTAATTTGGTGGGTTCTTCCTGTGTGAAGGTGAACATCTAAAAGAGAAAACTTATCAAAGTTTTTCAATACCCTAAAGCTAGTGAAGGCATCCTTAGAATTTTCATCAATTACCTTCATCTTAATCCTATTATTAGGATCTCTCCCTATAGGGGCCTTAACATCAAAATCTTCATAAATGTTTCCATGACAAATTGCAAGATAGTGCTTATCTATCTGTCTATTTTTAAACATTTCAACTAATTTGTAATAGGCTTCATCTTTTTTTGCAATAAGCATTAGACCAGATGTATCCTTGTCTAACCTGTGGACTATCCCTGGTCTATCATGATCTATAGGGTTTGATAGTTCTTTAAATTTATACAAAAGCCCATTGACTAAAGTTCCACTTTTATTTCCAGCTCCTGGATGAACAACCAGGTCTTGTGGTTTTGATATTACAGCAAGGTAATCATCCTCATATAAAACATCAAAATCAATTTTTTCAGGGGACAAACTAAAATCATCTTCATATTCTACAGTTATCTCATCATCTAATTTTAAGTTATAACCAGCTTTAACTTTATTATTATTCAATAAAATATTTCCGTCTACAATATTCTTTTTAATTTGTGACCTATTTATTTCAAGGTTTTCTTCTAAAAACTTATCTAGCCTTAGTCCTACTGACTCCTTATCTATATTGAAAATGTTTTTGTACATAAATCACCTTTTGTTATCGTGAAGCAGTATTCCTATTGAAATCAAAATTGTTCCCACAACTATGAATACATCGGCAAAATTAAAAATGGCAAAATCATACCCAAAAAATTTCATACTAATAAAATCTATAACATAGTGAAGCCTTACTCTGTCAATAAAATTACCAATTGTCCCACCAATTAATAAACTGAAGCTTAGTAGGTATATAAAAGGAACTTTATTATAATTTTTAATTAAAAATACGATTAATATAATTAGAACTGCTACAGTTATAACTGCAAATAAAAACCTAAATCCTTGAAGAATTCCAAAGGCTGCTCCTCTATTTTCTATGTAATAAAGTCTTAAAAAATTATCTATTAATACAACAGAATCTTCATTAGCTAAGTAAGAAGCAGCTAAGAATTTTGTGAATTGGTCTATAATAATTAAAATAATGCTAAAAATAGCAACAAACATAAATATCTCCTCATTTGTTTAATCTCACGATTAATACAAAATTTCCCTTTTTGGTGTTTCCTTCTATATTAAAAATCTTAAATCTACCATAATGCCTAAGAGAAACCAAGTCACCTAGTTCTAATTCGAGATGAGATCTTGTCTCCTTTGCGAAGTTTACCTTAACAAGCTCAGATTTTATCATTTCCTTGACTTTTGACCTTGAAAGATTAAAAACTTTTGCAATTAGATTATCCAACCTAAAAGAAGATACAATTATCTTTTTATAATCGTACTCTTTCTTAGGCAGACCACTGGTATCATCTTCTCTCGAAAGTAATATATTATATCGTGATACCTTTGTAAGATTAATTTCTACAAAATTTGCAATTTCTCTTTTAACAAAAAAATAAGTGTATTTTTCTCCAATTAAAATATCACCTATTTTTCCTCTGTCTATACTAAGACCTAATATGGATCCCAGTATATCCCCATGTTTAATTTTATTATTAGTATCAAACTTAAATAGGACAAGATCATCATCTTCATTTTCATACATATAAGAGGGGTATATGTAGATAATGCTAGATTCGCTATCTTCATATCCCCCATCAACTTGATAAGAAATGTTGTCTTTAAACCTATTCAATATGGAAATAGATAAATTAATCTCGTGAGGATTTAGGAAATCTGTTGAAGTCGAAATGTGACTATTCATTACAGATTCCATTTTGTCGATTACCTTTCTAATAGAAATTTTCTCTTCTGGTCTGTTAATGTGATTAATTAAATCTATTCTATTTAAATTTACCAAGGGAACATTCCGTTGTTCTTAAGTTGTTCCTTTAATCCATCAATTTCAACATTATTTGGTGCAAGAATAAAAATATCCTTATTTACCTTTTGCATCTTGCCATCAAGTGCATAAAGAGCTCCACTAACAAAATCAAAGATTTGTCTTTTAACATCAACATCAAGTTGTTCAAAGTTAAGAACTACTGCTTTGAAGTCTCTTAGATCATCAACGATAAGAGGAGATTCATCATAAGATAGTGGTTCATGAACTGTGATTACCATGTTACTTGCTGATACTCTAGTTTTTGCTGCTGGCTTGTGGCTAGCTGGCTTAGGTGTATAAGCTGGTTCTACAGCTTCGCTTTCGCTAACCTCATTTTCAAACTCATCATCAAAATCTTCATACTCATATTCGTCTGCAAAACCAAAGATTTTCTTTAGTTTATCCATTGTTTTTTCTGCCATAATATCCTCCTAATTATAATTTCTATTTCCAAAAAGTTTAGAACCAACTCTAATCATGTTGGAGCCTTCTTCTATAGCCAATTTAAAATCATGACTCATCCCCATTGAAAGGTATTTCATTTCTACACCTTCATAACCCTTTGATGAAATTTCCTCAAACTTATTATTCATTTTCTCAAATAATTTTCTTAGCAAGAATTCATCTTCAGTGTTTGGCGCAATAGCCATAAGGCCTTTAATTTTTATATTTTTATATTCAAGAAGTTCATATATAAAGTCTTCTGTTTCATCGTACTTTATTCCAAACTTACTATCTTCATCTCCAATGTTGATTTGAACTAAGCAGTCCACAATGATGTCATCATTTTTTGCTCTTTTATCAATTTCTTTTGCCAGCTTAATCCTATCAAGAGATTGAATTAATTTAACTTTGTTATAAATATATTTTACTTTATTAGTCTGTAAATTTCCAATTAAATGAAAATTTAATTCATTATTTTTTAAAGATTCTTCTATTCTTTTATCTTCAATTTTAGAAACAAGTTCTTGTACTTTATTCTCACCAAAATCTTTTACCCCAAGTTTGTTGAATTCATCAATCATTTCAACAGGGTGAGTCTTAGAAACAGCTATTAGCTTAACATCTCTATTAAAGTTAGACTTGTCTTTGGCTATTTCTATATCTTCATAAAGTTTTATTAAATTATCTTTTAAATCCAACTTATCACCTCAGTTTAATATCCTTGATTCATCAACTGTCTTTGGATTAATTACTATTGCATCATTAACAGTCAAAGTCTTGTAGGATTTTTCCCCTATGCTAAACACAGATTGCTTATTACCCCTGTTAATAAATACTGTATCATTTGATTCACTTACAATATCTACTGGTACAAACTTTACAAGTCCTTTAATTTCTTGAACATAAACTCCTGTAAGATCATTTCTTTCAATCAAAGTTGACTTTGGAATTTCAAAACCCTTAGTTTTATTTACAATTATTTTACCATCATGAACTCTGTTTGAGTACATGTTTTCAAAATATCTATCTAAACTAACAATAATAACTGCATGGCTTTCATCTTTATTTATTTTTTCCACCACACCATATATATCTTCTATCTCAGGTATTTGAATTTTTACAGAATCACCAATATTGTAGTTTGTAATATTTGATGCATTTGAAATTGTACAAGCTACTTTCCAATTTAAATTGTTAATAATTTTAAAAAGTGGTTCTCCATTTCTAACCCTTGTTTCCATTTCAAGATTCTTAAAGTTATAGTTTCTGTTTAAGTACTTGTATGTAAACTTGTCAAGGTCGCTGATATTAAAGTATTCTTCGTTTCCATCAATTTTATATGATACAATGCCACTAAATTCTGATCTAAAAGAAAAATTATATTTTGAAATCTCTTTTTCCAATTCTTCCTTTTTATAATTTAAAGCAGCATCAGACATTTCTAAATATTCTTTTAATTCAGCTGTGTTTATATTTTCACTAATTCCGTTATCTGAAGAGTTGATATCATAATATACACCAGCAAAATTTTTATCTTTTATTTGTTCTTGCAAATTTTTTGTAAAGGTTTTTGAGTTTTCTTTTCCTAGAGGTTCAATTCCCTTTTTAATCTTAATAGCTGCATTTACCTTAGCTAAATCATCCTTTAAAGAAGATACATCTCCCATTAGGTTTAGACTTGCAACCTCATATCCAGAGGGAACTTTTTGACCCTCGCTAGCATGGAAAACTACAACCCCATCTCCATTTGCATAGTAAGCTTTCTCTTCGAAAAGATTATATATTGTTGTGTCAATGTCTTTTTCAAAAGTGGTTAAAGTTGGAAAAATTGTTTTATAATCATTTACTCGATTTCCCCTTAATAACTTTCCAAAAACCATTAGCAAAAATAAAATAAGCAAAAGAGCAAAAACTCTTCTTTTTATATATTTATTTTTATTTTTAAAATTGCTCAAAAAACCACCTATTTACCAAAATATTATATCATAAAGTCTTATAATAAGATATTATTCAAAAAAGATTTGCTCTATTTCATCCTTATTTTCTCTAGTCATAAGCTCATACACTGCCTTATTTGGATCATATCCTTCATAAAGGACTTTATAAAGGGCATTTGTTATTGGCATTTCTATATTTTTTAATTTAGCAAGCTTATATGCAGATTTAACAGTTTTTACACCTTCGACAACTTGTCCAACCTCATTACAGGCTTCTTCCATAGACTTGCCTTCCCCAATTAGTATACCAGCTCTTCTATTTCTAGAGTGCATGCTGGTACAGGTAACAATTAAATCACCAATTCCAGATAAACCATTAAAAGTATGTGGGTTTGCACCCAATGAAATCCCTAGTTTACTCATTTCATAAATACCACGAGTCATAAGTGCTGCCTTTGAATTATCTCCATAAGCTAGACCATCATTCATTCCTGCTGCTAAGGCAATAATGTTTTTTAAAGCTCCTCCCATTTCAACACCTACAAGGTCTGGATTTGTATAAATCCTAAAAATTGGAGTGGAAAACTCGTGTTGTATAGTTTGCGCAACTTTTAGATTTTCAGACGATGCAACAAGAGTTGTGGGTATATCCTTCCCAACTTCTTCAGCATGAGAAGGCCCAGAAAGTGCAACAAAAGGATTGTCTTTTAATATTTCAGATGAAATTTCTGATATTCTATCTAAACTTTCTACTTCTATACCTTTGGAAAGATTAACTATAATAACATCTTTTGATATCTTGTCCTTAATGCTAGTTAAAACTTCTCTTATGCTTGAAGTTGGAACAGCAATTATAAATACCTCAATATCTTCAAGTACACTATCCAGATTGTTTGTTAGATTAATTTCTTTTTCAAACTTAGCTCCAGGAAGGTACTTTTTATTTTCTTTATTTTTCCTAATGTCTTCTATTACCTCTTTATTTCTAATATAGAAGTTTAATTCATGACCCTTATTGGACAAAAGTCTTGCTATTGCAGTTCCCCAACTTCCTCCACCACAAAGAGTAATCTTCATTTTTTCCCTCCTATTTTATTCTCATTTCCCGAGATAATTCTCTTAATATTGTCTTTATGTCTTATTATCCCGATAATAGCAACAATATCAATGATTAGTGTATTGGAAATTGATAAATCAGACATGAAAGTATAGACAATAATAATCGAGATAAAAAATAATATCGAACCTACTGAAACCATTTTTGTTAGTACAGTCCCCAAGACCCATACAATATAGCATATTAAAGTCAAAGGAAAATTAAATAAGGCTAGTGCCCCCAAAGTTGTGGCTACTCCCTTACCTCCTTTAAAATTCATATAAAAAGGAAAATCGTGGCCAAGAACTGCTCCAAATATCCCTAAGGGAACAAATTCATTACCAAATAATTTTCTTATTATGATAGTCACCAAGGCTCCTTTTAAAAAATCTATAGCAAAGGTAAGGACACCTGCTTTCTTTCCAAGAACTCTCATTGCATTAGTAGTTCCTGCATTTCCAGAACCGTATTTTCTTATATCCTTATTTAAAAAAATATTTCCAATTATGTAAGAACCCGAAATCGTTCCTACAAAATAAGATATTAATAAAGTTAAGACATGGTTCATCTTTTTGGTCCCTTATCTGCTCTTGGACTTACTCTGTTCTTTAACTCTAAAATTATTGGTGTTCCGTCAAAGGAATAAGTATCTCTTATTTGATTTTCAATATACCTTAGGTAAGAGAAGTGGAATAGTTCTTTATCATTTACTGATAACAAGAATTTAGGTGGTCTAACACTAACTTGTGAACCATAATATAATTTTCCCCTCTTACCCTTGTCAGAAGGTGGTTGATTCATTAAAACAGCCTTGTTTAATATATCATTTAAGACACCAGTTTGAATTCTATGGTTATAGTTGTTGTTAACAAGCTCTATCATATCTAAAAATTCATTTACTCTTTGTCCTGTTTTAGCAGATATAAAAACAATTGGAGCATAGGTTACAAAGGGAAGCTCTTCTCTAATTTTCTTTTCAAAGTTTCTCATTGTCTTTGTTTCTTTTTCAAGCGCATCCCACTTATTTACAGCAATTATTATTGCCTTATTGTTGTCATGAGCATAGCCAACTATTTTAGAATCCTGTTCAGTTACCCCTTCTAGTGCATCAATCATAAGAACACATACATTTGATCTTTCAATAGCTGTTAAGGTCCTTATTACTGAATAACGCTCAACACCAGGAACGATTTTCTTTTTCTTTCTTAATCCTGCCGTGTCTACAAATATATACTCATTTCCCTTGTACTTTATGAGAGAGTCAATTGAGTCACGTGTAGTCCCAGGAATGTTCGTTACAATAGACCTGTTTTCTCCTGTTAAGTAGTTTAACAAAGAAGATTTTCCTACATTTGGCTTACCAATTAAGGTTACTCTTATGTTGTCATCTTCTTCGAGTTCATCAACTGGAGTAAGACCATCTACAGCCTCATCTAAAAGATCTCCAACTCCTGTACCCTGTTCTGCACTAATACCAATAGGTTCGCCAAGACCTAATTCATAAAAGTCATATATATTATCTTTTGTTATTTTAGAATCGTACTTGTTTACAGCGAGTACAACTTTTGTTTTTGTCTTTCTTAAAAAATTAGAAATTTCTCTATCTGTTGGATTTACACCTTCAGCGCCATCAACTACAAATATTACAACATCCGATGTTTCTAAGGCTATATCTATTTGTGCCTTAATGCTGGACATGAAAATATCTTCATCTTTTAGATCTAGTCCACCAGTATCAACTAGTAAAAATTTATAATTAAGCCAAGTTGCAGGCTGATAAATTCTATCTCTAGTAACACCTGGGGTATCTTCAGTTATTGATACCTTCCTGCCAACTATTTTATTAAATAGTGTAGACTTGCCTACATTTGGTCTGCCAATTATTGAAATTATGGGCATTTCCATATCATCACCCCTATCTTAGTTATTATATCAAAGGAGATTATTTTATTCAATTTCCTAATTTCGTTGAGAATAAAAAAACTCCATAGTATAATGTTTTTGGTGATAAAATGGCTAAAGTCTTAAATAATATAAAAGATGCTAAGGACTTAATGAATTTATCTCTCTATACAGGAGCTCTCTTAATTCAAAATGGAGCGGAATCTTATAGAGCAGAAGATACAATTGAAAGAATTTGTAAATCTGTTTCAAATATTTCTAATGTGTCAGCTTATGCCCTTCCCTCTGCAATTTTTATTTCAATGGAGTTTGAGGGAGAAACTCTTAGCAACTTTAGAAAAATTACAATTTCTGATACAAATTTATATAAAATAGACAGGGTGAATTCTTTTTCAAGAGAATTTGTTTCTCATGACCTTTCAATAAAAGAGGCTTATGACAGACTTTTTGCAATTGATGGAACAGAAGAAAATCCTAAGAAAATTTATATTGGTGGTGGGATAGCAGCATCTTTCTTCTCAGTTTTATTTGGAGGAGATGTCAAAGACTTTGCCGCTAGTTTCTTTATTGGAATTCTAATATCCCTCGTTTTAGAAAAATTATCATATTTAAAACTTTCATTTTTTATAAATAATATTATTTGTGCCTTCATCACATCAATTCTTGCAATTATTTGCGTTCACTTTGGCCTTGGTTCAAATATAGATATGATTATAATTGGTGTAATAATGCTTTTAGTACCAGGTGTAGCTATAACAAACTCCGTTAGAGATATTATGAGTGGGGAATTTATAACTGGAGCTATTACAATGATAAAAGCATTTTTTATAGCCCTAGCCATTGCCTTTGGAGTTGGTGTTGGTCTTAAGATAATGAGGTTTATATTATGATTTTAAATAAAAGTATTGGACAATTTCTCTTAGCAACTCTTGCAACTTACGGCTTCACTATTTATTTTAAACTCCCTAAAAAAGTTAGGCTAATTACGTCAGCTTTATCAGGATTTATATGGGTTGTATATGAACTCCTCTTCGCTTTTAGTGATAACTATATGATTTCTTATTTGTTGTCTTCTTTGTTAATAGGAGTTTGTTCGGAGTTTTTTGCAGTTTGTTTTAAAAAACCTGCAACTGTCTTCACTCTTCCATGTCTTGTACCCCTAGTACCAGGGGCGGGAATGTACTACATCATGTATTACTTTATAGAATCTGATTATGTTGTCATGAGAGAGCATGTTATAAAAACAACATTGACAACTTCTGCTCTTGCTCTAGGAATAGTTTTGTCTCAAGGTATTGTAAGAATAATAAGAGAATTAATTAAGAATTATAAAAGCAATAGAATTAATAACAATTTAACACACGAATAGTTTTAATATAATTTTATATAACACAAAAACCCTAGGTTACAAAACCTAGGGTTTATATTATATTTTTTTAATTTTTCTTATCTTTCATTTAATTTTTTTACAAGCATTTCATTTGCAACTTTTGGATTTGCTTTTCCTCTTGATTTTTTCATTACTTGTCCAACCAAGAATCCAAGAGCTCTATCTTTTCCTTCTTTGAAGTCAATAATTGATTGTTCATTTTCATCTAAAACTTCATCTACAATCTTTTCTATTGCAGATAGGTCTGTCATTTGTACAAGACCAAGTCTTTCAATTATTTCCTTTGCTCCATCTCCAGTTTCAAACATTTCTCTTAAAACTTTTTTACCAGCATTGTTGCTGATCTTTTCACTCTTAATTGCATTTAAAAGTTCAATAAATTCTTTATTTTCAAAAGGTAGTTTAAATTCTTCGTCATCAGAAATCTCAACTCTTCTTAAAATTTCTGTTTGAATCCAGTTTGATAATAAAGTATAGTCTTTAAAATCTTTTGCAAGTTCTTCGAAAAACTTTGCAAGTTCTCTTGAAGAAGTTAATACTTGTGCATCTTCAAGTGTAATGTCATATTCCTCTACAAATCTTTCAATCATTTGCTCTGGAAGCTCTGGCATTTTATCTACTACTTCTTTTATTTCTTCATCTGTAATATGAACTATTGGAAGATCACCTTCTGGTGCAAACCTGTAGTCATTTGCAGTGTACTTAACTCTCATTAAGATGGTTTCGTTTTTTGCGTCGTCCCATCTTCTAGTAGTCTTGATTTCATCTTCATGATTTTCAAGAAGTTTTATATGCCTTTCTACTTCAAAATCAATTGCCTTTTCAACACCCCTAAAAGAGTTAAGATTTTTAACTTCTGTAATAGCAGTTTTTTCTCCTGTTTCCATGTCCTTGACATTTACGTTAACATCACATCTAAGGGATCCTTCTTCCATCTTACAGTCTGATATATCCAAGAATCTAAGAGTTGACTTTAATTTTTCTAGAAAGTCACGAGCTTCTTTACCACTAGAAATATCTGGTTTAGTAACAATTTCTATTAAAGGAACACCACATCTGTTGTAATCCATTAGCGTTTCGTTGTCTTCTGTATGAAGACTTTTTGCTGTATCCTCTTCCATTTGAATTTGGAAAAGTCCAATCTTTTTCTTTCCATCTTCTGTGTCTATTTCAAGATAGCCATCAGTGCAGATTGGCTTGTCATTTTGGGTAATTTGGAAACCCTTTGTTAAGTCTGGATAAAAATAATTTTTTCTATCAAATTTGGATTTATTATTAATCTTACAGTTAAAAGCAGTTCCTGCCATTATAGTATAATTAACAGCATTTCTATTTAGAACTGGCATCCCACCAGGAAGTGCCAAGCACACTGGACATACATTTGTGTTAGGTTCATCACCAAAGGAGTTTTTACATGAACAAAAGGCTTTTGTTTCTGTGGAAAGTTCTACGTGAATTTCCAATCCTACAATTGTTTTATATTTCATTTGTTTAAGCTCCTTTCAAATGCTAGGGACGCTTGAAGTAGGTCCTTGTCCTTAAATCTCTTACCTGTAAATTCAATACCAATTGATAGTCCATCTTGACCTGCTGGCATTGGTAGTGAAATTGAAGGAGAGCCCACCATATTAGCAGGAATTGTAAATAAGTCTGCTTGATATGCTTCAACTGGGCTTATATTATCATCAATTTTAAAAGGAAGAACTGGGAATGTTGGACAAATCATAAAATCATAATCCTTAAACATTCTATCCATATCTCTTTTAATTAAACCTCTAACCTTTAGAGCCTTATAATAAAATTCTTCAGCATTATCCATAGATAGGATATTAGTACCTATCATAATTCTTCTCTTGACTTCGTCTCCAAAGCCTTCACTTCTTGAAGCACGGTACATTTCTTCTATTGTTTCAAATTTTTTGTCTGTTCTGTGACCATATCTTATAGAATCAAAGCGAGCCAAGTTCGACGCAATTTCTCCATTAACAAGAATGTTATAAGTTTCTATAGTGTGGTTTAGGGATTTAATGTCGTATTCATCAACTTGGGCACCATTTTCTCTTAAAATTTCAATTGCCTTTTCAAGTTCGCTTCTAACTCTCTCATTTAAATCCATTTCTAAATAAGTCTTAGGAATAGCAAACTTTTTACCTTCAAGGTTTTTAATTGCATCATCTGAGAAATCGAAATCAAAATTTAATCCTGGATTTCCTACAGAAGTTGCATCTCTTTCATCCCTACCTTCTATTACATTAAACATTATTGTAAGGTCTCTAACATCATTTGCAATAACGCCAGGTTGATCAAAGGTGTTTGCCATTGAAGCCATACCAAACCTAGAAATGGAACCATAAGTTGGTTTCATACCAACAGTTTTACAAAAGCTTGAAGGTTGCCTTACAGATCCACCTGTATCAGATCCAATAGATATAGCTGCCATATTAGCACTAACAGATGCAGCTGATCCACCTGATGATCCACCAGAAACTCTTGTAGTATCAAGTGGATTTTTTGTTACTCCAAAGTATGAAGTTCTAGTTGATGCTCCCATGGCAAATTCATCTAAATTTACCTTGCCTAAGATAACCCCATCATTATCCTTTATTTTTTTAACTAGTGTGGCATCATAGGGTGAAATATAATTTTCAAGCATCCTAGACCCACAAGTCATCTTTACATTTTTTACAGAAATATTGTCCTTAATAGAAATAGGAATCCCAGCAAGAGGTGACATTTCTTCTCTGTTATGGAATTTTTCATCAACTTCCTTTGCTTTTTTTAAAGCTAATTCTTCTGTAACTGTTATATACGCATTGATTTCTTTATCTTTTTCTTTAATATTGTCTAGAAATTCTCTTGTAACCTCTTCACAAGAGAAATCTCTGTTTCTATATCCTTGAGCTATCTCCCAGGCCTTTAATTTGCTAAAAGTCATGAGTCCCTCCTATTCTACAAACTTTATAAGTTTAAAATAACCGTATTTTTTAGTAGCGGCATTTTCTAGTGCCTCTTCTTGAGTAAGAGACTCCCCTGTTTTATCTTCACGAATATTATTTTCTGTTCCATTGACTTGGAATACCATTTCAACACCATCAGTGTCAATTTCTTTTATCTTATTCACAAGCTCAATATTTTCATCAAAGCTTGGTGCAAATTTATCTAGCTCTTCATCAGTGAAATCTATTTGAGCAATATTTGCAATATGCCTTATGTCTTCTTTATTCATTTAAACCTCCTACTAAATCTTCAAGTTCTTTCAAACTCAAAATTTTTATATCTAAGGATCTTGCTTTCTCATACTTGGATCCTGGGTTCTCTCCTACAACAACATAATCAGTGTTTTTACTTACTGATCCTGTCACTTTAGCACCTAAAGATATAAGTTTTTCTTCCAATTCTTTTCTAGGAATTTCTAATGTCCCTGTTAATACAAAAGTATTTTTATCAAGTGGCTTAGGTCCCTTATTATCGTCTTCATATACTGGCTTTAAACCTAAGTCAAACAACTCATCCACTGCCCCAATGATTCTATCATCGTGGAAGAATTCTACAATTTCTTTTGCAGTAATGTTTCCAATGTCTCCTATAGAGACAAGTTCTTCTTCCTGAGAATTTTTTAATTTGTCAAAGGACTTAAAATAATCAGCTAAGTCTCTAGCAGTTTTTATACCAACGTTTGGTATTCCTAGGGCATAGATAAAATTTGATAAATGTGGTTTTTTAGAGTTTTCAATAGCATTTAGAAGATTGTTAGTCCTCTTTTCTTTAAAACCTTCTATTTTAATTATATCTTCATATTTTAGCTTGTAAATATCAGGGATTTCTTTCAATCCAATAGTAGCCATTAACTTTTCTATAGTTTTCTCGCTAAAACCTTCTATGTCCATTGCATCTCTTGATGCAAAATGTGTGAGCCTTGAAACTAATTGTGGCACACAGGATAGTGTGTTAGGGCAGAATATGTGGACACCATCTTGATAAAGATGAGACCCGCAATAAGGGCAAGTTTTTGGCTTTTCTATTTCACGTGTTTCGTTATCACTTGGAAGAGTTCCTAAGATTTCTGGTATAACATCGTTAGACCTTCTTATTAAAACTCTCGAACCTATCTTAACCTTTTTCCTAAGTATGTCATCATAATTATTTAAGGTAGCTCTTTGTACTGTTACGCCACCAATATCAACTGGCTCAAGAATTGCTGAAGGAGTAACCTTAGCTGTCCTCCCAACATTCCAAACTACATCAAGAAGAGTAGTTGAAATTTCTTCTGCTTCAAATTTATAAGCAACTGCCCAACGAGGAAACTTATTTGTATATCCAAGAGCTTTTCTAGTTTCTATGTCATTTACCTTTATAGTTACGCCATCAATTAAAACATCTAACTTATTTCTGTTTTCTCCAATTTCTTTTATTTTTTGTGTTATGTCTGAGAATTTTTTGACTTTAAAGTTATATTTTGAAACTTTAAAATTATTTTCTCTTAAGAAATTTTTAATATCATCATCTGATTTAAACATATCTTCTTCGATATATCCAACATTATAAAAGAAAGCTGTTAAGTTTCTTTTTTTAGTAACCTTGGGATCCAAGTTTCTTAAGGCACCAGCTGCTGCATTCCTAGCATTTTTTAATTTCTCATCATTTTCTTGGTTGTATTTCTCAAGTTCAGATAAAGGCATCAAGCCTTCTCCTTGAACTTCAATTTTCCCAGGATAAGAAATTCTTAAGGGAACAGAGTAAATTGTCTTTACTTGTTCTAGGATTTCTTCTCCAATTATCCCATTACCCCTAGTCGATGCCATAACAAGATTTTGATTTTCATATGTTAGGTTAATTGTAAGTCCATCAAACTTAAGCTCAACAATAAATTCTGGTTCCGGCAATTTATTTACATTGTTTTGATTATAGTCACTTACAAATTTTTCTATTCTATTAAACCATCCAAGAAGAGCTTCATCTCCCTGAGCCTTATCCATTGAGTAAAGCCTAGCAAGATGAGTGTGTTTTTCAAATTTGCTAAGGACAGCACCACCTACTCGAGTTGTAGGTGAATAAGGTAGAACTGTTCCACTTTCTTTCTCTAAGTTGACTAACTTGTCGTAAAGCTTGTCATACTCAGCATCAGAAAGAAGTGGATCGTCAAGAGTATAATAATGGTAATTTAATTTATCAATTTCCTTGATTAAATTTTCCATTTCTTTTATTTTATCCTTCATAAGTCACCAACTAATCAATTAATTTAATAGGAGCAACTGATAACATAAGTCTCTTTAATCCCTTTTTATCAAAGGAAATAACAACTTCATAGTCTCCATTTTTTTCTTTCTTTTGAACTACCATGCCTTTGCCAAATACTTTGTGTTTAACTTTATCACCAACGCTTATGTTCTTATCAGTTGCTTGGTTAAGGTCTTTGTTAGCCTCAGTCTTTTTTTCTATTCCAAAGAATTTAGTTTTTCTATTAACCGAAGATTTGTTTCCTTCATTATAGTCGCGAATTTCTAAAAGTTCTCTACTCTTATCTTCTATAATTTCTATTGTTTCGCCCATTTCATGAATAAATCTACTTCTTTTTGCCGGAGTTAATTTTCCATACATGGATCTAGTCCTTGAGGATGAAATAAAAAGATTGTTGCAGGCTCTTGTGACTCCTACATAACAAAGTCTTCTCTCTTCTTCAACCTCATCTTCGCTTTCAATAGATCTATTAGATGGGAAAAGTCCTTCTTCAAATCCAACTAAAAATACTGTGGAAAATTCCAAACCTTTTGCAGCGTGCATTGTCATAAGATTAACTCCACTTTCTTCGGAAGTCTTATCAACGTCGGATAAAAGTGATAGGGTATTTAAATATTCGGCAAGTTCTACTCCTTCCCTATCGTATTCCATTATATTAGAGTGAAGTTCTTCAATATTTTCAAGTCTAGTCTTGGCTTCAATTGTATTTTGACTTTTTAAATCTTCTACATAACCACTTTCGTATAATACTTCTTCAAAAAGCTTTCCAATAGAAAGTTTTTCAGACCTATCTTTTAAAATCTTCAAGATGCTTCCGAAATCTCTAACATTTTTTCTTGCCCTGATGTTCAAATCCTCAAATTTGTCAATATTTGCCACAAGATTATATAGAGAAATTCCATTTTTATCAGCATAATCTAATAAATCAGCTAAAGATGTATCACCTATCCCTCGCTTTGGTCTGTTTATTATCCTAGATAAACTTACATTATCATCAGTATTATTTATGGCTCTCAGGTAAGCTAAGATATCCTTTACTTCCATCCTATCATAGAACTTTAGTCCACCTACAATCTTGTAGGGTATGCTCTCTCTAACTAAGGCCTCTTCAAAACCTCTTGACTGAGCATTGGTCCTATATAAGATAGCCATATCTTTAAATTCTTCACCCTTATAGTGAAGACCTATTATTTTATTTATAACTCCATATTCTTCCTCATTTGAGTGAGGAAACTCTCTATAAACAACTGGTTTACCTTCATTTCTTGAAGTCCAAAGATTTTTTTCAATCCTAGTCCTGTTATTTTCTATAATCTTGTTAGCTACTTCAAGAATTTTTTGAGTAGACCTATAATTCTGTTCTAGCTTTACAATTTTTGCACCAGGAAAATCTTTGTGGAAGTTTAAGATATTATTTATATCAGCGCCACGCCACTTATAAATAGATTGGTCGTTATCTCCAACCACTGTTAGATTTGGTTCCTTTCCTGCAACTAGTTTAATAAATTCATATTGAATTTTATTAGTATCTTGGTATTCATCAACGAAGATATATTCAAACTTACTCCTATAAAAACTTCTGACATCTTCATAGTCTCTTAAAATATCAACTGTCTTTATTAAGAGGTCATCAAAATCCAAAGCGTTATTGCTAACTAACTTTTTTTCATAAATTTCATAAATTTTACCAAGATTTTCTTTGAAAAAGTTAGTCTTATTTAAATCAATATATTCTTTTGGACTTAATCCTTCACTTTTTATGTTTGAAATATCATTAACAAGGGATCTTGGTTTATAAATATCCCTGTCTAGTCCTAACTCTCCTATAGCTTCTTTTACAACAGTAAGTTGGTCGTCTCTATCATAAATAGTAAAACTTGAACTATAACCAATTTTATCTATATTTTTCCTAAGTATTCTAACGCAAATTGAATGAAAGGTTCCTATCCACATTGAGGAGATGTCTTCGTCAATTAATTTTGAAACTCTATCTCTCATTTCATTAGCAGCCTTATTAGTAAAGGTAATTGCCAAAATTTTCCAAGATGGAACTTGTAACTCCTCGATTAAATATGCAATTTTAGAAGTTACCACCTTGGTTTTTCCACTTCCAGCTCCTGCTAAAATAAGCAAAGGTCCTTCGGTTGCCAAAAGGGCTTCCTTTTGTTTATCGTTTAATGTATTTATATCCATGACTTCTCCTTACTGCTAAATATTATATGTTTTTTTTCCCTTATTTTCAACTTTTTAAGATATCCCTTATGACTTGAGAAGCTAGTACCATACCACAAACTGGTGGAACAAAAGAGATTGACCCCGGTGTTCTATCGCCAGTTTTTATTGGAAGCTCACTGGAGCAAACCACCTTTAATTTTTTTATTCCCATTTCTTTCAATTTTTTCCTCATAATTCTTGCAAGGGGGTCATTTTGCGTTTTTTCAATGTCCATAACTTGAAACTTTGTAGGATCCAATCTGTTACCTGCCCCCATAGCAGAAATTATTTTTATTTTTCTATAATAGGCTTCTCTAATAATCAAAAGCTTAGATGTAATTGTGTCAATTGCATCCACAACATAATCATAAGATTCAAAATCAATATCTCTAATATTTTCTTCACTTACAAATAAATCATATTTTTTTATTTTTAATTTTGGATTAATCTCAAGAAGTCTTTCTTCACAAGCATCAACTTTTCTCATTCCCAAAGTTTTACTAGTAGCAAAAGCTTGTCTATTTATATTTGTTATCTCATATTCGTCACCATCAACAAGGCATATCTCTCCTATTCCTGCTCTTGCTAAGGCCTCAACACAAGATCCGCCGACTCCACCAAGTCCAAATACAATAACAGACTTGCCATTTATTTTTTCGACATCTTCTTTAGGAATCATTCTCTCAGTTCTACTTAAAAATTCCACATTTCCTCCAATTTGAAAGGGCCGTCAAATGAACAGCCCCTTTAATCTTATTTTAATTTTATGTTTGTTAGACTATTTTCGCCAAGGATACCATAACCTTCAACGATGTCATTAATATTATGTTTTCTGAAAGTATTTACAGTTATAACTTGTCCCGGACCAAACCTATAAGAATCAGATTCAGTTACTTTAATCCTTATAAAATTAACATTTTTACTTTCTATTAATTCTATGACTTGACCCTTAAAGTTAATTGGTATGTTAGCTTCCGCAGCTTCTAAATCTCTATCATCAATAGTTTTATTGTTTAAATCTTTATTAACTAAGATAGAGTCTTTATCATTTATATTATTATCCTTGCTTAGAGAATTATTTTCACTAGCTTTATTATCTTCAGGCTTAACTAATAAGTCTTCGGTATTAACATCTTTTGGTTTCCTTACCTTATCTAAGTTTTTATTAAAATACTCAAGGGACTTAGAAGTTAATACTGCAATTTCACTTCTTCTTATTGCAAGATTTCCGTTAAAATTACCTTCTGAACCTGTGCTAGTAAAAATATTTGAATTAACAAGATTTGGAAGATACTCCATAGTTAGGGGATGAATTTTTTTCATATCCTTATACTTTAAGTTACTTCTATCTTGACTTTTTTCAATATTCAAAGCTCTTGCAAAATAAACTGCAATGGAATTTCTATTTGGATAAAGCTTATTATCTAAGAATCCTCTTTCACGAGCATTTATTAATGTCTTTTCGGTGATTGTGCCGTGGTATAAGTTAAAGCAAATTGCATCTTTTGCCCAGTCTATAACTCCATTGGCATTTGCCATTTCCATGTAAGCTTCTCTAGCTAATTTCATTTCATCATCACTAGGATTTGAAAGAGTTTTTATAATTTGCATTGTTTCCAAAAAGCTAACAGGATTGTTTGGTCTAAAAGTTCCATCTTCATAACCATTTAAAATGTTTTTGTTTGATAATTCTTCCACATACTTATAAGCCCACTCTGTCTTTCCACTATTCTTTACATCTGTAAAAGATTTAGCAAAAATACTTCCTGGTGCTAAGAGAATTGAAAAAATTAAACTTATTGCTATAATTTTCTTTTTCATCTAATCACTCCGCCATAAATTATAGCACAATTTCAAAAAATTAAAAAATAGTAACTTCTTAATTCATATAAAAAAAGAAGCCCCTAAGGACTTCTTCTAATTTAAAAATTGTTAGTATGCTCTAATGTTAGTGTTTCTACTTGAAGTGTAAGTGTTTCTAGAAGAATCTCTTTCTAATTGTTTAAATGTATAGAAACTTCTTCTTTCTCTAATACCATTAACTTGATCTAACTCGTAGTAACCAGTGTTACCCACTACTTCTTCTATATTAAGTTGTAGTATTTTTGATCTTTCGTCAAGGTATCCGTTAGCTAGAAAAACATCATTTAACAATACATTACCTTCTAAGGTCATGTTTATAGTTTCACCTGGTTTAATTCTATTATTGTCTGATTGAATAACTTTTAAAGTTACAGCATAAGTGTTAAATTGATCAGATGTTTTATTTGCTCTTAAAACTTGGAACATTGTATTAAATTGTAAATCTTTGTTTACAATATTAATTTCTTCAACTTTCCCATAACCATTAAGTTTTAAATTAACGTTCTTTCCAACTAGAAAATCTTCAGTAACAGAATGTACTCTAATACCGCCATCTCTAATAATAGGATCTTTTACTAAAGAATAAGTTTTGGAGCCTCCATTTGCAAGCTCTAGTTCTATATAAGGATCCGAATTTCTTCTTTGATAATCAAAAGTTGTCTCATATAATGCTGCTCTTCTAACCTTACCCATAGCTATACCATTGTTTTCATCATTAGATCTTCCAATAAGGACTTTGTAGTTAACATAGAAAGTAACATTGTCATTTAGAGAAACATCATTTAATGCTTTTGTTTCATTAGTAATATAAAACTCGTAAGTCTTGCCATCGCTTAATTTTAATTTAATTGATGCCTTATCCTTATTAGTATTTTCTATAGAAATAATTTGTCCCTTTACATAAGCTTCTTTTGGGAATACTGTCATTTCTGTTATTTTATTATCAGAATTTGTCTTAAATTCAACTAAGTCATCTACTGCAATGTCTTCTAATTTTAAATCTTTGCCATAGGCTTTGATTTTTACATTTTTATCTAAATCAAAAGTTTTTGTATCTGATGTTGATATTTTTGAAGTAGTTCTAAAGTTTATAGAATCTGAGTTGTCCCTGTATCTAAGAGTGATTTGATTATTGCCCTTAGAGTTTACATATCCAACCATGTCAAGCATTGCATTTGTAACTGTTATAGTCTTTGCAGTACCTTCTCTTTCACCAGACTTAGCCTTAACATATTCAATTTCAACTTCTTGGCCAGCCTTAATATCTTCAAGCTTGATGTCCTTATCTTTTAACTTATACTTTGTGTTGCTATCAATGTCAAAAGAATATTTTGACCCTTTAGTTTCAATTATAACCACATTAACATTATTAAGCTTTGATGAAAGGATAACTGTACCCTTTAATTTTTCAGTTTTTGCTTCAATTTTATTTTTTTCTGCATAATCAAAAGAAGCCTTTGTAATTATTGCAGTTTCGGCACGAGTGATTGACCTTTCTCCTTCAAAGTTTCCATCGGAACCAGTTGAAGTAAATATTTTTGCATCAACAAGAGAAGATAAGTATCCCTTAAGCGTATCACTCATTTTGTCTTTATCATTGTGTTTTAATAGGTTTGTGTTTCCATTAGGACTAAGTTGTAATGCTCTTGCAAAGAAAATTGCTATGTCGCCTCTGCTTGGGTATTCCCTACCACTTATTTTAAAGAAGCCTCTTTCACTTGCCTTCTTTAAAGAGTTTTCATCTAGGTAACCTCTGTGAAGTGCTAAACATATTGCATCTTCTGCCCAAGAGTTTACACCCTTCTCTTTAGCAATTTTAGAATATTTTTCTTTAGCAGTTTTTATCTCTTGATCGCTTGGTCTTAAAATTTGTTTAATAAGTTGTAGAAGCTCTTCTAGAGAAACAGGTTCACCTGGTTTAAACTCTCCATCAGGGTGTCCACTAATAATATTGTTGTCACTTAATTTATCAATTGCATCGTAAGCCCAAGAATATTTATTATTTTTCTTTTTTACATCTTTGAACTCTTTTGCAAAAGTTGCACTTGGTGCTAGCATTAAAGCTGCAAGTCCAAGAGCAGCAGCTCTCTTTAAATTATTGGATTTCATAATAAAACCTCCATTTTCTTTCTACATCTTTTAATCATTATAACATAAATCTACTTTCATGAAGTTTATAATTTATTAAAAATCTATTAAATTAGCTAGTGAAAGTCTTAATTACGTCAATAATTTGAATAAACTTGTCCTTTATTTGGTATAATTAAGCTAAGTGATACATACACTAACGCAAAAAAATTTTAAAGGAGTGATAAGATGCGATACTTGCCAGTGAGCTTAGATACTCTCGACAAAAAAATTCTAATTTTGGGAGGAGGTTATCTTGCATATTCTGCTTTGAAGTCTGTTATTGATTCAGAAGCAGAAATATATATGATAGGAGATTCTTTTACAAAAAATATTGTAAATATAGCAGAAAAGTCTGATGGCAAAATTAAATTAAAGGAACACGAAGTGGATAAAGACTTTATGTTTATGGGATATGATTATGTCTTAATAGCTACTGAAGACTTTGAGGTTAATGAAGCTATAGAAAAAAGAGCTTCTTCAAGAAAAATGCTTTATCAAAGGTTTGACATCTTGTCTAAGTCTCTAATGTCGATTAATAAGTCTATTGAACGAGGACCTTTAACTTTTTCTCTAAATTCTTCAAAAATTAACCCAACTATTACAGATATTATTTTTGAAGATTTAGAAAAATTTTCTGAAAGCTATAGCATTGAAAAAATTAATATCCTAAATGAAATTAGATCAGAATTAGTTCGTAAAAATTCACAAAATATCGATGAAATTATTAGAAGACTGTATGAAAGTGAAACTATTAATCTTTCAACTTTCTTGGATAAGATGCCTGGATATAAGATTGAGGATTTAAAATCATCAGAAGATTTAATTGATTCAATTGAAAATGGCAAAGAAATTAAGACAGAAAAAGAATCTACGATGGAAGATGATCAGATTATAAAGAAAAATCTTGATGATGCGAAAAACACTTCAAGAGATAAGTATCTTGATAAGTCGAATTTAAATTTAGATTCTTTTAAAAATTTAGATAAGTTTGAAAAATAATTTTTTAAGAAAGGATGTATAAAATGATTGGTTATGTAGGAAGTATGCCTGGTAAAGTTTTTAACGAAAAAGAATTTACTTTAGTAAAAAAAGTTTTAGCCTCTGGAGAAACTATTGAGAAACACAACCACCCTGGCTTTACTGTACTTGTAACTATTGTGAAGGGTGAAATAAAAGTACTATTAAATGACGAAGAAGATAGAGAGTTTGAACCAGGCAAAGTTTTAAAATTTGATGGTGAAAATTACATTTCTATTGAGGCAGTTAAGTCTAGTGAATTTTTTGTTACTCTAATTAAGAAAAGTGAATAATATGAAAGTTCATTTATCCGATGATCTCCTAGAATATCTTAGAGTTAAAGGAGCTACTGTAATTACCGTAGATAAGATTACTAGTAAATCTTGTTGCGGAAGTGGTCTCCCATCTTCTGATGTATATCTAGGACAATCTAAAAGAAAAGATAAGAAGTATAATATTTATGACGTAAATAATGTCGAAGTATTCATTGACAAAGATCTTTTCTTTATTGATGATATATGTAACATTGAACTTCTAAACTTGCCTCTTACAAAAGGTCTTAAGGCAAACTTTTTAGATTATAAAAAACTAATTTAATATAAGAGTTAACATTAAAAGAACCTCATGATTAAATTCATGAGGTTCTTATTTTATTAGATTTAATGTTTTTACATTTGTCTAAGTTTTTTAAGAATTATTTTTTGTTCAACACTTGCAACAAGTCTTCTAGTGTAATCAACTGTATCAGGGTTAACTGACATAGAAGTTATACCACACTCAACAAGGAATTCTGCAAGTTCTGGATATTGACTTGGTCCTTGTCCACAGATTGAGCAAGTAATTCCCTTCTTATTTGCTGCATCGATTATTGTCTTAAGGGCAATTTTAACTGCATCATTTCTTTCATCAAAGTATCCCATGTTATTAAGGATTCCAGAATCTCTATCTGCTCCCATTACTAGTTGTGTTAGGTCGTTTGATCCAATTGAGAATCCATCAACTAATTCTGCAAATTCTTCAGCTTGAAGAACTACTGCAGGAACTTCTGCCATGATCCAAATTTTAAAGTTCTTTGATTGAACTAGACCTTCTTCAGCCATGATTCCCTTTACAACCTTAAGCTCTTGTGGAGTTCTAACAAATGGTAGCATAACAATTACGTTAGTAAGTCCGTACTCTTCTCTAACCTTTTTGATTGCTTGACACTCTAGTCTAAATCCCTTTTCGTATTCTGGAGAAATATATCTTGAAACACCTCTCCAACCTATCATTGGGTTTGCTTCAATTGGTTCCACTTCGTCTCCACCCTTTAGGCCTCTAAATTCATTTGTTCTAAAGTCACTAGTTCTTACAACGAGATTCTTAGGATAAATTGCTTGAGCAACTTTAGAGATACCTTCAGCAAGTTTATCAACCATTAGGTCTCCTTGACCAGTCTTTACTAGATACATTGGGTGAGCGCCAATCATGTTAGTGAAGATAAATTCTGTCCTCATTAGACCAATACCATCCATTGGTAGGTTTTTATATTTATCAATTAGTCCTGGTTCGCCAAGATTCATATAAATCTTAGTAGCAGTTGTTGGTGCAAAGATGTTTCTAAGCTCATCAATATTTCCAAGGCTTGGTCCTGAAGATTGGCTTTCAGTTTTCTTTTCTTCTTTTTCTTTTAGGACTTCGCCTTCGTAAACAATACCTCTTACAGCATCAACTGTAACAGTGTCCCCTGTCTTAAGAGATTTTGTTGCATTTTTAGCACCAACTATACAAGGAATTTGTAATTCTCTTGATACAATTGCTGCGTGACATGTTCTTCCACCTTCATCAGTAACAACACCAGCACACTTTCTCATAGCAGGTACCATGTCAGGGTTTGTCATTGCAGTTACAAGGACGTCACCTTCTTCAACAAGGTTGATTTCAGAAATATCCTTAATAAGTTTTACCTTGCCTCTTCCAATGCCTGGTGAAGCTGGTAGACCTTTACAAAGTGTAACTAATTTTTCTTCTTTCTTTTCTTCAAGAGTAGTTATAGGTCTTGATTGTAGGAAGTAAAATTCTTTTGTATCTGTATCAAATCCCCATTCAGTATCTTGTACTGAACCATAAAGCTTTTCTACCTTAAGTCCTCTTTCAATAAGAGTATCAAGTTCTTCTGGTGATAAAGCTTCTGCCTTTATAGCATCTTCTCCTAAAACATCTTTTACATTAACTGTTCTAGTTCCAACACCATTTTCGTTTTTAATTACCATGTATTCTTTTTCAGAAATATTTTTTTCAATAACTTTTTTTGTTTTTTTATCAATAATGTATTCGTCAGGAGTAACTATACCTGAAACAACAGCTTCTCCAAGTCCATAAGATGCGTTAATCATCATTTCATCTGTAGAGTTGTTAATTGGGTTTGCTGTGAACATAACACCAGACTTTTCTGAGTTAACCATTTTTTGAATTACAACAGAGAGAGCTACGTCAAAGTGATCATAGTTTTGTTTTTCTCTGTAATAAATTGCTCTAGATGTCCAAAGTGATGCAAAGCAATCTCTGATGTGGTTTAGAAGTTCTTCTTCGCCGCTAATGTGTAAGTAAGTATCTTGTTGTCCTGCAAAGGATGCATCTGGAAGGTCTTCTGCAGTAGCAGATGATCTAACTGCAACTTCTGGGTCTTTAACACCAATGTTTTCAGAAAATTCTCTGTAAGCTCTTAGGATTTCTTCTTCAAGTTCAGGATCAAAGTCTTTTTCTTTTATCTTAGTTTGAATTTCCTTTGAAACATTTGTAAGGTCATCAACATTTTCAACGTCTACAGCTTCCATTAAAAATTTAACAACTTCATCAAGTTCTGCGTATTTAATAAATTTAGTGTAAGCTTCTGCTGTTACACAAAATCCTGGAGGCACTGGTAGACCAAAATTAGTTAACTCACCAAGGTTAGCTCCTTTTCCTCCGACAATTCCTACATCTTCTTTACCGATTTCATCAAACCATTTAATATAATTATACTTAGACATAACTCCTCCTTATTTTCTAAAAATATTATAACACATATATTATATATGTCATACTACTTTTTTAAAGATTTTCTAAGTTCATCAATAGACATTGTAGAAACATGGTCTCTAGGTATTTCTAATTTATCTACTAAGTGATAAATATCTTCCATACTAGGTGCTTCTATCTCAACATAGGGCTTTGGGTAAGTCTCCTTATCCCAAGTATCTATGTCAATTACAAATTTTTTATAGGAATATTTTTTTCTGTTTTTGTAGCCTGTGTGATAGATGTCATATCCAAGGCACTTCAAAATATTAATAAGATCATCTACACTGGTGATTTCTGTAGTGTGCTCTATATTATCTCTAACTTTGAAGTCAGAAACATTTTCTTTAAAGGTAAAATATTTTTTCTCCCCATCAGAGGATTCGGAAATCCTAATCCTCAAATAGCCCTTCTTTTTATAAATCTTGTGGGCTGTTGAATTAATAGTAATATTAGTTTGATTTTCTTCTTTTACAAATTTGCCACCAATTTTTTTTATTTTATCTTCAAATTCTTCTACATTTATATCAAGAAGCTTTACTTCAATCTCTCTTTCCATTAGTCCTCCTCAATTATCTTTAATTTAAAATCTAAAAAGTCACTGGCTACAAAGTGGTAATCAACACCCTCTAGGTCTCCTTCATATGAAAATTTATGTCCCTTTCCATGAAGATGCCCATAGACACATTTTTCCACCTTATAATCACTTAAAGTTTGTGAAAATTCATTGACTCCCAAGTCTTGGTTAAAGGGTGGATAGTGAATCATGGCAATAATTTTTTTATTTACGCATGAATCAAGAGAATTCTTTAATCTTTGAACTTCTCTCAAATAAATTTTTTCATCATTTTCAGAAAACTCAAAGGAATCTCTTGCTGCCCATCCCCTTGTGCCACATATCGAATAACCCTTGTATTCAAAAGAATTGTTGTGAATGAAATTTATGGTCTTGCATCCAAGATTATTCATCTTATTTAATGAAGACCACCAATAGTCGTGGTTTCCCTTTGAAATTATTTTTATTCCTGGGAGCTCATCTATTCTCTTTAGATCATAAGCAGCTGTATCTAGTTTAAGAGCCCAAGAAATATCTCCTGGCAAAAGAACTAAGTCATCTTCTCTTACGACTTTTTTCCAGTTTTCAATTATTTTCTCTTCATGATTTTCCCAGTTGTCTCCAAAAATATTCATGGGTTTTTCTTGTGTGTAGTCGAAGTGAAGATCTCCAATTGCGAATATCATATACACCTCAAATTTTTATTAAATTATATGTCATACTATATTTATCTAAAATTTCTTTTTCTCTATTTGTGCTTGTAAAAATTAAGACTTGTTTATTGTCTTGTAGAATTTCAAGAGCTTCTTTAAGCCTGAAATCATCATAAGAGTCAAAATGGCTATCAAGCACTAAAGGTATTTCTTTGTCACTAATTATTTTTGATATAGATAGTCTAAAAGCTAAATAAATCTGGTCAATAGTACCCATGCTCAAACTATCTAATTCAATGTAATCTTTTATGTCTCTATCATAAACCCTTATTACGAAGCTGTCATCAATTAAAATTTCATTATATTTTTCAGAAGTCATTGAGTCTAAATATTTTGAAATCTCTTTTCTTAGAAGGGGAAGATTATCTATCCTTCTTGCCTTAACAAAATCTTCAAATTTTTCAATTGATAATTCTAGCAATTCCTTTTTATATTCTAATTTTTTTAACTTTTCATTTAGCTCATAGGACTTTTCATCTAGAATTCTTAATTTTTCTAGGGAATCTTCAAGAGTTTTTAAGCTACCTTCTAAGTTTAAAATATTATTTTTTTCTTGATCTATTTTATCTTGTATTTCATCAATAGATTCTTCTTTGTAAAAGTCTCCACTAAGATTTTCTTTTTCAAGTTCTTTAATCCTATACTTGTATTCACTGACCCTGCTTGCGTCTCTCTTTTCATAAAATAGATTTTTCAATTCCTTAATATTTTCAACCTCATATTCTTGGAAAATATTTTGGAGTTCTTTCTCAAGATTAAATATATTTTTTTTAGTCTCTTCTATTTCTAGAGAATTTTTTTCTATCCATTCTCTATTGTATTCATTTTTAGAAATATTTTTTATATTTTCTTCACTTTTCGAATCAAAGATTTCACTGAGTTCTTTTTTATCTCTAGCATTATATTTGATTAAAATCTCGTCTATTTCTTTGTCAAATTTTTTCTTTATTAAAGTTTTTTCCTGAGATTTATATTTATAATCTTGATATTTATTTTTTAATCTATTTAATAAGTCTTTGTTTTCTCTAAATTTTACTATCCTAAAATAAGAATAAGTAAAAAATAAAAGAGATAGGATTGAAATAAAATATTTCTTAAAATAAAAAGAAATTAAAATTATTGTAAGTCCTCCAAGCATTGATGAAAGAAATTTTATAACATATTTAAAAACTTCTCTTTCTATGTTTTTTATATCCCAAGAAATTATCTCTCTTTCTTTAGAATAATTATTTTCATTTAAGGCTTGGATTTCTCTATTTATTTCTTTAAATCTTTTATAATCCTCTTCCAAATCAAGGTCAACATCAAAATTCTTTCTCTCAGCTGATAATAAATCATCAAGCTTACTTGAATACATACCAAGACTTCTATTTATTTCAATGGCATTTTCAAGATCAGAAAAATTATAATTCTCATCATTTTCTGATTCGCTTGCATAACCTTGTTTTAGTTTATCTTTCAAGATTTCAAGTTCAAAGAGTTTTCGCCCCCTAAGCTTATCTTCTAAATCTACTAATCTGTCTTTAGACTCCTTATACTTATCAATTGACTTCTTATAAGTTTCCTTAAGACTTAAAAAGTTTACTTTATCTTTTGAAATATTTTCTAATTCTTCGTTAATTTTTCCAATTTCTGATGATTTTCTTTTTTTGCTTCCTAAATCATAAAGGTCATCTTTCATTTTTTCTATGACCTTACTTAAATCAACATTTTCATCTTTGGAAACAGAAAAATTATTAATTCTATTTTGTAATTCACCACTGGCATCACTTTCAAACTGACTTAGTCTTTGACCAATAAAAAAAGTGGATTTATAAACTTTTCTATTTAAGTAGAAAAATAAAGCCCCTGGCTGTGGAATTCTTGAATAAATAAAATTTCTTTGGTCATTCGATAGATCATCTCCTGTCTTAAGATTTAAAATTGAAATTTCGTCCTTATCAAAGTCCCTACTTATTCTAAAATCTTCTTCGTCGTCATTTAAAATAAGGTAGCCCCTGTACAAATTTGAGTTCCAGGGTCTAGATTTTTCAAATAATTCGTCACGAACCTTTCTCGAAAGAGAGTCACGACTAAAACCATAAAAAATTCCATCTATAAAGTTTACGATCGTTGACTTACCTTCTTCATTTCTACCGTAGATTAGATTTATTCCTTCTTGGAGCTCAATTTTTTTATCTTCAAATTTTCCAAAACTTAAAAGTCCTAATTCTTTAATTATCATAGTATTGCTCCAAAATATATTTTTTTGAAAGTTCTCTTGCCTCTATTTCTTTAGGGCTAGAAGCAAAACTGTTTAAGAGTTCTATTAAATACTTGTCCTCTATCTCATATTCTTCAAAAGAATCAACTAAATCATTTTGAATTTCAAAATAAAAGGCTGACAAATTTTCTCTTAAGAAGTTTTCTAAGTCTTCCCTATGTCTTGTTTCTCCCTTGAGTCTTATCCTGTAAAGATTGTCTTCCTCAATTTGATCTTGAATTACGTTTAAGATTTCACTATATGTCATTTCTTTATTTAAACTTACTTCAAGATTAATGAATTCTCTTTTTGAAAAGTCTTTAAACTCAATAGATTTTTTCTCATCATCTAAAAAAATTATTCCCCTCTTGCCTTGATCCTTAAAGGAAAGTGGAATTAGGGATCCTGCATAATAAGTATTGTCAAAGACCTTGCCTCTCTTGTGGATGTGACCAAGGGCAACGTAATTAAACTTTTTAAGAAAATCTTTGCTCAATGGCAAGTATCTTTCATCTTTTAAGTCAGAATGAAAGAGTCCAATATTTATAAATTTTTCATCTAATTCAATATCGTTTAAATCTATTTTAAATGAAAAAGAATCGTAAGAAATTCCATAAATCCTTGTATTTAATTCACTTAATTCAAAATAATCGAGTTCATTTTTAAAAATATATAAATTCTCTGGCAAGTTTACCTTTAAAAATAAGTTGTCTTCAGAGAGGTAGTCGTGATTTCCAAAGGCTATAAAAACTTTGGCCTTAACTCTTTTTACCAAGTCTAAAAATCTATTTAAATCTCTTAAGTCAAAAAATTCTCTTTCAAATAAGTCTCCTGCAATTAAAATAATGTCAGCTTGAACTTCATTTGAAAATTCAAAAACTTCAAAGAGGGCACGCCAAGAATCCTCTAAAAGTTTGTTTGAAACTTCTAGAGGTAGCCTTCCCTTATAAAATTTTTTTAAATGCAAATCACCAGTGTGAATTATTTTCATCTTATCACCAAAATAATTATATCACAGATTAAGACCAAAAAAGAGCATCCACATGGACGCTCTCTCATAAAGAATTTTATTAAATTATTAATTTTTGCAATGTTTTAAATTCATCTGTTCCCGCAATACCTGCAAGGTCAAACAAAATTGTTTCTGTGTTAGAAATTACTGCTCCCATTTCACGAAGAAGTTCCATTCCATTTTTAGAGTTTTCTTCACTTCTTGATCCCAATGCATCTGCTGCAACAAAAACTTCAAAGCCTGCTTCAAGTAGGGCCCTAACAGTTTGGAATACACAAATATGAGTTTCCATTCCACATAGGACAACTTGTTTTTTACCAAGACTGTCAAATTCTTTTTTTATTTCTTCGTCTCCATAGGAATTAAAAGTTAGCTTGCCAAATTCCTTCTTGTCCTTAAGAGGAGCCTTAACTTCTTCATTAGTGAAGCCTAGTCCCTTTGGATATTGAACGGTATAAATTGCTTCAGCACCAATAGTACTTGCTACTTTTGCCAATACAGTTGAATTTTTTACAATTTGATCCTTGTTATACATTGCCTTTAATAGTTTGTCTTGAATGTCAATAAAGGTAAAGACAACATCTTCTCTGTTTAAGTGAAAGTTTTTCATTTTTCCTCCTGATTTATAAAATTTCTTCTACTTCAATACTATTCATTATTCTTTTAATAGGGCTCATTTCAATTTTATCTTTTTCTACAAAATTTTCCCACACTCCACAAGAGATTGCAAGCTTTATTGAAGTTATAAAATCATAATCCCTATCAAGGGCTATAGCAAGACCAGAAAGACATAGACTTGTGTCAAATTTTTCAGTTAAAATTTTATTTTCTAACTTTTCTTTATTTATATAGGCCCTATAATTTTTTTCTTCTGTAGAAATAATTGTTGCTCTTTTACTATTTACAAAGACAATTTTAGTTCCAGACTTTATAAATTTTTTGTTAAATTCAATTACTTCTCCTGTGTAGTTTATTTTCTTATCTTTCTCTATGTCATTTTTATCAAACATGAGGATGTAGGGATTTGTCTTTTCAACTTCATCAAGATTTCTTGGGTTTACAGCAACCTTAACATTGTTTTGGTAGCAAATCCTTACGAGTTTTTCATAAATATCGTCATCTAAACCCTTTAATTCAATTTTAGGAATAACAACTATCTTTTTATTGTAAAGAGACCTTTCAAAGGAGTTTAATATATCAGACCTGTCCTCCATAGTTATTCTGGGATCTTCAGTCCTATAAACTTTTTTAAAATCTTTTGATTTAATTAACACTTCCTCTACATTTTCATCCTTAAGTCCTGTATAGTTAACATCTATCCCTAGTTGACTCAATGATAATGCAATTTCTCTACCTCTCTTATTTCCCTTTAACATAAAAACTTCTGAGTCTATGCCAAGTTTTTTTGCAAAGAGAGACATATATATTCCATGCCCACTAGGATAAATCTTTGAGGACTCAATTATGTCCTCTGATTCATCTTTCAAATTAAACTCTCTAACAATTTTTGGATTAAAGTCACAATAAAGAATCATTATTTCACCTACTTGTATGAATTTTTTCCATTATCTCTTCTTTCATAATATTTATTTTTTCTTTTGCTTCTTCCTTATTATCAGATACTACGTATGCATAAATTTTTAATTTCGGTTCAGTACCTGAAGGTCTTAGGGCAAACCATGTTTCATCATCAAAATAAAATTTCAAAAGATCTTGTGGGTTTTCTTCATCCTTTATAAAGTCTTCTTTCTTCTTTAAATCGCCAATTTTTTCAAAGGAATCAAGCTCTCTGAAACTTTCCATAATTGTTTTCATTGTAGCATTTCCATCTTTTCCTTGGAAATAAACTGAGTCAAGATATTCTTCAAAATAACCATATTTTTTGTAGATTTCATCAATGTAATCTTTAATTTTAAGATTTCTCTTCTTTAGGTATCCTGCCATCTCAGCAAATATCATAGAAGTTCCCACTGCATCCTTGTCTCTAATGTGGTTTCCAATTACATAACCAATGGATTCTTCATATCCGAATATAAAGTTATGCTCCTTATTTTCATCCCAGATATTTGGCAAGTTGCAAATATTTTTAAATCCTGTTAAAGTTTCAAAAACTTCAACATCATAGTCTTTGGCAATCTTTTTAATTAAATCAGCACTTACCACTGTCCTGACAAAGGCTGGCTTTTCAATATTTTTTTGGATATTCATTTCAAGCAGGAAGTTTCCTAATATAAATCCCATTTGATTGCCGCTAATTCTTAAAATTTCATCTCCCATTTCAAGAACAGCAACCCTATCGGAATCTGGATCTGTTGCAATGATTATATCTGCATCTTCTTTTTTTGCAAGTTCTATGGCCTTGTCGAAAGCTCTTATATCTTCAGGATTTGGATTGGATACATTCCTAAAGTCTCCATCAGGATTTTCTTGTTCAGGAACGACAAAAAAATTATTAAAGCCTCTTTTTGCTAATACATTTCTAACATATTTATTACCACAACCACTTAGTGGTGTATAAACGATTTTAATGTCCTTATCTATATCATCTGTTAAGGATAGACTGAGAGTGTCTTTGTAAAAAGAGTTTATTACAGTTTCACCTAAGAATTTAATATTTTTATATTCCCCTAATTTTTTTAGACTATTGAAGTCAAAATCTAAAATATTTATATTTTTTGATTTTTCTTCAATTGCCTCTGCGATATCATTTAGGATTTGTGATCCCTTTTCCCAATATAGTTTAAATCCATTATAATTTTTAGGATTGTGAGATGCAGTAATCATTATTCCAGAAATCGTCTTTAAATATCTTATAGAATAAGCTAGAAGTGGTGTTGGACAAATTCCTGGAAATAAATAAACTTTTATTCCCTTGTCTGCTAATATTTTTGCTGTCAGAATAGAAAATTCATAGGACCCATGTCTTATATCACGACCAATTACAACTCCCCTATTCTTTGCATCTTCTCCAAGATCATCTATTAAGTCAGCAAGGGCAAGGGCAGTCTTACCTACAGTCAAATAATTCATCCTATTGGATCCTGGTCCAAGAATTCCACGAAGACCAGCTGTACCAAATTCAAGATCCTTATAAAAACTATCTTCTATTTCTTCTTCATTATCTTTCATTTTTAATAGTTCTTTTTTTAAGTCTTGGCTTACTTTATCACTTCTAAGCCACTCTTCATAAATATCTCTATACATACTTACTCCTTTTTTATATCAGCAAATTCTCCACCAATTAGACTAACTAGTTCCTTGGGATTTAATTTTACTTGCATTCCAACTTTTCCACCACTGACATAGAAGAAATCAAAATCTTCTGCAGAGGAATCAATAAAAGTTTTAAATTCTTTTTTCATTCCAACTGGTGAGCAACCTCCATGGACGTAACCAGTTAGTGGTAATAACTTTTTTTGTGGAATCATTTCAATCTTTTTTGAACCTGATACCTTCGCAGCCTTTTTTAAGTCGAGCTCTGATGACACCGGAACAACAAACACGAAATGTTCTCCTTCTTTGGCTTCTGTTACAAGAGTTTTAAAAACCCTGTGTTGATCTTCTCCTAATTTTTCTGCCACATCTACTCCACCTATTCCGTCTTTAGTAGAGTATTCAATTATTTCAAAATTTATATTTTCACTTTCGAGAATTCTCATTGCATTAGTTTTTTTCATAAAATCACCTTTTCATCTACTCTAATTTTACAACAAAATAATTTTTTCTTCATCTATTTAAAATTTTTTACTTGTCTTTAGCATAATTTTTTTCAATAAAAAAACTGGCTTGTTGCCAGCTTTGTTTAAAAACCAAATTCTTCCAAATTTCTTTGAATTAATTTCGTTTTTTCATTCTTGTTAAATTTTACATTATTAATTGATGATACATTTCTAACTCCCATAAGTGAGTTAGAGATAAAAGCTTCATCATAATTATCTATGTCTTTAAAACTAATTACATCTTCTTTAACTTTATATGATTCTAAAATGTAGTCTCTCATAGTCCCCTTTAAAAGTCCTGAAGAAATAGTTGGAGTAAAAATTTCTCCATTCCTTACAAAAAATATATTTGCAAAAGAAGTTTCACAAACTTCTTCTCTCTCATTTATAAAAAGAGCTGAGTCATATCCTCTATCTTGCGCCCACCTATGCTCCATAATATTTTCATAGTAGGAAAGGCTCTTGTGATAAATCACTTTAGAAGATGAATTTCTCCTAACATCAGAAAAAATTAAATTATAATTTTTATCATCATCTCTATAATTGTCAGATCTACTTGTCAATATAAAATTTTTATCAGATACAATTAGCTTTAAAGCAAAATTTTTTTCTTCAGATGAATTTATATAAGCATAAATTTTTCCTTCATCAATATCTTTTTCAATTTCAAAGAATCTTAAAGATTTTTTTAGTCTACTTAAATGCTTATCAAGAAAAAGAGGCTTTCCGTCAACAACTTTTATAGTTTCAAAGACTCCTTTTCCAAAGGAATAACCATCATCAAATTCTATTATCATTGAATTCCTCAAATTGTTTTACAATTCTTTCATAGATATCATATCCAATTGTTTGAGCTGCATCACTTTTCGCTTTGTCTGGGTTTGGATGAACTTCGATCATAAGGCCATCAAGTCCTAGAGCAAGGACTGCCCTAGCCATTGGTTCAATAAGTTCTCTTTTTCCAGTTCCATGACTAGGATCTACTATAACAGGATAACCAGTTTTTTCTTTTAACATGTAAGCTCCTGCTAGGTCAAGAGTGTTTCTCATTTCAGTTTCAAAGGTTCTGATTCCTCTTTCACAGAAAATTATATTCTCATTGCCTTCAACTTCAATATATTTTGCTGCCATTTCCCATTCTTTTAGAGTTGCAGAAAATCCTCTCTTTAAAATTACTGGTTTATTAGTCTTTCCAATTTTTTTTAAAAGAGCATAGTTATACATATTTCTAGACCCAACTTGAAAAATATCTACGTAATCTTTAATTAATTCCACGTGATCTTCGCTTAGGACTTCAGTTACTACTGGTAGGTCAGCTTCCTTTGATGCCTCATTTAAATATTTAACAGCCTCAAAACCCAAACCTTGGAAATCAAAGGGAGACGTCCTAGGCTTGAAGGCCCCACCTCTTACTATGTCAACGCCAAATCTTTTTAGGTCTTTGGCTTCATCTATTATGTGATCTCGTGATTCAATGGAACAAGGCCCTGCAATTAATATTGGCTTGCCATCTCCGAGATTTATATCTCTAATTTTTACAATTTTAGCTTTGCTTAAATTTTCTCTCATTTTAATTTTTGCTTCCCTCAATATCTATTTCATCAAAATTATTGTAATAAGATTGGAGTGCAAGAAGTGAACCCTTGGCCTTTAAGACAATTTCATCAAACTCTTCTTCTTCGTCTGATAAAAGGATTATGGCTCCTCCAACTCCTATAGTAGCCTTATCTTCTTCAATAAGAGCAGTCCTTATAACAATATTAAAATCCATTGTTGAATTATTTGATATATATCCAATTGTTCCTGAATAAACACCTCTAGGATAAGTTTCAAGTTCATCAATTATCTCCAAGGTCCTCTTCTTTGGTGCCCCAGTCATGGAACCACCTGGAAAAGTTTTTTCAAGAACTTCTATTATGTCAACATCTTCCTTAATTTTTCCAGATACTGTTGTTACAAGTTGATGTAGGGTCTTATAAGTCTCTACATCCATAAGTTTTGGAACTTCAACAGATCCAATCTCACAGAACTTGCCCAAGTCATTCCTAAGAAGGTCAACAATCATTAGGTTTTCTGACTTAGTCTTTTCTTCGCTTCTAAGTTCTTCGATTAACCTTTCATCTTCTTCCTTTGACTCTCCTCTTTTTATAGTACCCTTGATAGGCTTAGTTGATACAATTTTATCTTTATCTACTCTCAAGAATCTTTCCATTGATGAAGATGCTATTTTTAACTCATCAAGGGGCAAGAAGGCACTATATTGTCCAGGACTTTTATCCCTGAGCTCCATATAATACTTCTTTCCATCAATTTTGTCAAAGATATCAAGTCTATTTGTTAAACAAACTTCATAAGTTTCTCCTGCACGAATTAATTCTTTTATTTTTAAAATATCTTCAGTATAAGTTTTTTTATCTTTTACAAATTTTAATTTTGGAAATTTTCTTTTTTCTTCTCTTTCTTTTTTTATTTCTAAATCAACATCTAAAAATTTTTTTATATCTTCCTTCCAATCTAAATCATCGCCGTAAGAAAGTAGATACAATTTCTTTTCTAAGTGATCGTAGACAAGGGCCCTGTCACAATATTTTAAATAGGCATCTGGATGGGAATAAGAGTGCTTATTTGAAACATTCTCTGTGTCTTTTTTTAACTCATATCCAAAGTATCCAATATAACCTAGCTGAAAGTCAAAGGGAAGAGTTTCATCATAATCCCATCTAGGTCTATTAGCTTTTAAAAAATCAAAAATATTTTCTTCAAAGATTTCTTTTTCTTGTGAAGCTACAAAAGTTTTTTCCACAAATTTTTTATCAACATCATATTTAATTGTGTGTCCTCTTTTTTCACCTTGAAGTCCAAAGATGGAAAATCTTGAAAGACCTTCTTCCACCTTACTGCTATCAAGCCAAAGGGTCCTGTCATCATAAGCATAAAGTTTCTCATAAAGTTCGCTTGTATCAAAATCTTTTTCAATTATTTCATAAGCAAGTTGGTTTTTATTATAAAAGTCTCTAGTAATATTTATAAAATTTTTAATTAATTCTTCTCCACATTCACTTGCTATAGATTCTGGATGAAATTGAAGACCATAGATAGGTTTGGTCTTATGAGAAATACCCATTACTATACCCTCAAGAGTTCTTGCATCGATTTCAATATCATCAAGCTCTTGGTCTTGACAAGTGAGTGAATGGTACCTAGTGACAATAAAATTACTTTTTATTCCCTTGAACAAACCCTTGCCATTATGGTTAACAGAACTTTGTCTTCCATGCATTGGCTCTTCTGCCCTTACTACCTTCCCACCGTGGTAGTAATAGATTCCTTGGTGGCCAAGACAAATTCCTAAGATTGGTTTATCTAATTTTTCGATTATATCTTTGCAAATTCCAAAATCTTTTTCCTTGTCTGGGCTTCCAGGGCCTGGAGAAATAATTACATTGTCAAAATCTAAATTTAAAATTTCATCATAGGTCATCTCATCATTTTTAATTACTATGGGCTCAAAACCTGAAACCTTCCCAATTAATTGATAGAGGTTGTAAGTATAGGAATCGTAATTATCTATTATAAGTGATCTCATTCTTGCTCCTTTAAATAATTTTTTATATAAATAATTGCCTCTTTATAACCAGATATTCCTAATCCTTCAAAGGACTTTATAGCATAGTCTCTGATAAAATTAACTTGTCTGAAGTCTTCTCTATCTGAAACTTTTGATATGTGAACTTCAACTGTTGGTAGACTTACTGCCTTTAAGGCATCAAGAATTGCAATGCTGGTGTGAGTATAAGCAGCAGGGTTTATGACAATTCCATCAAACTTTTTGTAGGCTTCTTGAATTTTATCAACTATAGCTCCCTCATGATTTGATTGGAAATGTTCAAGTTCAATATTTTCTTCATTAGCAGTTTTTTTTAAAATGTCTAAAAGTTTTTCATAGTTATCACTGCCATAAATATTTACTTCTCTTATTCCCAACATATTTATATTAGGTCCATTAATCACTAAAATCTTCATGTTTTTCTACTTCCTTAAGAATTAAATCTAAATTTTTAATTTTATCCTCTATAACATCTATTTTTATATGGGCTAAAGCTTCATAAATTTCTTTTCTTTCTTCGTAAAGTTTTTTAAGATTTTCTAAATTTTTTGAGAGTGGTCTACCAGATGTCTCTAGGTTCTCTAAGTCTCTATTAAGATATATAACTAAAGAGCTTTGTGAGATATAATCTCTATTTTCTTCTCTAAGAGGCGTTCCACCTCCACTTGCTATTACTATACCATTTCTCTTGCTAAGATCTTTTAATATTTTACTTTCTATATCTCTAAAATAAGATTCGCCTTTTTTTTCAAAAATTTCTGGAATTGTTTTGCCTTCTTCTTTTACGATTAAGTCATCTGTATCATAAAAGTCTCTCTTAAGTTTTTCTGCAAGCATCTTACCCATACTTGTCTTCCCGCATGAAGGCATACCAATTAAAAGGATATTTTCCATATCAAATTTTAATTTTTTATAAATCTTTATAATAATAGATTCATCAAGTTTTTTATCTAGGAAAAGCTCACAGGCAAAGAAAGCTTGGGCAACTAACATCATAAGACCTGACATAGTTTTTATATTTAATTTTTCTGCATCAAGTATTAACTTAGTCTTTAATGGATTATAAATTAAGTCTATAACATCCTCTAGTTTGTTAAACTTAGTTAAATCCACTTTACACTCCATGTTGTTTGGATACATGCCAATAGGTGTTGCATTGATTATTACTTCGAAGTCAGCAAATTTTTCTATAGATTCATAATTGTTTTCTGTGGACCTACTTATTACTACAAATTCCTTGGCGCCCTTATCCATAAGAAGCTTTTGAAGCATCTTGCTAGCTCCACCTGATCCTAAAATCAATACTTTTTTATCTTTTAAATCAACACCATAAAAATCTAAACTGTAGTCAAAACCAAGGTAGTCTGTGTTATATCCAATCAGTCTTCCTTTTCTATTTACTATGGTATTTACAGCTCCAATTTCCTTAGCAAGTTCATCTATCTCGTCAAGATATTTCATGGAAACTTCTTTATAAGGTATGGTTACATTTATCCCTTTGAACTTTTTTAAAATAAAAAATTCATCTAATTCATTGTTTTTTATATCTCTTAAATTATAAGTGTAGTCTGCTAAAAGTTCATGAATTTCCTTAGATTTACTGTGAGATAGGCTTTCACCAATCAATCCATAAGTGAAGTTTTCATTTTTTATTTTTGCTGAAAGCTTTTTACTTTCTTTAAAAATTGAAGTATAGATAGGGTCTACAATATCTTTAAATTCTTCATCTATTTTATTTTCTAATTTTTTTATTATTTCTCTTTCCCTATTTTTATCTTCTGTATTTAAATTATTATTCAACTTGTAAAGACCCACATCTTTTATGATCGTCATTCTTTCTTCAAGAAGTCTTATTATTTCAGCATCAATTTTATCTAAGATTTCCCTATCTTCTTTTAGATTTCTCATCTTTCACCTTCCATCACTAGGTCGAGAAGAGTTATAGCTGTAATCATCTCTATTGCAACAAGAGCTCTTGGCACAATTGAAGGGTCATGTCTTCCTACAATTTCTAATTTTGTATTATTTTTTTCCTTTAGTGAAACAGTGTCCTGAATCTTAGCAATAGAACTTGTTGGCTTTACAGCAGTCCTAAATACAATTGGCATACCACTTGAAAGTCCACCAATTATTCCCCCATGATTGTTAGTACTAGTCTTTATTTTATTATTTTCATAATAATAGGAATCATTGTGAGTGCTTCCAAGCATTTTTGCGGCTTCAAAACCACTTCCAAATTCAATCCCCTTTATGCCAGGTACTGAAAAAACTGCATGAGAAATAACTGACTCTAAAGAATCAAAAAAGGGCTCCCCAATACCTACAGGCATATTTAACACAAAAGTTTCAACTATACCTCCAATGGAGTCTCCTTCTTCCTTTGCCTTTAAAATTTCAGCTTCCATTTTTTCTCTTGAAGAAGGATTTATAACAGGAAAAACCTGATCTTTAAAGTCATAAAAGTTCTCTTCTTTTATATCATCTAAATTTATTTCACAATCCTCTGCCAAACCTATGCTTTTAATTCTTGAGTAAATCTTTATTCCTCTTTTCATTAAAAGATCTTCAGCAATTGAACCCCCTATTACAAGAGGAGCTGTCATCCTTCCAGAAAACTGGCCTCCACCTCTTACATCATTGTAAGATGCAAATTTAACATAGGCTGGATAGTCTGCATGAGATGGTCTAGGCATATCTCTAAGATTGTCATAGTCCTTTGATCTCTGGTCCTTGTTTTTTATTATTGCACAAAGAGGCGCCCCACAAGTTATGTCCTCTACCTCTCCACTGACAAGTTCATAAGAGTCCTCTTCTTTTCTAGGACTTGAAAATTCATTTCTACCAGGTCTTCTTCTGTCAAGATTTTTTGCAATTAAGTCTCTGTTAATTTTGTATCCGGCTTCAATTCCGTCAATAACAAGACCAATTCCGCTTGAGTGGGATTGACCAAATAATGTAACTTTGAAGTTTTTACCAAAACTATAGGACATAATTTTCACCTCCTAGTGAAGCTAAGTCCTTATAAAATTCTCTGTAGGATTTTTCTACACATTCGCTATCAACTATTTCTATAGGGCCCTTGGCAAAGCCTGCAGCAATAGATGCAGACATGGCTATCCTGTGATCATTAAAGGAATTTATCTTACATGAATTAAATTTACCAACTCCTCTAAAGGAAAAGGAGTCTCCTTTTAGAGAAACTTTTACCCCAAGTCTTTCTAGCATTTCAATAGTTGACTCTACCCTGTCACTTTCCTTTAGTTTTAATCTCTCAATGTTTATGACTTCTATTTCCTTTCCATAAAGACCACAAAGAACTGATAGGATTGGAATTGTGTCGGGAATATTTTTTGCATCTATAATAATTTTTTCTTTAGCGTCATTTCTCTTTATAAACTTATAGGAATTTTCTGAAATATTTTCAAGTCCAAGTTCATTAAAATACCTTAAGGCTTCCTTGTCTCCTTGGATTGATAATTTATTTAGACCTATAACTTCTACTCCGCTTGCTAGGAAAAATAGGGCGTTGGACCAATCCTTTTCAACAATATAATCTTGTCCTATAAATCTTCCTTTACTTGAATAAATATTTTTATCTTCTAAGACTTTTACTCCAAATTTATCCATAACATCTACTGTCATATCAATATAGGGTTTTGATTCTGTCTCAGTAGTTAGTTTAATAGTGCAGTCTTGTCCTATTCCTCCAGCTGCCAATAATAAACCAGTAACAAACTGAGAGGAAATGTTTCCTGGGAGTTCAAAATTATAATTTGTTAATTTTCCTCTGATTAAAATTTTTTCTCCCTCTTCTGTTATATAAACCCCATGATTTGGAAATAAGTCGAAGTAAACAGAGTTAGTTCTTGTCACGAGGCTTCCTCTTCTTATCACTTCAGCCTCAATTCCAAGCGCTCCTAGAATAGGCAAAATAAACCTTAGGGTGCTTCCGCTTTCTCCTACATCAATAAGTGATTTTTTGTTGAATTCTTGAGGAGCTTCAATGTGGATTTTACTTCCTTCTCTTGAAATTTTTACTCCTAAAGATTCTACCACATTTAGAGACGCTTCTATATCCTTGGACAAGTTGTCAATTTCTAAGATAGATTCACCTCTTGCCAAAGCGGCACAAAAGATTGCCCTATGAGCATAGGATTTTGAAGTTATACCTGAAATTTTTCCATCTAATTTTTTATTTTCAATTAGTCTATTAATCATTTTTTCCAAGTTCTATTATTTCCCTTAATTCATTAAAATCATTTTTTTTACTCATCACTTCTCCAATTTTTGTTGGAATAATTATGTTTATCCTGTTATTTTTTATCTTCTTGTCATGCTTTAGTACTTCTAAAATTTCATCTGTATCAAAGTCGTAAGATATTGGTAAATTATGATTCTCAAAAGCTTCGATTAAGTCTTTATAAAAGTCATCTTCTGCAAGACCCAATTTATAAGCAGCCCTTGCCATATATATAGTTCCTATTCCAATGCTTTCGCCATGGTTAAGTTGGTAGTTTGATAAGGACTCAATCCCATGACCTATTGTGTGGCCAAGATTTAATTTTTGTCTTTTGCCCCTATCTCTTTCGTCATCTCTAACAAAATCTAATTTTATATTTAAGGACTTATAAATAATCATTTCATAGTCCAAGTCGTCTGCTGATTTTAAATATTCAAAAAGTTCCCTGTCCTTTAAAACTGAATACTTAAAAATTTCTGCCAGCCCATTATTTATATTTCTTTCATCAAGAGTCTCTAAAAAACTGTAATCAATATGCACGTACTTTGGAAAATAGAAGGATCCAACTTGATTTTTTAAATTCATAAAATTTATTCCATTTTTTCCGCCAACTGAAGAGTCAATCATTGATAATAAAGTAGTAGGAACAGCAAGAAAATCAATTCCCCTAAGGTAGCTTGCTGCAACGTAGCCACCAAGGTCTCCAACTACTCCTCCTCCAAAGGCTATTATTGCATCGCCCCTATTAAAATTATTTTCTACAAGAAACTTATTAATTTCCACAAAGTTTTCAATGGATTTTGATTTTTCTCCTGGAGTAATTTTAAAAATAAAATATTCCAAGCCCTTCATTATACTTTTTATCCTGTCTTCGTATAAAGAAAAGACATTTTCGTCAGTAATTATTAAAAATTTTGATTCGCTTCTTCCCCTTAAAAAATCTTTTAATTTGTCGTCATTTTTATAATCAATATCTATTTTATAATTATTTTCTTTTACTAGAATTTCCATAAAACACCCCTAAGTATTCACTCCCTCTATCATAAATCATAGGCACCTATAAATAAAGATAAGACCTCTAATTTTTTATAATTTTAAATAAAAAAATACTGGAGAAAAATTTTTATTCTCCAGCTAAAATTCATTGATTTATTTTCTCTTTATAATTAATAAAATTGTTAAAAATAAAACTCCAATTAATACAATGGCACCACCTGGTTTTAAACCCAAGTAAAAGGATGACACGAGTCCAAGCATGGTAAAAATAAAACCAAAGCATGACGCAAGTATAGTGGTCTTTAAATATCCAAGCTTAAATTGCATAGCACAAGCCACTGGCACTACCATTAGGGATGAAATAATTAGAATCCCAACAGTTCTTGCTGATACAGAAATAGTAACAGCTATTAGAATCATAAAAATCAAATTTATTCTATCCACGTTTACCCCAGAAAGCCTTGCTGAAGACTCATCAAAGGAAATGTACATTAAGTCCACGAATAGATATGAAAATAAAAAGAATACTATAATTGAAACTCCAAGGATTAAATAAAAATCTAATTGTGGTATGGCAATTATGGAGCCAAATAAATATTCTTCGAAGTTTGCACTTGTCTTAACAAAGCCTGAAAAAAGTGATGCAAGACCGATTCCTGTGCTCATTAATATTGCAGAAGAAATTTCTTGATAGCCTGGAAATTTCGTCCTAACATACTCCAAAAATATAGATCCAACAACGCAAAGTATTAGGGCTCCAATAACAGGAGAAGTTGAAGTAATTAGACCAAGCATTACACCAGCAAGGGAGACGTGAGATAAGGCATCTCCAATTACAGAAATTTTTTTATTTACAACTACAACACCCATGCAAGGGATTATAATTGATAAGAAGGCTCCAACGATTAAAGCCTTTATCATATATGAATACTGAAAAATTTCCATTATTTCACTTCCCTTATCTTCTTATCTTTTATCTCATAAACCTTGTTTACATTGTCCTCTATCTCTTCAAGATTGTGAGTTATCATAAGAATGGTAATATTGTGCTGTTTATTTATGTGACTTAAAAGGTGAAATAAGGCTTCCTTAGACTCCTTATCTACACCAGTCATGGGTTCATCAAGAATTAAAAATTCTGGGGTTGCCACTAGGGTCTTAGCAATTAAAATTCTCTGCCTTTGTCCACCCGATAATTCTGTGTATAGTCTATCCCTGTATTCATTCATGCCAACTAAATTTAAGGCATTTGTTATTTTTTCTTTATGATAACTTTTTAATTTTCTAAAGCCCTTATTTTTTGGATAAAGAGCAAGGGACAAGAGTTCTGAAACTGTAATTGGAAACTCAAGACTTGATGGAACAGAAAGTTGTGGTACATAACCAATGTTTTCTATTCCATTTTCTGTATAAAAAGAAACAGTGCCCTCCAGCGGCTTAAGTTGATTTAAAATAAGTTTAACTAAAGTCGACTTTCCAGCACCATTAGATCCTATAAGGGCGATGTAGTCGCCCCTATAGACATCAAAGTTTATATCATCTAAAACTAAATCATCATTGTATTTAAATTTCAGATTTTTAATCTCTAACAATTTTTCCTTCACTATTTTAAAGCACCTACTAAATTTTCTAGATTTTCTTCCATGATGCTAAAATAATCTTCATTATTATCCACTTGTTCTTGGCTTAAACCTTCAATTGGTGAAAGAACCTTAACTTGGCAGCCAGTTTCGCTTGCGATAATGTTTGAAACCTTTGGATCAATTAATTCTTCTGTAAAAATAGTTGTAATATTATTTTCTTTGATATAAGAAATTATTTCTGCCATCTTCTTTGCATCTGGTTCAGTTTCTGCATTTACTCCCTTAACCCCAATTTGAGTTAGGCCGTAGTCCTTGCAAAGATATCCATAAGCTTCGTGGCTAACAACAATTTCTTTCTTTGGAAGATTTTCTAGGCTTTCCTTATATTTTGCATCAAGTTCATCTAACATTTTAGCATATTTTTGGTAATTTGACTCATAATAATCTGCATTGTCTTTATCAAGTTCCACTAAGGCATTTTTAATATTTTCCATTTCTATTTTTGCATTCTTTGGAGAAATCCATACATGTGGATCCATTGGTCCATGGTGATGTCCTTCGTGGTCATGATCTTCATGATCGTGATTGTTTTCTGTGGCTTCATGATTGTGATTATGATTTTCTTCAGCTTCATGATTATGATTGTGGTTATGGTTTTCTTCTGCTTCGTGGTCATGGTCGTGGTCATGATCTTCGTCTTCGTGGTCATGGCTGTGAGTTGACTTAATAAGGTCAACACCTTCTGAAGCTTCAACAACTTTTAGGTCCTTATTTGATAGTGATCCAAGAACTTTATCAGTCCATGATTCAAGACCAGCTCCATTGTAAATAAACATATCAGCATTTTCTAAATTTTTAATTGCGTTAGAATCAGGTTCCCATCCATGAGGTTCAGTTCCTTGTGGCATAACCATTTCAACATCTAACTTATCTCCAGCAATTTTTTTTGTAAAATCATAAATAGGATATACAGAAGCATAAACCTTTAGCTTGTTTTCTTTATTGCTAGCGTCACTAGAGTTTTTTGCTTCTCCTCCTTTAGAGCATCCTGATAATAAAATAATTCCTGCTAATAAAAATATAAATTTTTTGATATTTTTCATTTTTCCCTCCTAAACAATAATGATTTGCATTAGTATTATAACAGATATTTATTATAATAAAAGGATTTTTTTAAAATTAATTAAATTTTGTTATAATTATATTATTAAAGGTGGTGAAATCATGAAAATATTTGAAGATATTTTGAAAAAAAATAATTTGAAAGTTACTAAGGGTCGTCTCACCCTATTAGAAGAGTTAAATAAATCTGAAGTTCCAATGAACACAGAAGAGATTTTTGCATCTGCTGACAAGAATACTATTCCTAGTCTAACTTCCCTCTATAGGATGTTAAATGAGCTATCAGACAAAGGCATAATAAGAAAAAATTTATACTCTAATGGCCTTTTATATTATGAGTTTGCAGGATCTGAGCATAGACATTATATTGTCTGTTCTAAGTGTGGCAAGGTGTCTCCAATAAAAGAATGTCCTATATCAGATTTTGAAAAAATTGCTGAAAAAGAAACTGGTTTTAAGGTAATTGGTCACCTTGTAGAGCTAAAGGGTGTCTGCCCAGAATGCCAAAAAAATTAGTTCCATCATGTGGAATGGACTTCGTATGGCAAAAATTTTCTTTACTTTTTTTAGTTTAGAGTTATAATTATATTAGTGAAATAATATTTGAATTATTTTACTATCCTTTACTTATATTTTGAAAAATAAAAGAGACTTACTGTACACCCCGCAGTAAGTCTCTTTTATTTATTTTATAATAATGTCGTTACAAATCCACCTAATACAATTAATGGTAATCCAAAGAATAGCATCTGTGGAATACAAGTATCCTTTATGTGCTCGTGTTGACCATCAACTGAAAGACCAGATGTTGGTCCAAGTGTTGTATCTGATGCTGGTGATCCTGCATCACCACAAGCTGCTGCAATAGTAACAAGAAGGATAGTTGCTTTAAGCGAATAACCTAAACTCATAGCTATTGGAACATAAATGGCAGATATAATTGGAACTGTACCAAAGGAAGTTCCTATTCCAAGAGTAATCATAAGTCCCAATAAAATCATTACATAGGATGCTACAAGTTTTGATCCACCAAGTAGGTTTTGAGCGACTTGAACTAAATCATCAATTGCACCTGATTTTATTACTACATTGGCATATCCTGCTGCAATTAACATAACAAAGGCAATGAAACCCATCATGTTAATACCGCCATCAAGCATTTTTTGCATATCAGACCACTTTACTACTCCTGTAACAACTACAAAGATAAGTCCAATTAAGGCTCCAAGTGGCAATGACTCTGTTAAGATTTGTACTACAACTGTTATAACTCCAGAAAGTAGAACTAAAACGTGTTTCTTTTCTAATTTTTCTGGAACTTCGACAATTTCACCCTTTACATCTTTTGTTTCATATTCCCTGTCTCTCATAAAGAATAATAAACCAGCACATAGACCTAAAAACATAATAGCTGCAACAATCCAGTTAGTTCCAGTTACATCTTTATCTGTTATATCAAGGCCTGATCTTCCAAAAGAGTCAATTATTAAACCATGGAAAATTGCACCGTATCCTAGAGGTAGGGCAATGTAAGGCGCCTTAAGTCCAAAACCAAAGGAAACAGAAAGCATTTTTCTGTTCATCTTCATCTTGTTAGTGAGTGAAAGAAGTGGCGGAATCAAAATTGGAATGAAAGCAATGTGAATTGGTATAACTGTTTCTGCCATTATAGCAATTATAATTATAATTCCACAAAGTAAAATTTTATTATCCTTAACCAAGGACCCAATTTTCTTTGCCATTATGGCTGCTGCACCAGTTTCTTCCATACAATAAGCTAAAGAACCTAGTAATATATAACTTAATGCTGTTTCAGCGTTACCTCCCATTCCACCTATTAGGGTGTTCATAGTCTCAGCAATTCCCATACCTGAAATTAGACCAGCAGATATTGCTGAAATCATTAAAGCAAAAAATACAGGAATTTTTGCTAAACATAAAGCTGCCAAAATAATTACTGACAGCACAACTGCGTTTGTAAATATCATTTTTTCTCCTTTTCTATTTAAGTATCATCTTACAATATTATATTCTAAGCTAAATTAGACTTAAAAAAAAGACTTTTCTCTAAATTAGAAAAGTCTTTTACCTTTATTTGATATTAATTTCCTATAAAGTCAGCTATAAATATATTAAGTTATAACAAATTATTTAATTTATTGAGGATTCATCACTGACTTCTTCTCGTGTTTCATTCTTATCTTCTTGAGAAAGTTTTTCCTCTTCTTCATATCTTTTTAGAATATCCATAAATTCTTCACCAGTTATAGTTTCTTGACGAAGAAGGTATTCTGAAATAGCGTGGAGGGCTCTTATATTTTCTCTTAAGATTTTTCTTGCTTCATCGTGGGCGTTATCAATAATTTTTTGAACAGCTGCATCTACTTCATATTGAGTTTGTGGAGAACATTGAAGAGATGTATCTCCCCCAAGATAAGCATTAGTCATTGACTCAAGTGCAACGAAACCAAATTCATCTGTCATACCAAATCTTGTCACCATGGCCTTTGCAATTTTTGTTGCCTTTTCAATATCATTGGAAGCTCCACTTGTTCTTATATTAAAGATTAACTCTTCTGCTGATCTTCCCCCAGTTAGGGTTACAATGTTATTAATGGCATCTTCCTTAGTCATAAGGAACTTTTCCTCTTCATCAACTTGCATTGTGTAACCGAGAGCTCCTGAAGTCCTAGGAATAATTGTTATCTTGTGAACTGGCGCTGAATTCTTTTGCTTTGCAGCTACAAGAGCATGACCAACTTCGTGGTAGGCTATAATCCTCTTTTCACGAGGAGATATAACTGCATTTTTCTTTTCATAACCAGCTAAGACAACTTCAACAGATTCCTCAAGATCTCTTTCACTCATCTTGTCTCTTCCTTGTCGAACTGCACGAAGAGCTGCTTCATTTACCATGTTGGCAAGGTCTGCCCCACTTGCACCAGCAGTTGCTCTTCCAATTTTTTCATAATCAATGTTTTCTTCTTTTTTAATGTCTTTGACATGAACCTTTAAAATTTCAACCCTACCCTTTAAATCAGGTAATTCAACAGGGATTCTCCTGTCAAATCTTCCTGGTCTTAGTAGGGCTGGGTCTAAGGAATCTGGCCTATTGGTTGCAGCTAAAATTACAACTCCAGCCTTTGCATCAAAGCCATCCATTTCTGAGAGAAGTTGATTTAGAGTTTGTTCTCTCTCATCGTTTCCAGAAAAACCTGAACCATCCCTCTTCTTTCCAATAGTATCAATTTCATCAATAAATATAATACAAGGAGCTTTCTCCACTGCTTGCTTAAATAAGTCTCTTACCTTAGCAGCACCAAGCCCAACAAACATTTCTACAAAGGCAGAACCTGATATAGAGAAGAAGGGTACTTCTGCTTCACTGGCAACAGCCTTAGCTAGAAGTGTTTTACCAGTCCCTGGAGGTCCAACAAGTAGGGCTCCCTTTGGAAGCTTTGCGCCAATTTCTGTGTACTTCTTTGGATTGTGCAAGAAGTCTACAAGTTCTGATAAAGCTTCTTTTGCTTCATCTTGTCCTGCAACATTATCAAACTTTATGCCATCAGTTGATTCAACATAAATTTTTGCACCACTCTTTCCAAAATTCATTGGACCTACATCACCCATTTTTTTGAAAATAAATTTGGAAAGGATGAGCCAAAAGGCAATAATTATTGCAAAAGTTGCAACTGTCGAGATGATAAAGGATAAAACTGGATTCATCTCTGGCTTATAAACTTGGGCTGACTTTACATTTTTATTAACTAGTCTATCAACTAAATTAGGATCATACATCCTATTAGTTTCATATTTAATTTTCTTTCCATCTTTTTCAACTTCAAAGGCAATTGTTCTATCTCTTACCTCTGCCTTTTTCACTTGATTCCCATTAACCATATTTACAAAGGACACATAATCAATTTCTTTTATTTCTGAGTCCTTATTTAATCTTGGTAATAGTACTATAGCAACTGTGTAAAAAATTACAATTGCCAAGATTACGTAAATTATTGTGGGAATATATTTTTTAAAATCATTATTTTTATTTGACAAATTTTTCCCCCTCTTAAAGGTGAATAAAGAAAAAATTTGGGACCAAGTCCCAAAATTAATCTAGTCTTCTTCTGTTTTCCATTGCCGTTTGAATTGTTATCTCATCATAATACTCAAGGTCGCCACCTACTGGAAGTCCGTAGCCAATTCTTGAGACAATAATGTCGTAATCTTCAAGTATATTTTTAATATACCTAGCTGTTGCATCTCCATCTACAGTTGGATTAGTTGCAACTATTACTTCCTTTATGTCTCCTTCTTCAATTCTCTTGATTAATTCCTTTATAGTAACGTCTTCTGGAGTCTTGCCCTTTAAGGGTGAAATAACTCCATGAAGCACATGATACTTGCCACGAAAACTTAGAGATCTTTCCATTGCATCAACATCTTTTGGACTCTCCACAACACAAATTATTGAATCGTCTCTATTTTTGTTGGAACAAATTTCGCAAGGATCACTGTCGGCATAATTCATACAAATTGAACATTCAACAGTATTATTTTTTGCAGAAATTAAGGCTTCTGCTAAGTCCCTAACTTCAGTTTCATCAAGTCCAATTATATAGTAGGCTAACCTTTGAGCAGTTTTAGAACCAATTCCCGGTAGACGATTTAATCTTTTGATTAAGTATTCAATAGGTCCTATTTCTTTTGTCATATTATAGCCCCGGTATGTTTAATCCGCCTGTGAATTTACCCATTTGAGAGCTCATTTTGCTATCAGCATTTCTCAATGCTTCATTAACTGCAGCAACAATTAGGTCTTCAAGCATTTCAACATCGTCAGGATCTACTGCATCCTTATCTAGCTTAATAGAAATAAGTTCCTTATTACCATTTACAGTAGCAGAAACTGCTCCGCCACCTGCAGTGGCAGTAATTTCTTCATTTGCTAAGTTTTCTTGCATTTCTTCCATTTGTTTTTGAAGCTTTTCAATTTGCTTCATCATATTATTTCTTCCGCCCCCACCAGGGAAGCCGTTAAATCCACCTCTAGCCATATTTCCTCCTAAATATCTTCTATATTATTTTTACCAAAAATTTCTTCTAGCCTATCTATGCCAGGCTTTTGTAATTTCATCCTGATATCAATATTTGTGCCATAAATATTGTTTAATAGTTCGGGCAAAATATTTTTATTATCAGGCATGATGCAGTAATCATAAAATAAGCTATCTTTTTCTTCAAATACTAATTCTAAAATATTATCATGAAGACTTTCTGGTTTAGCATGACCAACAAATCCAGCAAAACCCTTAAAACCTCTTGAAACAAGTTCATTTATAATCTTGTCCCAGTCAGCTTTTATCCTATCAAGGCTTATCTCATTAATAGGTCTATCTTCTTTACTAATATTTTTAGCCTCATCACTTTCAATTATAGCAGATTGCTTTGAATTTTCAATTGTAGGACTACTAGCTTCTGATGTATTTCCACTTAGATTACCTTCATTAGTCTTGCCAACATTTTCTGTATTTTGGCTTACTTCTGCCTTGTAAAAATCTTCTGGATTATAGTAATTATCATCAAAATTATCGTAGCTATCTTCTATCTTATTTTCTGAATTATTTAATAGATTATTCGCAGGCTGATTAAGACTAACACTACCCAAATTATTTATTTTATCTTCTAATAATTTAATTCTTCCCTCTAGATCATTCTTACTAGACCTATTGCAAATTTTAATTGCGTTCATTTCAAATACAACTCTCTTGTTATCTGCATATTTAATCTCAAGAGCTAATTCTTTTAAAATTTCTATAATATCTAAGAGGTCTTCTAGCTCTATGCTTCCAGCAAGATTTTGAAATTCTTTTAAATAAGTTGTATAAACTATTTTTTTAGGGTCCCTCAAAGTTTTTACTAACAAGATGTCCCTAAAGTGACTTAATATTTGCGAGGACAGTGTATTAAAGTCAACACCCTCCCTATAAATTTCATCAATAACATTAAGGGACTCACTCATATTTCTTCCAATCATTGCCTTTGAAAGAGAAAATAACAAATCAGAAGAAGATATACCTAAGACTTCCATGGCATCTTCAAGTTTTATGTGGTCCTTGTTCTTAGTAAGAAGTTGGTCCAAAACTGATAGGGCATCTCTCATAGCACCGTCAGCTGTCTTTGCTATTAATGTAAAGACTTCTTCATCGCAAGACTTTCCTTCGAGCTCAGTAATTCTCTTTAAGTTACTTTCAATATCTTCTACAGAAATCCTTTTGAAATTAAATTTTTGAGACCTTGATAAGATTGTGGCTGGAATTTTTTCAATCTCAGTTGTCGCCAATATAAAAATCAAATGTCTTGGGGGTTCTTCTAGTATCTTTAGAAGGGCATTAAAGGCCCCTTTTGATAGCATGTGAACCTCGTCAATAATGTAGACCTTATACTTTAGAGCTTGGGGAGGATATATTACCTTGTCCTTTAAATCTCTAATATCATCTACACCATTGTTGCTGGCTGCATCCATCTCAACAACATCTAAGACAGATTCATTTAATATCCTCTTACAGTTTTCACATTCATTACAAGGGTTACCATCTACTGGATGAAGACAATTTACTGCACGGGATAAAATTTTTGCAGCAGATGTCTTCCCTGTTCCCCTTGTCCCTTGAAAAATGTATGCGTGACTTATTTCATTGTTTTTAACTTGATTTTTTAGTGAAGCTACTACAGCTTCTTGGCCGTAGAGTTCATCAAAGGTCTTTGACCTATACTTTCTATATAAAGCTTTATACATTCTCTCACCTTGTAATAATTATACATGAAAAACTTTTATATTGAATTATTTTCTAACAATTAAAATGATTTCTTAAATGTTTATGATTAAGAACTTCAAAATCTCTTCCAAAAGATTTAACATCATCTTCACATAATTTTCACATGGCAAGTATAAGATATAGACAAATCAAAGAAACAGTATGTTTCAATTTAGGAGGATTTATTAAAATGAAAAATTTAAAGAAATTAGCAAGCGTTGGAATGATCTCTGTATTAATGCTAGGTATGGTAGCATGCCAAGGCGCTGACAAAAAAGCTAACGAAGCTGCAAACGCTAAAAATGCTGCAGTAGAAGAACAAGCTGAAGCTAACAAAGCTAAAGTTGAAGCTAACGCTAAAGAAGCAGAAGCTAACGTAAAAGCTGAAGAAGAACAAGCTAAAGAAGAAATCAACGCTAAAGCAAACAATGCTAAAGCTGACAACGCTAAAGAAGATAACGCTAAAGAAGAACAAGCAAAATAATTTAGCTTAACTTACAAAGAGGCCTTTCGAGGCTTCTTTTTTTTACATAAAATTTTCTTAAAATCTTTTAGTATTCTTCTAATTTAGCATATAAAAGATTAATCTAAGTAAAAAAATATGTTATAATTACTTCAATAGAATTTATGAAAGAAGGTGTTACATTGTTTTGTCCAAAATGCGGAAACCAAGTTTCTAAAGATGACAACTTTTGTGCTTCATGTGGCCACAACTTAAAAGACGTAAAAATAAATATTACATCAAATAAAAATCAAAGCTTTGGAGACACCAACCAGGTGGAAAAAGTTAGTCAAAATACGAGAGTCTTTAATCCAAGATCTCTAGATGCAATTGACACTACTGATGAACTTAAAAATATTATTGCTGAAGTCGATAGAAAGATTTCTAAAAATATAAAAGATTACGAAAAAAATAATATTCAGGCAAAAGCTGCTGAAAAAGAAAAGAAATCAAAATCAAAATATGAAGAAACTCCAGAAAAAAATATAAATAAAAAGAAAAAAAAGAGTACAGATGAATCCAAAAATATAGATTCAAAAGACTTTGATGAAAATATTTTAGATGATTTTAAAGATTCTGATTCTTCTAATAAAATGAGCCAAAAAGAATTAATTCGTAGGGTTCAAGAGGAGTTAAAAAAATCAAACTTTGATGAAAAGAATATAAAGAATACTTCATCTGAAGTCCCTAAGTCTACTCAAGAAGATATTAAGCAATCTATAGCAGATTTTGAAGAAGAAAAATCTAAAGATGCTCCTAAAAAATTCTCTTTAAAGGAAAAATGGAATAATTTTATACAAGAGGATGACGATGAATATTCAATTTTTGTAGACCTAAGAGATGATACTAAGAAAAAAGAGGACACTAGGAACTTAGAAATAAGTAAATCTATTGAAGATTCTGACAGGTCCTTTGAAAATACACTTAGCACACCTAAGATTTATATTGAAAATGCCATAAAAGAAGCTGAAGAAGAAAAGTCTAAGGCTCATAAAGAAAAAATAAACAAAACTTCAAAGATTAATTCAAAGAAAGAAAGTAAAGAAGCCAAAGATACCTCTAAAAATTCTGTACTTAAAGAAGAATCTAAAACTAAGAAAAATCTCAAAGACTTGTTTAGCTTTGGTGACAAGGGAGAAAAACCTGTTAAGGATATAGAAAAAGTTTCTTCAAATCTTGAAAAATCATTAGAACATAATATTTCAGAAAAGGTAACTAAAGTTTCTCATAAGTCTGAAAAAGAAATAGATGATTTTTTATCTTCTTTAGATAAACTAACAGGAAGACTATCGAACTATATTGGTTCCCTTGGTTCAAAGGAAAGTAAAATTATTATTGGGCTTGGTATTTTATTAAATCTCATCATGCTCCTTATTGGAAGCGGATCATTTAAATTGATTTTAATCCCATTTTTACTTTTAAAAATTGCCTTTGATTATTTTGAATTTTATATTCCATTAAATATTGCAACTGACAGAGATTCTATTGAAACATCTTATTCTGAGGTCAAGAAGTTTGCCTTAATTAACTGGATAATTTGTAAGGGTGTATTATTTGTTGGATTTTTAATTTCACCTTTTGGCGGATTTTTCAAATACAATATGCTTCAAGCCTTAACTCCTATGCCACTTGCAACCTTAATTTTAATTGGACTTTCACTTTTAATAGGACTAACCCTTTATAAGGAAAATTTTGTGGCCAGATCCAAGATAAACTTTGTAGGCTGGTACGCAATATCCTTTACACTCTTTGAACTCCTATTTAAGATGATATGGTTCATTATTAACTTTATATTTGTAACACTTTTTTAAGAAAACCGAGTTTATCTCGGTTTTTTATTTTGCAAAAATTTCCAATAAAAAAGGTCAGATAATTTCTGACCAATATTTTAATTATGAAATTTCTACTTCTTTAAAAAGAATATATCCATTCTCATCCACTGCAAGACCAAAGAAATTGTCTTCGAAAGCTTTTTTAAGTTCATCTGTCTCACTTGAGTGAATTATCCTCTCCTTACCCGTCATCTTTATGTCTAAGTCATCAGATTTTAAGAGGATAAATCTGTCATAACCATCTTCTGAAAATTCATCGGGATATTTCTTCTTTAATGAAACAAGCATATATCCAGAATCTAAGGTATTCTTATAGGACCTGTAATTCTTAGGAGAAATAGTAGACATCTTATTAGTAAATTTTGAATTCTTATATCTTTCTTCAAGCTTCTCCCTAGTTATGTTTTGTAGGTTTCTACCCCTATACTCTTTTAATACTACAACTGTATCATTGACAATTACAGATTCTGGCTCAATAAAGAAATCAACATCATGAGCTAGATTGTCTTCATGACTTGGCACCTTTATGCTCCTATAGGCTACAAGCTTTCCTCCATCAAAAACACCAACAAAGGATCCCCCTCCATCTATTAGGGCTTCCAATTCTTCTTTAGAGTCTTGAGAAAAAATTTCTTTATTCTCTATTCCTTCATAGACTTCACTAGTCAAATCATATATATCATCTATATCTTTTTTTTCTAAAAATTTAAAAACTAATTCTTCCATACCCACCTCTTTTATTAAAAAAATAAAATAAAAATTTGCTATTAAATCCTATTAAAATTTTATATTATATCTAAAGAATTTTCTAGTTAAATAATTAATAAGTAGTTCTAACTTATAAGTATCTAAATTTTAAAAGGACCAAGCTAATAGCCTGGTCCTCTTGGATTGAAATATGGTATAGAGTTTTATTATTAATATTATTTAGGTAATTTTCATATTATCAAAGGCTTTGTAAAATATTTTTCATTTCAATAACCTTTACTTCATCAAACCTCTTAAAGGCTTCTAGAGAAGATTTTTCATTGTTAAAGCACTTCCAGTAGCCAGTGCACTTACATGCTTTTTTGTCCCTATGTTTAAAATCTATTACATCTTTTAGGGGGTAACCTAAAAATATTCCTATTTCATCGGGACATGTTTCAGTAAATCTTTCCCTCAATAAATTCAAATAATCACCTGTAGTAAGACAAGATTCATAACCATGAGAATCTAAGAAGTCTTTAATCTTAACTTGAGATAGTTTCCTTTCAAGTCTCTCATTTTTAAAGAAATATACTAAGACAGAGTCTTCCCCTTCTTTTAACTCAAAAAAATCAAGTCCCAAGGCATCCTTTAATATAAATTTGTTCTTCATCCAATAATCTTTTAAGGGCCTTTTGGCATTTCTCAGATTCATCATAGTCCCAAGCTTTAAATTATTATTAGTTGGTGCAACTGTTGACTTAATAAGAGCCAGAATATAATCAAAGTCCTTAAAATTATTGATGTAAGATAAAAATTCAATTAGAACCCTGTCATACATTATGACCTCGCAAGATCCTTTCCTAAAGCTTCACATTCTTCTAAAGCATCTTGATCTGGGTTGTCATATGCTGCAAAACCATCTGCAAGAAGTTTTGCACCAGTTCCTTCAACTTCTTCTTGCCATAGTCTCATCCATTCACCATCTGCCCATTCATATGAACCGAATAAAACTACGTTTTTGCCAGAAAGAAGAGGATTTACCTTATCCATGAAAGGTCTCATTTCAGTTTCTTCTAATTCTTCAGCTCCCATTGCTGGACAACCAAATGCTAGCCTATCAACATCTTTTACATCATCTTCAGTAGCGGATCCAACTTGAATTAATTTAACTTCAGCGCCTTCGCCTTCAGCTCCCCTAACTAGGGCCTCTGCCATTCTTTCTGTGTTACCTGTTCCTGACCAGTATATTACATTTACTTTTTTCATTTTTACTTCCTCCTAAAATATATTTGATATTTCTTATCAATTAAATATATTTTAATATATTTTTCGAAGTTATAATTATATAAATTATTATAATTTTTTAAATATTTTAAATTTTTCAATTCTTTATAAATCTATATTTTATACTGATAATAATTTATTGTAATGAAATTTTAAAAATGATAAAATTTTATTAGGATAAAATGATAATAAGGAGGAAAAATGGAATTTATTAGAGACAATGGAGTCTTAACTATAAATTTAGACTCAATATTAACACTTGCTCTTGCTGTTATTGTATTGTTAGTAGGATACGGTCTTAAAAATAGATCATCATTTTTAAGAAAATATTGTATTCCTGCTCCTGTAGTAGGTGGATTTTTGTTTATGTTTATAACTTTTTTAGGTTATAAAACAAATAGTTTTAATTTTACTTATGAAAATGTTTTTCAGTCCACTTTTATGCTAGCATTCTTTACCACTGTTGGTCTTGGAGCAAACCTTAAGATTTTAAAATCTGGAGGAATTTTACTTATAGTTTATTGGTTAGTATGTGGAGTGTGTTCACTTATTCAAAACTCAATTGGTATTGGAGTCGCAAAAGTTGTTGGACTTGAGCCTGCATACGCTATGCTTGCATCATCTATCTCAATGATTGGTGGACATGGAGCTGCTATGAGCTATGGATCAACTTTTGCTAAGATGGGCTACGAACAAGCACCTGTTGTTGGAGCCGCTGCAGCTACATTTGGTCTTATTTTTGGAGTTGTTATTGGTGGTCCTCTAGGGAGAAGATTAATTGTTAAAAATGGACTTAAACCAAATAACGATGACTTTGATTCAACAAAATTAGATGCTTTATTTACTGAAGAAAAGACAGAATTAACAAACTTAGACATTATAAAGAATGTCTCTGCAATTATTATTTCAATGGCTCTTGGTACTTTAGTGTCTAAATTTATCGGATCATTAATAAATATGGATTTCCCAGATTATGTAGGCGCCATGTTTGTAGCAGTTATATTAAGAAATTTAAATGAAAAAATCAATATCTACAAGTTTAATGGAAACTTAGTTGATGGTATTGGTGATATAATGCTTAACTTATACCTTGCTCTTGCACTTATGACCTTAAAACTTTGGGAACTACAAGACTTAATGGGTGGAGTTCTCATTGTTCTAATCTGCCAAGTTATTTTTATGTTAATTTATGCATATTTTGTAGTATTTAGAGTTCTTGGTAAAAGTTATGATGCGGCTGTAATGTGTGCTGGACTTTGTGGTCACGGACTAGGTGCAACTCCATCAGCTATTGTAAATATGACAGCAATAAATGACGAGTACGGCTTAAGTAGAAGGGCCATGATGATTGTCCCAATTGTTGGTGCTTTTTTAGTAGATATAATCTATCAACCAATTGTACTTACATTTATAAAAACTTTCGTAAAATAAGAATCAATAATTAATCATTTTATCCGCGTAAAAATCGAGGCTTAATTAAGCCTCGATTTTTTAATCTTATAAAATTTATTTATTTGCAATACTTTCTTTATTTCTTCCAGGCACCTTATCAAAAATACCTGTTACCATTAATACAACTGCCCCATCTGTTGTTACGTTGCAAGCAGTACCAAAACTGTCTTGCAATGCAAAAATTGAAAGCATAAGAGCTGTTCCTGTGTCGTTAAATCCTAAGACTGATGTAATTAGCCCTAGAGATGCTACAACTGTTCCTCCAGGCACTCCTGGAGCTGCTATGGCAAAGATTCCTAACAAAAGTATAAAAACAATCATGTTAGCAGTCTCTGGAAGCTGACCAGTTAAAATTTGTGAAACTGTCATTACGAAGAATACTTCTGTCAGCACAGAACCACAAAGATGAGTATTGGAACATAGTGGAATCCCAAAGTCCCTTATCTTTGGATCAAGTGTAGAAGACTTTCTTGCACATTCAATTGCAACTGGAAGAGTTGCAGCTGATGACATAGTTCCTACAGCTGTCAAGTAGGCTGGTAGATAGTGTTTAAATACTTCTTTAGGGTTAGTTTTTGATATTAAACCTGCAAGAGAATACATTACAGTCATCCAAATAAAGTGTCCCACAATTACAATTAATATAATCTTTAGGAATACTGGTAATTCAGAAATAATTACACCTTCATAAGATAAAACTGCAAAAGTAGTAGCAATATAAACTGGAAGAATTTTTATAACCACATTGTTTACTATTGATAATACAATCTTATTTAATTCAATAAGCATCTTTTCCCATGTTTCAGAGTTTGTAACAATTACCGCTATACCAAATAAAATTGATGTAACAAGAGCTGTCATTACTGGCATAATAGGGTCAATAGATAGTTTAAATATGGATTCTGGTATTGCGTTACCTCCACCCACATTTGAAGCTATATTAAGCTTTGGTATAATTGCTTTTCCTGCCAAAAAGGACATTGTAGCTGCTCCAACTGTAGACAAGTAACATATTACAAGCGTAACGCTTAAGATCTTACCAGCACTTTCCTTTAGGGATACTATAGCTGGAGTAATAAATCCCAAAATTATTAGGGGTACTATGTAACCTATTAAATCACCTATAATTCTTTTAACTGAATCAATTGCAACAATTGCGCCTTCGTTGGAAATTCTACCAACAAAAATTCCTATAATAATTCCTAATATTAGTTTAAAAACTAAAGAATTAAAAAAATTATTTTTTTTCATTTCTCCTCCTTATAAAATTTATTTTTAAAATTATTACTCTTTTCATTTTACCATTGAATTCCAATAAAAGTAGTAAAATTTTATTTTTTTATTTGAATAAAAAATAAATATATTTAAACTTTAATACTAAATTTTAGAATTAAGTATTAAAAAGTTTTTAGATGATCCAAAAATTTAAAATATATTCTATAAAAATTTATATAAAAAAAGAGCCCTTAGGCTCTTAATTTAAAATTTAATTATAATACACGTGTTGCATTTACATATCTGTCTTGGTAGTATCCTTCAGATAAAGAAGAAGTCATAACTTTTCCTTGTCCTGATGAAGCGTGGATGAATTTTCCATCTCCAACATAAATACCAACATGACTAACGCCGCTACCTGTTGTGTTAAAGAATACTAAATCTCCTTCTTGTAAGTCAGACTTAGCTACTTGCTTTCCAAAAGTTGATTGTGTTCTAGAAGATCTTGGAATTGAAATGCCAAGTTCGTCATTATAAATTGAATAAACAAGACCTGAACAATCAAATCCAGCTTTACCAGTATCTCCATAAACATATGTAGATCCAAGTTTATTCTCTGCAGAAGAAATTACCTTTGCAGCTATTGAGGCATTTGGTCCTGCAACTTTCTTTGTTTCAAAGTTAACTTTTATAGCGTCTTTATTCTTTATAGCTTCTTGAATTTCTTTTTCGTCATTAGATACAATTGCTGCGTCCTTGTTATCTTCAACTTTTTCTATCTTAATGCCAGAAGCAATGTTAAGATCCTTAGCTGGTACATTGTAGTTAGATCCATTGTCTTCAATAACGAAGAAGCCTTCTACAAAGTCAACAACATTTACAACTTGTCTCTTATTTAAATTTAGTTTTTTCCCATTTTCATTAGTAGCTACTGTTTTGTTTTTAACTTCAACATTAGTTACATTATTTCTTTTATCAGCAATCTTTTTAAGTGCTTTTACATCAACATTACCAACAGTTCCGTCGTTACATTTAATCTTAACCTTATCGCTATCAGCTGAAACTCCAATTGCATATTCATCTATGAATAAGCTTCTGATGATTTTACCATTATCATCTAAAATTGGGCTAGCCTTTACAACCTTGTATGTTGGAACATTAACTTCTGTAAGTAATAATTTATCTTGTGGAATAGTAACCTTAGCCTTGCCCTTTTGAACAAAGTAGTCATTACCCTTTCTTTCAAGAACTTCGACTTTTTCTCCAATAGAAAAGTCTATTTCATTGCCACTGTATGTCTTTTGTACATGTTCGTTAATAAATACTCCTGTATCTTTCATGCCCACTATTGAAACTGCGCAAAGTGCAAATAGGCCTAGTGGCAATTTATTTTTAAAGGAAACCAATACTAACAACTCCTATACTCTGTATTTTAATAATAATTCTATTCTTACTATCTTGGTTACTTTTTAAGTATAGCAAAGTAATTACAAAAAAACAACAAAAAGTTACAAAATTGTTAAAATAATTTTAACTTTTTTGTAACTTTTGTTTGAATTAATATTTATTTGTATGTAGTAAGCAAATCTATAAGCCGCGTTCTGTTTTGTCAACTATCAATCTTGAATTATAGTTACCTATAATTTCTAGCAACCTACCTACCGGCAGATGCGAGCAACATCTGTTATTCCTATTTGGTTTTGCTCCGAATGGGGTTTACATAGCATCATTATCACTAATGACCTGGTGAGCTCTTACCTCGCCTTTCCAACCTTACCCTAGGGCGGTATATTTCTGTTGCACTAGCCTTGGGGTCACCCCCACTGGCCGTTAGCCAGCATCCTTGCTCTGTGGAGCGCGGACTTTCCTCACATATGTGCAGTTGACCAATTTACTTACTAGATAATCTTACCACTTAGAAGCTTAAATATCAAGCTCAAAGCTTGATGACTCTTGAATATAAAAATCTAAGTCCTTAAAATTTTCTTGAAGCTTCTTCTTAATCTTTGGAAGAATTATTCTCTCTGAATAAAAATGTCCCACATCAACTAAGATTAAATCATCTTCATAGGCTCTTTGTCCGTCATGATACTTTATATCAGAAGTTATATAAGCATCTACTCCTGCCTCTTTAGCTTGGCTAATAAAGTCTGATCCACTTCCTCCAAGTATCGCAACTTTTTTAATATTTCTATCTTCTCTTCCATAATATTTAATTTTAGCAACTTGAAGTTTCTCTCTTAAGAACTTGTCTAAATCTGTAAGAGTCAATTCTCTCTCAAATTCTCCAATAAGTCCCATGGGCTTTTCTTCTTCATAGGTTAATATAGACTTATTCTTTAAATCTAATTTTTCGAATAGGGTGTCATTGACTCCATCCTCTGCTACGTCCATTGACGTATGATAAGAAAAAACGGAAATATTATTCTTTATAATTTTTATTATGTTGTCGCCAAGATAGGTTCCTTCAATTATATTTTTTGAGCCAGAAAAAAACATTGGGTGGTGGCTTATAATTAGTTTTGCATCCATCTCTAAAGCCTTATATATAACTTTATCAGTTACATCCATGGCAAGGACTACAGAGTCAGTGTTTTCTTTAAATTCTACTTGACTACCGGAGTTATCCCAAGAAAGTTGGTATTCGTTTTTTGCCCAAGCTTCCATAAAACTTTTAATTTCTTCAATTGGATATTTCATTTATTGCCTCCTCCACTTTATCTAGTAAACTATTCAATTCTTGACTTCTCTTTTTTGACCTTGGACTATCTGTATCAAAGCTTCTTATGATAGTAGTTAAATATTCTTTTTTCTCTTTTAGATATTCAAGATAAGTCTCATCTTTTTTCTCAATTAATTTTTTTGAAAAATAAAAGTCCTCTTCTTCTAAGCTCTTATTTTTGTAATTTGAAAATTTAGCAAGAATTATTTCAAAGTATCGATCATCTTCATAGATAATTTCCTCATCAAAAATTTCAAAACCCATATTATTTAATTCACGACGCAAGATATTAGTCTTTTGCATGGGTTGCAAAATTAGTTTTCTTGAAGACTTTGCAATGTCAATGGAATTGGCAATTATTTCTGCAATTTGAATTCCTCCAAGACCTGCAATAATTATGTTATCTCTATCTTCATTTGCAATTCCATTTGCTAAAATATTTCTAATTTCATTCTCATTCCCTAATTCTCTTGTGAGCTCTATAGATTTTTCTAGAGAATTCTTTGAGATATCTGTTGCAATAATGTCACTTGAGATTTTATTTTCGCATAAAAAATTGGGCACATATCCATGATCTGTGCCCACATCAATTACCGAAGCTCCAAAATCAACAAGTTCTGCAATTTTATTAAGCCTCTTTGATAATTTTATCATTCTAAATAATCCTTTAATTTCTTTGACCTAGATGGATGACGAAGCTTTCTAAGAGCCTTGGCCTCAATTTGTCTAATTCTTTCACGAGTAACGTCGAATTCCTTACCAACTTCTTCAAGTGTTCTTGCCCTACCATCATCAAGTCCAAATCTAAGTGTTAGAACCTTCTTTTCTCTCTCAGTTAAAGTTTCAAGAACTGTGTTAAGTTGTTCCTTTAAAAGTGTAAAGGTAGCAGCATCTTGTGGTGAAAGAATTTCATCATCTGGTATAAAGTCTCCCAAATGAGAATCTTCTTCTTCACCGATTGGAGTTTCAAGTGAAACTGGTTCTTGAGCAATCTTTTGAATTTCACGAACTCTTTCAACATCTAAATTCATTTCTGCTGCAATTTCTTCAGGAAGAGGATCACGTCCAAGGTCTTGTACTAATTGTCTTTGGACTCGCACAAGTTTATTTATAGTTTCTACCATGTGGACCGGAATCCTAATAGTCCTTGCTTGGTCAGCTATAGCTCTTGTAATAGCTTGTCTTATCCACCAAGTAGCGTAAGTTGAAAACTTAAAGCCCTTTGTGTAATCAAATTTATCTACTGCCTTCATAAGTCCTAGGTTTCCTTCTTGAATTAGGTCCAAGAAGCTCATGCCTCTACCCACATATCTCTTAGCAATAGATACTACAAGTCTTAAATTGGCTTCGGCAAGCTCTTTCTTAGCCAGTTCGTCGCCTTCTTCCATTCTTTTTGCTATTTCAACTTCTTCCTCAGCAGTTAGAAGGGAAATTTTTCCAATTTCTTTAAGATACATCCTTACAGGGTCGTCTACTGTAACACCCTTAGGGACTGACAAATCCTCTTTAGTGACATCTACTTCATCGTCATCATCTTTTGAATCTTTTTTATCGACTAAGTTTATTCCTTCTTTTTCAAAGACCTTGTATAATTCATCTATATCATCAGAATCAATTTCATATTTTTCAAAGGCATCACCTATTTCTTCATAAGTGAGTTTACCATCTTTTTTTCCATCCTTTAAAAGCTGGTCCTTTATTTCCTCAATTGATTCCTTATTCTTTAAATTTTCACTCATAATTGCCCTCCTCTTTCAACTCGTTTAGCTTTAAATTAATTTCTTGTAATTCTTTTAAAGCCTCGAGAAGAAGATTTTTATTCTCTTCACCTTGAAGTTTTTCGATATTTTCGAGGATTTTGTTTTTTCGATCTCGGAGATAATTTCCCTCTATAGTGTTTATTAATTCATCAACTATCTTATCGTTAACATGAATGTCATTAATAATACTAAGTATGTTTTCCACGAATTCTTTATCTATTAGTCTGTTGGACTCTAGAAGTGATAGAAAGTCCCTTACTTCCATCTCCTCTTCATAAAGCCTAGGTATCTCTTCAAATACTGCCCTTGTCATTGCATTAGTAAAATAAAAAACCTCAATTTTATTCTTGATATACTTGTAAATATCATTGTCCAGTAAAGAATAAGATAATAATTCCTCTTGTGCTCTAGCCTTGTTAGATTTCACAACATTTGTATTTTTCTTTACCTTAAATTTTTCCCTATTCGCTTCCTTTAGCTTATTTCTATTTAAATAATTAATGTAATTTTCAATTGCTGTATAGGAAATATTGTATTTTCTCGAAAAGTCTTTTACAAAAATATCTCTTTCAATAGGATTCTTAATACTTGAAAGAATCTTAGACGATTCAATGGTAAAATTGCTAAGACCTTCACTATCTTCTAAATTAAAGTTCTCTTTAAGCTTTTTTATTTTAAATTCAATATAAGATATGGCAGATTTGATTTTATTTTCAAAGCCTTCCACTCCATATTTTTTAATAAAGTCATCGGGGTCAAGACCTCCTTCAAGTTCTATTATTTTAGGTTTGACAGAAGCTTGTAAAAATATATCTATGGCTCTTGAAGTCGCATTGATACCTGCACTATCGCTGTCATAGCAAATGTAAATATCCCTTGCCATTTTCTTTATAATATTAGCCTGGTCTATAGTAAGTGACGTACCAAGGCTTGCTACACTATAATTTATACCACTATTGTATAGAGAAATAACATCCATATATCCTTCTACCAAGATTATTCTTTCTCGAGTGGATTCTCTTGAGATGATATTTATATTAAAAACATTACTTCCCTTATGAAATATTGGAGTTTCTCTTGAGTTTAAGTACTTTGGTTTCGCATCTCCAAAAGCTCTTGCTCCAAAGCCTATTATTCTATTATTCCTATTTATAATTGGAAACATAACCCTGTCGCGAAATCTATCTATATAATTACCATTTTTACTCTTTGAAATTAAATTGAGTTCTAGAAGCTCATCTTCCCTGTAACCCATTTTTGTCAAGTGATCGTAGAGATCTGTCCATGAATCCTTTGAGTAACCAATTCCATATGACCTTATAGTCTTATCACTTAGCATCCTATTTTTTAAATATAATTGCGTTTTTTGTGATGCTTCATAATTTTTTAAAAAATGAAGACCGGCTTCCCTATTAATTTCATACAATCTATTTCTTTTTTCGCGAGCTTCTTTGTTTTCATCCTTATAAACTTCTAGCCTAACATTGTACTTATCTGCTAGAAATTCTACAGCCTCTGGAAAGCTAAGATTTTCTCTTTTCATTACAAAGGTAATTACATCTCCACCTACTCCACATCCAAAACATTTAAAAATTGATTTGGAAGAGGAAACAGAAAAAGAAGGAGTTTTCTCAGAATGAAAAGGGCAGAGTCCCATATAATTGGATCCAGACCTTTTGAGGTCCACATATTCTCCAATTAAATCAACAATATCTGCCCTATCTCTAATCTCATCAAGAACATTGTCATTTATTACATACAATTAAATGCTCCATCCCTTCGGTATAAAAATATTTTTTAGCTGTTTTTTAGCATAGGTATCAGTCATACCTGCAATATAATCTGACACAATATCTTCGTCACTGTGATTTCTATCATCATAAAGACTTAAATGTTTTTCTGGAATTCTACTTAAGTCCTCCATATAAAAATTATAAAGTTCAGTTAGTAGCCTCTTAATTTTTATCTCTTCACTTTTTACCACAGGATCCATATAAACGTTCTTAAACATATATTGTCTAAGCTCCATTGTGGCTTGATAAACTTCCTCTTCCATTTCAACAATTGGTTTTCCATAAGAGTTTTCCACTAAGGCATTAATCATTTTATTTATTCTTTGTGAAGAGGTATTGCCAAGAACATTTGTCAATTCCTTAGGTAATGAAGCTTCAGAAATAATACCTGCCCTAATGGCATCATCGATATCGTGATTTATATAGGCAATCCTATCTGCAAACTTTATAATTTTACCCTCAAGAGTTTTTGCCTTCCCACTACCTGAGTGATTTAGAATTCCATCACGAACTTCCTCTGTTAAATTCAATCCAATTCTTTTATCAGATCTTTCCAAAAAGTCTACAACTTTTAAGGACTGTTCTCCATGAATAAAACCAGTAGACTTTAATTCATTTAAAACTGCCTCACCAGAGTGACCAAAGGGAGTGTGTCCTAGGTCATGGCCAAGAGCAATAGCTTCTACTAAGTCTTCATTTAGCCTAAGAGCTCTTGCTATTGTCCTTCCTATTTGACTTACTTCTAGAGTGTGAGTGAGTCTCGTCCTAAAATGGTCTCCTTCAGGAGAAATAAAGACCTGAGTCTTATGTTTTAGTCTTCTAAAACTCTTTGAGTGGATTATCCTATCCCTATCTCTTTGAAAATCAGTCCTAAGATTACATTTTTCTTCTTCTTTTTTTCTCCCTAAGCTTGAATCTGCAAAAGTGGCATATTCAAAAAACATTTTATGTTCAAGTTTTTCTCTCTCAACTCGAAGATTCATCTAATCACTTCCTGGATTCCATGTGGTTAATAATAATTTCTGCCGTTTCTTCTATTGCTTTATCAGATACGTCAATAACAAAACAGCCAAGTTCTTCCATAACTTGTTTTGAATAATTTAACTCTTCTCTTATCCTATCGTAGTTTGCATACTTTGCTCCAGAAGTAAGTCCAAGAGATTTCAATCTTTGTTCTCTTACAGAAATAATCTTTTCTGGATTTGCTGTAAGCCCTATAATCTTGTCTACATCTTTTTCATATACTTCCCTAGGAACAGGAACTTCTGGTACTAGAGGAATATTGGCAACTTTGTATAATTTATTTGCAAGATACATTGATAGAGGTGTCTTCGATGTTCTAGAAATTCCAACTAAACAGATGTCTGCTTTTTTTGCACCACGAGGATCCTTGCCATCGTCGTACTTAACTGCAAACTCAACACATTCAACTTTTTTGAAATAATTTTCATCAAGTCTTCTTATAAGGCCAGGTTCTCTAAGTGGTTCATAACCTAGAATATCTTGTATTTGAAGAAGCGGTTCACCCATAACATCAACTGTGTGAAGCTTTAACTCGTGAGTTTTCTCTTCAATAAAATCCCTAGTTTCTTTAACAACATTTGTATAAACTATAAGACTATTTTTTATTTCAGATGCCTTTTCAAGAACTGGCTTTATTTGCTCAATACTATTGTGATAAGGATATCTAATAATTTCATAATTCTCTTTTTCAAATTGTCTTGCAGATGATTTTGCAATTAATTCTCCAGTTTCTCCAATTGAATCAGAAATTACAAAAATAGTGAGTTGATTATCGTCTTTATTCATTTCTCCTCCTATACAATCTCTTGGTCACATACATCTACAAAAAGCCTTGTTACGTTAGTCTTTGTAAATCTACCTACAACTTCAAGATCCTTTTCATTTTTTACTTTAACAACAGGAAGGGAGTCAATACCCTTTGTCACAATTAAATTGGCAGCCTTGTAGACACTATCTTCAATGTTTACATAAAAAATATTGGGCATCCTTGTCATAATTACACTGACAGGGGTCTTTTTTATATCCGCATCCCCTATCATAAATCTAATTAGATCCTTTCTAGATACAATGCCTGCAAGATAACCATCTTCTGTTATAAACATAGATGATAAATCTTCCATAAAAAGATCCACGACTACATCATATACAGAAGTCTTTTGGTCACAAGAAAAAGGAAGGGACATATAGTCTTTTAATCTTAAACTTTTAAGATCTTGGGATAATTGAGAAAAAATGGATTTACCTGTGTAGAAATATCCAAATTTTGGTCTTGCTCCCAGTATATTAATCATAGTGAGAACTGAAAGGTCTGACCTTATTGTAGCCCTTGATAGCCCAAGAATTTCTGCAATGTCATCGCCAGTAATAGGTCCCTTTTCTTTTACAATTTCAATTATTTCAGTCTGCCTATCGCTGAATTTCATCTACTCACCGACCTATTCTACAATATTTTCGATTTTTAATATTTTTTGAATATTTTCCTCTATCCTATTGATTAGTCCAAGTCTATTTTCTCTTATCTTATCGTCTTCAGCCATTACCATAACATTGTCAAAGAATTTATCAATTGATGGTACAAGGTCATTTAACAAGTCCATAGCTTCCATATATTTTTCTTCTGCTAGGGCTTCCTTAAAGTTTCCATCAATTTCTAAATATTTCATATATAAATCTTTTTCTGCTTCTTCAACTAATAAGTCTTCCTTTACTTCAAGTAAATCAACATTCTTAGTCAAATTATTAATTCTATTATAGGCATCAACAAATTTGCTTCTATCTTCCTTAAACCATTCATTTAATTCTTTAGCTTTATCAAAGATATTGTGAATTTCACTTTCAGGAATTAAAACAGAATCAATGATATCATATCTTATTCCTTCATCTTGAAGCATTGTCTTAATTCTTCCTAAGAAGAAATCTCTTACATTGGCAATAACTTCTTCATGATTAAATGTTAGACCAAGATCATTAATATATTCGTATAAACTTGCTTCTACAGCTTCATCTAAATTAAATTTCCAAGAATTATTTCTAATGATGTTGATTACACCAATTGCAGATCTTCTAAGTGCAAAGGGATCTGTTGATCCAGTAGGAATTTCTCCAATTGCAAAAAGCCCAGCTATAGTATCAATTTTATCTGCAAGAGAGAATATTGAACCTACACTTGATTCTGGAAGTTTATCTCCTGCAAACTTTGGAAGATATTGTTCTCTAATTGCAGTTGCAACAATTTCCTTTTCTCCAGATTTTAGAGCGTAAATTTCACCAATTACACCTTGAAGTTCTGTAAATTCAATTACCATTTTTGTAGTTAAGTCTGCTTTTGAAAGATGGGCTACTCTTTTTATTGCATCAATAGCTTCATCTGCAAATGAAAGAGACTCTGCAATTTTATTTGCAACTACACCATCTCTCTTTTCTTTTTCAAGCATTGTTCCAAGCTTATCATGGAAAAGAACTCCATTTAAGTTTTCAACATAGTCTTCAAGTGGTTTTGAAATATCATCATCGTAGAAAAATTTAGCATCTTCTAGTCTTGCACCAAGAACTTTTTCATTTCCTGCAATAACTATATCTTCGTAATCTCTTGTACCATTTCTTACAGTAATAAAGTATGGTAAAAGTCCCCCATCTTGAGAGTAGATTGGAGTAAATCTCAAGTGGTCAATCATAGTTGTTGTTACAACTTCCTTTGGAAGACTTAGATATTTTTCTTTAATTGAGCCCTTTATTGGAGTAGGATACTCAACGATGTAAGTAAGTTCTTCTAAAAGATCTTCATTTTCGTGAATTTCGCCACCTAATGATTTAGCAATCTTTGTGGATTCGTATTTAATAATTTCACGTCTCTTATTTTGGTCTAAAATTACATAGTTATCTTCTAGTAATTTTTCATAATTTTCTACCTTATCAATTTTTATTTCAGATGAACCTAAAAATCTGTGGCCCTTTGTTATGTTACTAACTTGAATTCCTTCAAAATCAAATTCAACAACTTTGTCATTTAAAAGTGAAACAACCCATCTAATTGGTCTGGCAAATCTGATGTTTTTTCCACCCCAACGCATGTTTTTTGGGAAATTAATGTCTTTAATAAGACCAGGGATTATTTCCTTTATAATTTCTGCAGAGTCTCTTCCTATTGAAGAAATGTGAGCAAACACATAGTCAGTACCCTTTACTTCTTTAATGACAATATCTTCTTCTGTGATTTTTTGAGAATTCATAAAGCCTAATAGAGGTTTTGTAGGATTTTTTTCATCATCATAGGCAATCTTAAGGGCAGGACCCTTTACTTCCTTAGTTATATCTTTTTGTTTTTCATCTAGTCCTTCAATAATAAGACTAAGTCTTCTTGGAGTTGCATAAACTTTAACATCTTTAAATCCAAGTTCATTTTCTACTAATAATTTTTGTGATTTTTCTCTGAGTTGTTCTATTGCCATGTTGACAAATCTTGATGGTAACTCTTCAACTCCAATTTCAAGTAAATAATTATTCATCTATTTCACCTCTATTTATAAGGGGATAATTCATTTCTTCTCTGTGTTTTAAATGAGTTTTTGCTACAATTCTGGCAAGATTCCTTACTCTTTGAATATAACTTGTTCTTTCAGAAACAGAAAGAGCTCCTCTAGCGTCTAGTAAGTTAAAGGCATGAGAACACTTAAGAGTGTAGTCATAGGCATCTATAACAATATCTTCTTCAATAGTTCTTTGAGCTTCAGCTTCATACATATCAAAAAGTTTTCTTAGCATATCAATATCAGCTGTTTCAAAGGCATACTTAGAGTGCTCATATTCGTTTTTCTTAAATACTTCTCCGTATGTTATGTTTTCATTGTACTTAATATCATAAACTGACTCAACATTTTGAAGATACATAGCAATTCTTTCAAGTCCATAAGTAAGCTCTGCACTTTCAAGGTCAAGGTTTACTCCACCTACTTGTTGGAAATAAGTAAATTGTGTTACTTCCATTCCATCAAGCCAAACTTCCCAACCTAGACCCCATGCACCAAGTGTAGGAGACTCCCAGTTGTCTTCAACAAATCTAATATCGTGTTTTTTTGGGTCGATTCCAATTGCAAAAAGGGAATCAAGATAAAGTTGTTGGACATCTTCTGGAGATGGTTTTAAAATAACTTGCAATTGGTGATGTTGATAAAGTCTATTTGGATTTTCACCATATCTACCATCTGCAGGTCTCCTTGAAGGTTCAACGTAAACTACCTTCCATTCTTCTGGTCCAAGAGACCTTAAGAATGTATTAGGATTCATAGTTCCCGCACCTTTTTCAATGTCGTAAGGTTGCATAATTATTGCTCCCTTTTCCTTCCAATAATTTTCCAATGTCATTATTAAATCTTGGAAATACATTTTTTCCTCCTTAATTAAACAGCTTGTCAGACTTAAAACTGCTTATATCTAAATTGTATTTTATATATTTTATTATAATATTATGCAGGTATTTTTTTCTGCTTTTTTCAATATCTTCTATATTTTCTAACTCTTCAAGCTTGCCATAAAGAATTGCATTTAAGAAATGTAAATCTCTTCTTGTCAGTGAAAAGGAATAAGGATCCTGAAAATCGATTATACCCTCCCTAATAGAGAAATAAGATTTTTCTTTAATATCCAGTTTTGGTCTGTAACCTATAAAACTAAGATATTTTAATTCAAAGGCAAGAGCAAGACCAATGGGGTCTTTAGTAAAATTAAAAAAATTTAAGGTTTTTCTCAAAAGATCAAAGGCTTTTTTGTTAGCCTCACCACTTATAGATGATTTGTCTATAATCTCTAGTAATAAGGACGCGTAAACTAAGTTATCGTAATTTTCTCTAATTTTAAAGTTCGATTCTAAAATTTTTGAATCACTAATATAGAAAAAACTTTGCCCCTTTTTTAAGAGATATTCATTTAGACCAAAAACTTGTGAAACACTTAAATTTCTAGATTTAGGACTCATTGCTCCCTTTACCATAATGGAAATCTTCCCATATTCCTTGGTAAAAACCCTAATTATTTTAGATGATTCACCAAATCCCATTTCATTTAGGACTATGCCTAGAGTGTAATTATTTGTCGTAACCAAATCTCTTTACCAAATTGTCTCTATCTCTCCAGTTTTTCTCAACCTTAACCCAAATTTGAAGATTTACCTTGGCATCTAAAAGTCTTTCGGCTTCTTCTCTTGCTTCTGTCCCAATTCTTTTTAGCATAGAACCATTTTTCCCAATAAGAATTCCCTTGTGAGTATCTCTTTCAACGTAGATATTTGCATCAATATCATACATATTTTTGTCTTCTCTTTTTTTGAATTTTTCAATTGAGATAGCAAGACCATGTGGAACTTCTTCATTTAAATACATAAGTCCCTTTTCTCTTATGATTTCTGCAACAATAAATCTCTCATTCTTGTCAGTAATCATATCTTCTGGATAGTACATTGGCCCTGGCTTCAAAAACTTTTTAAGTATTTCTAGATAAATATCTACACCATCATTTTTCATCGCAGATATAGGGATTATATCATCAAAAATCTCTTCTTCTGCATACATTGAAATAATTTCTAAGAGTTCATCTTTTCTTATTGTATCAACCTTATTTATTAAAAGTATGATAGGTAGCTTTCCCTTATATTCTTTTAAGATATCTATAATTGATCTTTCAGCCCTACCAATTTTTTTTGAAGTATCCACTATATAGGTAATAACATCTGAATCTTCTATGCCCTCTTTAGATTCAGTTAGCATGAATTCTCCCAACTTATTTTTTGGTTTTTGTATTCCAGGCGTATCTAAAAATATTATTTGAGCATCTTCATCTGTATGGATAAAGGTAATATTTTGTCTTGTTGTTTGAGGCTTTGAAGAAATAGCTGAAATTTTCTCTCCAATTATTGCATTTAGTAAGGTAGACTTACCAACATTGGGCCTCCCTATTACAGATACATATCCCGATTTAAAACTATTTTCTGTCATTTTCATCTCCATCCAGGTCTTCTGGACCAAAGGAATGAGGTAAAATTTCCTCCATCCCAAATATTTTATAGTCTTCAGTAGAGTTCGCTATTATTATTTCAGGATTTTTTGAAAATTCACGAATAACTTGTCTACATACTCCACAAGGGAAAGTGTAATCACTATCCCCAACTACAGCTATCTTTTTAATCTCTCTCTTACCTTCAGATACTGCTTTAAATATTGCGGTCCTCTCTGCGCAGTTAGTTGGAGAGTAAGAAGCTATTTCAATGTTTCCACCAGTATAAACTGACCCATCTTCCATCTCAACTGCACAACCCACATTAAAGTGTGAGTAAGGCGTATATGTCATATTATCTCTTGCATCAATAGCAAGTTCAATTAATTTTTTATATTCCATTTAACCAACTACCTTAAAAACAAATATTGCTACACAAATCCCAAGGATTGCTCCAACTATAACTTCGGAAACCTTGTGAATTTTACCTTCTACCCTACTTTCTGCAACGAGAAAAGCCAGCCCAAAGGAGCAAAGTGTCACAAGAGAATTTTCTGCTATCATAGTTATAATTGTGGCAGCACAAAAAGAAATTGCCGAGTGACCACTTAGGCCGCCTCCTTGGAAATATGTACCTCCACTTTTCTTAGCCATCAAAAGCTTGGCACCAACTGTTGCTATAATAATGATAAGCAAGGATACAAAGGCCAAGTGATTTGGCATATTCTTTATTTTAAATAGAAGCAAATCCCCAAAAGAAGCAAACTTGTCATAAAATACTAAGTAAGCAACGACAACTGCATTTAATGCTGTAATTAAAACTGCTCCCGCTGATACATCCTTTATATACTTTGCAATAGGATTGTACTCCTGAACTACTAAATCAACAGTCCTTTCTATTGCAGTGTTAATCATTTCTGCAAATACAACCAGCGTAATGGCAAATAACATTAAGAGAAACTCTGTAGAAGATATATCGAAAAAAAGTGATAGGATTATAATTCCAAGAGCAGCAAGGTAATGAAATTTCATGTTTCTCTCTGTTTTCAATACAGAAATAATACCCTGGACTGCGTAATTAAATGATGAAATAAAGCGTCCTTTTTTCATAAAATCACCTATAAATTTCAAGTTCCTTCATGGATAACTTTTCTCTTTCTCTCATTTCTCTTTTGTCTTCATCTTCCATGTGATCGTATCCTAAGAGATGGAGAATACTGTGTACTGTTAAATAAGAAAGTTCCCTCTCATGAGAATGACCAAGCTCTTCTGCTTGTTCCATTACTCTTCTTGTGTTTATTATAACATCTCCAAGAATCCTCTTGTCTATAATAAATTCATCATCCATGGGAAAAGATAGAACATCAGTAGATCTATCTACTCCCCTATAGTCCCTATTTAAGTTCTTTATTTCTTCATCTCCAACAAAAGAAACAGATACTTCAACTTCATCATCAAGACCTTCAACTTTTAAAACAGAAGCAATTGATTTTTCGACTAATGATTTTATTTCATCAGTTATTTCTATATCATCTTGCCTGTCATCGTAGTAAACTTCCATTATTTACTCCAGTTCTTTGACTTCTTGGCCTCAATTACTTTATTGGCCTTATCATTTGTCTTTTCATATTTTTCGTATGCATCAATTATTCTTTGAACAAGGGCGTGACGAACAATATCATTTTTATTTAGATAAGTTATTCCAATTCCCTTTACTCCATCAAGAATCTTTAGCACAGTCTTTAGACCAGATTGCTTACCTCTTGGTAGGTCTATTTGTGTAACATCACCAGTGACAATAGCCTTAGAACCATATCCAAGTCTTGTCAAAAACATCTTCATTTGTTCATTAGTGGTGTTTTGTGCCTCATCTAAGATAACAAAGGCTGAATCAAGAGTTCTACCCCTCATATAAGCAAGTGGTGCAACCTCAATAAGTCCCTTTTCAAATAAATTGTTATATGTGTCATGTCCAAGTATTTCAAATAATGCATCATAAAGGGGCCTTAAATAAGGATCTACTTTATTTTGTAAATCTCCAGGAAGGAAACCCAAATTTTCTCCTGCCTCTACTGCAGGTCTTGTCAAAATAATTCTGTTAACTTCTTTTGCTTTAAAGGCACGAACTGCTGCTGCCATAGCAAGATATGTTTTACCTGTACCTGCTGGTCCAATCCCAAAAACAATGTCATTATTGTTTATGTTGTCGATATATCTCTTTTGACCAAGAGTCTTAGCTCGAATGGGCTTACCCATGGATGTATAAACCAAGGTATCCTTTAAGAGCTCTGCCACTGGCCTCTTTTCATTATTTTTAATAAGTGAAATCGCGTATCTTACATCTGATAGACTTAAAGAATTTTGTTGTCTAGCAGTTTCAACTAAGTTTGTTAAAAGAACTGCCCCGTCTTCAACTGCACCTTCTTCTCCGCTTATAAAAATCTTGTCTGCCTTGGATTTAATAATAAGCCCTAGTTCTTTTTCTATAAGAGCAATATTTTCATCTAGCTTTCCAAATAAAATTGACATCAAATTTATATCATTAATTTCAATGGATTTTTCCATTTTTGTCAAAAAATATACCCCCCTTAAACGTGACTTTAATAATACCACAAAAAGGCCTACTTTTCCATAGATTATGGAAAGCAAGCCTTGATTTATCTAAGACTTAAAGGTTTATCAAAAATCTCTTTATAAATTTGAATTTTAGGTAAATCTTCTTCATTAAAGTTTAGGAAATTATCAATAAAGTTTTCGCCCTCTTCATCTTCATAAATAACCCTGTCTGATTCGCATTCTTTTATGAATTCACTTTCAAAAATCTTGTCAGGAATTTTCTCTAGATTAAGAGAGCCTTCTAAAACTTCCTTCTTATCTTCATATTTTGAATTTTTTAAATCTTTATCTGATAAAGATTTCTTTTCTATAAGTTTCCTCTTAAGTTCTCTTTGGGCATAAATAGGGTCTTTATTGACAAGTTTTTTATCACTTTTTTCTCTAATCTTATCTTCAGATTTATCCTTTTCTTCTTTAAAGATTTCTTTAATACTTTTTCCTAAAGTTTCCTTCTTATCTTTTTCTTTCTCTTTTTCTTTTTCTTCTTTGATTATTTTTTTGATTTCATCAATTAAACTTTCTGAATCTGATGTCATGTTACCATGAATATTTTTAGAATTTGAATTATTTCTATCATCTTCATAAAAATCCTCTGTTATTTTCTTTTTTCCTCTGTTAAGTACAGTTAAAATAACTTTGAAAATAACAATGAATATTATGGCTGGCATGAGAGAAATAATAGCAATTACTAAACTAAAAATAGATCCCATTATTTATTGTCCTTTTTGTGGTTCTTTTCAGGTATTTTTGAAATAGACTTTCTCATATCAGTATCAGAGTTTATATTTTGCATTTTATAATAATCAAAGACTCCAAGATTACCACTTTTTAAAGCTTCTGCCATTGCAATTGGTACTTGAGACTCTGCTTCTACTACCTTTGCTCTCATGGCTTCTACTTCAGCCTTCATTTCTTGTTCACGAGCAAGGGCCATAGCACGTCTTTCTGATGCCTTAGCTTCAGATATTCTCTTATCAGCTTCGGCTTGATCAGTTTGCAATCTCGCACCAATATTTCTTGCAACGTCAACATCTGCTATATCAATAGATAAAATTTCGTAAGCTGTACCGGAGTCAAGTCCCTTGTCTAATACAACTCTTGAAATTGAATCAGGGTTTTCTAGAACTGACTTGTAACTCTTTGATGAACCCACTGTTGTTACAATACCTTCTCCAACTCTTGCAATAATAGTTTGTTCACCTGCACCACCAACAAGTCTTTCTATGTTGGCCCTAACAGTTACCTTTGCCTTAACTATAACTTCAATACCATCTTGAGCAACAGCAGAAATGTTTGGTGTTTCAATTACTTTTGGGTTTACAGAAACTTGAACTGCTTCAAGAACATCTCTACCTGCAAGGTCAATAGCAGCTGCCCTTTCAAATTGAAGAGGTATGTTTGCCCTTTGTGCAGCTATAAGTGCATCTACAAGAGTGTTGACATTACCACCTGCAAGGTAGTGGGCTTCAAGACTAGATATTTCAAGATTAAGCCCAGCCTTAGTTGCCTTTATAGCAGGTCTAACAATTCTTGATGGCTTAACTCTTCTAAGTTTCATTCCAATAAGCTCTGATATCTTGATTTTAACACCAGAGAAAAATGCAGTTACCCAAAGTCCAACGGGTACGAAGGACAAGAACATGGAAACCACGATGATTATTACTGCAATTATTAAGATACTTCCAATTGGATAATATGACATAATTCCTCCTAATTTTTTTCGACGTAAACTCTTGCGCCACTAATTCTAACAACAACTACTGATTCATCTTTTCCAATAAATCCAGTATTTGAAACTACTTCTATCTTCCTATCTCCCAATATAGCATAACCTGTTGGTCTAAGGGGAGTTTTTGTAATTAATATATCGCCCATCGAAACCTCTTCAGCCTTAACACTTACATAGCCCTTATCGCTAGAACTTTCTTTAAAAAGTCTAAGCCTATTAATTGCTTCAGATTTAATTCCCCTTTTAACTAGCACATATCCAAGAATTAATGCAATAACTAGAGCAAGGGCAAGGGAAAACAGAGCAAAATAAATGTCACTCATTGACAAGACTAATCCTGCAGAAACTGCAATAATCCCACTGACACCAGCAACTCCAAAGCCCGGTATCATTATTTCAAAGCCTAATAAGAGCAAGCCTATAACAAATAAGGAGATTTCAAAAATGTTTGTATTCCCCATTTTTATAGATCCCCAAAAAAAGGCAATAAAGCAGGCTATTGAAAGAATTCCAGATATACCAAAACCTGGTGTCAAAACTTCAAAAACTGCTGTTACAATTGCCACAATAAGTAAAATAGCAAAAATGTAATCATTAGAAAATATACTTTCTAAAGATCTTATGCCTTCACCTTTTGCATAGACAAAGTTTATTAAAAGCATTAAAAGTGGAAGACTATAAAATAAATTTTTTTGTTTTTTCAATTTAACCTCCTTTGCACTTATTAACATTTTACCCCAAAATTTTTATCAATAATCTAAATTATACAAAAGATTAGGAATTTAAATTATTAATATTTATTAAAATTCAGAAGCTTCCTTGAGACAAGAATAATGGGTTGACTCTAGCTTTTCATTAAAAACTGTTCTCTCTATAATATTTTTTATTATTAGATCTAATTCTTTGTTTTCTCTATAGTCGGCAGGTGCAAAATATTTTATTCTATTGTCCTTAATCATCCTATAAACTTTCTCTTTAGAGTGGTCGGGATTATAAACTCCTACAGAAAATCCACCATAAGTGTTTACTAACTTCATGCATGGAATATCAGTGTCGCTATCTCCAATATAAATTATATTTCTAAAGGGAACTCTAATCTCATCAGGTGGAAAATAATCATTTATACCTGGATCGTTAATATCTAAAGTTCCCTTCTGAATTCTAAAAAGAAACTGAGTTTTGTTTGTGTAGTTAACTACTTGAGCTGGCCATCTCGCTATACCCTTGTCATCAAAGTAAAAGGAGCTTGCATAAATTTTTTCAAACTCACCATTTTTTGCAATTTCTGTCCCTTCAATCATCTCTTTAATTCCAGAGGATATTATATAATGCTCTACAAGAACTCCTCTCTTTAACCCATAATCTCTGATACGTTTAAACCAATCATTCACTCCTGAAAACAATTGAACTTCAGCTCCATAATCCTCCAAAGTTTTTCTATCTAAATTATGATGATCTTTAAACTCGTTTACCATCATATACATATAAGACAAGTTCTCATCCATATCATTGTCCGCTGCCATCCCATTTGATTTATTCCAGAATTCTTCTACTTCATAACCTAAAGATTGAATATATCCTTGAGCTTGCATCTCATTAGGTGTCAGGGTCTTATCAAAATCATAGCATATAGCAATGACAGGAAGTTCTTCCTTATGTTTTCTTAAATAATCTCTATCACTCATAAATGTCTCCTTACTAGTAAAATATAAAAATTAAATTTCTAATATTTTAAAGTTTAACTTTGAAAATCAAAAAAATTGTAAAAAAAAACCCAGGGAAATTCCCCGAGTTTTAATTTAATAATTCTTTGGCAATAGCATTAACTTGCTTGCCATCTGCCTTACCCTTAATTAATGGCATGACGTTTTTCATTAATTTTCCAATATCCTTCATTGATGTTATTTCATTTTCGTCAATTACTTTTTGTATGATTCCTTTTAATTCTTCATCTGATAATTGCTCAGGTAAGTAATCAAGTAATATTTCAATTTCTTGGTTTGTATGTTCAACCAAGTCTTCTCTATTACCCTTTTTAAATTCCTCAATTGACGATTTTTTTTCTTTTAGCTGCTTGCCAATGATATTTTCAATATCACTGTCATCAAGCTCAACTCGTTCATCTACTTCTTTTTGTTTAATAGCTGCACGAACCATGGTGATAACATCTTTTCGAAGTTTATCTTTATTTTTCATAGCATCCTTTAGGTCTGCCATGAGTCTCTCTTTTAGAGACATAAGAACACCCTCTTTAATATCTGTGTTTTTTTCTGCGTGCCTCTTCGGATTTTTTCTTCCTTCTAACACTTGGTTTTTCGTAATGTTCTCTTTTTCTTACTTCTTTGAGAACTCCACTAGTGGCACATTGTCTTTTGAATCTTTTAAGAGCATTGTCTAAAGATTCATTTTCACCAACCCTGATTTCGGACATTTTTTAACCTCCTCTCGTAGAAAAGAGTATGGCCTCGCGGCCAATTTAGGTTTATTATACTCTATAAATCCCAAAACTTCAATAAAATTTTTCTATTTTGATCTTTAATTATTCCCATGAAAAGTTTTCAGTTTTATTTAAAATTATATGCCTTCATCAGTAAGATTTTTAGGCTCATTATTTTTTTACTTATCTTTATTCACCCTATAAGTTATACCTATAACAGAAGCAGAAATTAAAATCTTTATTAGAATTAAGCCCATAAATTGCCAAGAAAGTGGATTTAATATTACATCTCCCAAAAGGGTACTAATAATAACTCCAATTGATGCTCCTAGTAGTGATGAAATTATATACTTCATGTAGTTAGTCTTACAGGCACCAAAGTAGAAGCTAAGAATATCGCAGGGAAACCATCCAATAAGTCTTATTAGAAAGCTTGCTAGAAATTCATTTTTCTTTTGCATTTCTATTAGCTGTTTAAGCTTTGGATATTTTTTCCTTAAATAATCCATCTCCTCTGCCCCAGACCATCTTCCCAATATAAAAGGTATTGTAAGTGTAATTGATAGACCAAGATAATTTATTAATACTGCCTTTAGTGGTTCAAAGATAATTCCACTTGCAAGATAAAGAGATCCTATTGGGACTATTATTGTAAGACTCTTGATTGCAAAAAGGCTCAAAAGAGAAATTATAGATTTTATAGGATTTCCACTAGCACTTTCTACTATAGAATCAATAGACATATTTCCGCTTCGATTAAAAATCAAAAGTATAATTATGGACAAAAAAGAAATCAGGGCAACAATCTGAATCTTTCTGAATCTATTTTTTACATTTTTTTCACTTTCACTTAAGTCTATATTTTCTTCATCTTCAAACTTTTTTAATTTTTCTTTTATGATTTTCATTTCATCAACTCTTATTTATATTTTCCAAGCTTAAGACTTTTTTTGCGTCCCTTCTCCCCATTTCATATAAATTCTCTAACTGTTCATGGTCTTGACTAAGAGTTTTTAAATTTCCTATGTCACTTGGTGCAACAATTATTATTTTGTTTTCTTTTTCAAGTTCAATAGCTTCCCTGAGACTTTGATTATAAACTTCATATCTCTTTGCAAAAGCTTTTGAAACCCTTGGATAATTTCTCCTAAGTAATCTTACAAACTTTTTGTCCTTTCTCTTTTCCCTAAAGTAATCTTTGGGTCTTGTTAAAACAAGAATCACTTTGTCACAACCAGCTTCGAAGGCTTTCTTAAAAGGAATTGGGTCTGACAGCCCACCATCAAAGTAAGGGACTCCCTTAACCTCATAGGGATTACAAAGGACTGGAACACAACATGATGCTTTAATTGGATCATATTCATCAATAATAAGGTCATTCTTATTAAAATATTTTGGTCTTCCTGTTCTAGCATCTGTTGCAACTATTTCAAATTCCATGGGGTTTTCCATCATGGTTTTGTAGTCAAGAGGATACTCTCCTCTGCTTGAACTTAAGTCTGAATAAATATAATCTAAATTAATATAAGAACCTGTTTTAAAATAATTATGTAGACTCATATATTCTTTTCTAAAAGCATAATTATTATAAAAAACAAAATTTCTTCTTGGTTGCTTGGCAAGAAATGATGCACCATTAGCAGCTCCAGCAGACACTCCAATAAAGTAGTCACCGCTTATGCCCTCTTCCATTAAATGATCAAAAACTCCTGCCCCATAAATCCCACGTGTTCCTCCACCAACATCAACAAATCCTAATTTCATAAATAATCTTCCTTCTTTAAAAATCTATTTTTTTAAAATTAATAATTACTTCAAGTATATTACACAAACACAGTGTTTAATAGTATCAAAATTTAAAACTCTTACAATTTCTTACAAATAAAATTATTACAAATAATTTTTAGTATTTTCAATTTAAAAGACCTAATAAAAAAAGCCAGGAGATTAATCCCGGCTTTAGTAAAAATTTTTATCAACCTGGTGGCCAATTTAAACTTCTTCCTCCAAGTACATGGAAGTGAAGGTGATCTACAGTTTGACCTCCGTCTTCTTTGCAATTGTTTACGATCCTATAACCCTTAGTAAGACCTTCCTCGGCGCAAAGTTTCTTTGCAACTAAGAAGATGTGACCTATAAGTTTTTTGTGGTTTTCATCAAGATCATCTGCTGATGCTATGTGTTCCTTTGGAACGATTAAAAAATGAGTAGGTGCTTGTGGGTCTATGTCTCTAAAAGCATACACAAGTTCATCTTCATAAAGTTTTGTTGAAGGAATTTCTCCCTTGATTATTTTACAAAATAAACAGTCCATCCTTACCTCCTTTTGGCTTCAACATCTTTGCAGAGTTCATTCCACTGACATTCTCCACAAATTTCTTCTCGCCTATTCTTTGAAAATATTATATCACAGGCAAGCTTTTTTATGTCCTCCCATGAATAAATTTCATCTTGAGATAGATTTAAAAACTCTAAAACTCTTTTGTCGTAAGACTTAACTAAGTCGTCATTCTTGCAATTATGTCCAAGGTTTTCTGGACAAGGTCCACAAATGTCATCAAGATCAGCTAGTAGCTTAACCTTTGTGTTCTCTTTTAGTTCCTTTAAAAGTTTTGTCATATTTTTTGAAAAGTCATCACTATATCCCTCGCCTACAAAGTTTTCTGTGCACAAGAGGTGATGAGCTCTTATCTTTAACATTTAATCACCAAGAACTTCACAATTTGCAATTTCGCCTGTGTCTAAGATTTTTACTTTTTTGATTTTATTAGTAAGATCTTCCTCAGATTTTGCCTTGACCCTGATGTAGTTAGTTGTGTAACCATAATATACTCCATCATGTTTTTCTTCAAATAAAACTGACTGTGTCGTCTTCATGTTTTCTCTCTCAAAAATCTCTTGATATTCTTCTCCAAGAGCAATTAATTTTTCAGATCTTTCTTTTTTAACATTTCCGTCAATTTGATTTTTCATGACAGCTGCCCTTGTGTTTTTTCTCTTTGAATATTTGAAGACGTGAATCCTTGAGAAGCCAACTTCTTTTACAATCTTCATTGAATCTTCAAAGTCCTCTTGGCTTTCTCCAGGGAAGCCAACAATTATATCTGTTGTAAGCCCTGCATGAGGCATATACTTCCTGATGATATTCGCCTTTTCAATGTAATCTTCACGAGTGTATCGTCTATTCATGGCTTTAAGGATATTGTTTGATCCACTTTGAAGAGAAAGATGGAAGTGGTCACATAACTTTCCAGTCTTAACTGCCCTTTCCATAAAGTCATCTGTTATAATAAGTGGCTCAACAGATGAAAGTCTTATTCTCTCAATTCCATCAACTTCTGCAATGGCTTCTATTAGGTCAATTAATCTCATATCTCCAAGGTCCATTCCAAAGGAACCAATGTGAATTCCTGTTAATACAATTTCCTTGAATCCCCTATCAGCAAGGGTCCTTGCTTCTCTAACTGAGTCTTCAATTGTCCTGGACCTAATAGGTCCCCTTGCAAAAGGAATGATGCAATAGGTACAAAATCTGTTGCACCCATCTTGTACCTTCATGTAGGCACGTGTCCTATTGTTACTATCAAAATTTGTCGTGTTGGCAAATTCACGAACATTTTTTAATTCCTTAACAATATTTATCTTTTCATTGTTTTTCTTGGACTCTTCTATTAAATCTACAATTCTATTTCTTTCTGTTGTTCCAACGACAACATCAACTCCCTCAATGCTTTTAACTTCCTCGGGAGAAACTTGTGAATAACAACCCACAACTGCAACAACTGAGTTTGGATTATTCTTCTTAGATTTTCTAATAAATTGTCTTGATTTTCTATCTGATAAATTTGTAACTGTGCAAGTATTAACTATATAAACATCACTAAAGTCATCATTTTCAACTTGTCTGTATCCCCTACTTTCAAAGAGTTCGCTCATGGCTTCAGATTCATATTGGTTAACCTTGCAGCCAAGAGTTAAAATTGAAAAAGTTTTTTCCATTACTCACACTCCTTTGCGTGTATTATATAAAAAGAAGCTGTTAAAGCTGCAGTCTCTGCTCGGAGAATTCTCCTTCCAAGCCCTACTTTTTTAGCTTCACTTAATAATTCAAGTTCTCTTTCTGATATACCACCCTCTGGTCCAATAACAAGTCCTATGTTTTTGCTAAGAGCCTTTGTTACCTCGCCCAATTGTGTCTTGTTTTCATCTTCATAACATAAAACTAAATCGCCAGAAAAATTTAAAATATCATCTGTCTTTATTATGTCATGAACCATAGGTATGACATCTCGTTTTGATTGCTTTGCAGCTGATTCCACAATTTTTTGAAATCTTTCCAATTTCTTTTCTTTTTTCTTGGAAATATCTGAGATAGACCTGTCCATAATAACAGGATAAAAATCACTAACTCCAATTTCTGTGGCATGCCTTAAAACATCTTCAGACTTATTATTTTTTAGGACTCCAAAAAATAAGGACAGTCTAACCTTAGATTCATTGGATTCTAGTACTTCCCCAAGATTTTTTATTTTTTCACCTTCATAAGCAAAAGAAAAAATCCCATCCTCAAAAACAACTTGAAAGACTTCCCCGTCCTTTATCCTTATTACATTTTTTAAGTGGTGAAGAGTTTCTTCTTTTAAATTCGTATTGCCTTGAAACTCTCTATCTTCAAAAAATCTATACATTTAAACTTCCTACAATGGCAACCCAATTATTTTTTTCTAATTCGTCAATAATTTCGAATCCATTTTCTTTTAGGGCATCAATAACCATTTGCCTTCTCTCTTTTATAATTCCTGAAGTTATAAAAATTCCACCCTTATCCATGTGGTTCTTAAGATTTTTAATTTCATCAACGATTATCTCTGCAATTATGTTGGAAACAATTAAGTCGGCTCTTCCCTTTACAACATCAAGAAGATTTCCCTTTTTGATGTCCATCTTGTCTTCAAGATTATTTAGATCTGCATTTTCATGTGAAGCATCAATACACTTGTCATCAATATCAACAGCAAGGGCTCTCTTTGCTCCAAGTTTTAAAGCAGCTATGGCAAGAATGCCTGACCCGCAACCTATATCAAAGATCTCGTCATCTTTATTTACATATCTCTCTAAAAGTTCAAGGCACATATAAGTTGATTCATGAGTTCCTGTTCCAAATGCCATGCCAGGATTTATTTTAATTACTATTCTCTTGTCATTGTCATAAGCTTCCCACTCAGGAACAATAGCAAGCTTTTCACCAATTTCTAGTGGCTTATAATACTTTTTCCAATTATTCGCCCAGTCTTCGTCGTCCTTTTCTTCTATAAGACATTGTCCAAGATTTTTTTCATTTAGCTCAGCCTTTAAATTATTTGCATCTTCCATATTTTCTGGATAAACCCTAAGAGCAAACACACCTTCCTTTGAATTTAAAAGAGGGTAATCAATAAAGTCCCAGTCCTTTTCATCTTGGTCTAGCTCATCCACTATATCGCTAGAAATTTCTTCTGTCGTATAAATTCCATAGTCAAATAGAATTCCTTCAATGATATCTTTTTTATCCTTCGAAGTATTTATTGTCATTTCAATGTATTTCATCTAATCACCTTGTTTCATTATATTATAGATAATTTCTTTATACAATTTAAAAAATGCGAATCAATGATCCGCATTAATCAAATAATTTCTTTAACTTATCTAAGAATGATTTTTTATTTTCTGCAACTTCTGGTTCAGTTTCTCTTAAGTCTTCAAGAAGTTTTCTTTGTTCGTCGCTAACCTTTTTTGGAATAATAATATCTACCTTGAAGAAGAGGTCTCCTCTTTGTTTATCTCTATTGACATAAGGAACTCCTTCTCCCTTTAGTCTAAAAACTGTTCCGCCTGTAGTCCCTTTAGGAATATCATAGTCAACAATTTTCTCAAGAGTTGGTACTTTAATCTTTGCTCCAAGAACTGCATCTGAATAAGAAATTGGAATATTTAGGTAGATGTCATTGCCTTCTCTCTTGAAAACTGCGTCTGATCTAACCCTAATATAGACGAAGATGTCTCCATTTTCACCACCATTTTCACCAACAGAACCTTGATTCCTAAGTGAAATAATGTTTCCAGTGTCAACTCCCTTAGGGATGTTAACTTTTAACTTCTTAGTTCTTACCTTACTTCCTCTTCCACCACATTCTTTACATGGCTCTTCTATAACTTCGCCTGTTCCATTACAGTCTTTACAAGCTGAAGTCCTCACAAACCTTCCAAAAGGTGTGTTTTGTTCTGAAGTAACTTGACCTGAACCATGACAAGTTTCACAAGTATGCTTTTCACTTCCCGGTTCCATCTTGCTGCCGTGACAATGGGAACATTCTTCCCTAACCTTAACAGAAATTTCTTTTTCCACTCCAAATATTGCTTCAAAGAAATCAAGAGTTACGTCTACTCTGGCATCAGGTCCCTTCTTTGGCATGTCTTTTCTGTTTGCGTATTCATATCTATTGGATCTTGAGCCGCCAAAAATATCAAATATGTCATCAAAGATATCTGAGAAACCTCCAAAGCCACTTCCTCCAGATCCACCCATGTTGCCCTTTAGTCCTTCTTCGCCATAGACATCGTAGATTTGTCTTTTTTCATCATCTGCTAAAACTTCATAGGCATAGGATATTTCTTTAAACTTTGCCTCAGCAACTTCATCTCCTGGATTTAGGTCCGGGTGATACTTTTTAGCAAGCTTCTTATAAGATCTCTTTAACTCTTCTTTAGTTACATTTTTTTCAACTTCAAGAATTTCATAAAAATTTCTCATCTTCCACCTCAATAGTTCTATATTCTAATATAAAAACTAGAAAAAATAAAGCTAAAATCAAATTTTAAAAGATATTTGAGTGTAAAAAATTAATTTATAAAATAAAATATAATTTTCTACATAAAAAAAGTTGCAGCCGAAACTGCAACATTTTTATTTAATTATTATTCTTCATCTTCATCTACAACTTCATAGTCAGCGTCAACTACATCATCATCAGCTTGTGCTTGAGAGCCATCAGCTTGACCTTGACCAGCTTGTTGTTTATAAATCTCTTCTGAAATTGCGTAGAAAGCTTGAGTTAATTCTTCAGTCTTAGACTTAATAGCTTCAAGATCTTCACCATCTTTTACATCTTTAAGTCCCTTGATTGCTTCTTCAATCTTAGTCTTATCTGCATCAGAAATCTTTCCTTCAACATCCTTAAGTGTGTTTTCAGATTGGTAAATCATTGAGTCAGCGTTGTTTCTAGCTTCAATTAAGTCTTTCTTCTTAGCATCTTCTTGAGCATACATTTCTGCTTCCTTAACTTTCTTTTCGATTTCTTCTTCGTTTAAGTTAGTTGAAGATGTAATTGTGATGTGTTGTTCTTTACCAGTACCCATGTCTTTAGCACTTACATTTACAATACCATTTGCATCAATATCAAATGTTACTTCAATTTGTGGCACGCCTCTTCTTGCTGGTGCAATACCATCAAGTGTAAATCTACCAAGAGTTACGTTGTCTTTTGCCATTTGTCTTTCACCTTGAAGTACGTGAATTTCTACAGAAGTTTGATTGTCTGCTGCAGTTGTAAATATTTGTGACTTCTTAGTTGGGATAGTTGTATTTCTTTCAATAAGTCTTGTTGTAATGTTACCCATTGTTTCAATTCCTAGAGAAAGTGGTGTTACGTCAAGAAGAAGTAAGTCCTTAACATCTCCAGAAAGAACTCCACCTTGGATAGCTGCACCAAGAGCTACACATTCGTCTGGGTTAATATCCTTTTGAGGATTTTTTCCAGTTAACTTCTTAATACATTCTTGAACAGCTGGAATTCTAGTAGAACCACCAACTAAAAGAACTTTGTCTATTTCATTTGCAGAAAGTCCTGCATCCTTTAAAGCATCCTTAACAGGTCCTTCAGTCATCTTAACAAGGTCTGCTGTAAGTTCGTCGAACTTAGCACGAGTGATGTCCATGTTTAAGTGAAGTGGACCAGCTTGTGAAGCTGTGATAAATGGAAGGTTGACATTTGTTGACATAGTAGAAGAAAGTTCCTTCTTAGCCTTTTCAGCTGCTTCTTTTAGTCTTTGAAGACTCATGTTGTCAGCCTTAAGATCAATTCCATTTTCTTTTTTAAATTCTTCAGCAATGTAATCAATTAGTCTATTGTCGAAGTCATCTCCACCAAGTTTGTTGTTACCACGAGTTGCATGTACTTCGAATACACCATCAGAAAGTTCAAGGATAGATACGTCAAATGTACCACCACCAAGGTCATAAACCATAACAGTTTGTGCGTCCTTGTCTTTATCTTCTCCATAAGCAAGTGCTGCTGCAGTTGGTTCGTTTACAATTCTCTTAACATCAAGTCCTGCAATTCTTCCTGCATCCTTAGTTGCTTGTCTTTGAGCATCTGTAAAGTAAGCTGGAACTGTGATAACAGCTTCTGTAATTTTTTCGCCAAGATAAGATTCAGCATCAGCCTTTAATTTTTGTAAAATCATAGCTGAAATATCTTGTGGAGTATAAGTTTTGTCATCAATCTTTACAGTAAAATCAGAACCCATGTGTCTCTTAATAGAAGAGATTGTTCTATCAGGGTTTGTGATTGCTTGTCTCTTAGCAGTTTCACCTACTAATCTTTCGCCATCTTTTGTGAAAGCTACTACTGAAGGAGTAGTTCTGTTACCTTCAATGTTAGGAATTATTACAGATTCTCCACCTTCCATTACTGCTACTGCAGAGTTAGTTGTTCCTAAGTCAATACCAATTATTTTTCCCATATATATTTCCTCCTAAAATTCTTATTGTGAAACTTTGACCATTGCAGGTCTTAGTGTTTTATCGTTAATTAAATAACCCTTTTGCAATACTTCTATAACATAACCACTGTCGTATTCATCAGAATCTTCAGTGAGTACTGCGTGATGATACATTGGATCAAATTCTTTTCCCAATGCGTCCATTTCAACTATGCCGTCTTTAGCAAGTACGTCAGTAAGTTGATTTTTTATCATTAATATTCCTTCATAGGTTGAGTCCTTATCCTTTATAGAGTCCAAAGCTCTCTCAAAGTTATCTATGACAGGAAGTAGGTCATTTGCAATTTTCTTAACTCCAAGCTCAACATACTCAGACTTTTGTGCCTCAGTCCTTCTCTTATAGTTGGAGAAGTCTGCTTGAAGTCTCATAAATTTATCCATTAAATCTTGATACTTTTCATCATCAGAAGCATCTACTTCAGCTTCATCATTAAGATCAAGATTTTCATCTTTCATATCTATATCTTCATCATTTTGTAAATCATCTTTTTTTATATCTTCATTCGTCATGTACTCCCTCACATTTCTTTCAATCCACTTTTCACTGCGTCGCTAAAGATCTTAACGACTTTGACCAATTTCATGTAATCAATTCTAACTGGTCCAATGATTCCAATACTTCCATAGATTCCATGTTCCTTAGCGAAGGGAGCTCTTATAATAGTATTTTCCTTCATGAGACTCGCGCTATTTTCTGATCCAATAATAACTTCAACATCACTGGTGAAAGTGTCATTTTTTAGGATTTGAAATAAGCTGTCCCGATCTTCTACTAAGCTCATAAAATCTCTAGCCTTGTCTAGGTCCTTATATTCATCAAAGTTTAAAATATTTGTAAGACCGTCATAATATATGTCAATGGAAGACACCTTTTTATTAAATTGACTAGCAATTTTTACAAGATCAGAAATAAATTTTCCATGTCTTATCATGTCCTCTGAAAGTGAAATCTTAAGTGAGTCAATTTCATTAAAATCTATTCCCGACATTTTTTCATTTAAGACCTTCTCTATTAGATGAAAATCTTCATCAGAAATATTTTCTATTTCTAAAAAATACTTCTCAATAACTCCCTTGTCCCCAATGAGAACTAACAGGGCTGTAAAGTCATCAAGCTTTACTAGAGTAAGTCTTTTGATTTTTGTATCGGCCTTCTGTGGTGTTATGAGATAAGCCGTACAAGAACTTAAATTGGCTAGGAGATTGACTGCATTTTTATAAAAATCTTCGTGATTTCTTGAAGTCAATAAAAGCCTCTCCATGATTTTTTTTGAGGCATCTATGTCGTGAAAACTATTGAAGTTTTTAAAGAGTTCATCAACATAGAAGCGATAAGCCTTGTCTGATGGAATTCTTCCTGCTGACTGATGTGGCTTATTCAAAAAACCTAGATCTTCAAGATCTGCCATTTCATTTCTTATAGTCGCTGAACTAACTCCAAGGTCGTAATCTTTGGAAAGTGTTCGCGAACCAACTGGAGTTGGCATATCTATATACGCCTCAATTATGGCATTTAAAATATTAATTTTTCTAGTATCCATAACCCCTCCTTTGTTAGCACTCATTAACCTTGAGTGCTAATCTATTTATATAATACTTCACACCTAATACTTTGTCAAGGAAATTTAAAAATATTTTTGACTTTTTTTGACTTTCTTTTATTTAATTATTTTATTTAGGAAATTTATGTGATATTAATTTTTAACTGATCTTAAATTAACAAAAGTTTTATAAGTCCTTACACTTAAATCCTTTTGTTTTAATCTTTATTTCCTCTATGAAAATGCTTAAAAATTTTTTTCAAAAGTTTGTTAACTTATAGGATATAAGACGTTTAAAAATTTTTATAAAGCCTCCTCTACTTCTTCATGAATTTTTCTTTAACGCAAAAAAGTTAAAAGAAGTTTTTAAAACTTAAGAATTTCATTTGATCTTCTTGATACATAGAGACATGTTATAATTTAAATTATTCATAGTCTCTGTGTCTAAAGTTATCTCTCTTCACTAAGTTATAAAAATTTTTTTCATAAACTTCTAATTTAAAAAAATTTAATTCAACTTTCTATTTAAAAATGAATAATTATTTTTAGTTTATTAATTCGTGCTTATGTCTTACATGATAAATAGTTATCCAATCTTTTCCTTATTTATGATAAAATTAGAAATTGGAGATGATTACATTGAAAAAAAACGAAACCCTATCTTTTATTCTTACAATTGTAGCTGCAGTTCTAATTGCACTTTTTGTGAGAACTTTTATTTTTAATATAGCTGTAGTTAATGGTGAGTCCATGCATCCAACTTTAAACGAAAGAGATAAATTGCTCTGCCTTTCTTACAAGAGATACACTGACCTGCCCCGTGGAGAAATTGTGGTAATAGATGCGCCTAATGACAACAGGAATTATATTAAGAGATTAATTGGAAAGCCTGGCGACACAATAGAATTTAAAGATGGACAAGTTATATTAAATGGAAAAGTTTTGGAAGAAACTTATACTTCAACAGATTATACAGAGTCTGATGTTGAAAGCTTTACATTAAAAGATGATGAATACTTTGTTATGGGAGACAACAGACTTCCTGGCATGAGTGTTGACTCCAGATACTTTGGACCAATTGAAAAGAAAAGAATAAAATCAGCAGCAGTTTATAGGATTTTACCTCTAAGTAATAGAGGAAAAATTTAAAATATATAATCCCCATGAAATCGGAGGTAAAAATTTGAGAAATCAGAAAAATATTAGAAATTTTTCAATAATAGCACACATTGATCACGGAAAATCTACTCTTGCCGACAGACTAATCGAATCAACAGGCATGCTAACAAAAAGAGAAATGGAACAACAAGTTCTTGACTCCATGGACCTAGAACGAGAGAGAGGAATTACAATTAAATTAAAGGCAGTAAGGTTAATCTATAAAGACGACAGAGACGGACAAGAATATATTTTAAACCTTATTGACACACCGGGCCACGTAGACTTTAACTATGAGGTTTCTCGTTCTCTTGCAGCATGCGAGGGTGCCATAGTTGTTGTTGATGCTGCCCAAGGTGTTGAAGCTCAAACTCTAGCCAATGTTTATCTTGCCATTGACCAAGACCTTGAACTTGTACCAGTAATAAATAAGATTGACCTACCAAGTGCTAGACCTGATGAAGTTAAAGAAGAAATTGAAGATATTATTGGCATTGATACTGATGGAATTCCACTTATCTCTGCAAAGGAAGGCATTGGCATTGACGATGTTCTTCACTCAATTATTGATAAGGTGCCTGCACCAAGTGGAGACCATAATGCTCCTCTTAAGGCTTTAATCTTTGACTCCTTCTACGATTCTTACAAGGGAGTTATCTGTGACGTTAGAGTTGTTGATGGTTCAGTTAAACCTGGAGACGAAATAACCATGATGGCAACTGGCAAGTCCTTTGAGGTTGTTGAAGTTGGTGTTACTTCTAATGGCCACATACCTCTTGACTCTTTAAGTTCTGGTGAAGTTGGCTACATAACTGCTTCTATTAAAAATGTTAAAGACGCAAGAGTTGGGGACACAATAACTCTTAAGAACAATAGGACGCAAGAGCCAATGCCTGGCTATAAAAAAGTTGTGCCTATGGTTTTCTGTGGTGTCTATCCTGGCGAAGGCGAAGAATACAACAACGTTCGTGAAGCTCTAGAAAAACTTCAAGTAAATGATGCTGCCCTTGACTTTGAAGCTGAAACATCTGTAGCTCTAGGTTTTGGTTTCAGGTGTGGCTTCTTGGGTCTCCTTCACATGGAAATCATCCAAGAAAGGCTTGAGAGAGAGTTTGACTTAAATATTGTCACTACTGCTCCATCAGTTATATACAATGTAATGAAAAAAAATGGTGAGATGATTTCAATTCAAAATCCATCAAACCTTCCTGACCCAACAGAGATAGAATACATGGAAGAACCTATTGTCAAGGCAGAGATTATGACCCCAACAGATTACGTTGGTCAAGTAATGGAACTTTGTCAAAACAGACGTGGTGTCTTTAAGAATATGGAATACCTAGAAGAAACTAGAGCCCTTATCACCTACCACATGCCACTTAATGAAGTTATATATGATTTCTTTGATGCCTTAAAGTCAAAAACTCGTGGCTATGCATCTTATGACTACGAATTAATTGGATATGAAAAATCTGATCTTGTTAAGTTGGATATCCTTATTAATGAAGAGCTTGTAGACGCCTTCTCTCTAATTGTTCACGAATCTTCTGCCTACACTCGTGCAAGAAATGTTTGTGAAAAATTAAAGGACGTAATCCCAAGACACCAATTTGCAGTGCCAATCCAAGCTGCAATTGGAAATAAAATCATTGCAAGAGAAACAATTCGTGCCCTTAGAAAGGACGTACTTGCAAAATGTTATGGTGGCGATATTTCGAGAAAGAGAAAGCTTCTTGAAAAGCAAAAAGAAGGAAAGAAGAGAATGCGTACTGTGGGTAGCGTAGACATCCCACAAGATGCCTTCTTATCTGTTTTAAAATATGATGAAGACTAATAAAATTTCAATTTATATTCATATACCCTTTTGTGAGAGTAGATGTCACTATTGTGACTTCTGCTCTTCTCTTTTAAGTGAACCTAAAGTAGAAAAATATTTTAAATATTTGAGAAAAGAAATTAAATTACACGAAGACTTTTTAAGAGATAATATAATTGACACTGTTTTTATTGGAGGAGGAACACCCTCTTCAGTTGACTCAAGATTTATAAAAGAAATTATGAATGACTTATCTGCCTATAATTTTTCCGATAACAGAGAAATAAGTATAGAGTCCAACCCAAACTCTCTAACTAGAGAAAAAGCTGAGGCATATTTTTCTTATGGTATAAATAGGATTTCTTTGGGCGCCCAATCCTTTAACGATGAAATTTTAAAAAGAATTGGAAGAATTCACAAAAAAGATGATATTTATAGGGCGATAGAAAATGCTAGGTCAGCTGGTTTTGAAAATATAAATTTAGATTTAATGCTTGCCCTACCTGGTCAAAAGTTTTCTGACATCGAAGAGTCAATAAAGGAAGTAAGAGAATTAAAGCTTCCACATATTTCTTATTACTCACTTATTTTAGAAGAAGGGACTAAACTTTTTAGAGATCATGAGAAGTCTCCTCTATCCTTTCCCACTGAAGACGAAGACAGAAAGATGTATCACTATGTAGTTGATGAGCTAGAAAAAATTGGTCTCAAGCAATATGAAATTTCTAACTTTGCCAAAGAAGGCCATGAGTGTCATCACAACATGGCCTATTGGAAATTAAGAGATTATATTTCCTTTGGCCTTTCTGCTTCATCAAATATTGGAAATTTGAGATACACAAATTTTTATAATTTCCATGATTATTACGAAGCCCTGGATAAGAATGAAAAACCTATCGGCTTCTCAGAAAACTTAAGTAAAACTAACAGAATGAATGAGTTTGTGATGATGGGCCTAAGGCTCAACTATGGCTTTGACTTAGATGAGTTCGATAAAAAATTTAATGAAGACTTTTTAAAAATTTATGATAAAGAAATAGAAAAAAATTTAAAATCAAATTTAATTTTATTAGAAGATAATAATTTAAGGCTTACAGAAAAGGGACGTGACCTTTCCAACCAAGTTGAATTAGATTTCTTTAAATAGATTTCCACACAAAAAGAGGTAGATAAAATTATCTACCTCTTTTCGCATTCTCTTTTTTATTCACTTTTTTATTTTCATTCTTTGATTTATTAATTGCCCTCTTTGCATTAATTGCATTTAATAAAAATGCCAATGAAAATATAAGGAAGACACTTCTCCCTCTTGAGTAAGATGAATACAAGGATAAAAATAAAAAAATTAAATTTGAAACAAATAATATTTTATTAGCTTTCATCTTTCGCCTCAAAAATAAAAAAGAGAAACTTTCCCGGGAAAATTTCTCTTAGCCAGCGATCTTGCTGTTAAGTTCCTTAGCTAGTCGACTTAGCTTTCTGGAAGCTTGATTTTTGTGGATTATATTTTTATTTGCAGCCTTCTTTAACTTTTTATCTGCAACAATAAGAAGTTCTTTAGCATCGTCAATTCTATCTTCATTAAGAGCTGCTCTAAAATTTTTAACTGCATTTTTCATTTCAGTTCTAATTGGTTTGTTTTGTTCAGAATTTCTTCTAGCAACATCAATTCTCTTGATAGCTGATTTAATATTTGCCATTATTTCACCTCCAATATTTAACGCTTTTGCTATTTTACCACGAATTATAAATCATTGCAAGAGATTTTCAAGAAGTCTTGCAAATTCTAATTCATATTACAATATTTGACAATTAAAGTTTCCATAATTAATTTTTCATCAATGGAAGAAGTTTTAAAAAGTTCGTCAGTTTTTATTAATTCCTCATAAAAATCAATTAAAAATTCTTTAGAAAAGTTTCTCTCAAAGCCTCTTATTTTTTTTAACTCGAAATTTTTTACTTCCATCTTATTCATAATATCATTTTGACTTATGTTTTTTGTAGATAAAATCTTATAGGATAATAAATTTTTAACCTGCCTAATTATCATGGTAAAAATCCTAAGAGATGGCTCTCCAAGCTTATAGAGATTGTGAAGTTCCTTTAATGATTCTTCTCTCTTCCTCCCCATCATGGCATCTAAAAACTTAAAGATATTTGTATCTATGTTTTCAGTTATTGTGCTGGATATATCTTCTCGTGAAATTTTTTTATTTTTGGCATGAGAGGCAATCTTATCCATTTCTGTCTTTAGGTCCAAAAGACTTACATCTTCATTCTTTGAATTATAGCCGCTCTCTCCTATAAAAAGTGAAACCTCACTTTGACTTATTTCCTTTCCCTTCCTAATGAAGTAGCCTTTAATAAAGTTGTTGAGGTCCACAGGGTTTAACTTTGCAAAGTCCATGTCCCTATCCTTTTTCTTAAAGGCTTTGTAAAATTTTGTCGTCTTTTTGATGTTTGCAGTATCCCAAAAAATTAAAACTACAAAGTCAGATAAGTTGTCTAAAAATTCATAGAAGGAATCTTTTAAGTCATTTTCGCCCAAAAAATCAACTACATCACGAACAAGAACAATTTTTTTGTCATTCATTACCGGATAAGTCTCGCAAGCTGAGATAAGGTCCTCTGGCTTAACTTCGCTTCCCTTGAACTTGGTGTAGTTAAAGGCTTCAGTCCCCTTTACATATTTATTTATTAAGTAACCCACTGCATTTTCCATTAAATATTTTTCTGGTCCAAAAAATAAGTAGGCTCCAGAGTGGTCACTGTCTCTGTAAATTTTTTTGTAGTTCATAATTTTTCCTCGCCACAATATATAATAAGCTTGTGTTTAAAATAATTAAAATTATTTCAAATTTATAGTCTTGATTCTTATTGTTCACATCAATCCTAAGCTGATTTCCTAAGATTTTAAAATCAACTTCTCCGTCTCTTGAAGTAACATAGTATATGATACCATGTTTTTCCAAATTCTCCAGACTCTCTTTATGGGGATGTTCATAAGAATTTTCATAACCTGCAGAAATCACTGCAAGTTTTGGTCTTGTCTTATCTAAAAATTCGTCACATGTTGAAGTTCTAGATCCATGATGAGCAACTTTTAACAAATCAACCTTTGAATTAATTTCCCTCTCAATATCTGCTGATATATCTCCTGTGAAAAGAGTCTTAAAACCCTTGTGGTCTAAGAGCAAGACCATGGACTTGTCATTTTCTTCTTCCTTCTTTTCATTGTCTAGCAAAACTTCCAAGTTTGTGTCCTTAAAAAGTTTTATCTTATCTCCCTTAGAGAGCTTGATAATTTTTGAATATTTTTCTCCCTCTTCTAAGATGCCTGAGTCTTCTGGAAGATGATTTATAAAAATATTTTTCACCCTGTAGTTTTCTAAAATTTTATTTAAGTTGCCAAAGTGATCCTCATCAAAGTGAGATATAAAAATCCCATCTATTGTAGTAATCCCTCTTAGCTTTAGACTTGGAAATAAATATTTTTCTGCAATTTTATTTTCAAACCTTGCCCCACCAGTATCAATGAGATAATTCCTTCCATTATAAGAAATTAAGGCACAGTCCCCCTGGTCTATATAGAGCTGACTTATCTCAAAGGTCATAAGGTCTCGGTATATGCCAAAGCCCATTAAGAAAAATACAAGTGCCCCATAAATTTCTATTATTTTTAAGTTAGGTCTAATGATTTCATCTAGCTTTCGCCTATTTAAAATTACAAGAAGCAAGATGTAGTAGATAAAAATGTATTCGAACTTAAAGGCTTTTAATGTTAAAAAGATTGACCCCTTAGAAAGCAGGAGACTTTCAAGTCCATAAGTAGCATTCATTAACAAGTTTAGAAATCTTCCAAGCAAACCTGGAAAAATTCCAAGGCCCATGAGAAAACCTAAGGATATGATAAGAGAATAAATTGGAACTATTATTAAGTTTGCAAGAAAAACTAAAATTGAAAAACCTGAAAAATAATAATTTATTAATGGGAAAATTGAAATTATTACTGACAAAGTCCCAACAAATGACTTGCTAATTAGGCTCCTACTTGAAACTCTTTCAATGAGGTTTGGATAGACAAAAATCAAACCAAAAATTGCCCCATAGGAAAGTAAAAGTGAGATGGAATAAATTGCCATGGGATTTATTAAAAGTATTATTGATAGACTTAAGAAAAAGATATCCTTATTGTCTATGTCCTCTTCTAAGTAAGTGTTGCCCTTGTACAAGATGTAAAACAAGAAGGCGCGCAGACCTGAAATTGGAAATCCAATTGCCATTATGTAAAAAGATAAAATAACAAACAAGCTAAAGTCCGTAAACTTTTTATTCTTGCTCAGCTTTTTGATTATAAATTCTAAAAAGAGAGCTAGAACTCCAATGTGAAGTCCAGACACCGCTAGGATGTGACTCATGCCAAGAGAGTTAAACCTGTCTCTTTCCATAGAGTCAACTAAAGATTTATCAGCTAAGATAAGTGATCCCATTAAGCCAGAATTTCTTTCGTTTAAATATTTATTAAAAAAATATTTTGCCCTATCAATGAATAAGTTTGAAAATTTGTAAAGACCCCTGGGGTCGGAAATTTTTTCACAACTATTTATCTTTCCAAGAAGATAAATCCCCTGAGACTTATTGTTCTTCTCATAGTCAAAGGTCCCCTTGTTCATAGCAGGAAGAGGTGGATAAAATTTCCCCTGAACTTTATACCTTCCTCCCCTTTCTAGTTGTTCATAAACTAAGACCTTAATCTTAAATTTTTTTCTATTAAGATATTCTGTCTTAATAATAGATTTGTTTTCATTAGACAAAACAACCTTACCTATAACTTGCCCATCAAAGGCCTTTAAATTATAGTCCCTGAAGTTAAAATTTATAAAAACAAATAAAATTACTAGAGGCAAGTATAAAAATTTATATCTATCTTTCAGGGATAAAATATATGCACTGGTGATAAGTAAAATTATTCCCACAAGAAAATAGGATTTTATGTAAATTGAAAGTATAATTCCAAAAATTACTCCTGCGAATAAGTACATAGGCACCCCTCTTCATTATATATCTTTTTGAGGTCATGGACCATGAAATATGTTAATATATTAGAGGAGGTAATTATGAATTCAGTTTACAAAAACCCTTACAAGACAAAATACAAATTAGAAATAATTGATAAAATAAATCGCGACGGAATTACTTATGGGAAGCTTGAAAATCCTCCCTATTTTTTAGGTAGTGAAAGAGTTTCAGCTGACCAAATTAAAATAAATGGAGAAGAGCCTAAGTTTTTGTCAGGCAACAAGTCTTATTTTAAAATTGATGAAGGCACAAAGAATGTTGAAATCGAAATTGGATGGAAAAACAGACTCCTTCTCATGCAAGAAAATCTTGGCAATGCCCTAGTGAGACATTTTTTAATTGCCAACACAAACATAGATATTATTGGCTACGAGGTCGAGAATTCTTCATCCTATATTGACGTGTCTGCAAAAGATTTTAAGTTTATGACTGCAAAAAATATTGAGTCTCTTGCCAACTACGCAGTCTTTTCCAACCTTGCCATTGAAAGTTTTGGCGACCACATTTCTATTGAAAGACTTGCCGACATTCCTTATGAAGGTCCAGCCCTATCAAGAACTGGTGAAATTGGAATGATTTTTATTTCTTCTGTTGAGAAGCTAAATTCACTAATTAGGCTTAGGGTCACATCAGGAGAAAATGCCTACAAGTTAGCCCGTAACTCTTTAAACATCTTAGACAATATGAAGATGTATCTAAATAGCGATAGCATTAACTCAGTCTTTTCTGATGTTAAAAAGTTAAGAGCTAATATGAATTCATCAAAAAATTCTCATAAAGATGCAGAATACGAAAAAGTTGGAGATTTTGATAAAGTCCTAAATGAAGACAAGGCTGTTAGCCCTATTAAAGTGGCAGAAACTGTTGATTATAAAAACATTGATGGAGTTAAAGATGAATTAGGTAATAGTGAAAGTTCTGCAAGCAAAGTCGCAAATAAAAACTTAGAAGAAAAAGACTTACTTGAAGAAAAAATAGAAACTTCTAAAGAAATAGAAGACTTCAAACAAAAAGAAAAATATGATGCAGACTTCTTCCACGAAAAATATAAACTTGAGTCCTTTAAGGATTTAAACAAATTCAAAACTTCAAATGAAGATAAAGAATCCATAGAAACTAATAAAAAAGAAATTAGCGATAAAGATAAAATAAACACTGAAGTTAAAAAGGAAGAAAAATACGATGCAAAATTCTTTCACGAAAAATATAAACTTGAATCCTTTAAGGACTTAAATAAATTCAAAACTTCAAATGAAGATATAGAATCCATAGAAACTAATAAAAAAGAAATTAGCGATAAAGATAAAATAAACACTGAAGTTAAAAAGGAAGAAAAATACGATGCAAACTTCTTCCACGATAAATATAAACTTGAATCCTTTAAGGACTTAAATAAATTTTCAAATCCTAATAAAGATGAAAACTCTGGGAAAGAGTCACTGAAGGAAGAAGAGTCAAATAATAAAAATTTAAAAGGAAAAGATGTCTCTTCTACAAAGCTCAATAGCAAAGAAGATGAAGAGAGGACTTCCCTCTTCTACCAAGCAGTAGAAAGCTTTAAAAACTTTTCCACTGAATTTTCTGGTCTAAATTATATCTACAAGGTCCTTCAAGATATAAACTTAAAAGAACTTCGTGAAATTTCAAATTATATCCTAAAAGAAGATGACTTCATACAAATTTACGGACTTAAAAATGGATCCAAATCAAAAATTTTAATACTTAGGTCGCAAAATCTAAACTTTGACCTCAAGAAGATATTTGAAAAATTAAAAGACCACTTCAATTTCACAGGGACAGGCAACATGTACACCCTAGACATCCAATGCAAGGAAGAAGACTTAACAAGAATCATGGAATCCTTCCTAATCGAAATAAGAAGAGACGCAAAATAAATATAGCTCACATTAAATCATTTTATGCTTAATGTGAGCTATATTTTAATTAAAAAACATTATGTACAAAAGTAAATTACAATTAGATATTCTTATAAATAGTTTAGTATTTAGATATCTTGATAAACAGTCCCACTTCCATCAAGATATGGTCCATCCCCATAATTATCAGGATTATCACCTGTAGAAATAGAAACTGTATAATACCTGTTTCCTTTTACTCTTCCATATTCAGTTTGTCCACCATTTGTTTCAAATTGAAACTTTTCCCTATCAAATAATTTAGAGCTTATATTAACCTCATATGGAAATCTAGCTCCAGATATTTCATTTCCATATACATCTACAAGACGAGCTTGTGAATAAACTTTTATTGAAGCTGAGCCAATCCAGAATTTGTCTGAACTTACATAACTTCTAATATGAAAACTAAAATTTTTCGCTGTAGTAAAACTTTTCGTAGAATAATCTGTTTTCAACCAAGCAAAATATTCTCCCGTTTCAGGATTGTAGTAATCAATTTTTTCAACTCTGTCTTCTTTTATTAGATTTTCTAATTTTTGTGATGCGGAATAGTAACTTATGTCTTTAATATAATTAGAATTATCTTCTTTTGCAAATGCAGTTATTGGACAAATTAATGCAATTGCAAAAAGCAATACAACTAATATTTTATTTTTTTTAAACATTTTTACCTCCTTTTATTACTTTACTTCTGTACATAATTATTATACAATAATTATGTACAGAAGTAAAGCGTTTAATTTATGGAGGTAATATATGCGAAAGTTTTTAATTTTTATTTTCTCAATGATAATACTAACCTCTTGTAACTATCAGACAAGAGAATCCGACAATATGACTGTGAATTTAGATGAGTTTTATAATACTAAACCTATATCTACAAATATTCAATCTGTTGATTTTGTAACATCAAAAAATCTTACAGAAAAGGTATCAAAAACTTATAATTCCTTAGATGAACTAGAAAAAGATTTAAGATTAAATTTTCTTCATTCTAGTTTTTTTAATCAATCTGATTACGACACTATTTATTTTAATGATGATTATATTTCTATAATTTATTTATTTAAAGAAGATATAAATCCTTATTATTTTGGTGTTAGAAATTTGGGAAATGATAGAAGTTTAATTATGGAAATATCGTGGAACAACAATTCAAATGAAACACCTTATTCAGTCGAATTATTGGGTGGAAGCGAAATTATCGAAAACTATGATATAAATTCTATAAATATCTCTATAATTAAAGAATCAAGAGGCAAAAAAGTTTTTTATTCTGGTATTTTTAAATTTAATGATATGACCTACTTTATTAAAAATTCTGAGGATTTAGATACTTTAAAAAATATAATTCAAGATCTGTTAAATCTCAAAAAAGACTGAGGGAGTTTATCCCACAGTCCTTTTTTAATTAGAATATGACACTTGTTGTACAATCCTATATGTAAATTGTAGTGATGTCAAAAAACCTCCTTGTTAAATAAATTTTGGTTTACCATAACACAAAATTAACAGGAGGTTTCTATTTAATAATATTTTTCATTGATATAGTGATCTATGATGGAAGTCTTAATCCCGTCGTCAAAAATTTTTTCTTCTTGAAGGACTTTCAAAAGCCAGTCAGCCTTTGAATGAAAGATTGCCTCTTTCTTGTCCTCTAGAACTATTTCATAAAGCTCATTTCTCAAGGCCTTTGATTGGCAATTTATATAATAAGCCTTCATATTTCTAAAATCTTGAATTTTTAAAATATTTAAGACAGACTTGTCCTTAAGCTCGTAGTATTTATTTGTTAAATTCAGATAATAGTTGTAGTACTTTGAATGTTTTTTTGTGTTCCTAACATCCTTGGAAAGAGCCCTGTAGTACTTTGCCATAACATTATAGTATTGGTAGTTGTACATCCCCTTTTCATAGGAGTCAACCTTTATATAGGGTCTTGCATTTCTCAAGGCAAAATAATCAAAATTCTTTTGCAAAAATTCCCTCTTGGTGAGTTCGCCATTTGTGTACTGGCTTATGAGAAAGGACCTGTGTTCAAAAAAATCTTCAAATACTCCTCTTTTTTTCTTTAAATCCACGCAACACCATTAATCACACTTAGAAATATTGGGATTACCATTGCTAAAACGAGAAGGATCGCAATAATTCTAACCATTGTTTTTCTATCCACTTATAACACCTTATTTGCTAGTAACTTCTAGACATTTATCCTTTAATGATTCAGGCATGTCTTCCTTTAAGTAATCAACGTTAATAAAAATTTCTTTGTTTGCAGCATCAGGAATTTTAGCAACCTTGTTGCAAAGGTGTTCTAGGTCTTCAACATTAAGTTTAAGAACTTTATAAATTCCATCAACATAAATCTTGTGTAGGTCATAATCCATTGCAAGAAGTCCACAGATAAAACCATAAAAACTGTCAATTGAGTTCAATCTGTATTCAGTAGCATTAATAAGTCTTACATTGTAATCAAGACTAAAAATGTGATCGTCATCAACTTCTACAAAAGCAATATTTCCATCGCCTTGTTTCATATCTTCATTAGCGTTGTCGATTAACCATCTTGTTTTTCCAGAGCCTTTGCTTCCTAAAATATACTTTATCATAGTAATTCTCCTTTCAATAGATCACCTTGGGTGTATCCATTTTCTTGCATCTCATTAACAATGTCATCTCTAATTTTCCACCAGGAAGTATTCCAATTGCAGAAGAGAGAATCTTCATAAGGTGCTCTTCCAATTATTCTTTCAACTATTATATCATCTTTAAGATTTCTTAAAAAGAGTATAACTTTTTTCTTGTAGTCCTCTAAAGAAATAGGTTCTATCTCGCCCCTTTCATACATCTTGCCTAGGGCTGTGCCTTTTAAGATATAAAGGGCGTGAAGCTTAACTTCATCGACGCCAAGGGCATTTAATATCTTTGCTCCTTCCACAATGTCTAAGTCGTCATCCCAAGGGAGTCCAATAATCATGTGGGTACAAATATTTAAATTCCTATTTTTTAACTTAATAGCTGCATCGATAAATTCAGCGAGACCGTGGCCCCTATTTAATTTCTTCAAGCTGTGATAGTTTGAAGTTTGAAGACCAATCTCAAGGGTTACGAAGTATTTCTTGTTTAATTCTTCTAAGTAGTCTAGGTGTCTCTTGGGAAGGTAGTCAGGTCTAGTTGATATACTAAGTCCTACTACATCTTCAATAAGGGACTCCTCAATTACCCTCTTAAAATCTTCAAAGGGCATGTAGGTGTTTGTAAAATTTTGAAAATAGGCTATAAATTTTTTAGCCTTGTATTTCTTTTTTATGTGGTCCATATTTTTTAAAAGTTGCTCTCTTACAGATCCTTCACTGTTTTCGAAAGAGCCACCTTCTTCACCACAAAAAATACATCCACCTCTTCCACAAGTTCCATCCCTATTGGGACATGTTAAGTCAAGTTTGACTGGAAGCTTATAAACTTTTTCGCCAAACTTGTCTCTTAAAAAGTCTGAGTATTTTCTATAAGCCATATAGAAAATTATTCTTCGTCTTCGTCGTCAAAAATTTCTTCGAAAGTCTTTGAAACTTTTTCAAATTCTTCTTCAGATTCAATAGTATCAAGTTCTACTTCTTCTTCGTTGATTTCCTTGTACTTGTAAATAAATACATCTTCGCCATCTTCTTCATCTTCAGGAAGTAGGGCAATGTATTCTTGATCTTCACATTCAAAAATTCCAAGAACTATACATACCATTTCACTGTCATCTTCTAAAGTAAGAGTGATAGTTTGGTAGCCGTCTTCATGCTCATGGTCGTGGTCGTGTCCACAACCACAGTCGCATCCACAATCTTCGTCGTGTTGGTGTAAGTTTTTTTCTTCGTTATTCATATTTCCTCCAAATTTATTTTAATTTTTCTAATATTTTTATTAAGAAATCAAATACTCTTTCAGTTGATGAAATAGAAAGGTGTTCGCCAGGTGCGTGTACTCCCTTCATATTTGGTCCAATAGAAAGCATATCTATATCTCCAATTGTTTCAACAAAAATACCACATTCTAGGCCAGCGTGAATTGCTTCAAACTTAAATTCTTTTCCACTTACTTCCTTATAAGCTTCCTTAGCCACTTCTCTAAGAGGTGAAACTTCTTTATATTCCCATGCAGGGTATTTTGTTATAATTTCTACTTCTGCTCCAAGATTTTTTGCAGCAATTTTGTTTACACTTCCAATGTATTCCTTAGCAGATGATACAGAAGATCTTATATTTGAAATAATATGAACTTCATCTTCGTGATTTTCAATTACTCCAACATTTACAGAAGTTTCTACTAGACCTTCAATGTTCTTACTCATTGCAATGACACCATTAGGTAGTAGGTTGATAAGATCAACTACCCTATTCTTTAAATCATCTGTAAAGGCCTTGTCGCAAGTTCCCTTTGACTTTTCAAAGTTAAGTCTTACGTCTGGGTCAACTTTTCCAAGTTCAGTAACAAATTCTGAATTTAATTCCACAATTACATCTTGAACTTTTTTTATGTCATCATCTTTTACTGCTACGAGAGCTCTTGCATATCTAGGAATAGCATTTGGCTTTGCTCCACCTTCAATTTCAATTAAGTCTCCGTCAACCTTTTGGAATAAGCTATAAAGACTTCTTCCTAAAATTTTAACTGCGTTGCCAAGACCAACTTGAATTTCTTGTCCAGAGTGGCCACCCTTTAATCCATTAACTATAACTTCATAAATAGTTTTGTCTCTATCTAAATCTTTAAATTCTTTTTTAAGTTTTAAAAGGTCTCTTTCTGCACCTGCACAAGAGATACATCCAACCCCTTCAGTTTCAGAGTCAATGTTTAGTAGTCTCTTAGATGTAACCATTCCTTTTTCAAGATTTCCAGCACCTGTCATTCCACTTTCTTCGTTAACAGTGAAGAGGGCTTCAATCTTAGGGTGTTTGTATTCATCAGATTCTAATAGAGCAAGTGTCATTGCCACAGCAATACCATTGTCTGCACCAAGTGTTGTTTCACGCGCAATAATTAAGTCTCCATCAATCTCATACTTTATTGGATCTTTAGAAAAGTCAATTGTACATTCTGGAGTCTTCTCACAAACCATGTCCATGTGACCTTGTAAGATAATACTGTCTACATCTTCATAGCCTTCTGTTGCTTCTTTAACTATTACAACGTTTCCAATTGTATCAGTTCTGTATTCCAAGTCGTGATCTTTTGCAAAAGAAATTAAGTAGTCTCTTATTTTTTCTTCTTCAAAGGAACATCTTGGAATTTTTGTCAATTTATCAAAATAATAAAATGTTCTGTTCTCTAATAAGGTATCTTTATTTTTCATTTAAACCTCCTAGGTCTATTATACATAAGAAGTGTTAATAATTACATATTAAAAAGTATAATTGTCTTTAAATATTTTAAGCATTCTGTCCCTTGATTTGGTATCAGACTTTTCTATTTCGCAAAGTACATTTCTAAACTTAGTTAGAGATTTATCCATTAAAAATTCAAGAGAAGGTGTGTTTTTAAACTCTTCTAAAACAAGAGATAAAACTTCCTTTTCAAATTCTTGCGACTTCTCTTTTGAAAGTTCCTTATCTTCACAGAGTTTTCTTAGGCTACAAGTATACTCATATCTCACAAAAATAATAAACTCAGTCAATATGTCGCTATAAGATTCTTGTAACAATCTCTGTAAGATTTTAAAGAAAATATTCCAATCTAGGTCACTGTTCAATACCTTGCTAAAAACTTCTATTATTCCCTTGGAAAAATTGTCATAATATCTTGGATTATTCTTAAATACAATGTACTCTTCAAAGTCCATTTCATTTCCAGAAACAGAGTTCACCTTGTTAATTAAATTTATGAAATTTTCTCCATAACTCAAGTCCTTATTTCTCGAGGACTTCATAAAGAGAAAATCTACAACTATGTCTGTTATAATTTTTATGTTTAAATATATTCCCAACTCTTCATGAATTTTCGTAGTGAATACATCGTGAAGGATCTTTGACAAAAGTTTCTTTAATTGTAACTCTGCAGAAATTGTCTCTGAAGCATCCTGCTTCTTTACATGGTTGTAAAGTATCATAAGCTGCTTGTCAATCATCTTTAGGTTGTCATTAATGGAATTCATAATTTCCCTAAAGAAGCCTTCGGTAACAATGTAGTTGTAATTTTTGTAAAGTAGCTTGTGGTCAATTTCTCCCCAAAATACATTTACAAAGGACTTTATCTGAAGCTCAAAACAATAGATATAAGACCCAGTATCATATTCACCATCAAGCTTAAACATTGTGAAACCATTTGCAAGAGTTTGAGGTTGGGGGTCATCAAGTTTAAGTCTAATCTTTCTATTTTTATTAGACCTATAATAACCCCTGTCGGACTTTATTGTGAAGTCCTTGATAATTTTTTTATAAAGGTCTTCTTCGTCCTTGATGAAACGGCATTCAACTCTAATCCCAACTAAATCTTGAATGTACTTAAATCCACTAACAGGATCAGGAAACCTCATGAAAAAATTTCTCCTGATGAGTTTTTCTCGTAAGGACTCCTGAGTTTTTATTCTTGTGGTGATATTTGTAAGTCTATCATCATCTAAAAATAAATCTGTAAAATACTTTTTAAGCTCTTTATTAACTCCCGCAAGTTCAATTTTATGGTAATCAAAAAGATCCATTACATCATCGATGTAATTAAAAAGCTCAAGTTTCATAGTCCACCTAGATGTTCATTTTCACTTCGTATTTGTCTTTTAATTCTGTGATTTTTTTGTTGTAAATTTCTTGTTCCTTTTGTCTTCTAACTTGTTCCACAATTCTATCTTTAACTTCATCAAAAGAAAGTTCCCTTGCATCATTCTTTTGGTTGATCTTTATAATGTGGTAACCAAATTGAGTTTTAACTGGTTCAGTAATAGTTCCAACTTCGTTTTCAAAAACTGCATCTTCAAATTCTTTTACCATTTGTCCCTTAGTGAAAGTTCCAAGATTTCCACCCTTTTCCTTTGATGGACAAGTTGAATATTCCTTTGCAAGTTCTTCAAAGTTTCCGCCATTTTTAATTTTTTCATAGATTTCTCTCGCCTTGTCTTCTTCTTCAACTAAGATGTGAGAAGCATCAGCAGATTCTCCTTGCTTAAAGGCATCTTTGTTTTCTTCATAGAACTTTTTGATGTCTTCATCTTTAACTTCAGCAGTAGCAAGAAGCTTTCCAAGTGCATATGTCTTTAGCATACTTTCCTTTGTCTTTTCAACAACTTGGATGAATTCATCTTCCTTGTCCATGCCCTTTTCCATTGCATCTTCATATAAAAGAGCTTGGTAAACTAATTCATTTACCACGTCCTTATTTAATTCTTCTCCGCCAAAATATTGTTTTAATTGTGGGTTAAGTGAATCAATAAATAAATTGTAATCCACTCCTGTGATCTTTTTACCATTTACTTCTGCTAAAACTTTATCTTTATCCATTATTACCTCCGTAATTTTCTTTCTAATTTATTATCTTTTCTATGAATATGTTAACATTTGAAAAATATTTTTTCAACTTATTGGGGTCTCGGAGACGCCACAAATCCTTGCATAAATTTGACTTTGATCTTTGCTCTTGAAGAAGAAATAAAACTTATCCTCTTCTCTATAAAAATCAATTACAATCTCATCGCCTAACTTCAATTCATTAATATAGTTTACATTTACGTCTTTAAACTTTACATGAGTGTAATCATCAGTTACAGCTTCATAAATAAGTTCAAGATAGACAGAATTGTTGACGTGATTATTAAAATCTAAGTCACGTCTTAAAATTTTATAAGAAAATCTATTTGCTATCTCAAGCTCACTTGGCTCATTAACCCTTTCAATACTTTTGAAAATTCTATTTCCATTGTTTCCATAAATTTCTGCAAGATCCTCAGGAATTTTTATAGGTTTTCTCTTCTCAACATCAATTAACAAAAATATAGCCGAAGCTTCAATAGCTTTTTCTCCTTGGCAATAAACTTCAAACTCACGAAAGGCATTTATGTTTTTAAATCCACTTGCCCAAGTTTTAATTTTTATTTTCTCATGACTTCTTGGGTACCTATTAATTTTTATTTTCCACTTATAAATCATCCATGTATAACCCATGTCTAATAACTTTTCATTGCTAAGTCCAAGATCTATTGACTGATAGTTTGACGTTTCTATTAAGTAACTTACAAGATGATTGAGCTTTAGGTCTCCATCACTTGATAAAAAATTCATAACTTCATATTCTTTACAAAAAATTTTCATAAGAACCTCCAAATTTATTTTAACATAACTTTACTAATTCATAGGTACAAGAGAGCTTGCAAGCTTATTAAGTTTACTTTAAATATACCTTATGGTAAAATTTACAGAAAGAGACAAAAATTTATGAAGCGCCTGAGCCCTAGTGGCTGACGAGGTATGAGGTTATCGAAAATCGGCGGATGCCTCAAAGGTTTCACAGCCTAAACATTTTACAAAAAATAAAAGTAATTTTATAACAAAATAAATGTAGTGAGTCTCTAACAAATTGGAGGTAGAAATATGTGCGGAATAGTTGGATATATTGGAAAAAATAATGCAACGAAATTAGTACTAGAAGGTCTCAAAAAATTAGAATACAGGGGTTATGACTCTGCAGGACTTTCTTTTATAAAAGATGATAAATTAGTAACATTTAAGAAAAAGGGTCGTATAAAGGCTCTTGAAGAATCCTTTGACATTGATAAGTACCCTTCTAATGTTTGTATTGGTCACACAAGATGGGCAACTCACGGAGAGCCAAATGAAATTAACGCTCACCCTCACCTAAGTTCTGACAAAAAAGTTTCTGTTGTTCACAACGGAATCGTAGAAAACTACTTAGAACTTAGAAATATGTTAGTAGAAAAGGGACACACTTTCCTTTCACAAACAGATACAGAAGTTATTCCTAACTTGATATCAGAAGAATATGATGGCGACATCTTGGAAGCTGTCTTTAAATCAACTGACATCTTAAAGGGAGCCTACAGTCTTGGAATCATTGATGAGAATGAACCTAATAGACTAATAGCTGTTAGGAACTCTTCACCTCTTCTCTTTGCTATCTGTGATGATGGATACTTTGTAGCAAGTGATATTACATCTGTTATTGAACACACTAATAAGATTATTTATCTTGAAGATGGCGATGTAGTTGACATGAGAGAAGACTCTTACACAATTTATGACAAGGACCATAAGAAAGTAGAAAGAGAAATTACTGAAGTTGAGATTTCTGCATCAGATGCATCAAAGGAAGGTTATGACCACTTCCTTATTAAGGAAATTCATGAGCAACCTTCCATCCTAAAAGAAGTTATTTCAATTAAACACAAGGACTACAAGATTAATCTACCAGCAGAAGGAAGCTTATCTCTTGAAGAACTAGAGAATATTGACAAAATATATGTAACTGCTTGTGGCACTGCCTTCCACGCAGGAGAAGCTGGCAAGTATGCAATAGAAAATCTTTGTGGCATACCAGTGATATCAGAAATTGCATCTGAATTTAGATACAAGAATATGTTCTTAGACGACAGGTCTCTTGTAATCTTTGTATCTCAATCTGGAGAAACAGCAGATACCCTAGCAGCTCTTAGAGAAGCTAAAAAAATCGGAGCAAAGACTCTTGCTGTTACAAATGTTGTTGGCTCTTCTATCTCTAGAGAAGCAGACAAGGTTATCTATTGTTATGCAGGACCAGAAATTTCTGTTGCCTCAACAAAGGCCTACACAACACAGGTTATTTCACTTTACTTCTTGGCTATGGACATTGCTCTTAAGTTAAATAAAATTTCTCAAGATGAAGTTAAAAATATAATTGAAAATATGGAAAAACTTCCATCACAAATTGAAGAAATCTTAAAGCACAAGGAAGAATTTAAAGAAATTGCAGACTCAATTAAAAATGCTAAATCAATTTTCTACACTGGTAGATCTCTTGACTATATAACAGCAAAAGAAGGAGCCTTAAAGTTAAAAGAAATTTCTTACATTCACACAGAAGCCTTCCCTTCTGGAGAACTTAAACACGGCTCAATTGCCCTTATAGAAGAAGGCACACCTGTTATCTCGGTTGCACTTTATAGCAAGATTCTTGATAAAACTGTTTCAAATAACCAAGAGCTTATTGCAAGAGGAGCAAAAGTTATTTCAATATCAGAAGAAGGAAATGAATTTGTAAAAGATTCTTCAGATGAAATGATAGAAATTCCAAAAACTATTGATCTCTTGACACCACTTCTTGCAGTAATACCTGAACAACTAATAGCTTATTACACTTCAGTATTACTTGGCAATGACGTAGACAAACCTAGAAACTTAGCAAAATCAGTAACTGTTGAATAATCAAAAGGCTGCCTGAGGGCAGCTTTTTTAGATTAAATTTATTTGGGTATAAAAAACAAAATGGAGTTGAATTTTATGACTTATTACATATACCTAATCTTAGCCCTTGTGGCAATATATTTTTCCTATTTATTTACCCTAATCGAGAATGCCTACTTGGCTCTTGGGTCTGTAAAATTATCTAGGCTTGAAGACTTAGAAGTAAAAAATATCTCAGTGATAAAAAAACTTGTGAAGAAAGAAAATATTTATTCCACAACTTTAATTTTGGATTATTTTTCTAATTCACTTTCAATTATCTTTACCTCTCTATTCTTCTACGATTATTTCGATATACTTGGACTTGTCATAGGAATAATACTCTCTACGATTATAATAATAATTTTTGGAGAAAGTTTGCCAAGGAACTTGGGCAAAAATAACTACGAAAAAATTGTGCCAAAGTATGCAAAATTTTTAAATTTTTTAATTACAATTTTGAGACCTTTTTCAATGTTCATAAACTTCTTGTCCCAATCTATAATAAAAATTGTAATCAAGGACAAGGACTACAAGGCACCAATAATTACAGAAGAAGACCTAATTGATGCCATGGACCTTGGTATGGAAGAAGGAATTATAAATAAAAATGAGTCAAGGATGATCCAAAATGTAATTGACTTTAAGGACAACTACGCCAAAGACATTATGACACCAAGAACTGACATAGTTGCTATAGACATCGAAGAAAGCTTTGATGAAATAATAGAAAAAATTTCTGAATATTCTTATTCAAGAATGCCTGTCTATGAAGACAATCTCGACAATATTGTTGGCATCTTAAATGTTAAGGACATTTTCCACATGGATAGGACTAAGTCCCTTTTCGATAACAAAGAATTTTTCAAGAAGGCCTTCTTCACTTTTGAGTACAAACCAACAGGTACTCTCTTCTCTGAAATGAGACAAAAAAAATTATCCGTTGCCATAGTTACAGACGAGTATGGTGGAACCGAAGGTATGATTACCTTTGAAGACATCTTTGAGAAAATCGTTGGACAAATTTCTGACGAGTACGACAAAGAAGAAGATGAAGAAATCCTACAAGTTGGTCCAAACAAATATATTATTGAAGCTTCAATAAATATAGACGAGATAAATCAAATTTTTGGAACAGAACTTGAGTGCCAAGAGTTTGACTCCCTTGGTGGTTATATAATCGAAAATATTGACAGGTTCCCTAAACTCAACGAAGTCATAACAATTGGCGATCTTAAATTTACTATTGTCAAAAAGACAAAGAACAGGATTGAAAAAATTCTTGTGGACTTCCCAGCAGACATAAAAAAATAAAAATTTGTAAAAAATAAGAGATTCGCAATTGAATCTCTTTTTCTTTGCCATCAATTTTTAAACTTCAACAACCTGGATATTGGAATTTTTCCAGCTTGCTCTCTCTCCCAATCTCTCAACAATATCAATTAAAATTTCATCTTCTTCTTGCTCTTCATCTAGGGGCAAGACTCTTGTGTCTAAGTCGTGAGGAATCATTTCAACAACGGGTCCCAAGTCTCTATGAACAATGACCCTATTGTTTAAATTCTTAAGCTCTTCCCTATCCTCTACCTTAATATACTTTCCATCTTTTCTAGTGTAGAAAAAAATATCTTTTCCATATTTTTCCCTATAATAAATTATGTAAGTCTCACAAGAAAATTGAAAACTTCCAAGTGGACTAATGTCAAAAATTACTTTTTTCATTATCTCACCTGGAAGTATTATATCATAGATTATATAATTTTATAATTTAAATAAATTTTTTGTAAACTTTTCATTAAATATGACGTACTATAGAAGAAATAACTTCTTCCCTATTCATTTCCTTCTTTGGATTAAAGTTTTTCTTTTCATCCAAAGTCAAATACTTTGCATTAAGTGCTTTGTTAACAGATTCTCTTGCATAATTTGCAATCTTCTTCCTATCCTTCATACTAACATTTTTGCTGTTATTTAGTTCAAAAATATTTGCAATAACAACTGCATAGTCTTCCCTAGTCATATGAGCCTTTGGAGCAAAAGTTTCATCGCCCTTTCCACTCATAATTCCAAGGTCACAAGCCATGTAAACATATTGGTTGTCTGTGTCCTTGAAGTGCTTAACAGAACCTTGAGAAGATCTCTTGTATTTTATCTTGTATGCCTTAACTGCAATTTCTGCAAATTCTTCCCTAGTAATTTTTGCTCTTGTATCAGTTGCAACTTCTTTAGAAAAAAGTTTTAAATCTTCTGCCTTCAATAAATCTTTATAGGCCCAGTTGCTGTAATTTCTAAAAACAGGAGCCTTGCCTAGGTGAAGTTCATTGGAAAATCCTGAAGACTTGTCCTTATTGGCAAACCTAAGTCTAAAGGCATAACCACTTGAAGGTCCAACAGCTGAATCTAATTCCTTTTGACTAACAGAAACGAAATTTTTATTATCCTTGGTTATAATATTTTTCTTAAATAATCCCTTGGATTCATTTCCCTCGCTCTTAACTTCAATTTCTATTATGTCCTTAGCCTTAGCATTTTTAATTTCAAAATTATAAACATCACTTTCCTTAATTGCACTTACATTTAAAGGCATGGCTGCTTCTTTAGATGCAAAAACACCGAGAGGTGCTGCAATTAAAATTATCATCAATATAAGTATTCTTTTCATTCTTTCACCTCGAGGATTTATATTATCAAAAAGTCTGGTAAAAGTCTTGCTTATGAAGGCTTTGTAATCAATTTGTAATCTTTATACTAATAGATGAAAGTGAATTTATAAAAACTAAGAAAAATTTTAAATCAAATTCCCAAAGACTTCATTAAATTCTTTTTATCTTCAAGATTTTTTTCTTCTTCCTTAACCCTATCTTCCATTTCCCTAGCAACTTCTTCTTTCACATCTTCTGGAAGGCTTTTATCTGCAAAGGGATAAACTGTTTTGTTTTCCTTTTCTGCATGATTTCTAAGTAGCTCAACATAGGACATGGCATTAGTTATTATGTGTAACTTAGCAAGATCATCTGAAGTTTCTTCAAATAAATTCAAGTTATTTTCTAACTCCATTACATAACCCCTTGCCATTTGATGTTCTACAAGCATGCCACCACGCACAACTTTTTCTGCAAGAGGTCCAAGATTATCAAGCATTGCCTTAAATAAAATATCCTCTTCCTTCTTGTGGTGAAGTCCATCAGCATATAATCTTATAAAACTTATAGCCTTCCTAAAAAATTCTACATCTACTTGTCCCTTAAGAATTTCCAAACACTTTTCTTCCATTCTATTGCAAAAAGCTAAAATTTCTTCGTGCTCATCTTCCAAGTATTCAATCGTAAATTTTAAAGTATCCATTTATTCACTTCCTAATTACATAAGTTTCATTTATCTTTTCATATTTTAATCCAGAATTTTCTAAACTTCCACCTATAAAAGCATCTCTTAGGTCCCAATACAAATCTGGATTTACATAATTAGCCCAAATATCTTTGTGAAGGTCTCTCACAACTTCAAAAACAAATTCATCTTCATCATTTTTTACAATCATGAGAGAGTGGTCGCAAGGCATCCCATCTAAAAATTTTGAAGTAATAAAGTTGAAGGCTTCATCAGGAGTATCTCCAGCCTCATAAGATTTTCCAAAGTCGTAGAATTTGTTTTTTAAATCTTCTATGTCAAAGTCCTTTAACAAAACTCCCACTGTCTTAGCAAGTCGGTTTTCACTTCTTCTCACTCTTTCATCAAGCCAGCCGTGAATATTAGCTTCGTCAATAATATCCTTTAAGTCACCCTTCTCTATTGGAAATTCCTTATCAAGGTCCTTGCTTAAACTAATTTTTTCATCTTCATCAGCTAAGTCAAGCAAACTTGTTAACAATTCTTCTTGAAATAAAATCTTTTCATACATTAAGTGGTGAATGTATCCTAAAAATAAACTCATTGTATCCCTCTTTTCTATTTTGATTTTACCATTATTTGCAAAAAAATAACGTGATTTTTATCACATTTATTATAATTTAAATTTGATTTTTTTTGATAAAGTAATAAACTATAAATAAGAAAACTTTAGAAACCTAAAGGAGGAGCTTATTAGTCCACAAATTATAAAATTTTTAACATTTCTACAACCCAACTACATAACAAGTATTGTAGAAATAATTTTCCTTATTTTGATATTAAATAAGCTAAAAGAAATCAGTAATAAGAGGTGAGCTTATGGAAAAATATACAGAAACAATAAGAATAGGAATTCATTTGATCCTAAACCTAGGACTAGAAGTTATAAAAATTTACTTACTAGCAAGGATCCTAGGCTTACTTAAAAAATTTGATAATTAATACAAAAAGAGAGGTCGCAAAACCTCTCTAATTTTTTGCATATAAAATTTTAAAAATTCAAAGTCAATTAAGGCAAATAAAAAAAGCGAGACCTAAGTCTCACTTTATTATTCTGCTTCTGTAACAATTTCTTTGCCTGCATAGTGTCCACAAGAAGGACAAACTCTATGAGGTAATTTCATTTCATGGCAGTTAGGACATTCAACTACTGTTGCTTTATTTAATCTGTAAGAAGATGCTCTTCTCTTGTTCTTTCTTTGTTTTGAAGTTTTTCTCTTAGGTACGGCCATTTCTACACCTCCTCATCTTTAAATAAATCTAATAACTTCCCAAATCTTGGGTCCACAACTTCTTCTTCAATTTCTTCTTCCACACAATCACAAGGGCCATCATTCAAGTTCTTGCCACAATGCGGGCATAATCCCTTGCAATCTTGGCTACACAAATTCTTCCCATTAATGGAAGTAAGTATTTGTGAAAAAATAATTTCCGAAAGATCTATGGAATCATTTTTAATTTTAAAGTACTCGTCTACAGAATCTTCATCATATAAACTTGGGTCTTTAAAATTGTAAGCAATGTAACTTGTCTCTTTTTCATTTACAAATTCCTTGAGACATCGGTCACAGTTAGCCTTAAATTTGTAGGAAATATTGAGACAAAGTTCTAACTCCCCTGTCAAATCATGAATATATCCATTGTACTCTACGGGATAGATGAGATTGAGATCCTCTAAATTCAAATCCGTGTCATTTTCCTCTAGAATACCCTCAAAGTCTAATCTGACTTCATCAGACGACAAAAAAGTACTAAGATCTAATTTCATTTGCTCACCTCAAAAATACATACAAATCATTATAACTTTTAAAATTTAGTCTGTCAATACTATATTGAAAATTAAACTTAAATAAGTTCCTTTGTATCTCTTGCAATCATAAGCTCTTCGTTAGTTGGGATAACAAAAACTTTGATTGAAGAATCGTCAGAAGAAATAAGTTTATCTTCTCCTCTTACATTGTTTCTTTCAGGGTCAAGTTTGATGCCTATAGATTTTAATCCAGCACAAATTGATTCTCTCATTTCAATAGAGTTTTCACCAACTCCAGCTGTGAATACAATAGCGTCAACATGATCAAGTTCAGTCATGTAAGAACCAACGTAGCCACGAACTCTCTTTTCAAAGATATCAAGGGCAAGTTTTGCTCTCTTGTTTCCTTGGTCTCTAGCTTCTTCAATATCTCTAAAGTCACTTGATACACCAGAAATTCCTAATACGCCTGATTTTTTGTTAATTAGAGTGTTGATTTCTTCAGTAGAAAGATTTTCTTTGTCCATGATGAATGGAAGAATAGCTGGATCTAGGTCACCACATCTTGTACCCATAGCAAGTCCTTCAAGTGGTGTGAAGCCCATTGATGTATCAATTGATTTACCATTTTTAACTGCACATATACTTGAACCATTGCCAAGGTGACAAGTGATTAAGTTAACTTCATTTACATCCTTGCCAAGCATTTCTGCTGCCCTGTTAGTGATGTATCTGTGAGAAGTTCCGTGGAAGCCAAATCTTCTAATTTTATATTTTTCGTAGTATTCATATGGAAGTGCATAAATGTAGCTTTCTTCTGGCATTGTTTGGTGGAAAGCTGTATCAAATACTGCAACTTGTTTAACATTAGGAAGAAGTCTTTGACAAGCCTTGATTCCCATAATATTTGGTGGGTTGTGAAGAGGAGCTATTTCAACATTATCTTCAATTCCCTTTAGCACTTTTTCGTCAATTACAACAGATTGAGCGAAGTCTTCGCCACCGTGTACAACTCTGTGACCTACAGCATCAATTTCATCAAGTGATTTGATTGCACCGTATTCTTCATTTGTTAGGGATTCCATTACAAGTTCAAGAGCTCTCTTGTGGTCTTGCATTGGAGTTTCAATAGTTTTCTTTTCCTTACCAATTGTTTCGTGTTTAATTCTCGAACCTTCAATTCCGATTCTTTCAACTAAACCCTTTGCCATCACATCTTCAGTTTCCATGTTAATAAGTTGATATTTAAGGGAAGATGATCCGCAATTAATAACTAATATCTTCATATTTCCTCCTCGGTTTTTTAAATTTATTAAATATAGTATAATAACTAATAATTAGTTTATAACAGTTGTAGCCATTAGTCAATAATTGGAGATTTAAAAATATGAAAATTGCTTCTATTATAGCCGAGTACAATCCCTTCCACAAGGGACACGCCTATCAAATTAATAAAATAAAAGAGGACTACACAGACTTCATTGTTGTCATAATGTCTGGCAACTTTGTCCAAAGAGGTGAGCCTGCAATTATTAATAAATACGAAAGAGCAAGGCAGGCTGTAAATAATGGAGCAAGTCTTGTCTTAGAGCTTCCCCTTCCCTACGCAACTTCTAATGCAGAAATATTTGCTCTCGGGGCTATAAATATTTTAAACTCCATGGGCATAATTAATCGACTTTACTTTGGAAGCGAAGATGAGCTTGAAGTCTTAAAGAGCCTCCAAGAAAAAATTGACAAAAACTTTGATGAAGATAAATTAAAAAAATATTTATCAGAAGGCAAGTCCTTTATAAGGTCCCGCCAACTTGCCATGGACTTCTTAACCGAAGAAGAAAAAGAAATTTTAAAAAGGCCCAACAACATCTTGGCCCTCGAATACCTTAGAAGTCTCACAAAATTAAATTCGAATATAGATCCTCGCTCAATAAAAAGGAAAAATGTAAATCATGATGATGATTTTTCACTTGATGGCTTTGCATCAGCATCGCATATAAGAAGATTAGCTTATGAAGGAGAAGATGTATCAAGATTTTTGCCGGGCTATGACTTAGTAGTTGAAAACAAGTTAGAAAATTATTATGACATCTTTAGGTACAAGATGATAAGTGAAAAAATAAATTTTAAGGACTACTTTGACTATGAAGAGGGACTTGAAAATAGGATCCTAGAAAATCTTGACGCAATAAATTTTCACGACCTCATAGAAAAAGTTCACTCAAAAAGACACAGCAGGTCTAGGATAAAGAGATTAATCATAGAAATCCTCTTAGACATAAAAAAAGACCTAATAAAAAATTCTTTTGTGGACCCTTACACAAGAGTCCTGGCTTGTGACGAAAGAGGTCTAGAAATTTTTAAAAAATCAAAAAATAAAAATAAAATATATTCTTTTAAATCCTTTTACGACACATCAAGTGGCATAACAAAAGAGATGCTTGATAAGGAAATTTTTTCAAGTGACTTGTATAACATAAAATCTGGAAAAATAAAAACAGACTTCACAAGAGAAGTTTATAAAAAATTATAGTTTTGATTAATTATTAATGAGAATACACTAAATAAATAATGGAGACAATTAAAATGGAAATAGATATTTTTAATGAAATTCTTGGAGAAAATCTTGTACCTATCTTAGGACAAGATAGATATTATAATTCCCTTTCAGATTCAGAATGTTTTTATGAAATACCTGAATGGATTAATGACACAGGTTACTACCAAGGGGCAGTCATTAGATTTTATGATTTATTAAATAAGAAAGTCTATACCCCTTTTGAAAAAGAAAAAAATGTAAGCTATTCCTATGCAAAATTTAAAAATAATTTTTTCTATTTTTTAAAAGTAGATTTCAACAAAAATCTTTTAGAATTAATAAAATATTTTCCAGAACAAAGCCTAGAAAGTATACACAAAATACCAATAGAGGAAGTGGAATTATATAATTTATCTTTAGAAGATGGGTATGAATTTCATATATGTAGCTCTTCCGATAGATTTATTTCCTACTACCCACGTAAATTTAGCATAGAAATGGAGCCAGACCAATCAGTTTTATATGTCGACAAAGATAGACTTTATATAAACCAATGGATCGAAGAAGGCCTAGAAGGAGATGCAATAACCAATGACTATAATTACTATGAAAAATTACTTGTCATGGATTTGGATGGAAATCTAATCTCTGAAAGAACAGGAAGTTTATCCCTCTATCCTAATGGAAAATGGTACCTTTCTTAAGTAACTTAACAAATTACAAGTCTCACTAAATAAAAATTCGTATGTGTTCGAACTTTCACAAGAAATTAATGTAAGTGATCTTTACGACATAAAAATAAAAACAGACTTCACAAGAGAAGTTTATAACAAGCTATAAACTTATAAAAATCAAATTTTTTAATTAAATGCAAAAAGAAACTCTCATCCTAGAAAATCCCAAATGGAAATCCTAGAATGAGAGTTTTTTATTAGTCTTTAGTTTCGCTTATTGACTTTTCATAAATATTTTTAAATTCCTTTAGGTCCCTATTCCTTAGAACCTCTGCTGGCACATCGTAAACATTAAAAGAACCTGCCCATGACTCAGCTTCCCCATCAGGCTTTTTATTTTCCTCTGGAATTAAAATAACAGAATACTTAGTGACCTTCAATGAAGTCTTGTCCATAATTTTTTGCAAATCACAAAGAGCATCAAAACATTCTTCAAGGCTTGGCTTTTTAACATAACCAAAAGCCTGAGCATTTACTTCTTCCTTAAAATTATTAAAATCAAATTTTTGATCTAAAACGAGTTTTCCTTCAAGATCATTATTAAGTGTAGTCAAAGAAATTTCATATGGGAAGTTATATTTTTCTTGAAGCTTAGACCCATATTCTCTTAGCTCGTCTGATAATCTAATCTCTGTGTTAAATAAAATGTTATCGTAAGTATCTTGCTTTAACTTACCAAAAGAATCAAAGCCCAAATAAAACTTAGTGTCCTCACTGTTTTTGTCACGGAGTCTTACGATATAGTAGCCGTTCTTAAAATTATAATAAGCCCTGTCACGATTTAAGTCCAAGTCCTTGTAGTTAGCTTCGATATATTTAGTGGCAGACTTTTCCGCCAGAATTCTTGAAATAGGATTTCCGAAAAAAGCAATATAGAAAAATAATAAAAATAAAGCACAAACTATAGTTAGCCCAATAAAAAATTTTTTAAAATTAAATTCCTTTTCCATGGTCGCCACCTCCAACTTTTGATTTACTACATTATAGCACAAAAAAATAAATAAACTCGAGCCTAGCCCGAGCTTATAATACTTTACACTTACTATTTAATTTCCTACTTTATTATTTAATTGGAATCTAATCCAAAGTTTTGATCATCTTCTGCTGCCAATTCAAAACTATTTTCCTTCTCCTCAAAAGATTTTTGTTTTTTCATAATTTCATTAAATACAGAGTCAGATAACCATTTTTTAAATTGAATATTTGATGTGAATTGTAAAAACAATTCCATATTGTCTTTCATGATTGATCTGATAACATCAGCTAATACATTCTCATATTCAATTTTTATATTTTCTTTATCTGAGTTTTTAATAGCATTTTTAATTCGTTCATCTTTTGCAACCATTTCAGGAAGTTCTTTAATTTGTCTTGCAACATTATCTTTGTCGTTCCAATCTATGTTTCCAAAGATATCATTAAAGTTTGCAATAATAACATCTAAGGATTCCATCTCAGGTTCAAAAGGAATTGCAGTTCCTGGTTGCTTAGTAGAGGTTTCACCATCTTTATTTTCTAAAACTATACTGAGTTCATCTTGCTTAGCAAGTCTATAAGATTCTAAATCAACAGATTCAAGAATTTCATTTAGACCACTGTCATCTCTAGGTGTCGGTAATCGATGAACTAAAAGTTCAAAAAATATTGACTTTTTAGTCCACTCTACTTGACCTATAGGTAGGATAGCTGATAAAAAGTTGTATGTTCTAATAAAAGATTTAACTCCAGATTTAAACTCTACTTGCTTTTCTTCATCTAAATCCTTATATCTTTCAACGCAAATATCCATTATTGGATCAATAAATTCTCTTGATTTATTAGCAAAGAACATATCTATAACCCTATCAACTTCGTCTTCTTCATATACATATAAGTAATCCAGTTCAGCTAGTAGTTCATATAACCTGTTAGGATCCGTTCCTTCCATAAGTTTTGTTTCTTTATAAAATGGTTGAAAAGAATTTTTAATATCTTCTGCTTTATTTGCAAAATCAAGTACACAAGTATCTATTTTATTTTCACAACACCTATTTAATCTCGACAAAGTTTGAACAGCTTTAACATCATTTAAAATCTTGTCCACATACATTGTATGTAGGAGCGGCTCATCATATCCAGTTTGATATTTGTCTGCCACAATTAAAAATTTATATCCATCATTTTTGAATACATCTGGAGTTTCTTTATCGGAAAATCCATTGAGACTAGTTTCTGTAACCTTTTTACCCTTGTATTCTTTTTCTCCTGAAAATGCAACCAAAGCCTTATAAGGACTCTTTTTACTTTCTAATACATCTTTTATGGCAAAATAGTACTCAATAGCTCTCAATATTGAAGAAGTAACAACCATAGCCTTAGCTTTTCCATTAATCTTTCTAACAGAATTTTGAAGAAAATGATTGACCATCTCTTCTGCTTTTCTTCTAATAGGAAACTCTTGGCCTTCTACATAATTTCTAATCTTTCTAGCTGCTTTTTTTGATTCAAAGAGAGGATTATCTTCTACTGTCTTGTAAACCTTGTAGTAATTTTCATATGTTGTGTAATTTTTTAAAACATCTAAAATAAACCCTTCTTCAATAGCTTGCTTCATTGAATATAAATCAAAAACGGATCCAAACATCTCAATTGTCTTAGCTTTAGGAGTTGCTGTAAAAGCGAAATAAGAAGCATTCTCTGGCATTCTCCTAGCCTCAATTATTGCATTAATATAGTCTTCACTGTCCATATCCTCTGTAATATTGTATTGACCTGATATAGCTGTGGAAAGCGATGCTGCTGCTTTTCCTGATTGAGAGGAGTGAGCTTCATCAATTATTATAGCGAAGTTCTTTCCCTTCATTTTATTTCCAATAGTTTCAATTATATATGGAAATTTTTGCACAGTAGTTGTTATTATTTTCTTTCCATCAATCAATAGTTTTTCCAAGTCTTTAGAAGATTCTGAATGAGCAAAGTTTGAAGAAACTGAAATAAAACTCCTAATATTATTAGAAATTTGTTTATCTAGATTTTTTCTATCAGTTACAACGATAACAGAATCAAAAATATTTTCATATTCCCTTTCAGCTTCAACTAACCTATAAGCAAGCCAAGTTATAGAATTTGACTTACCAGATCCAGCTGAATGTTGAATTAGATATCTTCCACCTACTCCATTCTTTTCTACATCATCAACAAGTCTTGTCACAACCCTATATTGATGAAACCTAGGAAAAATCAAAGTTTCTTTTATTCTTTTATTTTTCTTATCCTTGCTTCTCTCTATATAAACAAATTGAGTAATGAGTGATCTAAGAGTCTCTTTTGACAGAAAATCTTTCCATAAGTAATCAGTCATTGTTCCTGATCCAACAGGATTTCCACTGCCACCATCCTTGCTACCCTTATTGAAGGGCATGAATAATGTTTCTTTGCCATTGAGTTTAGTAGTAAAAGAAATATAATTTTCATCTAATGCAAAGTGAGCAATACATTTTTTAAAGAAAAATAAAGGCTCCCTTGGGTCTCTATCATTCTTATATTGTTCTTCAGCATCCTTATAAGACCATTCAGTAGATGACATCCTAGACTTTAATTCCATTGTTATAATAGGCAAACCATTTATGAACACACAAATATCAAGTTCAAGCCCAGGATTTGCTTCTGAGAAAGTTAATTGATTTGTAACAGAAAATATATTTGAATTAAACTCATCAAAAGATGAAGGTCTTTTCTTGTCAAGAGCATGGTAAAAGAAAATTACTCCTGTAGGGTACATCTTGACCCCTTCTTTTAAGACATGAGCAACCCCGTCACGTATTAAAGCAGATGAAAGATTATTTAAAAATTTTTGTCTACCTAAGTCAGTGTCTAGTCGATGATTGTGGTATGCAATGGGCTGTGTCTTTTCTATAAAAGAAAATAGTCTCTTCTCATCAACAGCATATTTTTTATTATAAGATAGCTTCATCTCGGATGGTCTTACATAGTCATATCCAATAGTTTGCAAATATTCTATTATTTGATTCTCAAGATCCGATTCCGCCTTTTCTGTGCGAATACCCATACTATACCTCCTCATTAAAACTTTCTTCTAAAATAGTATCATCTTCTATATCGCTTGCTTTTTCGTATTCAGGTATGGAAATATTTCTTACATCAATCTTACCTGTAACTACATCCGATATTAGGGATTGCTTTAGTTGTTCTAAGTTGTTGATTTGGGATTGTAACCGTAATTTAAAATTTGTAATTTTATTTAGTATTAAATTTAGTTTCTTTGCAATTATCTTTTGTTCTTCAAACGAAGGACAAAAGATTTTTTCTTCAATTACTTCATTTGCAACTATACTAGGTAAAGCAGTTTGTGTTGTGTACGCAGACCAATTTAATGCACACAATGAAAAATATAAAAAGTCAAACTTAATGTTTTTTTTGTTTTTCACTGCATAAGCAGTATCTACAATCCAAAATTTACCATTTAGTTTATATGGCTTTCCGATCGTACCTTTTCGCCCAAAAATTATATATTCACCATTTAGCATGCTTTTTGTAGTATATTTAAAAGGTTCGTTGCTTGACCCAAAAACCGGAATTGCATCTTCACTATAACTTACTTCTTCTATTACATCTTTTCCTGATATTACATCACACATAAATTTTAACTTCGTATTACCTTTATTATTTAGTAAAGTGTCTTTTAATACAGATTCCCATATATCATTAGAATTTTCTATTTCATTTTTCTTTATCTCAATCATCCTATCAATCTCATTAATTTCCCAATCAAGGAATCTTGCGATTTGCTCTTGCTCTTCTTTTGGTGGGACAGGTATTTCTAAAGTCTTTAAAGCATCCCATGATATCCTCATTCTAACGGTTGTTAAGTTGCCATTTTCTGATTCATTCATCATAATCCCTTTGCCTAGACCAACCATACCTCTTTGAAAGTCATAATTTCTAAAAAGATATTCCATATAAAATTTGTTGTTATATTTGTTTGTCACTAATGGATAATATACAGGACTAACAGCACCGAAATAATTAGATATTCCTACTGCACCAGCAACAACGTTCATGCAATTTACTAGAATATCCCCTTGATAGCAAAGATTATATTTAGTTAAATCTGACTTTGGTTTATTACCGCCTTTTTCCTTTTTTTCTGAATAAGGAGTAACCCCATATTTTGAACTTAATGATAGAACTTCTTCTGTTTTTATAGGGTCATTCTTTTCTTTTCTAATATTAAATACACTAGCTATTCGTTGTATCTCCCAATGACTTGGCACTTCATCAAGCCATGGTATATCGACCTTTTTGTATTCCTTATATCTCATAGCCTAACCCCTCTAGAATAGAATCCATAAGTCCTTCGGATTCTGCTTCTAGTTTTTTTATATCTTCTACCAGTTCTTTTACGCTTGGAAGTTTTTTTGGCACATAGAAGTATTTTGTAAAGTTTATTTCATAACCTCTTTGGATTGAGTCTTCATCTACCCATGCATCACCATGATAAGGAAGAACCTCTTTTTTTATAAAAGCTTCTATCCCACCATCATAAGAAAGAGGTATCTGCTCTGTGTCTCTAAGATCTGGATCTGGTGTAATCTTACCCTTAGAATCTTTTATGACTTCTGCCTTTTCATCTTTTGACACAAAAAGGTCTAGTAGTCCAGTTTTATTTAAATTGTTTATGGTAATTCCAGCCATTCCCTTAGCTTTTTTGCTAAATTCCTTTTCAAATTCTGTATAGGATAAGTAGTCTTCGTCTCTTTGTAAGTCCTTTAATATTTCTAGATAGCTTATCATCTTATCTTTATCTGACAATTCATCTTTTGATCCCTTTGTGTTTTTTACTCCTAGGTCAGAAAATTCTTTTGCTTTCTTTTTATCAAATTCACCTTCAAGAACTCCAAGTTTTTTTAGGATTTCTTCAAACTTTGAGACTGTCTCTTTATTTACACTTACTTTTTGTCTAAGTGGTCTCTCAACTGTCACTTGATAGTAACCAAATTCTTTATTGTCAAATATTTTTGAATTTTCTTTTTCTTCAAAATTTATATATAAGTCTAGGATTTCTTTTTGATTTTCCTTACTTAGCTCACAATTTTTCTTACCCATATTTTTTCTCAATGGCGTTTTAATTTTTGATCCATCTATAAGTTGAATTTTACCCCTTCTTCTTTCTTCCTTGCGGTTAGATAATATCCAAATATAGGTGGATATACCAGTGTTGTAAAAAATATTTTCTGGAAGCTGAATTATAGCTTCTATGAGGTCATTTTCTATCATGTATTTACGAGCATTGTTTGCTCCATTTCCAACTCCACCTGTAAAAAGAGCTGATCCATTATGAACTTCTGCAATGCGTGATCCCATTTCTGTATCTTTCATTTTAGAAATATTATTTAGTAAAAATAAAAGTTGCCCATCAGATACATCTGGTATCATTCTATAGTCAGATTCTTTCCCGTGGCTTGTTACAAATCTATTGTCAATAATATTCTTTTTTAAGTCCTTATCTGTACCTTGACCAATTTTTTCAAGATCTGTTTTCCAATTTTTTCCATAAGGTGGATTGGAAAGCATAAAATCAAATTCTTTTCCTGATAGCTGATCATTTGAGATTGTTGACCCAAAATAAATATTTGATGCATCTCTTCCTTGTCCCTTTAATAACATATCAGCTTTTGCTATGGCATAGGTTTCCGGGTTTATTTCTTGGCCGTAAATATGAGTGGTTATGTTTTTTCCTTTAGCTTTTGATAGTTTTTCCAATCTTTCTGCTGCTACTGTACACATGCCCAAGGTACCAGCTGCTCCATCATAAAGAGTGTAGGGTGCATCTTTTAAATTTCTTTCAATTGGATTTATAGCAATATCAGACATGAGTTCTACTACATCACGAGGCGTAAAGTGTTCCCCTGCCTCTTCGTTGTTTTCTTCGTTAAATCTTCTTATAAGTTCTTCAAATAAGACTCCCATTGTATGATTATCCAGAGCTGGTTTTATAACTTCTCCATCTGAGTTTAAAACAGGATAAGGGCTAAGGTTTATATCATAGGATACAAACTTTTCAATAACTGATCCCAGTATTCCTGCTTCTGTCATTGTATCTAATTGGTTTTTAAATTTAAATTTATCTAATATTTCTCTTACATTTGGAGAAAAACCATCTAAGTATGCTTCAAAATTTTTCTTTAAGTTTTGACTATTAGTTTCACTTTTTAAGTCTTTTAGTGTGAACTCAGAAATATTATATATTGGTAAGTCTACAGCAAGTCCCATTGCTTCTTCTAAATTTTCAGCTTTATTTTTTCTAAAGATATCTCTTAAGTTTAAAATTTCTTTTTTCTTTGGTTCTATTACTGAATCAAATCTTCTTATTACAGTCATTGGTAAAATCACATCTCTATATTTACCTCTAACGAAAACATCTCTAAGACAATCGTCTGCTATGCTCCAGATGAAATTAACTAGCCTTGTATAGTCAGATGTACTTAATTTTTGATTATGCATTTAACTCCTGCTTTCTATTAATTAATTTTATTTAAAATGTAAATGTTATCCCAAATTAATTATAACATTTAAAACTTCTTTGTGAGCAAGAATGTAGATTTCCATATCCACTTTATTTTAATTTCATTTATTGCTTAATCGACACTTGAAAAATTTTAATTTTTATAGCTTTATTTTCTTTCACAACTTCATCAACTTTTACAACTTCATAAATTTTTGTAGACTCATAAACTTTTACGACTTCATTAACTTTTACAACTTCATCAATCTTTATAAGTCCATTAATTTTTATTACTTTATTAACTTTTATGAACTTGTGTTTTTAGTTCAAATATTCTAAAATATAATTAATTAAAACTATTGTTTAAATATGTATTCGTTGCTGTTTAATATATTTTGCTAGTTTGCCCTAGAGGTGGCTTATGACTTTTATTGATTATTCTTTGGAACCTAAATCTGATATTGCTTTTGTGGACATCAAGTCTTTTTACGCCAGTGTTGAGTGCGTCAAGAGGAACTTGGACCCTCTCTCCACTTGTCTTTGTGTTATGAGTAGGTCTAGTAATTCTAATGGTCTCATCCTTACGAGCTCTCCTACCTTTAAACGTGTCTATGGTAAGAGTAATGTTGGCAGGGCTGGCGAGCTTCCCTTTGATATTGACACTAGGAAGTTTTGTTTTGAGAAGGCAAGGAGACAAAATATTGAGATTACGAAGTCTTATATTGATTTTATCGAGAAGTGGGCGGAGAAAACTTTTATTGTCCCCCCAAGGATGGCTCTCTACATTGAGGAGAACTTAAAGGTTCAAAAAGTTTTACAAAATTATGCTCCCAGAGAAGACATCCTTCCCTACTCTATTGATGAGGGTTTTATTGATCTCACGAATTCTCTCAATTATTTTGTTCCTGACAAAAATGTTTCAAGGCGTGACAAGTTGGACCTTGTTTCTTCTATGATTCAGAGGGAGATTTGGGAGACTGCTGGTCTTTATTCTACTGTGGGCATGAGCAATGCCAACCCTCTTCTTGCTAAGCTTGCTCTTGATAATGAGGCCAAGAAGACTAGGACTATGCGTGCCAACTGGTCTTATGAAGATGTGGAGTCCAAGGTCTGGGCTATTGATGACTTAAAGGACTTTTGGGGGATTGGATCTAGGCTCAAGAGGAGGCTCAATGCTATGTCAATTTATACTGTTCGCGATCTTGCAAATTATGATCCTGATGTCTTGAAAAAAGTTTTTGGTGTCATGGGTCTTCAGCTTTGGTTTCACGCCAATGGTGTCGATGAGTCTAAGGTATCTAGGCCCTACAAGGCAAAATCCAAGGGTCTTGGCAACTCTCAAGTCCTCCCTCGTGATTACAAGTCCCAAGAGGAAATTGAAATTGTCTTATCTGAGATTGCCGAGCAGGTTGCTGTTAGGATTAGGCGTCTTAGGAAGAAGGCTTCTGTTGTCGCTATTTACGTTGGCTTTTCTCACACAGAGAACAAGAAGTCTATTAATGCTAGACGAACTATTAGGCCTAGTCAATCTACTAGGATCTTGCAGGAGGAAGTTCTAAAACTTTTTAGGGAAAGATATGATGGTGGTGCTGTGAGAAATCTCGGTGTTACTTATGACAATTTGGTAGACCAGTCTTCTACTGTTTTTGATTTTTTTGATGATGTGAGGGCTATTGAGAGAGAAGAAAATCTCGACCATGCTATTGATGAAATTAGGGACAAGTTTGGCTTCACTTCTCTACAGAGGGCAACTTCTCTCATGGAAGGGTCCAGGGTTATTGAAAGAAGCAAGTTAATTGGTGGCCACTGCGGTGGCATGGATGGTTTAGAGTGATTTAGGAGGTGGTCTTATGGTTGATAGGTCTTATTTGCCCTTTAAGTCTGCTAGGGAATACATGGACAGGGGGATGGCAAAGTGGATGGGATTTTTTATCTCGGAACACACTACTGCCCTCTCCCACATGGGCGACTTCATAGATTTTTCTTCTCAAATGTCTAATGAGGAGATTGTCCTTTTGATTAGTCAGGTTTATGTAAATAGTCTCGAGGTTTTCGTCTTTACAAGTTACAGGCAAGATCCTTACCTCGGTAGAATCAAGGAAATTTTTGATGGAAGTATTTATTTAAGTGGAGAAGAACCCCTCAATATTGTTTTTGAGGATATTATTAAAATTGTTTTAGTGGAGGACATATGAAGGACTTGGAAAAGAATTCTATTCAATTTGATTATTTTTCGATTAACTACAAAAATTTTGAGGAGACCTTTTATGAGTTTTCAAATGTCAATGTCCCCTTGATTTTTTTGACTGAGGACCTCCTTCTTCACATGTTTGCTACAGATCACTCTTACTTCCTTCTCAAGGCTATAAATTCTGCAGATGAAAGGGATCATTATTTTATTTTTAAAAAAGTTACAAGTTCAGATAATAATTTTGTCAGCCAGTTTGAATACTTGGGTCAAGTTTCTCCTCTTTGCTTTAAAGCTATCTTTTATAAGAGGAAGTGAGTATTCAGCCTAGGCTGATTTTTTAATTTTTTATTTTTATTTCTTACCTATTCTTTATCTTTCAAAAACTTCACTTCAAAAATTCCACAAAAAAAGAAGCTATATCAAGTGATATAGCCTCTCCTTTTATTTTTAAAATAAATATATTTTCAAGCTTATTATTTAGCTGATTTTTCTTTAATTTCTCTAATCTTTTCCATAGATTCGATAATAGAACCTGCAAGAGCTTCCATGTCGTTTTCGTTAGCTTCGTTTAGAGATGTATTGATTGTAACTCTTTCTGGAAGAACATCAAATAGTTTTAGATTTTCATCTATATAGTTTTCAATCTTATCTCCAACTGTACAAGCCCAAGTACCATTTTCAATGATACCAACTGTTCTATTTTGAACGTTTAGTGCTTCTAGATCGTGTAGGAAGTTTTTCATCTTAGGATAGATTCCTAGATTGTAAGTTACAGATGCAATAACAAGGTGAGAGTATTGGAATGTTTTTGCTATTAGGTAGGATATATCTGTCTTAGAAACATCATATACTTCTACTTTTTTAACTCCTCTTTCAACTAGGCTGTTTGCAAAACCTTGTGCAGCTCTTTCTGTATTTCCATACATTGATGCATAAACTATTAGCACGCCTTCTTCTTCTGGTTCATATCTTGACCATTTGTCATACTTGTCTAGGATAAATCCAAAGTTATCTCTCCAAACAAGTCCGTGAAGTGGACAGATATATTTAACTTGTGGAAGAAGTGGTGCAGCTTTTTTAAGAACGTCTTGGATAAATGGTCCATATTTGCCTACGATGTTAGTAAGGTATCTTCTAGCTTCATCAAGCCAATCTCTTTCCCAATCAACTTCATCTGCAAATAATTTACCATCCATAGACTTAAAGGAACCAAATCCGTCTGCTGAGAATAATACTCCATCTGTTACATCAAGAGACATAATAACTTCTGGCCAGTGAACCATTGGAGCTTCAATGAAAGCAAATGTATGCTTACCGAAGGAAATTGTATCTCCTTCTTCAACTATTATTAGTTGATTTTCTGGAATATGATATCCCATTTGTCTCATAAATTGGAAACCTTGTTCACTTGATATAATTCTAATATCAGGCCATCTTATGCATATTTCTTCAATAGCTCCACAGTGGTCAGGTTCCATGTGGTGGATTAGCATATAATCAAGGCTACGTCCATCTAATATATTTTCAATGCTTTGTATATAATCTCTTGCAATTGACCAATCGACTGAATCTACAAGAACTGTCTTTTCGTCCATCAAAAGGTATGAATTGTAAGAAACTCCATCTGGAATAGGGAACATATTTTCAAAAAGTTCAAGTCTTTTATCATTTCCCCCTACAAAATATAAATCATCTGTTATTTTTCTATTATTTAACATTTAAAGAGCCTCCTTACTTTCTATCAACAGTAAAATCTTCTTCAATGAAGTTTTGCTTTTCTTCTTGGCATTCTGGACAAGTCCAATCCTCTGGTAATTTTTCGAAATCTGTACCTGGATCGATTTCTCCTTCTGGATCTCCGTAGTTTGGATCATATTCATATCCACAACCTGGACATACCATAACTTTATAATTTGGAGCTAACTTTCTAGGTTTAGATCTTCTAACTTTAACCATTGGAGGTGCTGGTTCTTTTTCACCAGTTCCTAATGCTTCAGCAAGAAGTGGCATGATTTCAAATATGTCTCCAACAATACCGTAGTCACAGTTCTTAAAGATTGGAGCACCTGCGTTCTTGTTGATAGCAACAATTGTTGATGCGTTTTTAATACCCTTTAAGTGTTGGCTGGCTCCTGAAATACCACATGCGATATATAGGTTACCATTGAATTTTTGTCCTGACATACCAACGTATCTTTCAAGTGGAAGAAGTTTTAGAGTTTCTGCAACTGGTCTTGAAGAACCAAGTGCTGCACCTGCTGCATGAGCAAGTTCTCTAGCCATATCCATGTTTTCTTCTCCACCGATTGCCTTACCTACTGAAACAACTCTTTCAGCTTCGTAAACAGGAGTATTAATGTCAATACCTACTGAGAAGTCGTATCCGTCTTTCTTAAGGTTTTTAACTAGTATATCAACAGCTTCTTTTGCTGTATCTGCTTTTATAATTTCTCTTTTTCTTTCTCCAGTGATAGGGCCAGCTTTTTTATCTAATACAGCAGCTCTACCTTTTTTCTTTGGAGCTTTACCAATAAGGTGACTTGCAACTACAACTCTTTGGATTTCAGAAGTACCTTCGTAGATTGTTGTAATCTTAGCATCTCTGAAGAATCTTTCTACGTCCATGCCCTTTAGGTATCCATTACCACCGTGGATTTGAAGAGCTTCGTTAACAACCCACATAGCAACTTCAGATGCAACTGTCTTAGCCATTGCAGCTTCCATTGAATAGTTTTCGTGATTTTGTTTCATTTCAGCAGCTGAATAAACCATAAGTCTTGCAGCTCTAATCTTTGTAGCCATATCTGCAATCTTAAAAGCAACTGCTTGTTGTTGAGCAATTGGTCTACCAAATTGAACTCTTTCTTTTGCATAAGCAAGTGCAGCTTCAAAGGCACCTTGTGCAATACCTAGTGCTTGAGATGCGATACCAATTCTACCACCGTCAAGTGTTTGCATTGCAATTCTAAATCCTTGACCTTCTTTACCAAGTAAGTTTTCCTTTGGAACCTTAACATTGTTAAATTGAAGTTCAGCAGTAGTTGAAGATCTAATACCTAATTTGTCATAGTGATCTCCAAATGTGAATCCTTCCCATCCCTTTTCTACTATGAAAGCAGAAATTCCGTGAGTACCGATTCCTGGTGTAGTTACTGCATATACAACATAAGTGTCAGCAGCTGGAGCGTTTGTGATGAAGATCTTGTTACCATTTAAAATGTAGTAATCTCCATCAAGAACTGCAGTTGTTTCTGTACCACCTGCATCAGAACCAGCATTTGGTTCAGTTAATCCAAAGGCACCAAGTTTTTTACCTTGAGCAAGAGGTTTTAAATATTTTTCCTTTTGTTCTTTTGTACCGAAAGCTTGAATTGGATAAGATCCTAATGAAGTGTGAGCTGATAATACAACACCAACACCTGCGTCTACTCTTGAAAGTTCTTCTACAGCGATAGCGTAAGAGATAACATCCTTACCTGCTCCGCCTTCTTCTTCTGGATATGGAAGACCCATCCAACCGTTTTCGCCAATCTTCTTAACAATTTCTTCTGGAAATTCATTGTTTTGATCAAGACCAAAAGATAATGGCTTGATTTCTGCTTCTGCGAATTCTCTAATAGCCTTACGAAGGGCTTCATGTTCAGCAGTTGTCTTGTACATATTTGACATATTTTCCTCCTTTTAAGATTAAAGATAATTAAAGTATTTGATACTTTAAAAGTTAAAAACAAAAGATACACCAATACGGTATACAATAATTAAAGTATACATCATCTTTGATAAAGTGTCAAAACATTTTCACAATATTTTTAATAAATTTTTAAAAATATTTTTTTGATGAAATCTTTTCTTTTTTCGATTTTATTTATACCCCAATTTAAAAAAATTACAATCTATTAGTCTATTAATTGATTAATTCTTTTTTTGTTGTAAAATATAAAACTAACAAGAAGATATTTATTGAAAATGGAGGAATTATGGAATTAGAAAAGTTATTAGAGTGGAGAAGATCTTACAGAAAGTTTGATGAAGACAGAGAGCTTTCTAAGGATGACATTGATGGAATTTTAAATTCTATTAAGTTTGCTTCCTGTGCAAACAACAGACAGTATCTCAGATTCATTTCTGTTGAGAGCAAGGAAAAAGTTTTAGAAATTTTTGACAAAACAAGATGGGCTGCCTCCCTACCTAATGGTGCTGGCAGACCTAAGGAAGGCGAAAGACCAGTTTATTTTATTGCCATCTTAAGTGACAAGGAAAAGAAATTAAAGTTTGATGGAGTTGACCAAGGACTTGTGATTTCTAATTTAACTCTTGCTGCAGCAGAAAGAGGAATTGGGTCTTGCATCATTGGAAGTGTCACTGACGACAAGATGCGCGAAATTTTATCTTATGATGAAAGATACACTTGTAGCCTCGTCATTGCCTTTGGCTATCCAAAGATTGAGTCTTCTATAAAAGAAATTGCTTTAGGAGAAGACCAATCTTATTACCTAGATGATGATGGGAATTATATTGTGCCTAAATACAAGCTTGACGATATTGTAAGGAGGATATGATGAGCGAAAAGGAAAAAAGTTTTTCTAGTTTTATAAAGAGAAAGGTAAAATTATATTTTATTGACGCCCTTGGTGCCATGGCCTTTGGACTTTTTGCAACTCTATTAGTTGGAACAATCCTAAATACTCTTGGCAAGTCCTTTAATATTGTATTTTTGACAGATGTCCTTTGGCCCCTAGCACAAAAAGCAACGGGACCTGCCATTGCAGTTGCAATTGCCACAGCTATGGCTGCCCCAAGTCTCGTTGTCTATGCGGCAACTGTTGTTGGGATAGCTGGCAATGAACTTGGCGGCCCTATGGGAGTTTATATTGCCACTATAGTCGCAGTTGAGTTTGGAAAGCTTGTTAGCAGGAAGACAAAAATTGACATAATAGTTACTCCTGCCATTACTGTTCTCACTGGAGTTTTTGTTGCAAACTTTGTTGGTCCTATTATTGGCAACTTTATGAACCTTCTCGGTGCAATTATTATTAACGCCACAGACAAGGCTCCCTTCTTTATGGGAATAATCGTCTCTGTGGTTGTTGGAATAGTTTTGACACTTCCAATTTCATCTGCTGCCCTATCAATGATGCTTTCCCTTTCATCCCTTGCTGGTGGAGCTGCAACAATTGGCTGTTGTTGTCAAATGGTTGGCTTCGCAGTAATGTCCTATCGTGACAATAAGATTGAAGGTCTTGTTGCTCAAGGTCTTGGCACTTCCATGCTACAGATGCCAAACATTGTGAGAAAACCTCTTATAATTATTCCGCCAATACTTTCATCAGCAATCCTGGGGCCAGTCTCAACAATGGTATTTAAGCTCGAGAACACTCCTCTAGGTTCTGGTATGGGAACTAGTGGACTCGTTGGTCAAATTTCAACTTTTGCTGCCATGCCTGATGTCCCTTTTACGAAACTTCTTGGAATAATCTTGCTTATGCACATAATCCTGCCTGGTCTTGTGACCTTTGCGATCTATGAAGTTCTCTACAGGAAGGGATTAATTCAAGATGGAGATATGAAATTATATTTTAAATAAATTAAGACGAGCACAAATGCATGCTCGTCTTTTTTAATCTTCTAATAATTTTAAATTAATTATATCAAGGCTTTTCATTTTCTCTTTCATTAATAAAGTTAGTAACTTCTGGCATAAGTTCACTGCTCATTATGTCCAAAATATTTTCAAGAGTTTCTATGTCTTTCTTATCAACTCTTTCTCTTAGTCTATCTAAGACTACTTTTACATAGGATGTCTTCATACTATAGTATTCGTAAAATTTATCTGTGCATTCAAGAAAGTACTCCCTTCGATCTTCTTGGGATTGAACTTTTTTGAGATAGCCCTTCTTTATTAAGGCTGTTAACTTGTAGGCAATATTTGGATGTGACCATTCAAGAAAGTCTGTTACGTCACTCACTCTAGGTCTATTTAATGCGTGTATTACTTCCATTGTGAAAGTTTCTGTTGCAGTTAATGTTGCCTCCCTATCTTCTAGCTTAGCAAACATATTTTTATACAAGTTCAACTTAAACTTATCGTAGACTTCGTTAAATTTTTCTTCCAAATTATTGTCCATACTATCCTCCTATTGTAGTGCAAAGGATAGTTCACAAGTCATAATTTTTTCTCCCCCTCTTGTAATATAACCCTCTGCAATGCCAAGATTTTTTATTAACTTTATCATTTTACAACTTATTTCTAAATAGTCTCCCGGTCTCACTGGTTTATAAAAGCGTGCTCGCTTTACTCCTCCAAGTATGGCAAGCCTGCCTGGATTTTCTTTTAATAATGCAAAAGCACCAACTTGTGCAACAGCTTCTATTTGCAGAACTCCTGGCATAATAGCTTCCTGTGGAAAATGTCCTTGAAAATAATATTCACCACCGGATACTGCTTTTATTCCCTTTGCGTATTTATTATTATCTATTTCTACAATCTTGTCAACAAGTATAAAGGGGTAGGAATGGGGTAAAATTTTTCTTAATTCATCAAAGCTTATTTCCATAATCAATACCTCTTAAAAATTAGGCAGGCGTTGTGGCCACCAAAACCTAAAGAATTTTTTAAAAAATAATTTATTTTGTAGTCTTCAGCCTTAAGCGCAAAGTTAAGATCACATTCTTCATCTTTGTTTTTATAATTTATTAGGGGTGGCAAAAAGTTTTCCTTCATTGCAAGTAATGATAGTATTGACTCAACAACTCCTGATCCACCTAAGAGGTGGCCCATTTGAGATTTTGATGAGGAAACCTTGACCCTCTTGCTTCCAAAAACACTTTTTATTGCTAGGCTTTCAAGCTTATCATTTAAGTTTGTCGATGTCCCATGTGCATTCACATAATCAATTTCACTAGGACTTATACCTGCATCTTTAATTGCGTAGTCCATGGCTTCTCTTGCAAACTTTGCACTTGGGGATGGAGATGTTATGTGATATGCGTCGCAATTAACTCCATAGCCAACAATTTCTCCTATTATATTTGCCCCCCTCTTTAGGGCAGACTCCAAGCTTTCTAAAACTAAAATTCCTGCTCCTTCTCCCATTACAAAACCATTTCTATCCTTGTCAAAGGGGATTGAAGCCCTATTTTTGTCCTTGGAGCTACTCAAGGCTTTCATAGAAGTAAATCCACCAACGCCGAGGTAGGTTATTGATGCTTCACTTCCACCAGCAAAAATTATTTCCTCGTAACCATTTTTTATTGCCCTGTAGGCTTCTCCTATTGCATTAGTTGATGATGCACATGCTGTCACCATTGAAAGGCAAGCTCCATGAGCTCCTATATCTATAGCGACATTAGCTCCAACAGAATTTATTATTGCCTTTGGAATAAAGTAAGGACTCAGCTTATCAAAACTTCTCTTCATACCCCTTTGATAATCTTCTTCAATGGTCCCAAGGCCACCTATACCTGATGTTATATAAACACCAACTCTTCTATTTTCCATTTCTTCTCTCGAAATCTTCGCATCTTCCATTGCCCTTCTGGCTGCTACTAGTGCATATTGATTTACCCTGTCTAGCCTATTTAATTCTTTTCTCGAAAACTCTTTTTCTTCATCATAGTCTTTGAGTTCAGCTGCAAGAGTAACTTCCCTATCATCTATTGGGTACCTACTTATCTCATCAATGGCACATTTTTCTTCACGCATTGCCTTAATTAATTCTTCTCTTGTAGAACCAAGAGGTGTCAAGGCCCCAAAACCTGTTACAACAACTCTCATATATTCATACCTCCATCAACAGAGATTACCTGTCCTGTTATGTAAGAAGAGTCCTCTCCTGCAAGAAAACTAACCACATTGGCTACGTCCTCAGCAAGTCCATACCTCTTTATTGGTATGTCACTAAGAATTTGTTTTTTAACTTCATCTGATAAGGCATCAGTCATTTCTGTTTCTATAAATCCTGGGGCAACTGCATTCACTAAAACATTTTTTGAAGCCACTTCCTTGGCGAGTGCTTTTGTAAAACCAATGACGCCTGCCTTTGATGCGCTGTAATTTGTTTGACCTACATTCCCTCTTATTCCACTAATAGAAGAAATATTAATTATTCTTCCACCCTTGTTTTTCATCATCTGCCTTGCAAATAATTTTGAAAGATAAAAAACAGAATAAAGATTAGTTTCTATAACTTTCTTAAAGTCTTCTTCCTTCATCCTAAAAATTAAATTATCTTTCGTCATTCCTGCGTTATTAACAAGGACTTCGACTTCTATATTTTTTTCACGGCACAAGTTAAAAATTTTTTCGCAATCTTCTTGCTTTGATAAGTCACCCTTCACGCAAAAAACTTCTGTCTCTAACTCATCTTTTAATTTATTTATTTTATCTTCTCGACTTCTTGTGTGGAGTATTAGATTGTAATCTCCTGCAAGCCTTCTTGATATTTCCCTTCCAATTCCACCACTAGCACCTGTTACCAGTGCATACTTTTTATTACTCATTTCTCACCTCGTATAATTTCCTCTTCATTCTTCAGAGACCTAACTTCAATGTCTTTAAAGTTTTTCTTAATTATTTTTGAAATAACATCTCCTGGTCCAATTTCTATAAACTCATTTACTCCCTGGTCTACCATGCCCTTTATATCATCAAAAAGTCTAACAGGACTATAAATGTGTTGAGACAAGACTAGGCTCAAGTCTTCTCCTTCATATTTTTTTCCACTTAAATTCAAGTAATAGTCTAGACTTGGTTGAGAGAACTTGACTTTGTTTAATTCTTGATAAAAATTTTCTCCAGCAGTTTTCATAAACTTTGTGTGAAAGGCTCCGCTAACTTTCATCTCAATACTTCTTACTTTTTCATTCTTTAAAAAATCCTTAAAAATTTTTATCTTGCTAGATTCTCCTGCCACAATAACTTGACTTGGGCTATTTATATTGGAAATAAAAATTTCCTTATCTAGTGATGAATTTAAAATCAGGTCTTTAACTTCATCTTCATTTTTATTTAAAATTGCCAGCATTTTGCTTTCTAACTTTTGACTGTCTTCATCCATTAGTCTTCCCCTTATTTTCACAAGTGAAAGAGCTTCTTTATAAGTTAGTACACCTGCTAGAACTAAACTTCCATACTCTCCAAGACTAAGCCCACAAGTAGCAACAATATCTTCCCTATCTTTTAAAAACTCAAGGGCAGAAATTTGAAAGGCTAACATTATTGGTTGAAGGTTTTTTGTCATGGAAAGGTCACTTAAACTTCCATCTAAAATAATATCTTTATACTCAGCAATTTCCTCATAAATATGTTTGGTCTTTGGGTGTTTTAAAAAGTCCCTTCCCATTCCTTGGTATTGAGATCCTTGCCCACCAAAAACTATTCCTATCTTTTTCATTCTTCCTCCAATAACCAGTCTATGTATTCATCAAGAGACCTAATTTTTTCAATCTTTTCAACATCTGTGCCTGCAAAGAAAAGTCCTGACTCAAGATTTCCTCTTACAGCATTAATAAGTGCTTCACTTATGCAGTACTTGGTGTCTTTTCTTTTACAAGTCCTTATGCAAGAAAGGCAGTGATTGGGAGGGATGTTTTCTGTTTCCATCTTCTTTACAAGCTTAGTTTCCATTCCTCTCGCTAAGAGACCAACTGGACTTTCTAAGATTAGATTTTTCATCTTTGATGACTTGACTCTATTTAGGATTTCTTCTTTAGCTGACATTGGAAGCCCAGATTCTTTTGTAAATAAAAATCCCGTCCCAATTTGTACTCCACTTGCACCTCGATTTAAGGCTTCTTTTACTTTTTCTGGTCTACCAAATCCTCCACCAACAAAAACTGGTATCCCATCACTAATTTTTAAAATTTTTTCTAGTTCATCTAAAATATTTATTTCTAAATCTTCTCTCTTAAATCCAAGGTGACCTCCTGCTTTTGGCCCTTCTAAGATTACTAAATCAGGTCTTCTATTGTACTTGTCCCACCTTTTCATAATTAGCCTCAAGGCTCTCTCTGAAGATACGATGGGTCCAATTATCTTTTCCGTGGATATGTGCTTTGGCAGATCTAGGGGAAGACCAGCACCTACAACTATTCCATCAACATCTGTTGTATTTAAAAAATCTAAATAATCTTCAAATCTTTCAACAACCTGCATTAGGTTAGTAAGTATAATTCCTCTCCCTTGAGATTTTTCTATTGCAAATTTCAAATCTTTTAGATAGGCTCTTTTATTTGCTTCGAAGGTGTTTTTCAAAAAATCTTTTTCCTTATAACCAGGGTTGACCATAGAGAGGGTACCTATGCCGCCACGTCTTGCCACTCCTCCAACAAGGTCTGGACTTGACATACCAATTGCCATTGCCCCTTGGACAAGTGGGATGTCAATGGACTTATTTTTTATTCTTATAGACATCTTTAACCTCTTGGTATTCTCTCATTAACTTTTCTATAAAATCTTTTACAGTAAGTATTCTGTCAAAAGATCCAATTGATAAGCCAGTCATGACAGACCCATTTTCTACATCTCCATTGACTACTGCCCTTTTAAGTCTCCCAAGGGTAAAGCCTTCAAGTTCCATCAAGGAATTTTCTCTCTCAAGCTTTTGGTATTCTCTAGTCATCTTATTTTTAATTAGTCGCATTGGTATCCCCTTTAGGTTTCCAATAACAGTTACCTTGGAAGAATTGGACTTCAATAAAAGATTCTTATAATTTTCATGAAGGGGACATTCTTTTGTAAATAAGAAACCAGTCCCAATTTGTACTCCACTTGCGCCTAAGACTTCAGCGGCGAAAATTTCCTTGCCTGAAGCAATCCCACCTGCTCCTATAATTTTTTTATTAGTTTCTTTTGCAGCTTGTGGCAATAAGGTCATAGTTGTCATTTGACCAATATGACCACCTGCTTCCATACCTTCAGCTATATAAGCATCGGGCTCTAAGGCTTCGTACCTTTTTATTTGTAGCGGAGAAGATATAAGAGGAATAACTTTTATATTTTTTCTTTTAAAATCATCTGCAAACTTTCTATAAGTTCCTGCTCCTACAGTTATTACTCTTACATCCTCTTCTAAAATTACCTTGACCAAGTCATCAATGTCTGGCCTAAGCATCATTAAGTTAACACCGAAGGGCTTATCTGTTTCTCTTCTAAGAGCTTTAATATTTTCTCTTAGTTCTTCCTTGTCCATGCCACCAGAACCTATTATGCCTAGGGCTCCAGCTTTTGATACAGCTGCAGCAAATTCTCCCTTAGCTATATGTGCCATTCCGCCCTGTATAATTGGATAGTCTATATTAAGTAAATCTTTTAAATCCATCTCACCACTCCATTAAGATACTTGCAAGTGAAAGCCCTGCACCAAATCCAGATAAAATGACTTTCTCCTTATCCTTAAATAAATCAATGTTTTCTGCAATCACAAGGGGAATTGATGCAGCGGAAGTATTTCCATATTTTTCTAAATTCTGTAGAGAATTATTTTTATTTATTCCCAGTCTTCCTATAAGCTGATTAATAATTCTTTCATTGGCTTGATGTAAAATTAATTTATCTACATCTTCTCCCCTTAAATTATTTTTATTTAAAAGTCTTCTTATAGAATTTGAAACCTCTTCCACTGCAAACCTATAAACCTTTTTGCCATCCATAGTAATAAAAGAATTTTCATCCAAGTTCAAGCTGTCTTCATGGGGAAATGAAGCAATATCAGTTTCCCAAAGTTTATCGTTCTTCTCTACTAAAACTCCTCCAGCCCCATCACCAAAAAGTATGGCCGTCCTCCTGTCTGTCATATCCATGTAGTCAGAAATTTTTTCGCTTGCAAAAATATAAGCCCTTCTCCCCATCTTGAGATAGGACTCAGCAATAATTAAGCCAGCAGCAAAACCTGTGCAGGCTAAGTTTATGTCAAGACATAGGCAGTGTTTGTTTCCCCCAAGTTCATCTCTTACTAAACTTGATATAGATGGCATCCTTTTTTTAGATGTGAAGGAAGCACAGATAATTAAATCTAAGTCTTGCATTGGATTTTTAAATTTTTTGGCTAGGTCCAGTGCCATAAGGTCATTTTCACAATTAGAAAATTGTCTCGTAAATATTCCCGTCCTCTTTTCAATCCACTCTGAACTTGTATCAAGAAATTTTTCAAAGTAAGAATTATCTAGAAAGCCATCAATATCAAATTTGTGAGCTTCTATAAACTTTAAACCCATTAAACACCTATCCTTCTAAATTTTTCATGTCTATCTTTAAGGATCTTATCCGAAGAAAGTTTTGAATAGTATTTCAAGTCCTCAAGAATTATCCTTTTAAGATCAAAAATTTTAATTTTGTTGTCAGCTTCCCCTACTATTCCATCAATAATTTTATCTTCGTATAAATCCTTAGCAGTTAATCTCATTAAATCAGCAGCCTCTCTTGCCCTAGACTTGTTCTTGTATAAAATCGAAGAAAAACCTTCTGGAGAAAGAATTGAAAACACAGCTCCCTCTCCCATATAAATTTTATTGGCAAGGGCAAGTGCCAAGGCACCTCCAGACCCTCCTTCGCCTATAATAAAGGCGAGGCTTGGAACCCTTAGGCCTGCCATTGTCATCAAACAATCAGCTATTAGTTGGTGCTGACCTCTTTCTTCTGCTTCAACTCCAGGATAGGCCCCAGGTGTGTCAATAAAAGTTACAAGAGGTCTTTTAAATTTTTCTGCAGCCTTCATAAGTCTAATGGCCTTCCTATATCCATGAGGTTCTGGCATTCCAAAATTTGTTTTTATGGCTTCATCCATCTCGTGACCCTTTTGAATACCGATAAAGGTCAAAGTATATTTATCAAGTTCACCTAGGCCACCTATTATTGCTTGGGAATCTCCAAAGGCCCTATCGCCCTTTACATAAAAGTAATCATCAAATAAGTTTTCAATTATTTCTTTCGAAATACTTCTTTCCTTTGACCTGGCATTTACAACTTTTTCATAAGCGTCCATACTTCCTCCTATGCATCCTCAAAATTTTGCCAAGGACTTCTCTTTGATCCTTTCTTTCAAGAATCATGTCAAGAAAACCAAACTCTTCCAAATTTTCTGCCCTTTGAAAATTTTCAGGCAATTTTTCATGAAGGGTTTCCTTTATTACTCTCGGTCCAGCAAAACCTATTAAGGCACCAGGCTCGCCAATATTATAATCGCCTTGAGCTGCAAAGCTTGCACTTACACCACCCATTGTTGGATTTGTTAAAAGACTTATGTAGAGTCCACCCTTTTCTTTAAAAGAGGCCAAGGCAGAACTTATCTTTGCCATTTGCATAAGAGAGAACATTCCTTCTTGCATCCTCGCCCCACCACTAAGGGAAATTATAATAATTGGCAACTTATATTTTTCTGCTTCTTCAATCATCCTTGTTATTTCTTCTCCAACATAGGTCCCAAGACTTCCCATCATATATTGGTCAATGAGAGAAGCAACAATGACAGGGTTCCCTAAAATTTTTCCCCTTGCAAGTTTTACTGCTTCAGAATTTTTGTCTTCATCCTTCTTCCTATAATCGGGAAAGTTTATAGGATTTAATTTTTTTGTACCAAAATCAATAAGCCTATAACCCTTATCTAGGAATAGGTCAAACCTATTTTCGCCTGTTAGGGGTAAGTAGGAAGAGCAGTGAGGACAAATAAATAAATTATTTTTTAAGTCATCTAAATAAATAAATTTCCCACAAGCCTTGCATAAAATTCTCTCCTGATTATTTCTTTTAAAGGATGAATTTTTTGTTAGCTTGCTTAAATTTTTTATTGTATTTAACAAGCTCTTTCTTTTCTTAAAATCTTTAAGTGACATTATCCCTCACCTCTTTCATTCTTTTTATAAGATCAGTTTCTTTTTCTTTTATAAAATTAGTGCTTATATTTCCCCTTATAAAATCTAAGTCAAATAAAATTGAATACATAAAACCTAGATTAGTCTCAATTCCATCAATCATAGTCTCTTCTATGGTTCTTCTTAGTTTTTTAATTGCCGAGAGTCTCCTTTGGTCCTTGACAATAATTTTTCCAATCATTGAATCATAGTAAATGGGAATTTCCAATCCCTTGTAGATTGCAGACTCAAATCTTGTGTCCATGCCTCCAGGTGTAAACAAAAAATTTATCTTACCACTTGATGGAGTAAAGTCTTTCATTGGATCAAGTGCATTTATCCTAACTTCTATTGCGTGTCCTGAAACTTTTACATCATCTTGATTAATTGATAGGCCAAGACCAGAAGCAATCCTAAATTGTTCCTTAATTATGTCAAGTCCTGTTATCATTTCTGTCACAGCATGCTCCACTTGAAGTCTAGTGTTCATTTCGCAAAAATAAAAATTTTCATCCTTATCAACTAAGAACTCAACAGTACCTGCACCAAGGTAGCCAGTAGCTCTGACACAATCAAGGCTAGCCTTATAAAGTTTTTCCTTTAATTCTTCTGAAATGAAATTACAGGGAGCTTCTTCAAGAATTTTTTGATTATTTCTTTGTAAACTACACTCTCTTTCAAATAAATGTAAGAACTTATTTCCATCAGACAAAACTTGGACTTCAATGTGCCTTGGATTTTCAATAAATTTTTCTATAAATATTCTCTCATCCCCAAAGGAAGCCTTGGCTTCAGCCTTGGACAAGTCGATGTAGTGAAAGAGATCTTCAGGAGAATCAACTCTTCTCATTCCCTTGCCTCCGCCACCAGACCTAGCTTTTAAAATTATTGGGTAACCTATTTTGTCACAAATTTCTAAAATTTCATCCTCTGATTCGCCATCAAGAGAGTGTGCCTTCGCCACAGGAACTTTTATATCCTCCATAAGATTTTTTGCCCCAATCTTATCTCCCATAAGTTTTATAAGATTGGGACTGGGACCAATAAAAATAAGTCCAGCATCGCAAACTTTTTTTGCAAATTCGTAAGACTCGGACAAGAAACCATAACCAGGATGAATTGCATCGCAACCCTTCTCTATAGCACAAGTAATTATGGCATCCATGTTCAAGTAAGTGTCCTTTGAAAACTTATCGCCTATGCAAACTGCTTCATCAGCTATATAAATATAGGATTGGTAAGCATCTGCTTTCGAATAAATAACCAGGGTCTCAATGCCAAGTTCCTTTGCACTCCTCAAAATCGAAAGAGCACATTCGCCACGATTGGCAATTAAAACTTTCTTAATCATATTTGCTCCAACTTAAATATTTCTTGATCATATTCAACAAAGTCTTCATTATTCACAAGACAATCAATAACTTTGCAATCATAGGGTGCCTTTAACTCATTCATCATCTTCATTGCCTCAATTATACAAAGGGTGTCTCCCTTCTTTACTTGGTCTCCCACTTTTACAAAGGGTTCAGAGTCAGGACTTTTTGAAGAGTAAAAGACTCCTAAAATTGGAGTCCTTAAAGTTTTTATATTTTTATTAGCTTCAACTTCTTCTTTCTTATCAAATCCAGAAACTTTTACTGAAGCTTTATCGAGTTCTCTAGTAACTTCTCTTTCAGATATAAGATTCTTCTCTATAGGTTTATTTTTTTTTAGCATCAAAGAAAAATTTTCCATCTTAAATTCTAATATTTCTAAAGAAGAATTTTCTAAAGAACTAATAAGCTTGTTTGTAAGATCTAAATATTTTTCCATTTTATTTATTTAAAAAATTTATCAAATCTTCAACTGTTATGAATTTTTGAAATTCTTCATCTGGTATCTCTTTACCAGTTTCTTCTTCAATGGCCATGGAAAGTTCCACTGCATCAAGAGAGTCAAGACCAAGATCATCTTGTAAGTTTGACTCCATTTTGATTTCCTCTTTCTTTACACCAAAGTTATTTGCAATAATATTTTTTAAATTTTCTAAATTCATTTTTATCCTCCATTAGTTAAGTTTTTTTTATGTAATAAATTTTATAGTAACTACTTTACTTTGTCAATTATTTAATTTTTTTTATATAAATATTTTTTAGATTTTGCTTTGTTAAATTTTAAAATTTTTAGAAGGAAATAAAAATTTATTGCACTAAAAAAGATGGGTTGCCCCATCTTCTTTTTTTACTCTTAAATTGTCATTTTTACGATCTAGGTTTTTTATTAAATATAAAGGTAAAAGGCAATAAAGTGAATTATTGATGCTGCTAGGACAAAGAAATGCCAAATTACGTGACTATATTTGAACCTTTTTGATTTGTAAAAATATGTCCCTCCAGTGTAGACAAGTCCACCTAAAACTAAAAGAAACATAAATTTCCAAGTTGTGTTTGTTACAATTGGCTTAATTAAAAATACAGAAAGCCAACCCATGGCAATATAAATAATCACTGAAATAGTTTTTAATTTGTCATAGTTTTTGTATGTAGTGATCTTAAAAACTGTTCCAAAGAGAGCTATTGCCCAAATTAATATTATAAAAAATAATCTAAATCTTCCTCTTGTTAGTAAAAGTATAACTGGGGTAAAACTTCCAGCTATAAAATAATAAATGGATACATGATCAAAAATCCTAAGAATTTTCTTGATCTTTTCCCTTTGTACTGCATGGTAAATTGTACTCATCAAAAATAAAAAGATGAAACACCCACCATAAATAGAAAAGGCAACAACCTTTAATACATTACCACTTTTTACACTTGGAATAATTAGCATTAAAAGAAAAATAATTCCAAGGAAAATTCCTAGGCCGTGACTAATTGCATTAGCCATTTCTATTTTAAAATATTCTCTAGAGTTTCCTTTTAATAACATATCTTCCCTCCTTTTACTAATTATACAGCTTATAAAATTTTTTGTAAATGATATTTTAGTACTTTAAACTAAAAAAAGATGGGTCACCCCACCTTTTTATGCTCTTACATCATCAAAGTCACTTGACTCAAGTTTCTTTTCTACGTAAGAACAAGTTCCTTTTATTTTTTTCTTTTCTTTTCTTGCGTCTGCAACAAGTTTTTTCACAAGCTGGCCTGCAAGTCCTTGTCCGCCATACTCTGGTTTTACAATAGTGTGTTGGGCATCTATTACATCGCCCTCTTCAACATATTGTAAAATTCCCTTGTAATTATTTTCGTCTTCGCCTATATAATAACAGTTTCTTCCTTTTTTAACTTCCATAATGACCTCCTATTTTAAATGTTCTTATAAGTTACTTACCCATTTAAAATAAAAGTTCACCCTTATTTTATTTTTTCAATGATTCTGTATTTTGTATCAAAGCCTTCATTAGTTCCTGTGAAGGAGTTGTCGCCTTTTGAAAGTTCTAACATAGCGTCTACAGTTTCTTTGAATTCTGGAAGTTCTTCTGTCTTTCTGTCAAGCTCGTCAATTCCTTTTTGTTTAAATTCTTGAAGTTTTTCTGCGAAGATTCTCATATTGTCGTCAATTAAGTTACTTCCATCTTTTAGTTTAAAGGCACCAGCACTTAAGTCAATAATACCATCGTCAAGTTTTTTAATTCCATCTCTCATTGGTACAATTCCCTCAGTCTTAAGTCTTGGGAATTCTTTGAAGTCTTGAGATTTATCTCTAAATTCTAAAAGTCCACTTGTTAGATCACTTGCACCATTCTTTAACTTGCTAGAGTTAGAATCAAGTTCTGTGATTGCATCTGTAAATTTATTTACAGCATCTTCACTTTGTTCTGTTCCTTCTCTTAGTTTTGATGAACCATCCTTTAATTTTGTTGTTGCATCATCAAGTTTAATAAGGGAGTCAGAAAGCTTCATAAGTTGAGATGTGTCAAGCTTTGATGCTGCTTCTGACATAGCCTTTGCAAGTTCTCCATCAATTTGTCTTGCTCCACTAGCAAGTTCTGATGTTCCAGCTTGAAGCTGTTCAAGTCCTCCAGGAAGTTGATTTGTACCTGCATTTAATTTTTCTGAAGCTGCAGCTAGTTGATTCATTCCTGCTTTTAATTGTTCTAGGCCTTGTAGTTGCCCTGCCATTCCACTTAAACCCTTTAAATCATGAAGTTGTGCTCCCACATTTTGGGCTGATTCACCAATTGTTTGTGCGTTTTTACCAATATTTCGTGCTGCTCCACCAAGTTTAGTAATTGCTTGGAAAGCTATAGCTTGTGATTCTGGATCTTGAATTTGACTAAGCATTCCTATTACTTGTTCAATCTCTTGGGCTGAACCTCCAATACTTTGAACGGATGCGCCAATCTTTTGAAGGTCTCCCTCAACATTTATATTTCCAAGACCAGAAAGATCTGGCGCCTTCATTCCTTGGACTTGTTTATTTAATTGTTGGAAGTTGCTATTGAAATTATCTTGACCTGCTGCAAGCTGATTTGCACTTTCTAGAGCCTTACTTGCACCAGCGTCAACCTTATCTGCGCCTGCTGAAAGCCTATCTATCCCAGATTTTAGTTCTGATAATTTTTTTAGGGCCTCTTCCTTCATCTCATCAACCTTGCTGAGCTTGCTTGAACCCTCTCTAAGCTTAATTGTTGCGTCCTTTAATTTTCCAATTCCATTGTCAAGTTCTACTGAACCGTCGTGAAGCTTTCTTGCTCCATCTTTCATTTCTCCAGTTTTTTCATTCATCTTGCCAACTGCAGAAGTGTAATCAGTGATACCTGAAGTTAATTTGCTTCCACCTTCATACATTTCTTGTGCTGCGCCTGGAATTGGTTCAACCTTATCAATAACTTCATCAATTTTGTCTTCAAATTCTCCAGACTTGTCGTATAGTTTCTTAGAACCGTCTTTTAATTTTACAGTTCCGTCACCCATTTCTTTTAGACCATCATTTAATTCATGTTGGGCATCAGATAACTTTGAAGAAGCATCTACTAGTTTTTCTGAATTGTCTTCTAATTCTTTAATTCCATCTCTTAACTTGTCAATAGACTTTAAATCAGCTTCATTTTGGAAAAGTTCATTGGAAATGACAATGTAAGCTTCTACAGGTTCATAGGCCTTGATGTCCATTTCTATTGTGGCTTGACTCTTGAATTCTTCCATTTGTCTTTCTTCTAGAATATTTTCAAAGTTCTCCCTAAGGCCTGGCGTTAAAATTGTTGTAACCATTTCATTTTTACCATCTTTTGCCACTTTTGCATCCTTAGTTTCAATGTTTGATGCAACTTCTTGTGGGAAAGACATTGCTGCCATTAGGGTGTAAGGTGCATATACTCTTTGCTTTTTACCGCCAATTCTCTTTATAGCATAGTTTTTATTTTCTGCTGAAATAACTACTTTTAAATGACCAGACTTGCCTTTAAGATCAGAGTTTTCGATTTTTTCTCCGTCAAGATAATAGTCGATTTTTACATCTACTGGAAGGTCTTTTTCACTCTTACCTTGGTAGTAGATGTCCTTAACATCTTCGTCCCAATAAATATATCCTGAATCATTTTTTATTATTTCATCTGTCTTTAAGTTCTTTACGTTTTTTAGGTTTGACTTGTCCTTACCCTTGATATTATCTTCAGAGTTTAGCCAAACAGAAACAGTCTTGTCTGTTATTTTGTCGTCTTTTTTTAGGACATAAACTGTTTCACTTTTATTTATAATTTCTGATGCTGCAAAAGCAGTATTAGTTAATATCATAGAAGATAAGACTAGGGAAACTACTCCCTTTTGAAAATTCTTATTCATTTTTCTCTCCTTATTTAATAAATTAATTTAAGTTTTTTGTAGTCTTCTTAATAAATGGAAAACTAACTGAGATAATAGCAGGTAGGAAAAGTATGATTACAAACATACTTATAATTGCTCCCCTTGCTAAGAAGGTACAAATTGTAGATACAATTTCCATCTTGGAATAAATACCTACACCAATTGTTGCAGCCATAAAAGATAAGGCTGAAGTTACAATAGATTTTGAAGTTTCTTTAACAGCAATTTTCAAAGACCCATCTAAGTCCTTGGACTTTTTATATTCTGCTAAAAATCTATCTGTCAAAAGTATTGAATAGTCTATAGTTGATCCCAACTGGATAACTCCTATTATTATTGATGTAATAAAGGGAATTGTGTGGTTGAAATAGAAAGGAATTCCCATATTTATTTGAATAGCAAGCTCTATTGCTCCGATTAATACAACTGGAATCCCAATGGACTTAAAGACAAGGGCAATAATTAAAAATACTACTGAAATAGAAATAATATTTACTATTTTAAAGTCCCTGTCAGAAATAACTGTTAAGTCATCAGTTAATACTGCTTCTCCAGTTAGGTAGCCTTCCTCGTCATGGTCATATATTACCTTCTTCATTTCGGCAACTTGGTTTTTTACCTCTGGCGATGCTGTTTGATACTTGGAGTTCGCCATAATCATTTGGTAACCATTTTTGCTAAAGTTATCTTGAAGTTTATCTGGCAAAAATTCGCTAGGAATAGTAACTCCTGTTACAGAACTTACACTTAGAACAGAATTTATACCGTCAATTCCCTTTAAGTCGCTAATTAAATTTTCTAAGTTAGAATTAGAAAGGTCGTCTTTAACAACTATAAAGTGAGTACTTGCCATGTCGTAGTCCTTTTTCATCTTGTTAAGAGCAACGATGGAGTCAAGGTCCTGTGGCAGTGACCTATCTAAGTTGTAGTAAAGCTTTGTGTTTACTGATCCATAAATTGCTGGGATAAATAAGAGGATGGCTACTAAGAATAGTGCCTTCTTATGCCTAATATTAAATTCCGACAATTTATCAAAACTTGGCAACATAACCTTGTGGTTGAATTTATTTACTAAATTTTCAACCATAAGAAGCATTGCTGGAAGGACTGTTACAGTTGAGATTAGACCTATTAGGACCCCCTTACTCATTACTAAACCAATATCCTTACCTAATCCCAATCTCATTGCTATTAGGACAATAAATCCTGCAAAAGTAGTAAGTGATGATGCAAAAAGAGATGAAATTGTCTCTTGGATTGCAACATCCATGGCG